>Ga0247727_10000414_pt1 | contig 104041 bp, 91 predicted proteins | sample WisWelCaveWW1625_FD_202498 | JGI IMG/M metagenome (GOLD analysis project Ga0247727, IMG submission 202498) | Biofilm microbial communities from Wishing Well Cave, Virginia, United States - WW16-25 | ecosystem: Environmental > Aquatic > Deep subsurface > Groundwater > Cave microbial mat... | reverse complement strand
AATTGCGTGTGCGCCAAAAAATCTGAATTTGTCAGTGAAGCTTGCACACGCATTCAATGTTGACGGGCTCTTTCATGCATCCTGAACACTCCACACGCATTTTTGAGGTTTCAACGGTTTGCAAGTCGCTGGTCGGCGCAACCACCCCGCTGAAGCGGGGTGTTAATGAGACGCTCCAAAGAATTCAGAGTCGCCCCCATCGGCTGCTCTGCAATTCCTGCACACCGCACGGAGCGTTCGCGCAGGTTGTGCGCAGAGTTACCGTGCGTTGGCACGGAAAAGCCCCGGTTTTCGTTCATGGCACGTCACCTGCGTTGCGCGGGGATCGTCACATCCTCGCACGCGGAGTAGCGTCTGTCTGTGCGTGCATAAACAACAACCAAATCCGGAACTACAATGAAAAGAATGAATCAATGGCTGGCATTCGCCGGCGCCATCGCCTTGCTGGCTTCCAGCATGGCGCAATTGCCGGCTCAGGATCGGGAGAATCGCGACGCGAATCGCGACGGAGACCGCGGTGGCCGCGGGCCGGGCGGCTTCGACCCCGCCCAGTTCCAGGAGCGCATGATGGAGCGCGTCAAGGAACAACTGGAGATTACGAATGAAGACGAGTGGAAGGCCATCTCCCCGCTTATCACCAAGGTCATGGAAGCCCGGCGCGACGTCATGGTCAGCGGCATGGGCGGCATGCGCGGGTTCTTCGGCCGCGGCCGCGGCGGCGACCGGGGCGGCGACAACAATCCGCCTCCGGGCGACCAGAACCGGGAACGCCGCGGCGGCGGCGGCGGATTCTTCGGCGAACCGGGACCCGAGTCCGAAGCGTTGCAGAAGGCCATCGAGTCGAAGGCCTCCGCCAGCGACCTGAAGGCCGCCATGGCAAAGTTTCGCGAGGCGCAGAAGGCCAAGGAGACCAAGCTGCAAAAATCCCAGGACGAACTTCGGAAGGTGCTGACCGTCCGGCAGGAAGCCATCCTCGTTTCAACGGGAACGCTGAACTGAACGACCTTCAGGGAAACGCGTCTCGAGGTGATGCGGCGAGGACCGGGCATGGCCCGCCATCGCCCGGTCCAACCCTCTCCACGCATGGCCACGACTGAGTCCAATCCCGACGCTCTGCCCGAGCTGTTGCAGAAAATGGTCGGCGCCCGGCAGTTGTCTCCAGCCGACGCGCGCAGTTTTGCGCGTCGGCAGGCCGGGCCGGGCGGCGCCGCGGCGCGCTCGGAGGAGGAGGTCCTGCGTTGGCTGGCGCAGGAATACGGCGTCGCCTTCACTGCGCTGGACGACGTGGAACTGGACAAGGAGGTCCTTTCGCTCTTCCCCGCGCGCCTGTTGCTCAAGGGCGAACTGCTCCCGCTCCGCAGGGTCAACGGCACCATCGAGATTGCGACGAGCCGGCTGTTCGCCACTCAGGAACTGGATGCCCTTCGCAGCCTCAGCGGCCTCAAGTTGCGTCCGGTGCTCGCGCCAAGCGAAGCCATCCAGCGCGAAATGAAGAAGCGCCTCGGCGTCGGCGCGGATACCATCGGCACGCTCGACGAGGAAAAACCGTTTGAGGTCCTCGACGAGGACAAGCTGGAGGACACGGACCTCGACGGCGCTGCGGAGGACGCCTCGATCATCCGCTTCGTCAACCAGGTCTTGCGCGACGCCATTGAACTGCGCGCGTCCGACATCCATCTCGAGCCTTTCGAGGACGAGTTCCGCATCCGCTACCGCATTGACGGCGTGTTGCAGGAGGTGCCGGTGCCGGCGCAGTTGAAACGATTTCAACCGGCCATCGTGTCGCGCGTCAAGATTCTCAGCCATCTCAACATCGCCGAGAAGCGCCTGCCGCAGGATGGCCGCATCAAGATTCGCGTGGACGAGGCCGAGGTGGACATCCGCGTTTCGGTGATTCCGATGCTGCACGGCGAGGCGGTGGTGATGCGCCTGCTCCGCCAAAACGCCACGTTGCGCGGGATGGGCGAACTGGGCATGGACGCGCGCGAACACAAATGTTTCAAGCACGTCCTCGAATTGCCGCACGGCATCATCCTCGTTACCGGTCCGACTGGCAGCGGTAAAACCTCCACGCTCTACACCGCGCTCAATGAAATCAACGACGCCGTCCGCAAGATCATCACCATCGAGGACCCGGTCGAATATCAACTCAAGGGCATCAACCAGATTCAGGTTTCCGAAAAAGCCGGCCTCACGTTCGCGCGCGGGCTGCGCTCGATCTTGCGTCACGACCCCGACGTCATTCTCGTCGGCGAAATCCGCGACAAGGAAACCGCGCAGATCGCGGTGCAATCGTCGCTCACCGGCCATCTGGTGTTCTCGACACTGCACACCAACGACGCGCCCGGCGCGTTGACGCGGCTGGTGGACATGGGCGTCGAGCCGTATCTGGTTGCCTCCTCGCTCGAGGCGGTGCTCGCGCAACGTCTGGTGCGCGTGCTCTGCACGGCGTGCAAGCATGTGGACGGTTCGCCCACGGCGCAGGCGCTCAAGGTGCAACTGGGTATTCCGCCGGAAACGACCCTCTACAAGTCCGTCGGCTGCCGCGCGTGCCGGAACACCGGGTTCTTCGGCCGCCGCGCGATCTTCGAGTGGATGGATTCCGACAACGAAATCCGTCAGCTCGTGCTGCGCAACGGCTCGGCCGACCAGCTCCGCGAGGCCGCGCGCCGGGCCGGGATGAAAACGCTTGCGGAGGACGGCTGGCGGCTCGTGCGGCTGGGAGTCACGACCGTGGACGAAGTGTTGAGTGTGACCACGGCCAAGGAAGTTTCGCTGGCGATGGAACAGCCGGAGAAAACGTCGGCCGAAAACCCGCCGCACAGCATGGCGCTGAAGCGACCGTGATTCCTGCACCATGCCCACTTTCCAATACCGAGCGCTGGCAGCAGACGGCAGGATCGCCGAGGGGCAGATCGAAGCCGGCGGCCGCGCGGAGGCGTTCCGCGTCATCGAGGGCCAGAGCCTGCGGCCCATCAGCCTGAAGGAAGGCATCAACGGCAAAACCAAATCGCCCGCAGTGAGACCGGCGACGACGGCCGGCGTTGCACCTGAAGCCGACGGCGCGCCGTCCGGACCGGGAGCGAAATTCTCCCTGGGCGCGAACAAAATCTCCGGTCGCGTCCTTGAGAATTTCACGCGCCTGCTCTCCAGCCTGCTCACCGCCGGAGTCCCGTTGAGCCGGGCACTGGTCATCTTGCAGAAGGAAGCCGCGAATCCGACTGCCAAAGCCAAGTGGAAGGAAGTTCACGATCTGGTCGTGGACGGCATGTCGCTCGCGGACGCGATGGGCAAGTCGCCCGAGACGTTCCCGAAGGTTTACACCGCGATGGTTGAGGCCGGCGAGACTGGCGGATTTCTCGATGTCGTGCTCGCGCAGATTGCGGACTTCCAAGCGCGTGAGAAGGAAATGCGTGCCAAGGTGATGACGGCGATGCTTTACCCCGCGATTTTGTTGGTGCTCGCGCTGGGAGTGCTGACATTCCTGCTGGTGTTCTTCATCCCGCGATTTCAGACACTGTTCACCGGCTTCGGCGCACAACTGCCGCTGCTGACCCGTGTCATCGTGGGCGTGAGCGAGGTGGTGCGGTCCTATGGCTTGCTGGTGGGGGTTGGGGTCGTCGTCGCGACTTTTCTGGCGCGGGCCTGGATCCTATCGCCGACGGGCCGGCGCGCGTGGGAGGGGCTGGTGCTGCGCCTGCCGGTCCTTGGCAATCTGGTCGCGCAATTTGCCATGGCGCGCTTCTGCCGGATGCTCGGCACGCTGCTTGGCGCCGGCGTGCCGCTCATCAACAGCCTCAACGTCGCGCGCCGCTCCATTGGCAACCAGATCCTCGTGGACGCGGTCGCGAACTCCATTGACCTGGTGAAGGAAGGCAAACCGCTCGGCGTGAGTCTTTCCGAGTGCCGCACATTGTTCCCCGGTTCGGTGCTCGAAATGATTTCCGTGGCTGAGGAGAGCGGCAAGCTCGACACCGAACTGGTGCGGCTGGCGACCGTCACCGAGGGGGACCTCGACCGCCAGCTCAAAACCGCCGTCGCGCTCGCCGAACCGCTGATGCTGTTTTTCATCGCCTCCTTCATTGGCACCATTTTCATCGGCATGGTGATCCCGATCTTCACCTTGCAGGACTACATCAAGTAAACGACCACAAATGAAACTCCAAACTCCAAACTCCAGACTCCAGATTCGCAGCGCTGGCTTCACGCTGATCGAACTCCTCCTGGTGCTCGTGATCCTCGGCATCCTGGCGGCCATCGTCGTGCCGAAGTTCGCCAACCGCGGCGAACAGGCGCGTCAAACCGCCGCGAAGACGCAGATCGCCGCGTTCTCGACGGCCCTGAGCGCGTTCGAGGTGGACAACGGCTATTACCCGCGGGGCAAGGACGGTTTGCAAGCCTTGCTCCAAAAGCCCAATGACGCGAACAACTGGCGCGGGCCGTATCTCGAAGAGAAAGGCGGCATCCCGAACGATCCGTGGGGCCGGCCCTACCTCTACGAGTGCCCGGGCAAACACAACAACAGTTCGTATGACATCGCCTCGATGGGCTTCGACGGCCGCGAGGGCACCGAGGACGATGTCACCAACTGGCAACAAGGCAGGTGACGTGAAGATCGGCGCGACATTTTTCAGAACGCGACGCATAGCCGCCGCGGTAACGAGGCGGACCGCGCGCCGCGGTCGGACGGTTCCGCTTCCTCATGGCGACGGCTGCGGCGCCGCATTCACGCTGATCGAGTTGATTCTCGTCATGGCGCTGCTCGCCACCGTGCTGGCGGTTTCCGCGCCGTCGCTGTCGCGGTTTTTTCGCAGCCGCGGTCTGGATTCCGAGGCGCGGCGGTTTCTGGCCCTGACACGCGCCGCGCAGAGCCGCGCCGTTTCCGAAGGTGTGCCGATGATCCTGTGGTTCGACACCCGGCAGCGGCTTTACGGCTTGAATGCCGACAAGTCGTTCGTCGAGGCCGACGCCAAGGCTGAGCGGTTCGCGGTGGACGAAACCCTGGAGGTGGAAGTGCGGCGTTCGGCGGAGGCTGCCGCAGCCATTCAGGCCAGCCAGTTCAGAAACGAAAAGCTGGACACGGGCAGCCTCCACACTCTGCGCTTCAACCCGGACGGCTTCGTCAGCGCAGGCAGCCCGGAGGTCGTGGTGTTCCGCCAGAAGAACAATGGCGAGCTGTGGGTCGCGCAGAGCCGCAATCGTTTGAGCTATGAAATTCAAGCCGGCAAAGAAATCGCGAGCCGTTGAGCGGAGCGCCAGTCTCAGGATCGGCCCGAGGAGTGGCGGCGGCGGGCGGTGCGAGCCGGTTCGGAGATCGGCGCTTCGCTCGCAAGCCGGCTTCACGCTGGCGGAGGTGCTTGCGGCAATGTTGTTCATGGCCATCGTGATTCCGGTGGCGGTGCAGGGGTTGCGGATCGCCAGCCGCGCCGGATCGGTCGCCGAACGCAAGGCCCTCGGCGCACGGCTCGCGGAAAACAAGCTCAACGAACTGATCGTGACCGGCCAATGGCAGTCCGCGGCGCAGAAGGGTACGATCCGCGAAGGGATCCAAACCTACACGTGGCAGTTGCAGTCCGAGCCGTGGAGCGAAGACAGCACGATGCGGCTGGTCACCGTCCACGTGGCGGTGCCGGTGCAGGGACAGGATTATGACGTCCACGTGAGCACGCTTGTGGATGCGAGCCAATGAAATCCGAAATCCGAAATCCGAAATCCGAAAGAAATCCGAAGGTCGAAGGCCGAATCGGAAACGGAAGGGCTTTGTCTTCGGATTTCGGATTTCGGGCTTCTTTCGGGCTTCGGATTTCGGGCTTCGGATTTTCGCGCGGCGCCTTCACGCTGCTCGAACTGCTCCTGGCCGTGCTGGTATTCTCCATCGCATTGGGCGCGATCCACGTGGTGTTCTTCAGCGCGTTCAAGTTGCGGGATCACACCTCGGCCTCCCTCGAACGCGCCCTGCCGTTGCAACAGACGCTGGGGATCATCCAGCGCGATCTCGCGAACCTCGTGCCGCCCGGCGGCGCGTTGTCCGGCGCCTTGCAATCCACACCGACAATCTCCACCGGGATGGGCGGCGGTTCCGCGCCCCCGCTGGAGCGCGGCAGCGGCCCGCAGTTTTACACCGCCGTCGGCATCGTGGACGGCAATGCGCCGTGGAATGAGGTTGAACGCGTGTCGTACCACCTCGCGTCACCGGCGCACGGCACGGCGGGCATGGACCTTTACCGTTCCGTGACGCGCAACCTGCTGCCCGTGGCGCAGGACCAGACGGAGGACCAGTTTCTGATGAGCGGCGTGGAATCCATCGCTTTCCAGTTCCACGACGGCGCCGCCTGGAAGGACACCTGGGACTCGACGCAGGAGGATTTGACGACCGGCCTGACGAACAATCTGCCGCGGGCGATCAAGCTGGAACTCCAGATTCACCATGAAAACTCCGCGCCCGGCACGCCCGCGCCGGTGGAACTCGTCGTGCCGGTCACCGTGCTGCAACGGACCAACGTGACAACCTCAGTGAGCGGAGGTGGGCAATGAGAGTGCGCACCGACAAAGGTTGGAGAGCGGGTGGAGGATGCTTGTTGGACCACGGCCCTCACCCTGGCCCTCTCCTCCAGGAGATGGAACAGCGGTCGCACATTCCCGGTTCTTCTGTAAGCGTCCGGCAGATCGCAGTCGCACAACATTCGACAATACTGCAAATGATTCTCCCTCTCCCCGGGGGAGAGGGCCGGGGTGAGGGCGGGTGTTGGACCAATCGTTTTGCAAACCGATCGGCTCGCTCACAAGACGGCTCGTTGCTCATCATTGTCCTCTGGATCGCCTTCGGTCTGGTGGCACTCACGCTGTATTTCGCGCACGCCATGAGCCTGGAACTGCGCGCCGCGGACAACCGCACTGCGGCCATCGCCGCCCGGCAGGCGATTGACGGCGCGGCGCGTTACCTGAGCAATTACCTCGGCACGGCGGCGTATCCCGGCGAGATGCCCGCGCCGGCGGACGTGGCCTGCCAGGCCGTGCCCGTGGGCGACGCGCCGTTCTGGCTCATCGGGCGCGACACAAATGATTGGGACATCAATCTCACCCAGCCGGCCTTCGGTCTCGTGGACGAGGCGGCCAAGCTCAATCTCAACGCTCAGTGGCTGACCGCCGATCTGATCCAGTACCTGCCCGGCATGACGCCGCAAATCGCCGCCGCCATCATGGACTGGCGCGACGCGGATGGCGACGTGTCTGCCAACGGCGCGGAGGATGAAACCTACGGCCGATTGGCGACACCTTACAAAACGAAGAACGCGGCTTTTGAATCCGTCGAGGAACTGCGCCTGATCGCCGGCATGACGCCGGAAATCCTTTACGGCGAAGACGCCAACTTGAACGGCATCCTCGACGCGAACGAAAACGACGCGGACAATGCCGCTCCCTACGACAACCGCGATGGGCGGCTCGATCCCGGCCTGATGGAATACTTCACCGTGTACACCCGGGAGCCGGCCCCCGGCACGAACGCGAACAGCCGGCAGGACGTGCAGGGGCTGTTGGAAACCGTGTTTGGCCAATCGCGCGCGACGGAAATGATCGGCCAGCTTTTTCCGCGTCGTCCGCCCGGTGTTCCGCCCCAGACGTTCAGCAGCGTGCTGGAGTTTTATCTGCGCAGCGGGATGACGGCGGAGGAGTTTGCCCAGGTGGCCGATCTCGTGACGGTGGCGACGGGAGGTTTCACCGTGGGATTGGTCAACGTCAACACGGCGGGCCAGCCGGTGCTGGAATGCATCCCCGGCATCGGGCTGGACTACGCTGCCCAGATGATCTCATACCGCGAATCGAATCCGTCGAAACTCACCACCGTGGCCTGGGTGGCGGAGGTCATCGGGGACACGAACGCTGTCACCGCCGGGCCGCACGTCACCACGCACAGCTACCAGTACACGGCGGACGTGGCGGCGGTGGGGCAGCACTATCGCGGCTATCAGCGGGTGCGGTTCGTATTCGACACGAGCGAAGGCGCGCCGATCATCCTCCGGCGGCAGGACCTCACCCATCTGGGCTGGGCGTTGGGCAAGGAGGCGCGCACGGAGCTGTTGGCTTCGGCGAAGGAAACACGATGAACTTGAACCAACTCGACAAACTGTTCCAACGTCAGCCGGGCAAGTCGCTGCTCGGCCTGGCGCTGGACGGCAGCCGGCTCGATGGCGTTCACGTCCGCCGCACGAACGGTTCGGTGGAGGTCAAAAAGTCGTTCACCGCGTCGCTTTCCCTCGATCCGCTCACGGCCGAGGTGGAACTGACGGGCCGCGAAATACGCAACCAACTCGATGCGGCGCAAATCCGCGAGCGCTGGTGCGCGGTCTGCCTGCCGTTGAACTGGGCGCTCACGCTCACGGTCAAACTCCCGGAAATCCCCGAGGAGGACATGGCGGACTTCCTGCAGATCGAAGCGGAGCGGGGGCTGCCGTACGCCGCGGACGATTTGATCCTGGCGCACTCGCGCTTCGTGGCCGCGCGCGGCGAAAAGTTCGCGACGATCGTGGGCATTCCCCGCGAACACGTCACGCAGCTGGAGGCGGTGCTTCAGGCGGCGCAGTTGCGGCCGGTGTCTTTTTCGCTCGGGATGACGGCGTTGCAGCGCGCGGACGCGGAGCCCGGCGACGGCACGCTGGCGTTGCTGCCGGGCGAAAACACGCTGGCCATGCAAATTTCCTGCGGCGGCGGCGTGGTCGCTTTGCGCACGCTTGACGGCGCATTCGAGCAGGCGGGCGCGGCGTGCGAACTCCAAACCGCCCAGGTCGCGCGCGAATTGCGCATCACCCTGGGCCAGTTGCCGCCGGAGGTGCGCGACTCCGTCCGTCGCGTGCGCGTGTTTGGCCGGAACGAAACCGCGACCCAGCTCGCCGAGGAACTCAACGGCCCGGCCAGGGAGTGGGGGCTGAAGATCGAGCAAGTCCGCGATCACGCCACGGAGGATCACGGTCTGGCGATTCCCGCCGGCACTCCGGTGTCGGCGGCGTTGAGCGTGGCGGCGCGGCGGCTGGCTGGCCGTGGCGGCATGGAATTTCTCCCGCCCAAAATCAGCGAATGGAAAAAGCTCACCGAGCGTTACTCGTCCGGCAAGCTGGCCTATGCCGGCGCGGGCGCGGGTGCGGTGGCGGTACTGGTCGCCTTCGTGTTCATGGTCCAGCAATTCGTCCTGTGGCATTGGCAATCCAGGTGGTCGCGCATGGAATCGAAAGTGGCCGACCTGACCCAGATTCGCGACGACATCCGCCGCTACCGGCCCTGGTATGATGAATCGGTCCGCACGTTGAGCATGTTGAGGCGGCTCACCGAGGCGTTTCCGCAGGACGGCGCGGTATCGGCCAAGACGGTCGAGTTGCGGGCGCCGGCGACGGTGACCTGCACCGGCACGGCGCGCAACCGCGAGGCGCTGCTGCGCGCGCTGGATCACTTGCGCGGGGCGACGAATCAAGTGGCCGAGGTCCACATCGAGATGACCCGCGGCAACACGCCGCTGGAGTTCACCTTCAACTTCAAATGGATCAGCGGAGGCGCGCAATGAATTTGAACAAGCGGCAACAACTCCTCGCGGTCATCGCCATTGTGGCCGTGGGCCTTTACGTCGCGGACAGACTGGTCCTCACGCCGCTCGTGAAAACCTTCGACGCGCGTTCCAAGCGCATCAGGGCGTTGAGGCAACAGGTGGACGGCGGCACCGACACACTAAAGCGGGAGGGCGCCTGGCGCGAGCAATGGGACCGGATGCGGACGAACACCCTCTCCAGCGCCAAGCCCGAGGCCGAAAGCCAGATGCTCAAGGCGTTCGAGCGCTGGTCCCGTGACGGCGGAGTCTCCGTGAGTTCCATCCGGCCGCTCTGGAAGGACGCGGAGGAGGATTTCAAAACGCTGGAATGCCGGGCCGACGTCGGCGGGAGCCTGTCCGCCATCGCGCGGTTTCTCTACCAGATCGAACGCGACCCGCTCGGCGTGAAAGTGGACTCGCTCGAATTGACCGCGCGCACCACGGAAGGTTCCCAGTTGGCGATGGTCATCCAGGTCAGCGGCCTGCTGCTGAACCCGACCAAGCCGGCCTCAAAATGAAGATTCCCGTGCCCAGTCAATTGTGCGAACGTAGCGACATGAGCGCCACCCGGCTCACTGTAATCCGCTGCGGCCATCGGGCCTGGCATCGGCGTCCCGGCCGGCCCGGGCGCACGCTGAAGCGTGAACTCCAGCGGCTCGTTGCGCTCGCGGCCTTTATCGTTGGTTCCGCCCAGGCCCAGCCGACGAACGGCACAACTTCGCCAACGAACGAGGCGGTGCCTCCGACCAACGGCGTGGCGCAAACCACGAACACTGTCGCGGCTTTGACCCACGCTCCCGCCAACGAAGCGCGGGAAACAACCCAGGTGGAAGCGCCCTCGCAAGGAATCAGCGAGCCCTCGTTCCGCATCATTGGCGACCGGAACATTTTCAACGCCAACCGCTCCGGCGGCACCGTGCGGCTCAGTTCGCGCCGCCCGTCGCGTGTCGAGAGTTTCACACTCGTCGGCACGATGGCCTACGAGAAGGGCGTGTTCGCGTTCTTCGAGGGGTCGAGTTCCGAATTGACCAAGGTCCTCAAACTGGAAGGTGTCATCGCCGGGCACAAGCTCGTGGACATCTTCGCGAACAGCGTGAAATTCGAGGCGGACGGCAAGGAGATCGAGCTGGCGGTCGGCTCGCAGCTGCGGCGCGAGGACGAAGGCGCGTGGCAGTTGAGCGAGGCCCGCGCCGGTGGATACGCCGCCGTTTCCAATGGCAATGGTGTAGCCTCGGGCCGGTCCGGGCGCTCCGACCGCGACCGCGGCTCGTCCTCCGGCGGCGGGTCCGCTTCTGAATCGCCCGGCGCCGCGCCGGCTCCTGCGGTCGCCTCCGGTGGTAACCAGGATGAAGTTTTGAAACGACTCATGGAACGTCGAGAAAAGGAGTCCCAATGAAAACAAACATGCCCAAATCCATCCTCATGCTCGTCACGCTGACCCTGTGCCTTGCCGCATCCGCACAGGACCAGCCACCACCCGATCAGCAGCGCAACGAGCCGGCGGAGAATCCTTCCCAGCCGTCGCCCACTGAACTCTTGCAGCGCTTCCTGTCCCAGGACGCGGGCGGGACCAACACGCTGACGGAACAAGCCGTGGGCGAGTTGATCCAGGCCGTCATTGATGCGCGCGACGCGCTGAACGGCGCGAAACCGCCGGAGGGCGCGGACGGCAAGCAGGACGACGCGAAGGGCCGCCCGATCCGCGGCCAGGGCACGCGCGGCACGGCGGGCTCCGGCACCAACGGGCAATCGCTCGCCTCCCTGCTCAACGGCTCGACCACCAACCACGCCGCCAGCGGCAAAGGGTTGCGGCTCAATTTTCGCAACGCGTCGCTGGGACTCATCCTCGATTACCTGAGCGAGGCCGCGGGCTTCACGATCAGCGCCAACTCGAAGGTGGATTTGAAAGGCACGGTCACCGTCTGGTCGAACCAGTTGGTGGACCGCCATGAAGCCATCCGGTTGCTGAACGCGGCGCTGACCGCCAGCGGCTACGCCGCCACGGTCGAGGGCAACCTGCTGAACATTTACGTCGTGGACGCGACCAACACCGAGATCATCCCGGGCGTTCCCGGCAACGAATACACGAACATCCCGCCGACGAAGGACTTCGTCACCCAGATCGTTTACATTCACAACGTCGAGGCGGGCCAGTTGATTTCCTCGCTGCAACCGCTCATGCCCGCGGGCACGAGCATGAGCGCCAACCAGGGCGCCAACGCCATCGTCATCACCGATTCCAAGGCCAACATCCGCCGCATGGTGCAACTGGTGAAGGCGCTGGACACCGCCAGCGTGAGCGCATCGGGCGTCCGGGTGTTTCCCCTGACCTATGCCGACGCGACCGCGCTGGCGCAGGTTGTGCAACAACTCTTCCAGCCGGGCACCAGCAGCAGCCAGGGGGATCGCGGGCGGTTCGGCGGGTTCTTCGGCGGGTTGCCGGGCGGCGATTTCGGGCGACGAGGAGGCGACAGTGGCGGGAGTGCGCAGCCGGGACGGATGTCCTCCGCCAAAGTCGTCGCCGTCGCGGATGACCGCAGCAATTCGCTGGTGGTCAGCGCCTCGGATGAACAAATGGTGTTGGTGAGCGAACTGGTGAGCCAGATGGACGTGGCGGTGGATGACGTCGCCGTCCTGCGCGTGTTCCGGCTGCGCTACGCCGACCCGCAGGAAACGGCCGACCAGTTGACGAGCCTGTTCCCCGATCCGGGCACGCAACAGAGCTCCCGGGGACAGCAATTCGGCTTCCGCGGTTTCTTCGGCGGTTTCTCCCGCGGCAACAGCAGTTCGACCGATCAGGACTCGCGCAAGATCAAGCAGACGCGCGTGACAGCCGTGCCCGATCCCAGAACCGGATCGGTGATCGTCAGCGCAGCGCGGGATTTGATGAACGAAATCGCCGGCATCATCGAGGAACTCGACTCCGACCCGTCCAAAAAGAAAAGGGTTTATTCGATCAAGGTGGAGAACCGCGATCCGCAGGAGGTCGTCGAGGCCCTGCAAAGCGTCATCGCCGCCGACAGCAGCGGCAACTTCAGTTCCACGCGCTCCTCCGCGAGCCAATCGGGCGGCCAGTTGAGCACGCGGCAGCAGAACAACCTGCGCAACCAGGGCAGTACGCTGAACAACAACAACTCGCTCAACTCGGGCTTTGGTACGACCGGCGGCGCCGGTACGACACGAACCGGACGTTGAACCGGAGCCGGAAACTCATATCACCATGCGAAAAGGAATCGAAATGAACGACCCATTCTTGAAGCGATGCGGAGGACTCGTGGCTGCGCTGATGCTGGCGGGTGTCGCGGCGCAGGCGCAGCCCGGGCAGGGCGGTTTCCCCGGTTTCGGCGGTTTCGGCGGCGGTGGCGGCGGCCAGGGCCAGCGCTCCACCAGTTCCGCGCGCAGCACCACTTACCCCGCCAGCACCGACATCGGCCAGGCGCGCATTACCTACGACCCCGAGACACGCAGCATCATTGTGGTGGCCGACGAAGAAACCGCGTCGCACATCACGAACGTCGTGAGCCAGTTGGACCGGCCCGCGCCGCAGGTCTTGATCAAGTGCATTTTCATGGAGGCGACCTACACCAAGGATACGGACGTCGGGGTGGAGGGGATTTACACGCACAACATCAGTAGCAAGTCCATCAACGAGTTCAACGGTTCCGGGATGGCCTCCACCGCCTTCGATCTCGCGACCAGCGGGGGGATGTACAAGCTGGTGGGGCAGGACCTCGAAATCACCCTGGCCGCGCTGGCCAAGGCGGGCAAAACGGAGATCCTCTCGCGTCCCTCCATCCTGGCGCGCAACAACCAGCAGGCCACCATCAACCTCGGCCAGCAGGTGCCGCTGATCACCAACTCGCGTTTCGACAACTTCGGCAACCAGATCAACTCCGTCGAGTATCGCAACGTCGGCATCAGCCTGCAGGTCACGCCGTTCATCACCTCGGATGGTTTCGTGGAAATGATCCTCGCGCCGCAAACCTCGGAGCTGGCCGATCGCTCGCAGTGGGTGCCGATTTCCAGCGGTACCACCAACAACGCCACCGTGGTTTCCGCGCCGGTGATCAATTCCCGCTCCGCCGATACGGTCGTGGTCGTGCCCGACGGCCAAACGGTCGTCATCGGCGGTTTGATGCAGACGCAGAAACTCAAGTCCGAGAGCAAGGTGCCGATCCTCGGGGACATTCCGCTGCTGGGCATGCTCTTCAAGCACAAGGTTTCCAACAACGCGAAGACCGAGTTGCTGATTTTCATCACGCCGCACATCGTCAGGCATCCGTCCGAACTCGCCGCCTACACTGCGAACGAACGATCGAAGGCCGAAATGTCACGCAAGGCGTTTTCGGACGAGGAACTTAGCCGTTATCTTGACAGCCTGCCGGGCCAAACCGCCGCCCCGGCCACGAAAAAGAATTAGCCCCGTGCGCGGCCAGGCCGCGGCGCCCAGCCCGCCATGAATCCTCGAACGCGCCTGGTGTTCGCCGCGCTGATCACGGTCTGGGTGATCATCGTGGGCTGGCAGGTGGCCGAGCACCGCGCCACGCGCCGCGCCTCGCGCGTCACGCTCATTCATCGGGCCAGAGACATCTCGGAAACGGTCGGGCTGGTCCTCCGCTCCCAGCGCCGCTTCGGCGTCGTCTCCAAGGACCGCATCGAATCCGCCCTCAAGGAAATCATCAAGCCGGGCGAACTGGATTCCCTCGCGCTGCTCAACGCGGCGGGAGAGGTCGTGGCCTCGGCCGGGCCGCCGATTGATTTCGCGGCCAAAACGCTGGCCCCGACCGGCGAACACTGGACCCGCGACAACGTCACGTTGCTCAACCTGGTGGACCTTGGGATGAACGTAACCTCCGAGTTCGACAGCACCAATCCCCCCATCGTGCTGGCGTTCCCCACCAACCGGCCTTCCGCGGGCCGGCCGCCGCCGGACCCATCGCCGTCCGATCCCTCACCGGGCGAACGTCAGCCGCCGGACCGGCGCGAGGCCTTTTTTTCTTCGGGGACCAACGCCATGCTCGTCATCACCAACGCCGATGGCAGCACGAATCTCGTGCCGCGCCCGCGCGGCCGGGGACGGCGCGACGAAGGCCGGTCGCCGTTTGGCCGTCCGTTCTGGATGACCGAACCGGAATACCGGCAGGCCATTGAGAAGCAAAGCGTCCACAGTTTCGCGATGGTCCTCTCCACCCGGCCGCTCAACGCCATCGTCCTCCGCGATTTCTGGTTGCGCGGGCTGGTCGTGTTGCTGGCCTCGCTCGCCGTCGGTGGCGTTGGGCTGGCGTGGCGCAACATCGTCCGCACCGCCGAACTGGAAGTCCGCCTCGTCCGCGCCTCCGAACTCAACACGCGGCTCAAGGAAATGAACCTCGCCGCCGCCGGCCTCGCGCACGAAACCAAGAACCCGCTCAACATCGTCCGCGGCCTGGCGCAGATGATCTCCCGGCAGGAAAGCGCCTCGCCGCAAATCCGCGAACACTCGCGCGAAATCGTCGTGGAAACCGACCGCGTCACGGCGCAGTTGAACGAGTTCATCAACTACTCGCGCCCGCGCGAAGTCCGCCGCGTGCCGCACGCGCTCCGCTCGGTCGTTGCCGAGGTCGTCCGCGCGCTGGGCTACGATCTCGAGGAGAAGGCGGTCCGTCTTCACGTCCAGCCGGACCTGCCGGTCATCGAGGCCGACGAACAACTGCTCCGCCAGGCCCTGTTCAACCTATTGCTCAACGCCATCCAGGCTGTCGCGCGAGGCGGAGAAATCCATGTCAACCTCAGCCGGCAACCCGCGAACGAAGCCACGCTCGAAATCCGTGACAACGGCCCCGGCGTCCCGCCGGAGCACCACGCCGACATCTTCAAGCCGTATTTCACCACCAACGAAAAAGGCACCGGCCTGGGCCTGGCGGTGGTGCAACAGATCGTTCTCGCCCACGGGTGGGAAATCGAATGTGGCGACAACCCTCCGCGCGGCGCGGTGTTTCGGATTTCCCATCTACGTGTCGCGGGTGATAGCCGCAGCTCAGGCGCATGAATCGCTGATTCGCGTTTGACCGCTTGCGGGAGCCCATCCAAGTTTGTCGCAACAACGCGAACAGTGTGAGAACCGGACACCTTGTTGTGGCGGCTACAGTGCTTTTGGGGGCTGTGGCTTCGGCCCAACTGCGCATTACCTACTTCAAGTCCAACGGCGAATTCACTTGGACCAATTTTGCGCGGATCGGCGCCTATCAGGTTGAATGGGCGCATTCCCCGACCGGTTCATGGAACCAGTTTGACACGCCCACGAACCTGAATCCCGTATTGGCCAGCACGAACCGGGTCACGGTCCAACTGCCGTTGTCCAACCCGCCGGCTTTTTACAGGGTGGCCTGGATTCCGCCCGATCCCATCGGCTCGTGGGACTATCGCGGTTATGACAGCCAGGGAACGCTCGTCATCACCGGGCAACTGAACATTGCTTCAACGACGGTGCTGTCAACCAATCCTGCCAATCCGGTTTATGGCGTCCAAGGCACGTGGGACCTTCAATACGCCGGGCCACCGACCAATGACCTCTCGTACCTTGGCCCGCAAATCGGCTCGGGCAACCTTGGCGGCACCTTGGATGTTGGTTACGCCCGTCTCCACCTCGTGTGGCCACTCGGCTCACCGGATTACAACGTTCAACTTTTCGGAACCCTCTGGCCGAACACCTACACTGGCAGTTGGGTCTATGTGAATTTTGCTCCAGCTTACGGTGGTCCATTTAGCGCGGAAAGACGGTGACCCGTGAGAACCCAGGGACCTTTGAGAATCGGCTGGAAGAATGGTCGTTTCTCTCCAGCCGGCGCGGTTGGTTTTCTCCACTCATTGGGCACACCAGTCTTGGCGCTTGCCGCGGGCGCATCGTTCGATTTCTCATCCAACTGCCACTTGCTTGTCGCTCGGCAAATCGGAAAGAATCGCGTCGCCACGTGCCATCCGACGCCCGCAAGAACGGTTCAAAGCTGCCGCGCATCCTGATCGTGGATGACGACCCCGGCCAGCGCAGCCTGCTCGATTCGTTCCTGCGCGGCCAGGGCTTTGGGACGGTCACGGTTTCCTCCGGCGAACGCGCTTTGGAGCTGCTCCGCGCCGAGCGATTCGACATGATGATCTCCGACGTGCGGATGCCGGGACTCTCCGGTCTGGAGACGCTGCGTCGCGCGCGACAGGAGCACGCGGTGCTGCCCGTCCTGCTCGTGACCGCCTACACCGACATCCGCGAGGCCGTGGGCGCAATGCGCGATGGCGCGGTGAATTATCTTGGCAAGCCGATTGACCTCGACGAATTGCTGGCCAATGTCCGCCAGGCCACGGGGGTTGCCAAAGCCGCGCCGATCCGGTTTGCCGAAGACAAAGAGCTGCCCGCGCACGTGGCGGCGGAAAGCCCGTTGATGCAGGCGGTGCTCCGCGACGCGTCGTTGATCGCCGAGTCGGAAAGCCGCATCCTGCTCACCGGCGAGAGCGGCGTGGGCAAGGAGGTCTTGGCCGATGTGATTCATGCCTGGAGTGCGCGGGCCGCCGGGCCGCTGGTGAAGGTGAATTGCGCCGCGATTCCGGAGACGTTGCTGGAAAGCGAATTGTTCGGCCACGAGAAGGGAGCGTTCACCGGCGCCGTGGCCCAGCGCATCGGGCGCTTCGAACTGGCCAACGGCGGCACGATTTTTCTCGACGAGGTGGCGGACATGTCGCCGTCGCTTCAGGCGAAACTGTTGCGCGTGACCCAGGATGGGCTATTCCAGCGAGTGGGCTCGAACACCGAGTTGCACACCAACGCCCGCATCCTCGCCGCCACGAATCATGATCTGGAACAGGCCGTCTCGGCGGGGCGCTTCCGCGAGGATTTGTTTTATCGCCTGAACGTGGTGGAGTTGAACATTCCGCCGCTGCGCGAGCGGCGCGAAGACATTCTGCCGCTGGCCCAACGTTTCCTTGCCGAGTTCACCCAGGGCAAGGCGCGCCTCTCGGCTGCGGTGACTGATTGCCTCGCGCGCTACGGCTGGCCGGGCAACGTGCGCGAGTTGCGCAACGCCATGGAACGCGCGGCGCTGCTATCGCGCGGCGAGTTGATCCTGCCCGAACATCTGCCCAGCCGCCTGCGCGCCGCGCCGGTGCCTGCCGAAACGGCGGCGCTCCCCGCCGAAGCCGAGCGGCTCGAAGAGGTCGAACGCCAGGTCATCCTCCAAACCCTGCGCAAGCACGATTTCAACCGCACCGAAACCGCGAAGGCCTTGGGCATCAGCCGTCGCGCGCTGCTTTACAAACTCCAGCGGCTGCGTGAACTCGGCTGCCAGGTGGATCTGCCATGAGGGCGGCCCGAAAGCCGGAAGCCGGAACTTGAAGGCCGGACGCGATCATCGTCGGATTGTTGTTGCCTGGGATTCGGATTTGCCCTTGCGGCTGCCGTAGGAGATAACTCCCGCATGTTGGCCCGCGTTTGCTCCGCCGCCGTGAACGGCATCGAGGCCTTTCCCGTCGAGGTCGAGGTCAACGCCGGCTGGGGTGACACGTTCATCGTCATCGTCGGTCTGCCGGATGCCGCGGTGAAGGAATCGCGCGACCGCGTCTCCACCGCGCTCTCCAATTCCGGCTTCAAGTTTCCGATGGGCCGCACGACCATCAACCTCGCGCCCGCTGACGTGAAAAAGGAAGGCCCAAGCTTCGACCTGCCCATTGCCTTGGGCATCCTCGCCGCGAGCGAACAGATCGAGAGCGACCAGCTCGACAACTTCATCGCGGTAGGTGAGCTGGCGCTGACCGGCGGCGTGCGGGCGTGCAAGGGCGTGCTGCCGGTGGCGCTCCGCGCGCGGGCGGAGGGCAAGACGGGCGTGCTGGTCCCTCCGGACAACGCCGCCGAAGCCGCCGTAGTGGACGGCTTGCAAGTCATCCCCGTGCAAAACCTCCGCGAGGCCGCCCAGTTCCTCAAAGGCGAAATCAAGATCACTCCGACCAAGGTGGACATCCGCAAGGTGTTCGATCAACCGCTGGAGGACGATTTGGATTTCGCTGAGGTCAAGGGACAGGAATCAGTGAAGCGCGCGTTGGAAATCGCCGCGGCGGGCGGCCACAACGTGCTGCTCATCGGCCCGCCGGGCACGGGAAAGTCCATGCTCGCCAAGCGGCTGCCGACCATCCTGCCGCCGCTCACCCTCGACGAGGCACTCGAAACGACAAAGATTCACAGCATCGTCGGCCTGTTGAACGCGGGCCAGGCCTTGGTCACGCGGCGACCGTTCCGCTCGCCGCATCACACCGCCAGCGACGCGGGCCTGCTCGGCGGCAACATCAATCCCACGCCTGGCGAGATTTCTCTCGCACACAACGGCGTGCTGTTTCTGGACGAACTGCCCGAGTTCAAGCGCAGCGTGCTCGAAACCATGCGCCAGCCGCTGGAGGAGGGACGCGTGACGATTTCGCGGGCGGCGGGTACGATGACGTTTCCCTCGCAGTTCATGCTCGTGGCCGCGATGAATCCGACTCCCGACGGCAAAATGCCCGGGGAGTCGAAGAATTCTCCGCGCGAGATCCAGAACTATCTCGGCCGCATCTCCGGCCCGCTGCTCGATCGCGTGGACCTGCACGTGGAGGTGCCGCCGGTGAAATTCCGCGAAATCTCCGGTGACCGCACGGGCGAAACCTCCGCGCAAATTCGCGGGCGCGTCGTCGTCGCTCGCCAGCGGCAGCAGCAACGGCTCCCGCACAAACCAAGGATCACCTGCAACGCCCGGATGGGCACGAAGGAAATCAAGGAGTTCTGCGCGTTGGACGAGACGACGAAAGAACTGCTCAAGAACGCGATGGCGGAATACAACCTCAGCGCCCGCGCGTACGACCGCATCCTGAAGGTGGCAAGGACCATCGCCGACCTTGCGACGTCTGAGAGTGTCACGAGCGATCACGTTTCAGAAGCCATTCAACTGCGCTCGCTGGACCGGCAGCTTTGGGGATGAAACCCGCCCCGCCCCTCGCAGCACTGTCACCGAACCGGCGCTTTGGCGTCGCCACGGTGCTGGCTTTCGTGATGTGGGCGATGGTTCCCCCGGCGGGCGCCGCATTCCACGTGGCGCCATTTGAGGCGGACATCACGATTCCCATCGGCCACGCGTGCATGGGTGGTGGAGTTGCGGACGCGAAGGAAATCGTTGATCCGCTCTACGCGAAGGGCTTCACGCTGCTCGGCGCTGGCAAGCCTGTCGTGGTCGTTGCGCTGGACTGGTGTCAGTGCAACAACGATTCCTACGCCCGCTGGCGCGCTGCGCTGGCGGAAGCCGCGGTCACCACGCCCGGCCGCGTCATGCTCGCCACCGTGCATCAGCACGACGCGCCGATGTGCGATCTCACAGCGCAGACACTTCTCGATGCTCAAGGCCTCAAAGGCTGGAATTGCGATCCCGAATTCCACGAGCGCGCCGTGCAACGCACTGCCGGGGCCTTGAAACACTCGCTCAAGTCCGCACGGCGCGTGACCCATTTCGGCGTCGGCCAGGCGAAGATCGAGATGCTGGCTTCCAACCGGCGCATCGTCCGGCCGGACGGAACGATCACCTGGGAGCGCGGCAGTGCCAGCGGCGATCTGTTCGGGGCGTCCGAAGGAGAGATTGATCCCTGGCTCAAGACGATCAGCTTTTGGAACGGCAAAACGCCGGTGCTCGCGTGGAGTTGTTACGCGGTGCATCCGATGAGTTACTACGGCAGGGGCGGCGTGTCGGCGGATTTCCCGGGCATGGCGCGCGCACGCCGGCAGCAGGACGACCCGGACACCTTCCAGGTTTATTTCACCGGCTGCGGCGGCGACACGACGGCGGGAAAATACAACACCGGCGCGCCCACCAACCGGCCCGTGCTGGCGGAGCGGCTTTACCAGGGAATGCTGGCGGCGTGGAAGGCCACGCAGCGCCAGCCGCTCAGGAAAATTGATTATCGCGTCGCAGAGCTGCGCCTGCCCGCGCGCGACACCGGCAAGTTCACGCTCGATGCCATGCGTGCCACGCTGGCAAACACCAACGCCACGCGCTGGCAGCGCATTTCCGCCGCGCTCGGCTTGAGCTGGCGGCAGCGCGTCGCCCGGGACGAACCGATTGATGTGCCGTGTCTCGACCTGGGAGGCGGCGCGGCCCTGTTCGCCATTCTGCCTGCGGAGAGCTTCGTCGGCTACCAGCTCGCGGCGCAACGACTGCGCCCTGCGTCCTTCGTCATGGTCGCCGGCTTCGGCGAGGGCGCGCCCGGCTACATTCCCACCGACCAATGCTGGCGGGACGGCTACAACGACGATTATTGCTGGGTCGAGCCGCTCACGGAAAAGAACATCATGCAAGCCGTGGTTGAGGCGTTCGGGAAGGTCAAGGCTTCAAGATGAACCGCCGTTTGGGGAGTCGTTCGCCGGGTGACTCCCGATCGGCCGGGAGAGTTGTGGCTGCCGGCTCAAAAATCATCGCACAGTTCGCCGTGCTGGTGCTCGGGATTGGGAATCAACTTCTGGTTTCGGCAATCCACCACCCAATCCAAGTCCTCCAGCGGAATCTGGCCGATGATGTTCGGCAGGGAATCGGGGATTTCCACCACGTCGAATCGGCCAGTGCGTCCCTGGATCTCCAGCGCCACAAGTGAGAAGACGGTTCGCGGTTCTGAGCGGTTCGACATGGTGCGCGACCTGATTTCGCCGATGGGATGCAGGCCGAGTTGCTTGACCACGGACGACTTCAGGTGAAACTTTACCGCGCCGGTATCCACAAGCGCGTCGGTCTCCAACGACCGTGGCGCTTCCTTGCGCGCTCCGATCGCCTGCATTTCGGAGTCCAGCCAGTTGGTGACCTTGATGCGGGTGGTGACTTTGCCCATATCAGATTTCACGAGCTGAAGTTAATCCATTTGGGTTGTCTGACAAGAGCCTGACTGACCGGCCCGTATTTCCAAGCGCTAAATTTCCCTGGGAAGCAACGCTGCAGCCACGAGCCGTCGAGACGATTCGCGACGGACGGGCGTGTCCGAACCGCGCGAAGCGTCTGGAGTGCGGCGCGTTCACCGCCGCTTTCGGATGGGGGAAACAATTTTTTGCCAGTCCCGCAATGTGGGATTCAGGCGCAAGGGCGTTCCCGTTTTGAGGGCTGAGGCGCGTCGAGGGTGGACATTTCGGCGGGCTTCGAGAAACCGGACGCTCGGCGAATTCAACCAAGCCGCCAGGCCAAAACTGAAGCATCGCGCAACTTGTGTTTTATGGGTTTTGACTTTCGTCCTCGGACCAACGTGTGCGCTAGATTTGCCGGTTTACCTTCCTGTTCAGGCAATGGATCATGAACAACTGCTTGCTCCAGAGAGCGACAAAATCCGGCGACGAGTGATACGACTGCCACAGTGTTGCCGGTCGTATCTTGTGTTCCAGTTTCTTCCGCCGTGGCATACGCCTGCCAATTCACAGACATTTCAAAGCCATCGAATGCAGCGGACGACAACAGACCAGAATCCGGATCAAGCCAAAAATGCTTGTGAATACGCCGAAACAGAAGCGCCGAGTCGGGGATTGGCTCGGGCGCTAAATGATTGGCCATAGGAGTTCCAACCCAGCGAACCAACGATAGGCGGCGAGAAGTTTATCGACATCGAACCGCGCTGTGTCGGCTTCGTGGTACACACGCTCTCCACGCGACTTTGTTTCGCTGCCAACTATTGACCAACCGCCTGCCGTGGCTTCGAACTCCAATGCGCGTTGCCCTCTTTGCCACTCCAACTGTGTGAAACCACTAATCGTCGGCACTACGAATGGCTCTTCGAATTCGGGTAGCGCTGTTTGGAGAAACAGAATCAAACCAACCGTATGCGCCATCGCCTCTGGCTTTGGCGCAACAGCGTTCTCACCGTCCCATCCTGATTTCAACGCTGACAATTCCATAAGTCGCTGACCCAGTTTTCGAGAAAGCCGGAACTCCTCAGAGACGACCAGAGAATGCAAAACATTCGCGAACATCAGTGCCGGGGAAAGCGGGTTTTCCTCGGGTCGGAGTGGCTGCCAATAAAAACTTGAGGAAGGATCAAAACCAACGGTCAGCAATGGGGGTCGAGCCTTGAGGCTGGAGAACTGCGAATACTCAATGCTCTCCCCGGAATATATTGGTCGTGAACGCGATCGAAAATTAGGAGCCTCAAACGGGTTTTCCAAAAGACCTTGCTGTCTGGCGATTGATGTTGCACTCGTCATAGGCTTATGAGTTCGGAAATTCGAGCCCCATCTCCGACGACAATTTTCTGAATGTCTTGGCGGCTTCAGCGAAAATCTCTTTGCTGGGCGACTTGCCGAACTGTATTGACCAGTTAAGAAAAACTGCATCGGGAAACATAAGAGAGCGATCTGCAACAAATCTACCTTCTCCGAATGATCCAATGGGTGGGAAATTAAGGATGCAGCCAACAACAGGAAGTTTTCGATCAGTTGGACCAAGACTCGCAAGGAAGCCGTCGCGTTCGGCGACCGACGGCAACGAAGCATGCACGAACGCTTCAAGTCGGTGTTCACGCATGCGTCTTTCAGAAAGTGTTTCGCTGATACCCGAAAGGCAATCAGAAATAAGATTCGCGTCGTTACTGTCCTTGGCATTCTGAAACGACGCGTGACCACCCTCCGAGGTGAGACGAAATGTGCCATTCCGGTTGAAGAGGGCGAAGGTCAAATCGTAGTCGAAGAGCTTGTCTCCTTCACGTTGAATTATTTCCATCGGGCGAAGCCCATAGCCTCCGAACCGCAGCAGAATTCTCTTTGCAAGAGCGGGCAGCCCAGCTTCCGAAAACGGAATGGCCTCAGCAAACCAGCTGGTGAGCGAGACGGAATATAATTTGGCGGTAGCGGCATGCATCTGCTGCCGTTTAGATACTCGCCCGCACCGTTCAGTTCAATTGAATTTTCCCTGTATCCTAGGCACGCGGCCAAAGCGGCCTTTGGCCGTTCACTTTCGCATTTTCATTTACCTCGTTATCTGCCATCTTCCCCGCAGCATTCGTATGTCCGAAAAAACCAAACACAATTACGAGGAGAGCAAGATCAAGACGTTGTTTTCGCTGGAGCACATCCGCCTGCGCACGGGCAGCTTTTTGTCGCCTCGCGGCGCCTACTGATTCCCCCGCTGCGGGTGTATGTTCGGGCCATGATCGCCGTCAAAGCCGAGAAAAATCGCTGGGAAGTTTCGATACCTACCGAGGGAATGTCACCGGAGGAGATCAGCGACTTCGTGTCGTGGCTGCGCGTGGAGAGCGTCGCGCGCCGCAGCAAGCTGACGCCCGATGAAGCCTGGAAGTTGTCCGAGGAGATTAAGACGGATTGGTGGCAGGCCAACGAAAAGCGCTTCCGCCCGCAGGGGGCTGAGTGAACGACACAAAGCTGGCCGTTGACACAAACATTTTCTTCTCCTTGCTCTTGAGCCGGGACTCCGCGCAGCGCCGGCAGTTTCTGAGTGAGATTTTTCTGCGCACGACTTTTCGATTTCCACCCGCTCGAAGCAGATTTGCTTCCGCTAACTCTAATCGCCAGACTGGCGTCAGCACATGAACGACGACAGCCCCAGCCCGGCGCAAAAGGCGCTGGCGATCAACCGCGACGCCGGAAAATACGGCACCTTCGCCGAGATCGGCGCGGGCCAGGAGGTGGCGCGCTGCTTTTTCCGGGCGGGCGGCGCGGCGGGCACGGTGGCCAAGACCATTTCCGCCTACGACATGGCGGTGAGCGACGCGATTTACGGAACGACCGAGCGCTATGTCAGCCGTCAGCGGTTGCAGGCGATGCTGCAATACGAGTTTGACCTGCTGCGGCAGCGGCTCGACGCCTCGCGCGGTGACAATTGCACCTTCTTCGCCTTTGCGAACACGGTGGCCACCCACAGTTTCAGCCGGCCGGAGGAAGGCCATGGCTGGATGGGTATCCGCTTCCAGACCGAACCGCGCGGCGATCCCTCCGAAATCCTCATTCACGTCCGCCTGCTCGACAAGGAGAACGTCCGGCAGCAGGAGGCGCTCGGCAGCATCGGCGTGAACCTGATCCACGAGGCGTTTTACACCCGCCAACAACCGGTGAAACTCATTCGTTCCCTGCTGGATCGTCTGACTTGGGAGCGCGTCGAGGTGGACACCATCAGCTTCAACGGCCCTGCTTTTGCCAGCGTGGACGACCGGCTCATGGCGTTGCAACTGGTCGAGCAGGGATTGACCGAGGCGGCGATGTTCACCGCCGAGGGCGAAGCCGTGCAATGGGGCGAGGTGCTCCACAAAAAACCGTTGCTCGTCCAGCGCGGCAGCTTCCGTCCGGTGACCAACGCCACGCTCGACGTGCTGGAACGCGCGCAGGAGCAGTTCGTTCGCGAGCCGGAGTTGAAGGGCGAATCTCCCGTGGTGCTGATGGAGATGACGCTGCGTGACCTGACGACCGGCGACGCGATCAACCATGAGGATTTCCTGAACCGCGCGGACACGTTGTGCGCGCTGGGGCGGACCGTGTTGATTTCCAACTTCCGCCGTTTTCACCGGCTCGCGGCGTATCTCTCGCGCTACACCAGCCGCCCGCTCGGACTGGCGATCGGCGCCCGGAAGCTTGAGGAAATTTTCGACGAGAGCTTTTACAACGACCGGGAAGGCGGCCTGCTGGGCGGGCTGGGACAGTTGTTCAAAAACCAGTCCCGGCTCTACGTCTATCCGAGCCTGAACTTTGCCACGGGACGGACGCTGACGGTCGAAACGTTCCCGGTCGCCGCGCAGTTGCGTCATCTGTTCGCCCACCTGCGCGAGAACCGGTTCATTCAGGGACTCGAAGGATTCAACCCCGGTCTTCTCTCGATCCGCTCGCGCGACGTGCTCGACAAAATCAAGGCCCGCGACGAGTCGTGGGAGCGACTGGTGCCGGCGCCCATCGTGGAAATCATCAAGCGGGATAAATTGTTCGGCTGCCGGTGAAACATGTGGTTCGAGAAAACGATCAGGTGGGGAAGTAAGCGAGTGAGACTGGCGTTCGATTCAGCACGCTCACCTGCACACTTTGCCACTTTCTCACCCGCGAGGGAGTTCCGTCCGCGCCTCGCGCCTTACAACTGCCGGATCTCCTCCCATAGCGGTCTTAAGTCCTCGTCCGCGAGCGCCTGCTGTTTGATCCGCTCCTTGTTGCCGATCAGGAAAGCGCGGCGCAGCCAGACGCGGGCTTCGTCAAGCTGCCGCATCTGGCAGGCGTAACAGGAGAGATTGTACGGGATGATCGGTTCCTTGGGAAATCTCTCGACGGCGGGCCTGAGCGCCTCGGCCGCTTTTTCAAGGCTGCCCCCCGGCACACGGCGCAAGGCATAGGCATGCGACAACCAGCCGGAAGTACGCTGCGGGGCGGAGATCAGGAGCTTGCGCGCGACATCCAGGGCCGCCTCCCATTGCCGCTCGTTGACATAAACCTCCCAGCGCATTTCGAGCACGTCGGGATGGCGCTGAAATTCGGGGGCAATGCGTTCCAACTCGGCCCGCGCCTCGTCGCGCAGGCCAAGCTCCAGCCATCCTTCGGCGGCGTTCAAATGATGTGAATCGGGCGGTGCCAGCGGTTGCATCCGGCCCAAACGTGGTGCGCACCATGCCGCGCGTCAAGCGGGTGATGGCGGGGGCTTACGCTTGGGCGCGTTCGCTGACGTGCCCGTGGGGTTCGAACAAGCTGAAACTTGAACTCCAACGGGCGCGGCGTCTGGCGGGCTGACGCCTCAAGGCCGTCCGCCACGCGACATGACCCTCTGGCTTTTCCCAGTGCGCTTGCTATCTTCGCTCCATGAAAACGCTCCTGACCTCAATCCTCACCCTCGGCTGCGCGCTCGGCGCCGGCGCCGCGATCCATACGGAAACCATCGAGTACAAACACGGTGACACGACGCTCGAAGGCCATCTGGCCTACGACGATGCCGTCAAAGGCCCGCGGCCCGCTGTCCTCATCGTGCATCAATGGAAGGGACTCGGCGATTACGAGAAGAAGCGCGCCGGGATGCTTGCCCAACTCGGCTACGCGGCGTTTGCCGTGGACATTTACGGCAAGGGGATCCGGCCAAAGACTCCGCAGGACGCCGGCGCGGAGGCGGGCAAATACAAAAGCGACCGCGCATTGCTCCGCGCGCGCGTCAACGCGGGGCTGGACACGTTGCGCAAACGGCCCAACGTGGATTCAAAGCGCATCGCCGCCATCGGCTACTGTTTCGGCGGCACGACGGCGATTGAACTAGCGCGGAGCGGCGCGGACATTGCGGGCGTGGTCAGTTTTCACGGCGCGCTCGACTCGCCCACGCCCGAGGACGGGAAGCACATCAAATGCAAAGTGCTCGCTCTTCACGGCGCCGACGACCCCTTCGTGCCCGCCAGGGACGTGGCGGCGTTCGAGGATGAGATGCGCGGCGCGGGCGTGGACTGGCAACTCATCCAGTATGGCGGCGCCGTGCACAGCTTCACCGACTGGAACGCCGACGGCAGCATGAAGGGCGCGAAGTACGACGAACGCACCGACAAACGTTCGTGGGAGGACATGAAGCAGTTCTTCGCGGAAATCTTTCGCTAGGCATTCAGCGGCATGCCTGACACGGGAAACAGATCGCTGGCCGGCATCTACCGGCGGCAGAGCACGCTCATCATCGTAATGCTCGTGGCTTCGCTCGGGCTGTTCCTGGCCGGTTTGTTCCGCCCGTTCACCGTGGTGACGAAGCTGTGGATTTTTGAGAATGACGTGTCGGTTTGCGCGGGGCTGATCACTTTGATGAAGGAAAAGGAATTCTTTCTGTTCGCCATCCTCCTGGTGTTCACGGTGATCTTTCCCTTCGTGAAAATGATATCGCTGCTCGCCCTGTGGCTGAAGCGCGGGCTGGGCCGGCAGCAGGTGACGCGGTTGTACGGCTTCGTCGCGAACCTCGGCAAATGGTCCATGCTCGACGTGTTCGTCGTGGCGATTCTTGTTTTGTTGCTGCGGTCGGGCAGCGCGGCGTCCATCAAGATTGCGGACGGGCTGTATTTCTTCTGCGCGTCGGTGATGTTGACGCAGTTCGCTTCGCAATGGACGGGCCGCATCGCCCGACGGCATGTTGAAACAGGAAAGTGAGACGACTCTCCATGCGCATCACTGGAGGACAAGCAGGCGGGCGGCTCTTAAAGGCGCCGAAGGGTTTGGCCGTGCGGCCCACACCCGACCTCGTGAAGCAGGCGGTGTTCAACAGCCTCGGCGCGCGGGTGGTCGGGGCGCGCGTGCTCGAACTCTTTGCCGGCACAGGGGCGTTGAGCCTGGAGTGTTTGAGCCGGGGCGCGGTGTCGGCGGTGTGCGTCGAGAAATCATCGAAGCACGCGGAATTCATCCGCCGCAACGCCGTCGCGCCGGAGTTTCCGCCGGACGCAATGGAGGTCCGCGTGCAGGATGTCTTCGCGGCGGTGGCGCAACTTGCCGCGGACGGGCGCGTGTTCGAGTTGATTCTCGCCGATCCACCCTACGGCGGGAAAAACGTCGGGCGCCGCTCGACATCGCTGGCCCAACAGCTTCTCGACGACGCGACCCTGCCGAAACTGCTCGTGCCCGGTGGCCGGTTCGTGCTTGGCCACGCGCGCCGAGACACGTTGGAGATTCCGGCGCACTGGCGCGAAGTGAAAACGCTCAAGCATGGGGACAGCCTCATGCGGTTCCTGGAACATTGATCCCGCTGCAGAACGGGCAGCCAACAGAGAATCCAACCCATCCTCGCTTCGACAGCTCTGCCGCGTCCGCTGAGACAGTTGCAGGCCGCAACATGAATTCATATCTTCGCGCCATTCACTTCGCACGAAGCCATGAGCGACCGGATTGAAACACGCAAAGAGCATCCCCGCTCTTCGCGTGACCGCTATCGCCGCTTCGTTCAAGACTACAAGCACCGGCGACTCGACGACGCCGAAGAAGCCGATAGGAAGGAAAAGCCGCACGATGATTCAGCGAAGGCTGGCGAAGAGAAACCAGCTCCGGAAGCCAGGCGCGAGCGCCGCACCCAACGACGCAAGTACATGCGCGAGTATTTGCGCTGGCTCCGGCCGCATCGTTACGCGGTCGGGGTCCTGTTTGTTCTCGCGCTCCTGGCCGCGGGATTGGAGATGATCGAACCGCTGTTCATGCGGTTCATCATTGACCGGGTGCTCTTGAATACCGGATTGGACACCGCCGCGCGCCTGGGCCGGCTTCATCTGGCAGGCGCTTTGTTCGTCGGTGTCATCGTCCTCACCCGGTTGATCGAAGTGCTCAAAGATTACCGGCAGCGCCTCGTCAATGTGCGGGTGATGCTGTCGCTGCGCCAGTCACTCTTCGAACGCTTCCTGCACCTGTCGCTTCCGAAACTGTGGGACATGAAAACCGGCGGCATCCTGTCCCGCCTGACCGGCGACGTGGACACCACCACCGGCCTGTTGCAAATGGCCATCATGTCACCCGCGATATCGATCATCCGTTTGATCATTGCCGTCGTGCTGTTGATGACCCTGAACTGGCGGCTGGCGTTGACGGCCCTGGCCATCGTTCCCGGCGTGATGCTGATGAGCTTCATGTTCTCGCGACGCGTCCGGCCCATTTACCGCGTCATGCGCAAGGACGTGGAGCGGATTGATGGCCGCGTGGGCGAGACGTTTTCCGGGATCCGCGTCGTGCGGGCCTTTGGCCGCGAGCTGCGCGAACTGCTCGATTACATGCTGGGCCGGCACACCGTGCTCCGCAAAGAAATGTTCGCGCACCGCCGCGAAATGTTCCTCTGGACCTCCTGGGGACTGCTGTTGGGCGCGGTCAACGTCGTGATCGTCTGGTATGGCGGCTACTTGAACGTCGTAGGCGGCGCGTCCATCGGCGACATCATGGCGTTCCAGTGGTACACGTTCCTGCTGCTGAACCCGGTGTGGAATATCGTGAATTCCTTCTCCGAACTGCAACGTTCTCTCGCGGCGACGGAACGCGTGTTTGAAATTCTGGGCATGGAAAACGACAAGCCGGACAAGCCCGACGCGTGTGACGCGCCGACCGTCGTCCGCGAAATCCGGTTTGAAAACGTCGAGTTCGAATATCGCAAAGACCAGCCGGTGGTGCGCGACTTCAACCTCACGGTGCCCGGTGGATCGGTGATTGCCCTCGTCGGCCGCAGCGGCGCCGGAAAAACCACGGTGACGGACCTGGTCGCGCGTTTTCACGACCCGACGCGGGGACGCCTTCTGGTCAACGGCACCGACATCCGCGACTTTCGCCTGCGCACCTATCGCGACCTGCTCGCCATCGTCCAACAGGACGTCTTCCTGTTCGACGGCTCGGTGCGCGACAACATCGCTTACGGACGCCACGATGCCACGGACGCCGAGGTCGAAGACGCCGCGCGCCGCGCCAACGCGCACGAGTTCATCGAAAGACTGCCGGGCAAGTACGAAACGTTCATCGGCGAGCGCGGCGTCAAGCTTTCGGGCGGTCAGCAACAGCGGCTCGCCATTGCCCGGGCCATTCTGGCGAGACCGCAAATCCTGATCCTCGACGAGGCCACCAGCAACCTCGACACAGAGAGCGAGCAACTCATTCAGGCATCCATGGCCACGCTGCTCGCCGGGCGGACAACCTTTGTGATCGCTCATCGGCTCTCCACCATCCGCCGCGCCAACCTGATCCTGCTGATGGAGAATGGACGCGTGATCGAGCGCGGGACGCACGAGGAATTGATGAGCGCCCGCGGCGCCTACCGCGGCATGGTGCTGCGCCAGATGGAATCACACGGTCACGAAGGCGAAGAGGTGTTGCGCGAGTGAACGCAATGCCGCTTACTTCCCGCTCACATCCACGCAGACCACATCCCCCGCCGCGTTGCGGCCGTAGATTCTTCCATTGGACAGGACCGGTGTCGTCCAGCACTTGCCGCTCAACACCTGCGCGCGGGAGACTGGCTTGAACGCGTCGGGCGTGGCATCGGCCACCATCAATTCGCCCTTCTCGCCCAACACGATCAATTTGCCGTCGGCCAGCATGAACGAGCCTTTGCCCACGGATTTGTCGGACCACTTCAAGTCGCCGGTGTCGAAAGCGAGGCAGCGGAGTTCCCGTTCGTCCAGGCCGTAGAGATGGCCCTTCCAGAGCACGCAACTGTTGAAATGGTTGCGCATGTTTTTGTTCTCCCAGATGAGCCTGGGTTGAGCGCCGCTGATGTCGAGCAGCGCGCCGCCGTGGTTGTAGCCGGAGGAAATGAACAGCTTGCCGCCGGAAATGATCGGGTCGGCCGCGTTGATGTCGTAGTCGGTCTTCCACGGATAACGCCAGAGTTCCTTGCCGTCCTTGACGCGCACGGCGATCACGTCCCGCCTGGCCGCCAGGGCCACACAGCGCACGCCGCCGGCTTCGAACGGCACCGGCGTGGTGTAACCGGACGCATCCGTGCCGGAGAACCAAGCGACCTTGCCGGACTTCTTGTCGAACGCCGCGCCGGCGCCGCCGGCGTTGAGGAGCGCGAGGTCGCCTTCGATGAGCACCGAGCTGGCAAAGCCCCAGGTCGGTACCGTTGCCTTCAATTCTTCGACCAGGTTCTTCGACCAGATCACAGTCCCTTTCGCCGCGTCGAGACAGAGCAGCAGACCGCGTTTGGAATAGGTGTAAACCCGGTCTCCGTCCACGGTGGGTGTGGCGTTTGGGCCGCCTTCGTAATTCTTGGGTTCAAGTTTGGCCGCGTAGGAATGTTTCCAGAACACGTCGCCGGAGCTGGCGTTGAGACAAAACACCGTGTCGGAGTCGTTCTCGTTGCCCATGGAATAGACGCGACCCTGGTTCAGGGCGAAGGAGGAGAAGCCGGTGCCGATCTTTGCTTTCCAGAGCAGCTTCGGGCCTGTGGCCGGCCATTTGTCCACCCAACCGGTTTCCTTCGAGATGCCATTGGCGTCGGGACCCCGCCAGCGGTTCCAATCGGCGGCGTTGAGGGTGAAACTGACCGCGACGGACGCCGCGGCGATGGACAGCGTATTTTTCATGCGGGAGAGTTAACGCACAGGCTTGTAGGTGTCAATCCGTCCAGTCACTGCAACCCGCTCCGGCGTTGCAAACCGCAGGGCCGCACCCTACGATTGCGCCCATCGCGGCACAGCATCCCGCGCAGGCATGGCTGAATACAAAGTCAAATTCGAGGTCTTTGAAGGCCCGCTGGATTTGCTCCTTTATCTCGTCAAAAAGGAGGAGGTGGACATTTACGAGGTCAACCTGACCAAGCTCGCCACGCAGTTCATCGAATACATCGAGATGATGAGAGAATTTGACCTGGAGGTCGCCGGCGAGTTTCTCGTGATGGCCTCGACGCTGATGTACATCAAGAGCCGTGAACTGCTGCCCGTGGACCAGCGCGCCGAGGCCGAGGGCGAGGAGGAAGGCGAAGACCCGCGCTGGGAACTCATCCGCCAGCTCGTCGAGTACAAAAAGTTCAAGGACGCCGCGGCGCAGCTCCAGGTCCTCGAAACGCGCCAGGAAGGAATCTTCCCGCGCGTGCCGGGCCGGCTGGAGTTCGAGGACGCTGCGCCCCCGCCCAGGCCGGATGTTTCCATTTTCGATCTGCTCAACGCCGTCAACGTCGTGCTCAAACGCTTCGGGCAACGCGATTCCACGCGGGACATCTTCGAGGACAAGTGGACGGTCAGCGAAAAAATCGAGCACATCCTGCGCGTGCTCGAAGCGCGCGCAAGCGTTGCGTTCTCAGAGTTGTTCGAGGACGCAATGAGCCGCTCGGAGGTGGTCTGCACGTTTCTCGCGCTCCTGGAGTTGATCCGGCTGAGACAACTGGTCTGCGCGCAGGCCGCCGAGTTTGCGGAAATTGAAATCCGCCGCGCGGCGACATTCAATGGGGCTGTGCCGATGACTGCGACTGTGACGGCCTCCGTCGAACCCGCGCCTGCCGCGAAAGCGCCGTTGACTGAAGCTGGCGACGCAGCAAACGTTGCCGCTCCCAATTCTGCGGCATGAAATCAAAACAGAAAAAAATGAAACAAAGAATTTTCCCATGCAGATGCGGTGGATAGCCCTTTCAGATCCTGAACTTTCTTCGACTGCGAAGGTCGTGTATCTAGCACTCGTCGAGTTAGCTACAAACCCATTCGTAAAAACCCTTTCCAAAGCAGATCCGGACGAGCAAGGCACGCCAAGGGGTAAGGTGGCCATTACTCAGACTCGGCTGGGTGAACTCCTTTCCGTGGGGGAAAAGACAATCGCAAGTTCATGCCAGGAGTTGCTTGCTAAAGATCTGATTCGCTTGTCTCAACACCAGTTGTATTACGGTGCTTGTTTCAAGCGACGAGCATACGAAATCGTAACTTTGGATGCCGAGCCTCATTCGAACTAAGCAAATGGACCTGAAATTCATTCTCGAATCGCTCCTGTTCTCCGCCCAAAAGCCGCTCAGCGTGAAGGAACTTCGCGACGTGCTCGCCGCCGCCGAGCAGGACGACGCCGACGCCACCGTGAAGTCGCTCAAGAAAGTCAAGGAGAGCGAAGTGACCGGCGCGCTCGAACAACTCGCGCAGGAACACGAAGCCGCCGCGCGCAGCTACCGGCTCGCGTGCGTGGCCGGCTCGTGGCAGTTCGTGACGCAGCCTGAGTATTCGCCCTGGCTCAAGGCACTGGTCGGCGTGAAGGCGCGTCCGCCGCGGCTCTCGCAGCCGGCGCTGGAGACGCTGGCCATCATCGCGTATCGCCAGCCCATCACGCGCGCCGAGGTCGAGCAGATTCGCGGCGTGAACGTGGACGGCACGATGCAGACGTTGATGGAGCGCGGCCTGGTCGAAGCCGTGGGCCGCGCCGAAGTCGTGGGCCGCCCGCCGACCTACGGGACGACGGCGTTGTTTCTGGAGTATTTTGGATTGGCGGGTTTGGACAACCTGCCGGCGGCGGATGAATTGCGGCGGCTGGTGGTGGAGAAGCCGCCCGCGCCGATCACGGCAGACGCCGGTCTGGCCACGACCCCTCCGGAACAACTCGCGTTGGCAGGGAGAGGCGAGCAAACTCCGGAAGGGGGAAGCCAGAAGCCAAGCCAGCCGGAATAGGAGTTGATCACGAACCCTGCGCACCCGACCCACCACGGATTCTCCATCGGAGTGGCGAATTGTGCATTTCCGCGAGTATTCCGAGCCGCCCGGCTTAATTGGCAAGGACCTCATCAGTATGCCCCGTAGCTCGAAAAAGGAAGTTTCCTGACTGGCAGGCAGGATGGCAGCGAAGTCGGAGGTGCAGATGGAGGGGCTGCCTGGAGAGTACGTAACTTTATTGACCGATGAGGTTGCTGACGAGGTTCATGAGTGGCTGAATGCGACACTCGGGCCGGAGTTTCGGCATCTGGTTTTGCAGTTTCGGGAGGGGCGGTTCGTTCACATGGAGTAGAAGTTTCGGGCTTGTACCCCTCCTCATGTTAACCAGCGGCTAAAGGGTTCTGATCACTTTCGCCGCTATTTGCGCGGTTCTCTCGATGTCCGTCTCACCGTGCGCGGTGGAGAGAAAGCCTGCCTCGAATTGCGACGGCGCGAGATACACGCCGGCGTCCAACATGCCGTGGAAGAATTTCTTGAAGCGCTCGCGATCGGACTTCATTGCGTCGGTAAGATTCCAGACCGGCTCACTGGTGAAGTAGCCGCAGAACATCGAGCCGCAGCGGTTGAACGTGACCGGCACACCGGCAGACTTCGCGGCTTCCCTTATCCCAGCTTCCAGTTTCGCGCCACGCTCTTCGAGAAGCACGTAGGCACTTCCAGGTTTCGCAGAGGGGAAAAGGGGAAAAGGAGAAAAGGAGATTCCGTCGCCGGACGCTGATTGCCCCTCTGCTCCTTTTCCCCTCTTCTCCTTTTCAACCACGCTTTCAGTCAGAGCCTCCTCACATCGGTTGCTACTCAATTCTTGGAGCGCCGCAATTCCCGCCGCCATCGCCAGCGGATTGCCGCTCAAAGTGCCCGCCTGATACACCGGCCCGAGCGGCGCGAGGTAATCCATGATGTCCCCACACCCGCCGAACGCGCCCACCGGCAGTCCGCCGCCGATGATCTTGCCGAAACACGACAAATCCGGCCGGATGCCAAAGCGTTCCTGCGCGCCGCCGGGAGCGAGACGGAAGCCCGTCATCACCTCGTCAAAGATGAGCAATGCGCCGTTCTCTTGCGTCACCTTGCGGAGAAACTCCAAGTAGCCCGGTTTGGGCAGATACAAACCCGCGTTGCCCGGTACCGGCTCGACGATGATGCAGGCAATTTCATTCTGGTTCGCAGTGAACGCGGTTTTGACCGCGTCGGTGTCATTGAACGGCAGGACAATGGTGTGCTTCGCAAAATCCGCGGGCACGCCGGCACTGTCGGGACTGCCGAACGTGAGCGCGCCGCTGCCGGCTTTGACGAGCAAAGAATCGCCGTGGCCGTGATAGCAGCCGTCGAACTTGATGATCTTGTCGCGTTTCGTGAACCCGCGCGCGAGGCGGATGGCGCTCATGCAAGCTTCCGTGCCCGAATTGGTCATCCGCACCTTCTTGACGCTGGGCACAAGCGAACAGATCATTTTCGCCATCGTAACCTCGCCCGGATTCGGAATGCCGAAGCTCGTGCCGTGATCGGCGGCTGCTTTGACGGCGGCGATGATCTTCGGATGCGCGTGCCCGAGAATCGCCGGCCCCCATGTGCCGACGTAATCAATATATTCGTTGCCGTCCACGTCCCACACGCGGCAGCCGGCGGCGCGATTGACGAAGAATGGTTTCCCGCCGACGGCACGGAAGGCGCGCACGGGCGAATTCACGCCGCCCGGAATGTAATTGAGCGCCTCGGCGAAGAGAGCTTCGGACTTGGCCCGCGAGAGCATGGGGAAAGATTAGCGCGCAGGCCGGAAGCACACACGGTTTTTCTCCGCTCCTTGAACCTGAGCGTCAGGCGATGAGCTGCCCGAACGAGATTTTGAAACCCGCCAACAACTTTGATTTCGCCAACTCGGCATCCGCCGCGCGGGAGTGAAGCTGATAGACACCCTTCGTTAGCGCAAAGACTTCGATGGAACGGCTTTCGGGATCAACGATCCAATACTCGGCGATGCCCACCTGCTCATAAAGGGCCTTCTTCTCGACGCGGTCGCGCTTCCAACTCCCTCGCGAAATCACTTCGACTGCGAGATCGGGCACACCGCGAATCCGATCTTGGACGATGTCTTTGTTGGCGTTGGAAATGAAGAACACGTCCGGCTGGACAACGCGGTGTTGAGACAAGGCCACATCCAATGGGCTGAGGAAAACTATCCCGGCTTTATTGTCCCGCACAAAGTCGTCGAGTGCCCGATAGAGACTTCCCACGATGGTTCGATGTGAAGGCGTCGGCGTCGGTGACATAACAATTTCTCCGTCCCATAATTCCACGGGGAGGTTGCTCTCCGGCAACTCGGCAAGCATCTCGTCGTATGTCCAGAGCCGTTTGGCCTTGGGCGGCCTGGGTAGAACAGTCATTGTCATGGTTTCAGATAACCGCTTGACGCCCGGAAAATCAAACTCATTCTCATCTATGGCCGCCGCAGAAAGGTTTCGGCCAGCGATCCACGCTCGGTTCGCACCACCATGCCGGTCCGGACATTGTGCCGATCGAACCAGCCTTGATTCGTTTCGAGAGAGAACCGGATGTTCGTAGCCGTCGAAACGACCGAGTTGGTGTCGTGCGGCCGCATGTCGTGGATTTCGAGGATGGTCCCACCGGTGTCAATGAAGGCAATCGAGAGGGGGACGAAACAATTCTTCATCCAGTAACTCGCCTGGCGCGGCGTTGGATGCACGAAGATCATCGCGGCGTTCTCGGCGAGGTTCGTGCGCCACATCATGCCGGTCACCTGTTCCATTGCCGTCATCGCCACCTCGGTCACGAGTTCCTCCGCGCCCAACCACACCTTGATCGCCGGCAGCCGCGGCTGCGCCTGCTTCGGCAGGAAATCCTCAAGCAACGCCGGGGGCGTGGACGTTCTTGTTGATGGTGTGGGCGCGGCGGGATTCGATTGGTCGCCGCCACCGCAACCGGAGGAAAGGCTCATGGCGATCAGCATTGCAAAAAGGTTTCTCACGGGACGCCGAACACGCCGCGGCGCGGTCAGAGTTTCACGAACCATTTCTTCCGATACATCACCCAGGCAGCCAGGTAAAGCCCGATGACATAAAGCAAGGCCCAGAGCAGCGAGGCGTTCTTGGGGCTGGCGAGGAATCCCGGGAGTGGTGCGGTTTCCGGACTGGCAAACGGCATGCACAGGCGGTCGTAAAGCCAGGTCTTGAGAGGGACGGCGTTTTCGCGCGAGCCGATCTTCACTTCCAAAGAAATCCGGCCCAGCACGCCGGCGAGAACGAACACCGTGATCGCGTTCATTCCATAGATGGCGAACGGCTTGACGAATGTGCGGCAACCCTTCACGTCAATGAACCAATAGCAGACGCCGAGGCAAATCATCGCCAGCCCGGCCATGAACACGGCATAGGAACTGGTCCAAAGGCTCTTGTTGATGGGCAGCCAGAGGTTCATCACCAAGCCCAGCCACATCAGCAGCGCGCCGGCGACCATCATCCAAGCCGTTTTTTCCGCCGGTGGGCGGCGCGTGCGGAGCAGATGGCCGGCGAGCACGCCGAACAGGCACGTGGCAATCGCCGGAAGCGTGCTGACGATGCCCTCGGGATCCCAGGTCCTCGCCGTTTTCCAAACGTGCGTGCCGATGATCGGGCCGTTGAGGACGAGGTTGTCCACGTAGGCAGAGAAGTTGTCTCCTTTCTCAAAGAGGCCGGAGATGTAGCGGGTTTGCCCATGCACGTTGACCGGGAAAGGCGCAAACGCCATCAGCAGCCAGTACCCCGCCAGCAGGCCCGCGATCCACGCGATCTGTCCACGGAGCGAAGCGCGCAGAAAAATCGCCATGGTGACGAGATAGCAGATGGCGATGCGTTGCAGCACGCCGGGCAGGCGGACGTTGGTCAGCCAGTCGTGCAGCCAAGCGGCAATGCCTTTCTCGGCGAGCGAACCGTCAACCAGACAACTGAACGTGGCGAGGAAAATGCCAAGGCCAAACAGGATCGCCGCGCGGCGCAAGGCGTGCCGGAAAAGCCGCCGCCGGCTCTGCCCCGCTTCGAGTCGGCGCGCGATGGAGAGCGGAATCGCCACGCCGACGATCCAGAGAAAGAACGGAAAGATCGTGTCGGTGAACGTCCAGCCGTGCCACTCGGCGTGCAGCAGAGGCCCGTAAACTGCGCTCCAGTTCCCGGGATTGTTCACCAGCATCATCGCGGCAATCGTCGCGCCGCGAAACACGTCCAGCGACATCAAGCGGTCGGCGCCCGGAGATGGCGGCTGTGGCGATGAGGCTTTGTTCATCGAACTGGCGGGAGTTAGGATCAAGGAATTCGGAAAGGGAAGCACTTTTGCCGACTTCGGGTGAACACCTTTTAAGTGCCCGCGTGAAACGCCCGCGCGTGGCAGTGCGTGAATTGAGTTGAATCCTCGCCGACCTCAACCAAGATGCCAACGCAGTCGAAGTTCGAACAAAGCCGGAAACTCGAAACGCTATGAACACAATCCCACCCTCAACCACAACTGGATCACCAAAGAATTGTGGCCTGGCCATCTGGAGCCTGGTGCTGGGCATCCTCAGCCTGAGCTGCTTTTATCTGCTCACCGCCATTCCGGCGGTCATCTGCGGCCACGTCGCCTGGTCACGCATCAAGCGCTCCGCCGGTGCTCTGACCGGCGAGGGACTGGCCATCGGTGGCATGGTCACCGGTTACATTGGGATCGCCCTGTCGTTGTTCGTCCTTCCGTTGTTGCTGGCCATCGCGATTCCCAATTTCGTCAAGGCGCGCAACACGGCACAGATGAATGCGTGCAATAACCATCTGCGCCAGATAGTCGGAGCTAAACACCAATGGGCATTAGAAAACAAGAAAGAGATGACGGACGCGCCCACCGAAAACGACCTCAAGCCTTACTTTTTTCAAGAAGGATTTCCGAAATGTCCTGCTGGGGGAAATTACTCCATCAATTCTGTCCTTGAAGACCCGACCTGTTCGTTTTCTAACCACTGTTTACTGAAGTAAAACGGAAAGATTCACCCAAACAAATCCATCTGCGGCGGCGGAGCGAGTTGCTTCAGCTTGTCGCGTTCCTGTTGACGGCGGGGCTGGCGGACGTTGCCTTCCGGAGTGAGTTCGGATTCTTCGAGGTTGACGAGAATTTGTTTCGCGCGCTCCAGCACCTCCTTCGGCACACCGGCCAGGCGCGCGACGTGGATGCCGTAGCTCTTGTCCGTGCCGCCCTCGACGATTTTGCGCAGGAACACAATCGAGTCGCGCCATTCACGCACGGCGACGTTGAAGTTTTTCAGACGCGGCAGACGCTGGGCCAGTTCGGTCAGTTCGTGATAATGCGTGGCGAACAGCGTCTTCGCGCCGACGGCATTGTGCAGGTGCTCGACGATTGACCACGCCAGCGAGAGGCCGTCGAACGTGCTCGTGCCGCGCCCGATCTCGTCGAGCACGATGAGGCTGCGCGGCGTGGCGTTGTTGAGGATGTCCGCCGTCTCGCACATCTCGACCATGAACGTGCTTTGCCCGCGCGCGAGATCGTCGCTCGCCCCGATGCGGGTGAAGATGCGGTCCACCAGATCAATGCGCGCCTCCGCCGCCGGGACAAACGAGCCGGTGTGCGCGAGCAGGACGATGAGCGCGACCTGCCGTATGTAAGTGGATTTGCCCGCCATGTTCGGCCCGGTGATGAGGGCGATTTGAGGAGCGCCGATCTCCTGATCGGCTTGTTTCTCGCCGGATTCGATCCGGGCCGATCGGGAGCTCGGCGCTCCGCAGCCAAGCCCCGTATCATTTGGCACGAACCGCTCCTCGACCAGTTGGCGCTCCAACACCGGGTGCCGGCCCTCGCGAATCTGCAAGAAACCGTCATCACCCACCAGCGGACGGCAGTAGCCGTGCAGCCGCGCCGTCTCGGCAAAACAGGCCAGCACGTCCAGTTGCGCGAGCGCGGCGGCGGTTTGCTGGATGCCCGCCATCTGCCCCAACACCTCCTCGCGCACGCGCTGGAACAGTTCGTACTCCAGCTTCACGCCGCGTTCCTCCGCGCCCAGGATTTTGCCCTCCATCTCCTTCAACTCAGGCGTGATGTAGCGCTCGCCGTTGGCGATGGTCTGCTTCCGGACGTAATGCGCCGGCACTTTGTCGAGATTCGCCTTCGTGACCTCGATGTAGTAGCCGAAGACGGAATTGAACCGGACCTTTAGCGACGCAATGCCCGTCGCGGCGATCTCATCCGCCTGCAACTTGGCGATCCAGTCCTTGCCGCCGCGTTGGGCTTCGCGGAGTTCGTCCAGCTCGCCGCTGAATCCGTCGCGAATCATGCCGCCTTCCTTCACCGCGAGCGGCGGTTCGTCCACGATGGCGCGGGAAATCAACTCCACCAGATCGGGTGATTCGGTGAGTTGGGGAATCAGGCATTCCAACAACGAAGTTCCTCTCACTTCGTCCCTCTCCCCATCGGATGGGGAGAGGGTGGCCGAGAGATCGGATGAGGGGCGGTTATTGGACGCGAGGGCGGTCAGTTTTTGCCGTAGCGCCGGAATCTGATCCAACGCCTGGCGCAGTGCCACGAGGTCGCGCGCGTTGCCGCTGCCGGAACTCAAGCGGCCCATGGTGCGCTCCAAATCGCGCACTTCCCCGAGTTGCACGCGGAAACTGTCGAGTGCGGGCGGGTTCCCGATGAACGTTTGCACCGCTTCCTGCCGGCGATGAATCGGCTCGACGGCGGCGAGCGGTTGGGACAGCCAGTCCCGCAACCGCCGCGCCCCCATCGGTGTGACGGTGCAATTGAGCACGCCGTACAGCGAGGCGTTGCGCGGGGCGTCGCGGTGGAGGGGCTCCAGGATTTCGAGATGCCGCAGCGTCGTGTAATCGAGCGCGAGGAATTCCGTGCGCCGATAGAAAGACAGGCGCGTGAGGTGTTTCACGTCGCGCCGGAGATTCTGCGTGAGATAATGCAACGCCGCGCCCGCCGCGCCAACGGCGGCAGCGCGGTCCTTCAACCCGAAGCCGTCCAGCGACGCGACCTTGAAATGCTCGCGCACGGTGTAGAGCGCAGTCTCCGGCGCGAACGTCCAGCCGTCGTAGCCGCTCAGGATTTTGAATGAATCGCGGAGCTGATCGCGCAACGCCGACGCTTCGGCTGGCAGAATGATTTCCGCGGGGCGCAAGCGCTCCAACTCTGCCAGCAGCGCGGCGCTGGATTCCAGTTCTGTCGTCCGGAAATCGCCCGTGGTCAAATCCACCAGCGCCAGGCCGAAGGTTTTTCCCGAGGGACATACGGTCGCGAGAAAGTTGTTCCGCTCCGCCACCAGCATCCGTTCGTCGAAGTGCGTCCCGGGCGAAAGAATCTGCGTGACTTCGCGTTTGACGAGCTTGCCGGGCTTGGCGTCCTCAAGCTGATCGCACACGGCGACCTTGCGGCCCGCCTTGAGGATGCGGGCGATGTAACCGTTGGCGGCGTGAAACGGCAGGCCGCACATCGGGACGCCGTTGCGGGCGGTCAGCGCCAGGTTGAGCAGTTGCGCGCCGGTCTGCGCGTCCTCGAAGAACATCTCGTAGAAATCGCCGAGCCGGAACAGCAGCAGCGCGTCCTTGGGCAGCTCGCTTTTGATGCGGCGATACTGTGCCATCATCGGCGTGAGTTGCGCTTCGGCGGACATCGGTGGCCACGGTAGTTGGCTTCGTGCACCAGGTCGAAACGATTTTTCTCGTCTGGGGTTGATGCCGGGAGCAATTTCAGTCCGAGTCCGTCCAATGCCGGAGATGATGAACGCTCAACCGATGCTCGACCACCTCAAGGTTGCCGCTCCTTGTTCCGCGCGCTGGGAGGACATGGAGGGCGACGACCGCGCGCGATTCTGCGGTCAATGCCGCAAGCACGTCTTCAACTTTTCGGCCATGACCCGCGGTGAACCGGAAACCCTCGTTCGCGAGAAAGTGGGCCGGCTTTGCGGACGGTTTTACCGCCGGCGCGATGGCCGTGTGCTCACCACGGATTGCCCGGTTGGTCTGGAGCGCCGGCGCAACCGGCTGGCGCGGCTTTGCGGCCTGCTGTTCGCCACCGGCCTGCTCTCGCTCGGCTCGCGCGTCGCCTTGCGCTCCGAGGAACAGCCCCGAACCGACCGCAGCCCGTTCTTCGAGCAGCTCGACGAACTGGTTTACCAGGCGAAGGTCAAGATCGGCATTGTCCAACCGACCTTCGTCATGGGCATGATCTGCCCCAGGCCTGCTCCGCCGCCAAGCCCGCCCGCTCCTCCTGCACCTCCGAATTCCATCAACGACTGATTCCGCTCTGATCTATGGGCAAAAACCTCTCGCTGGCCGTGGTGCTGCTCGCCACCCTGTCGCTTTCCACATCCGCCGCTCTGCCGCCCGAATACGAATCACTCAAAGCCGAGGCCGAAAAGCTCTACGCCGAAAAGTCCTTCGCCAAAGCACGTGAGCTTTATGCCCGGGCGATGGAGATGTCGAACCTCACGTCGAACGAAACCCGCTGGGTCGTTTTCCGGAACTACGACACGCAATGGCGCTCCGAGGCGGCGAGCCAGCGCGCCGACACCACCAAGCTGGACGAGGCGCGGACGCAGTTGGAAAAGCTGGTGGGCGATGTGCAACGCGAGGAGGAGCGCGACCGCGTCTGGGTGGAGGTCGAGGAATCGCTCGGCGACTTCTGGTGGACGCGGCGCAATCTGCAGAATTGGGGCGCAGCCTGGCCGCATTATGAGCAGGCCCTGAACTGGTGGGCGGGGGCGCGGGACATTGAACTGGCCCGCGAGCGTTACCTGGGCATGGTCTGGAAAGCCGCCAGGCCGCCGGGCGTCTCTCGCGATTTCCATTACGGCTATTGGGGAAACTCGATCCCGTTCGACGTGCTCAAGAACGCGGTCAAAATTGCGAAAACCGAGAATGACCAGGCCCACGCGCATTTTCTCCTGACCATTGGCCCCCGCCTGCACGGCACGACGTGGGAGCACCTCTCGCGCGTACCCGAGGAATTCGAGGCGGCCCTCAAGCCCGGCAAAGCCACCGACTGGTATGACGACGCGCTCTTCAACTACGCCCAATGGATGGCCACGCGAGGACGCCCCGTGCTGGACCAGCACGGTAACTGGCGGCAGGAGCCGGACTACCCCAAGGCGCTCGAATTGTTCCGTCGGTTCGTCAGCGAGTTCAACAAGGGCGAGACGCGTTACTGGGACCAGGCGCAGCAACAAATCAAGAACATCACCGAACCGCAACTGGGCGTGAGCGTGCCGAACATTTTTCTGCCGGAATCGGAAATCCAATACCATCTGAACTGGCGCAACGTGCAGCAAATCGAACTGGCGTTGTACCCGGTCGAATTGAATCGCGACGTGAACCTGTCGAACCTGGACGAGAAGCGCCGCGTGGATTGGCTGACCTCGATTGACTTGGGCAAATTGGAAAAACTCAAGTCGTGGACCCACGCTCCTCGCTCTGCCCTCTCCCCATCGGAGGGGGAGAAGTCAGCGAAGCCGGGTGAAGGGGAGTCCTCCGATTATAAACCCGGCAACGAAGCGCTCCATCTCAAGGACAAACTTAAGCCCGGCGCGTATGTGCTCGAAGCGCGTGGCGGTGGCAAGGAGGCGCGCGACTTGGTCCTCGTCACCGACGCGGCGCTCGTGCTCAAGACTTCCGGCAAGCAGGCGCTCGTCTATTTCTGCAACGCCATCAACAGCGCACCGCTGCCGGGCGCCAACATCAAGTTGTGGGAGCGCTGGCACGACGGCTCCAAATGGCAGGCCCGCGAACAATCGAAGGAAACCGGCGACGACGGCATCGCGGTATTCGAATTGTCAAACCGGCCGGATCGCAGCCTGGAACTCTTTGCCAGCGCCATCGCGAAGGATCGGCAGGCATTCAGCCTGGGCAACAGCCACTGGAATCGTAGCGGGCACGAATCATGGCGTATCTACGCCTTCACCGACCGCCCGGCGTATCGCCCGAAGGAGTCCGTGAACTGGAAGTTCATCGCGCGACGCTACAACGGCTCGGTCTATTCCACTCCGGCGAACGCGATGGTTGAATTTGAAATCACCGATCCGCGCGGCGCAAAGGTGAAGGCGGACAAGGCGACGCTCAATGCCTTCGGCAGCGCGTGGGGAGCGCTGGAACTCACCGGGCAAATGCCGCTGGGCGAGTATCGCGTGCAGTTCTGGGACGAAGGCCGCAGGAACGGCATCGGCAACGCGACGCTCTTCCGGCTGGAGGAATACAAGCTGCCCGAGTTCAAAGTCAGCGTGCGGACGCCCGACGAAGCCGGCCCGGATGGCAAGCCGAAGAAGAAAGCGTTCCGCGTCGGCGAGAAAGTGGAAGTGACGATCCAGGCGGATTACTACTTTGGCGGGCCGGTGGCCAAGGCGAGCGTCGAGGTGGTTGTCAACCAGAATCCGCATTGGCAATCTTGGCACCGCCCGCGCGAGTTTCCGTGGTTCTACGAGGACCTGGACGGCAATGAATCGCGATGGGGTCGTCGCTTCGGCGGCGGGCAGGTTGTGAAGCGGGAGACGCTCAAGACCGACGCCACGGGCAGGGCCGCGGTCACGTTCGAGACGCCCGCGAACGCCGGCGAGGATTTTGAGTATCACGTCGAGGCGCGCGTCACCGACGCGTCGCGCCGTGAGATCACCGGCAACGGCCACGTGCGCGTCACCCGGCAGCGTTACTACGTCCATCCGCAGGCGGAGCACAATCTCTATCGTCCGCAGGACAAGGTGCGGGTGGATTTCAAAGCACTCGACGCGAACGAGCAGCCCGCGCAGGTCGAAGCCAAAGTCACCGTTACGCGCGATTACTGGTATGAAATATGGCTGGCACCCGATGGCCGCGAAGTGAAGGGCGACGAACTCAAGTCGCTTCAAGCGCAACACAAGACCTGGCCGCCGCCGCCGGAACGGCCGGATCAAAAAAATTGGCGGCTGAAGTTCCGTGGCTACGAGCACGACGAAATCCTCAAACAGACGTTGAAGACTGATGCCGAAGGCGGCGCGACGCTCACCTTCACGCCGGAACGCGAGGGGTATTATCGCGTGGCGTGGTTCAGTGAGGACGTAGTGACGAACCGCCCGCCGCAGCCGATCCGCGCCGAAACCACGGTCTGGGTCGCAAACAACGCCAGCACCGAACTCGGCTACCGCCACGGCGGCGTGGAGATCATCGCGGACAAGGATACTTTCCGCGCCGGCAGCGAAGCGCCTGTGATGATCGTGGCCAACGCGCCTGACCGCTATGTCCTGTTCACCGTCGAGGGCGAGGACCTTTACCACCATCGGCTCGTCCACTTGACCGGCACGGTGAAACTCGTGGATTTGTTCGTGGACGAGAAGTATGTCCCGAACGTGTTTCTGGGCGCGGCCATGGTGAGCGACCGCCAGCTTTTCACGGACACGAAACAGGTCATCGTCCCGCCGACGAAAAACTTTCTGACCGTGGACGTGAAGCCCGACCGCCCGCAATACCAGCCGCGCGAGGAAGGCACGCTGACCATCACGACGAAAAACGATGAGGACAAGCCGGTGTCCGCCGAAGTGTCGCTCGGATTGGTGGACGAGGCGGTGTTCTACATCCAGGGCGATTATGCCGGTGATCCGCGGCAGTTTTATTTCGGCACGAAGCGCGGACAGCAAGTCCAGACGCAGGCGACGATGAACCAGAAGAACTACGCGAAGCTCGTTGAGTGGGAGAAGCAACTGATTGATGAGAATGAGCGGGATCGAACCGAACGCCAGAAGCAAGAGATTGCCCTTGGCGAGCGGTATGATCTTTCTGACCGGGAAGGCAAAATGGGTCATGGCATAGGTGGAGGAGGAGGAGTTCAGCCAAAACCGGTGGCCGAGTCGGCGGCTGCTTTCAGAACGAGGTCTGTCTTGGGACGCGTTCCGTCAGGAGCGCCAGTGATGCTCGGCGCCGCAGTTACCGAAGCGAAAGCGATGCTGCCGGCGGAGCAGTCGCCCGGTCAAGAACCCGCCGTTCAGGTCCGCACCGATTTCCGCTCTACGGTTTTCTGGCAGCCGGACGTGGTCACGGGCAAGGACGGCCAGGCGACGGTGAAGGTGAAATATCCCGATTCGCTCACGGGCTGGAAGGCCACAGCACGCGCCGTATCGCAGGTGAACCAATTCGGCATCGCCAACGCGACCACGCGCACAAAGCAACCGCTCATTGTCCGCCTGCAAGCGCCGCGCTTCTTTGTAGTGGGTGACGAGGTGGTTGTTTCGGCAGTAATCAACAACAACACGGACAAGCCGATAAAGGTTGAAGCGGCCATTGATTTTTCAGGTGTCGGAGTCCATGGCGTCATCGTCCAAAATCCGACGGAAAAAACTCCTAGAGTAAATGGTTGGCCAATGATTATGTATCCGGTAGGAACGTCACCGCTCAAATTCGGTGCGCAGCCTGTGCCTGCTAATGGCGAGGTGCGAGTTGACTGGTTGATTTCTGCACATAAACCAGGACCCGTGAGGTTGAAAGTCATCGCAGTTGCGCGAGAGGAGGGGTTGACCGACGCGATGGAAAAAACCTTCATCGCCCACGAACACGGCATCGAGAAGTTCGTTTCCAAATCCGGCAAGGCGCGCGGCAACGACATCACCGTGAAACTCGATTTGCCGAAGGAACGAAAGCCGGAGTCCACTTCACTCACTGTGCAAGTCACGCCGAGCCTGGCGGTGACGATGCTCGATGCGTTGCCCTACCTGATTGATTACCCCTACGGCTGCACGGAACAGACCATGAGCCGTTTCCTGCCCGCCGTCATCACGGCGAAAACGCTGCGCGATCTGGGACTCGATCCCGAGGACGTGATGGGCCGCGTGTTCGGCGGCATCGAGACGAATACCGCCCTCGCCACACACCCCAAGGGCAAACAGGATTTAGCCAAGCTCGACGAGATGACAAAGGCCGGCCTGGAGCGGCTGTACGATTTTCAACACGCCGACGGCGGCTGGGCCTGGTGGAAAGAGGGCGACAGCGACCGTTGGATGACGGCTTACGTCGTGTGGGGCCTGTCGCTCGCGCGGGACGCGGGCATCAAGGTGAAGGAAGACGCGCTGGGTCGCGGAAAAGATTTCCTCTCAAAGACACTGGTCGAGGAGGAGGAGAATCACGACATGCAGGCGTTCATGCTCCACGCGCTGGCGGTTTGTTACGGGCCTCACAAAGACCAGGTGACGGGCACATCCATTCCCAAGGCATTCGACAATCTCTGGAAAAACCGGGAGAAGCTGAACGCCTATACGCGCTCGCTGCTCGCACTGGCAGCGCATCACTTGGGCAAAACTCAGGAAGCCAAGACACTCATCGAGAACCTGGAGAACGGGGTGAAGCGCGACGACCGGCCGGATTCTTCTGTGCTCATCGGCGGCAAGCCGGAAAACGCAGGCGTGATGGGCACCGCGCATTGGGGCGAGGACGGCATTTACTGGCGCTGGTCCGACGGCCGCGTGGAGGCGACGGCCTTCGCCCTGCGGGCGTTGCTTGCGATTGATCCGAAGAACAAACTTGTCGAGCCGGTCACGAACTGGCTCATCAAGAACCGCTGCGGCGCGCAGTGGAACAGCACGCGCGACACGGCCATCGTGGTGCTGGCCATGAACGATTACCTGCGCGCGAGCGGTGAACTGAAGCCGGAACTGGAATACGAGTTGATGGTGAACGGCAAAGCCATCGCGAAGAAAAAAGTCAGCGGCGCGGACGTGTTCAATGCCCCGAGCCGGTTCACGATTGATCCGAAGCTCGTGAAGGATGCGAACGAAATCCGCATCGTCCGGAAGCAGGGCGACACGCCGGTTTACTTCGCCGCCGAGGCGAAGTTCTTCAGCCTCGAAGAGCCGATCACGCCCGCGGGCAACGAGATTTTCGTCAAGCGCGAGTATTTCAAGCTCGTGGGCCGCCCGACGTTGCTCGAGGGCTACGTCTATGACAAGGAGCCGTTGCGCGACGGGGAATCGGTCAAGAGCGGCGAACGCGTCGAGACGCTCCTCACCATCGAGGCGAAGAACAACTACGAGTATCTGGTGTTTGAAGACCTCAAACCCGCCGGCTTCGAGGCGGTCGAGATTCGGAGCGGCGAATCGCTTCATGCGCGCGAGCTGAAGTCCGGAGCCGTCGAGCGCAAGCAGGGAAGTCCAGAGCCCAAAGTCCAGAGCCCAAAGTCGGGGTCCACGCAAAACGCAACACGCAACACGTCGCAGCCGGCGGCCCGTCGTGCGGCGGTTCGCCCGCGTCCGACGCCGCAACCGGCGCCCGTTGATGCAACCGATTTCACGGGCCGTCAACGCTGGGTTTATCAGGAGTTGCGCGACCGCAAAGTGGCGCTGTTCATTGACAAGCTTCCGGAGGGCGTTTGGGAGATCCGCTACGATGCGCGGGCCGAAGTGCCGGGCACGTTCCACGCGCTCCCCGTGCTGGGCCAGGCCATGTATGTGCCGGAGATTCGCTGCAATGGTGCGGAGGTGAGGGTGAAGGTGGCAGAAGCGAAGCCGTAAGGCTGGGCATTGCGGAGGAGCAGAGGGGAAAAGGAGCAAGGGTGTGTATTGCCAGATCGGAAGTCTCCTCTGCACCCTTTCTCCCCTGCGCCTTTTCGCCAAGGAATACAAGCGAGTCTCCCTTGCTTCGGCGGTTGGGGATTAAGAACAGTTGCCCCGGCACAAACCCTGCGGCAAGCTATCGTTCGCATGACTGTTCGCAGCGCGCAGGAAGTTTCATTGCGCCTTGACCGGCTGGACACCACGAGGCTGGCCTGGGCGTTTGCGCTGTCGGTCGCGCTGCACTTGTGCTGCTGGGGCGTTTACACGCTGGGCAATCGGTATCACGTCTGGGAAAACTTGCGCCTGCCCGCCTGGGTCCGCGCCCTCACGCCGTCCTTCAAGAAAACCGCCAGGCAGGAAGACAAGCCGCTGAACCGTGAAGCCCAACCGCCACTCATGTTCGTAAACGTGAATCCTTCCGCCGCCACATCCGAGGCCCCGAAGGACGCGAAGTATTACTCCGACAAGAATTCTCTGGCCGCCAACCCGGAAGTGGACAAGGACACGGATACGCCCAGAATCACCGGCAAACAGGAGCAGGTGACCAAGACCGAGGACGTCGAGCGCCAGAAAATCTCCAAACTCCAGCCTGCGCTGCCAGCGGATGAGAGCCACCTCGAGGAGCGCCCGCGCAGCCGGCCTCCGCTCGCCCTCGGCGATCTCACGCTAGCAAAACCGGAGTTGAATCCGCGCACGGACACCGGCCAGGCCGACCAGCAGCGGCCGCGCACGCTCGCCCAGGCGCTCGCGCGGCAGCAACCGAACCGCACGCCCGGCCAGAAAATGAAGCAGGCCGGCGGCGTGAAACGCCATCTCGACATGGCGTCCCTCGATACCAAGGCCACGCCGTTTGGCGCGTATGACGCCATGTTCGTTGAGGCCGTGTCGCAACGCTGGTTCGATCTGCTCGACAGCCGCGATTACGCCTCCGATGGCCGCGGGCGCGTAGTGCTGCGGTTTCGTTTGAACTACGACGGACGCATCACCGACATGGAGGTGGCGGAAAATTCGGTCAGCGAAACACTCGCCTTGATCTGCCAGAAGGCGGTGCTCGATCCCGCGCCGTACGAGAAGTGGCCGACGGAGATGCGATTGATGGTGGGCGAGGACTTCCGCAAGATTCAGTTCACGTTTTACTACAACTAGGCTTGAACGGCGGCGCGCCGGATCGGTCAACGAACAAACGACATGGAAACCTTGGTTTATGCCCTGCTGGTGCTGACTTCAGTCGTCGGGCTGGCGTTCATCGTGGAGCGCGGCCTGGCGTTGCGCTGGAAAAAAGTCGCGCCACCGGAGGTCGAAGCCGCGGTGGAATCCTGCCAGACACGCGCCGACGTTCCGGTGCTGCAACGCGTCTGCCGGCAGAAACCCTCCCCGCTTGGCCGGTTGTTGCTCCAAGCGGCGGATCATCTCGACTGGCCGCAGGGCGAGAACGTGGACGCTCTCCAGACCCGCGCCCGCCATGAGGTGGTCAAACTGGAGCGCGGGTTGGTGGTGCTGGAAATCATCGTCGGCATCGCGCCGCTGCTTGGGCTGGTGGGAACGATCGTGGGCATGATGACCGCGTTTGGCGACGTGGGCCGGGCCTCGCAGATTGACGCCGCGAAGCTCGCGCAGGGCGTCGCGCTCATTCTCCGGGCCACGCTCATCGGTTTGCTCATCGCCATTCCTTCGCTGGTCGCGTGGAGCTATTTTTCCAAGAAGGTCGAAATTCTGGCCGTCGAGATGGAAACGCTGTGCGATGAATTCCTGCGACGACAATACCGGCAGGAGGAGAAGAAGTAGGATGCGTTTCTACGTTCGCAAACGCCGTCAGCCACCCGCCGTCATCATCGTGGCGCTGATTGACATTCTCATCGTGCTGCTGATTTTCCTGATGGTAACGACGTCGTTCAAGCAGCAGCCCGCGCTGCGGCTTACGCTGCCCGAATCCACCCATGCCATGAAAACCGGCGCCAACGAAGCGGCTCCGCTGGTCGTCAGCGTGGACACCCAGGGCAACTTGCGACTGGGCGCTGACGCGCTGCCCGTCACCATTGATCAGTTGCGTGGTGAGTTGGTCGCGCGCGCCGAGAAGAACCCCGAACTCAAACTTGCCATCAACATGGACAAAGGCGCGCCCGTCGGCCAGTACGTGAAAATCTACGACGCGGCGAGGGAGGCGAAGATCAAGGCCGCCTTTCTTTCAGTCAGTGAAGCGACCAAGCGGTGAGGATCGTTCCCGGCTCCCCACCGCGACCGCCTGTTCGGCGGTGAAGTTACTTTCCGGCATCTTGCGCGGGCGCCGGCCAATAGCCGCGATAGCGCGGGAGCTTCTTGCGGCACCACTGCCGGTACTCCGCCATGGTCGCGAAGGCGCGGCTGGGGCCGTCATCCAGCACCGGCTTATAGACGTAGGCAAAGCCGTATTTGATGCGGCTCAAGGTCGGACGTTTCAATTGGCGGCGGCATTGCTCCCGCCATTGCTTTCGCCAGTCCTCGCGTTTCCGTCTCGGTTGGCTCAGGCTGCGAAGCTAGGGGCGGGGTGGGGATCCAGCCAGCAAAATCTATGTCCGGTTTTGCCCGCCGCGCGACACCGGTACCGCAACCCACAACAGTGGACCCGATCGGCGCTGTTACTTCACCAGCACTTCCGCGATCTGCACCGCGTTGAGCGCCGCGCCTTTGAGGAGTTGATCGCCGCTGACCCAGAACGCCAGGCCGTTGTCGAAGGCGCAGTCCTTGCGGATGCGGCCCACTTCGCAGTTGTATTTCTCGGACGTGAACAGCGGCATTGGATATCTCGCGTTCTCCGGTTCGTCCACCAAGTCGAGTCCGGGCGCACGTTTGAGCACATCGCGCGCGGCGTCCACACTCACGGGTTTCTCGAATTCGGCGCTCACGGCGACCGAGTGGGAGCGATAAACCGGCACGCGCACACAGGTCACGCTCGCCCGGAAGGTCGGGTGATGCATGATCTTGCGCCCCTCGTTCTCCATCTTCATTTCCTCCTTCGTGTAACCCGTCGGCAGGAACGAATCCACGTGCGGCACCACGTTGAAAGCGATCTGGTGCGGATAAACCTCCTTGGTCACCGGCTGCTTCCGGACGATCTGCCCGACCTGGCGTTCAAGTTCTTCAATTCCCTTCGCCCCCGTGCCGGAAACCGCCTGATAGCTCGAAGCGAAAACTCGCTTCACGTTGAACGCCCGGTGCAGCGGGTAGAGCGCCATCAACGCCACGACCGTCGTGCAATTCGGATTAGCAATAATGCCCTTGTGCCAGTTCACGTCGGCGGCGTTGATCTCGGGGATCACGAGCGGCACCGCGTCATCCATGCGGAACGCGCTGGAGTTATCCACCACGGTGCATCCGACTTTGGCGGCAACGGGCGCGAACTCCTTCGAGATGCTGCCGCCGGCGCTGAACAACGCGATGTCAATGCCGCCGAAGGAATCCTTCGTCAGTTCTTTGACGATGACGTCCTGGCCGCGGAATCGGAGCTTCTTGCCGGCCGACCGGGCCGAGGCGAGCAACGTCAACTTCCCCACCGGGAAATTGCGTTTCTCCAGCGTCTTGAGCATCTCGACGCCCACGGCGCCCGTCGCGCCGACCACGGCCACATGCGGTTTCGGATTCATAAAATGGACGGGGAGTATATCGGTGAGCGACCGAGTGTCAACGCGGTTGGACGGGGTGAAGGCCAACCAGCCAACGGTTGAGACGAATCCATTTCCGCGCCGTCACGATTCCAGTCAGCAAGGATCTGGTACCGAGCGACCATCGCCTCCGACAGCGTGTCGTCACCAACGTGAAAAGGCGAACCTTCGCTGAACGTGAAATTGCGAGCCTCCTCACTTCGGCGGCAACGGCTCCTGAGGCTTATTCGAACGGGCCGGAGGCCGAAGCACCGGCGGGTGCAACTTCATTGGCCCATCCGGAGTTCCGCGCTCACGGCTTGTCGTACTCGCCGAGATTGCGAATCCAGATGTTGCGGAAGCGCGTGGGGTTGCCGTGGTCTTGAAGCAGGATCAGCCCGTGCGGCGGGTGCGGCTTGTAAGTGCCCACCTCGCGGTGTGTCGTGCCACCGATCAACTCCTTCTTGTGATGGAGCACGATCCCATTGAGGAACACGGTCACGCTGGCTGGTTTCGTCAGCTTGTTATTCTCATCCCAACGCGGGGATTCGAAGACGATGTCGTAGCTCTGCCATGCGCCCGGCTTCTTCGGCGCCGTCGCCAGCGGCGGGAACTGGCCATACAGCGCGCCGACCTGGCCGTCCGTGTAGGTCGGATTTTCGTACGAATCCAGAATCTGCACTTCGTAGCGTCCAAAGATGTAAACCCCGCTATTGCCGCGGTCCTGGCTGTTGCCGACTACTTTTTCGGGCGTCGCGAATTCGAGGTGCAGTTGAAAATCGCCGAATTCGTCCTTCGTGACAATGCTGCCCGAACCCTTCACCACCTGCATGTAGCCGTTCTCCACCTTCCAACCCGCCGGACCTTTGTCGCTCTTCCATTTGGACAGGTCGCTGCCGTCGAACAACACCACGGCGTCCGAGGGCGGCGGCGCGCCGTGGCTGAAGGTTTCGGCCGGAGTCACCGCGCGCGGGGCGGGGCGGTCCGAATCGTGAACGTGCCACGGCTGGCCGGGCAGCATCGGGGTGTCCTTGTAGCCGGGCTTTTCGCCGGCGGGGCAAGAGAAAGACAAGCCAGTGAACAGCGCGCCAAGCAGCGCGGCCAGAACGAAACGAGTCATGCGCATGGCGGGAATTCAACAAGGCCCGCGCAAAAATGCAACTGGCAAAAGCGAACCGAACGGACGGCATCGCCGGCAAGCCGGAATTCGAGTCTCGATTTGGCTGACCCAAGGCAGGCTTGGGTGACAATGCCAACATTCGCCGGGTCAGCATTGCGTTCCCCGCTTGCAAAGCTATCCTGATCCGCGCGCGACATGAAGAGTTTTGCCCAACTCGGCTTCCCCGGCCGGCTGATCGCCGTCGAAGGTCTCGACGGCGCGGGCAAGTCCACGCAAATCTATCTGCTCAAGCGCTGGCTTGAGGTGCAGCAGCTCAAGGTAATTTTCAGCGAATGGAATTCGTCGGTGCTTGTCAAGAACGCCGCCATCAAGGGCAAGAAACAGGAACTGCCCGCCCCGGCCACGTTCAGCCTGGTTCACGCCACGGATTCTGCCGACTGTTACGAACGCCAACGCGTGCCCCTGTTGCGTGCCGGCTACCTCGTGCCATGTGGCCGGTACGTTTACACGTTGATGGCGCGCGATCTGGTGCGCGGCTTCGACGGGGTATGGGTGAAAACCTGCATGGCGTGGCGTTGGCGCCCGACGCGGTCTTCTACCTGCGTGTCCCACCCGAGGAACTCATCCAGCGCAATTCCGCCAGGAACCACGCGCCCGACTATTGGGAAAGCGGCATGGACCTCGGCCTCGCGCGCGACATGTTCGACAGCTTCCTGCGCGACCAGGCCATGGTGGCGGGGCAATTTGAACGGCTGCAAAAGAATTACGGATTCTCCATCGTGGACGCGACCCGTTCCGTGGAAGAAATAAACCCCGGATTGCGCAGGAGAATCTCCGGAGTGACCGCAGGCCGGAAGTGAGCGGAGCCGCGGCGCGCCAGCCGTGGTTCGCGGAAGCCGAAGCGCGGTTGGAAACGATGGCAGGTCCCGCGAACCGTCCATCACGCCGCGAGCCACAACCGATGCCCGAATGAAAAACACCCGCCGTGCGGTGATAGACATCGGCACCAACTCGGTGAAGCTGCTCGTTGCCGAGGTCGCCGGCCAGGACGTGCGGCCGCTCTGGGAGGACAGCAGGCAAACCCGGCTCGGGCAGGGATTCTATGACACGCACCGGCTGCAAGCCGACCCGGTCGAGAAAACCGCACAAGTTGTGGCGCGCTTCGCCGAAACTGCCCGCGAGTGGAAGGCCGCCCACGTCCGGGTCATTGCCACCAGCGCCGCGCGCGACGCGAAGAATCCGGAGGACCTCATCACGGCAGTCGAGCGCGAATCGGGGCTGCGGATGGAGATCATTTCCGGCGATCGGGAGGCCGACTGGACGTTTCAGGGCGTGACGACCGACCACGAACTGGCGAAGCAACCGTTGCTCATCCTCGACGCCGGCGGCGGCAGCACGGAATTCATCCTCGGCCACGGCACACACAAACCGTTCCGCCGCAGTTTCCCGATCGGCACCGTCCGTTTGCTGGAGAAACTGCCGCACAGCGATCCCCCAAAACCAGAGGAACTGGACGCCTGCCGCGCCTGGCTCTGGCACATGCTGGATCACAAAGTGCGCCCGGTCCTCGAACCGGCGCTGCGCCGCGAGGCCCGGTTCGACCCGGTCAAACGCCAGGTGCGGCTCGTCGGCACCGGTGGCACGACCGGCATCCTCGCGCGGATGGAGGCGTCCCTCGAAGCATACGACCGGGAACGCATCGAAGCCACGCGGCTGTCGCTGGCCCGGATCAACGCCCACGTCCGGCGGCTCTGGTCCCTGCCGCTGGAGGAGCGCAGACGCATCGTCGGCCTGCCGAAAAAAAGGGCCGACGTGATCCTGACCGGCGTGTTGATCTACGAGTCGGTGATGGAACTGTTCGGCTTCGACGAATTGCGCGTGACCACGCGCGGGTTGCGCTTCGCCGCCGTCATGGACGGGGATTGACGAATCCGCCGCCGCGCGCCGGGCCTCAACTTTTCCGCGCCAGGAAAAACTTCACCTGCTCTGCCATCTTGCCGTCGTTGACCGAGTCCCATTCGGCGGCGATGGCGTCCTTGGATTCGAACCGGATGCGTGCCGAGTGCATGTGCCGGCCTTTCCGGGCGTTCACGTTCGTGCCCCCGACGAAATCGAAATCAAGGGCGTCCGCCGTGGACTTTTTCGTTAGGGCCATTTTCGGCTGATTGCCCGCGGCGCAATAATGCGTCAGCACCAGTTTGTCGCCGTCCAGGTGATAGACGGTGACCATTTCATGCGGCGTGCCCGGGAAGAGAGTTTCCACAACCGCGCTGCCGCCGGCGACAGTCTTGTAGAGCACGGTCACCTCGTCGCCTTGATTGCGCTGGCCGATGTGGCCGCGCCATTCGCCGGAGAGGGTCTTCATTCTTTCAAACGCAGCCCGGCATTTCGCGGAGTCAGACTTTGAGCCAGCGAGCACCGGAGCAGCCGCGGTGAGGAACGCGAGCGCCGCGATGGCAAGGAGACACTGATTGTTTTTCATAGGTTGATGACGGTGGGTTTCGATGTTCGGAGTGAATCAAACCGGGCCGCCTGCCAGGGCGCAAGGAAAAACACGGCGCTTGAGCCTGGGCACGGGAGAAGCCATTGTAAGCGCGCGTCGCGCGCGTGGCGGAATGGCAGACGCGCCGGACTTAGGATCCGGTCCCGCAAGGGGTGGGAGTTCAAGTCTCCCCGCGCGCACCAATCCCTTCAGCCCGTTGGCCCGCAACAGTCGCCGCGCGTCTTACTGCTTTGACCAGAAATCAATCACGAAAGCGTCCGCCAGCACGGTATGGACTAGCTGCCCGAACTTCTTGTGCTCCGGATGCGCGAGGTAAGTGTCGCGGTCCTTCTCGCTCTTGAACGTGAGGATGAAGCCGTGCGTGAAACCCTTGTCGAATTTCTCGGGGCTGATGTTCGTGCCCCATTCGAAGCTCTCGATTTCGGCGATGCTCGTTTTCAGCGCGCGGAACGCGTCCTCCACCTCTTTGAGCTGCTCCTTCGTGACCGAGTCCTTGAATTTGAACGCGACCACGTGGCGGAGTTTGGCACCCTTCCCAGACGACTCGCCGGCGATGGCGCAAAGGCCGATGACAATCCCGAAGACAATGGTGATGATGATTGGAAGTTTGGCTTGCATGGCGGGATTTCACGCGGCGCGCGGGTGGGATGCAAGCCGAATGTCACGGCCCGGGCATCGCGTTCTGAATCCCGCGAAGACGGAGCGCCGGGCGTCGCCCCGGGTTGTTGATACGAAGGGGTGGCAACTGGCCGAGGCGGTGCTCGGCGCCCCGTTGCCATGGAACCGCATAACCCGTTCGGTGAAGGATTCCCCGCATCAGTAAGGATTGAGGGCGTCACGGCTCGTCGTCCCTGCCTCAATTCAAGGCAAGTGTCCCCGCGCTCACAAAGATTGGGCAGCAGCGCGGAGCGTCCGCGAACCACCATCGTCCGAAGCGACGCTGCGCTCCGTTTTTGGGGCGCGAACGGCACCGAGGCATGTCGGTTGCTCCCCGTCTGGCATGGCGCACCGACAAACACTCTCACCCGCATTGTGCGGTCTTGCCGCGCTTGTTCTGGCAGTGACCGGTGCGCGCGCGGCGGAGGACCCTGCCGAATTGCGCCGTCAGGTGCAGGCTCTCCAGCAGCAAAACGCCGCGCTGCAGGAACAGTTGCGCCAGCAGCAGGAGGCCATGAGCAGCCTGGCCCGGCGCCTCGCGGTCGTCGAAGAAACGTCCAGGCTCACCCGTCCGGAACCCAGCGCCGCCGCGACAGTGGACGCCACCGCGCCCGCGCCAAAAACGGGGAGCGGTTTCCATCTCGGCAACGTCCATATCAGCGGCGAAGGCGGCGTGGCGTTTCTACACACCCAACCCGAGGGCATGTTCCCCAATGCCGAGTTCCGCGTGGAAGAAGCCAAGCTCTTCGTGGAAGCGCCCGTTTGGGAGAACGTCTATTTCTTCGCCGAATTGAATCTCGCCACGCGCGAGTACGACGACCTGGAGCTGCGGTTGGGCGAACTCTCTGTGGATTTTGAAAACGTGTCGCAACTCTGGGGGCGGGACCGGCAGTTGAACGTGCGCGCAGGCCGGATGGACATCCCTTTTGGCGAGGAATACCACGAGCGCGACGCGATTGACAATCCGCTCATCTCACACTCGCTCTCGGACCTTTGGGGCGTGGACGAGGGCGTGGAGCTTTATGGCACCATTGGCAGGTTCGGCTACGCTGTCGCCGTGCAGAACGGCGGCGTTTCCGGCACGCGGGATTACACCGGTGACAAATCCGTGGCGTGCCGGCTGGCATTCGATCCTGCCTCCTGGCTGCACCTGAGCGTGAGCGCCATGCGCACCGGCGACCTGGATGCCATGGACGATTTCCTCTCGGAGATGTGGTTCGGCAACGGCTGGTTCCGTTCGATCGGCGGCATGAACACCACCGAGTTCAACGCGAACCTCGTGGAAGGCGACATCGCGGCGCGCTGGCCGCGCGGACACTTGAAGGCGTTCGGCGGCTGCGTCCGCTACGACGACAACGACCCTGACGCCAACAACCAGCGCGACCTGTTTTATTATTCGGTGGAGGCGATGCAACGTGTCACACCCAAGTTTTACGCCGCGGCCCGCTTCAGTCAGATCTTCGCTGACGATGGCTACCCACTCGTGGGCCACGGCGAGTTCCACGAATACTTTTTTGAAGAACTGACGGCGGAGTTGTGGCGCTTGAGCCTCGGGCTGGGCTGGCGGTTCAGTGACAATCTTTTGTTCAAGACGGAGTACACAATCGAGGGCGGCGAGGAGCCTGGAGGCGAACGGCGCGAACGGGTCAATTTCTTCGCGGCCGAGGTCGCGTTCCGGTTCTGAACATGAAACCGCACCTTTGCGCCGCCGCCGTTCTCGCTGCGCTGTCCACAACGACCGACGCGGGCACCCTCACGGGCACCGTGCGGGCCGCGGGCAAGTCCGGGGCCAAGGCCGAATCCGCCGGCGGCCAATACGACAGCCGCAAGTTCAAATTCGTCGAGCGCATCAATTACGCGGAACTGCGGGACTTCGTCGTCCATATCGAAGGCGCGCCAGTTGGGAAGGCTGCGCCGCCCTCCAAGGCGGTCCAAGTGACGACGCAAAGAGTCTCCCAGCGCGGCGCGCAATTCACTCCGCACGTGCTCCCGGTGGTCGTCGGCACCACCGTCGAGTGGCCCAACTACGACGACATCCTGCACAACGTCTTTTCCATTTCGGAGGCCCGGCCATTCGATCTCCAACTTTACAAGGCGCCGGTCATCAAGAGCGTTGTTTTCGACAAGCCGGGCCGGGTGGACGTGTTCTGCTCGATCCACAAGGCGATGAGTTGCGTGGTGCTGGTGCTGGAAAACCCGTGGTTCGCCGGTACGGACGACAAGGGCCGCTACACGATCACGAACGTGCCGGCGGGCTCGTACCGTTTGAAAGCCTGGCACGAGCGGTTGCCGCCGCAGGTCCGCGAGATCACCGTGCCGGAGTCCGGCGAGGTCAACACCGATTTCGTTCTCGGCATCACCAACCTGCCGAAATTCTGAGCGAGGCATTCGATGGGCAAACTGCGCGCCAGGCTGATTGTGAGTTTCCGGGCCAAGGTCCTGGTGCCGGTGATCGCGGTCATGGTCGGGCTGCTCGGTCTTACGGCGTGGGTCGTCAACGAGCGGATCACGCGGCAGTTTGAGGCCGAAGCGCGGCGCACGCTCGCCACCGCCGAGGCCGTGTTCCGCTATTCGAAGGAAAACCACGCAAAGAACCTGCTGCTCCGCTTCCACAACCTGCCCAACGAACCGCTCTACAAAGCACTGTTCCAAAAAGCCATCAACCAGGAGGGTGGCCAGGAAACGCTGCGCGACTCGCTTCGGGAATTGCGCGGTGAGCAGGACGTGGACGTGGTCATGTTCACGAGCCAGGACGGCAATTCGCTCACGGCGAAACGCGATCCGCTGATTTCCGTCCACCTTTTCGAGAAGGCCTGCACGCTGGCGCTCGGCGACGCCCTGCAAGGGGAGGAACAGTCGGACACCATCCGCGTCGGCGACAAGTTGTACGATGTCTTCTCGATTCCGGTGTTTGGCATGGGCAACGCCTTGATCGGCGCCCTGACGTTTGGCTCGGAGATCGGCGACGCGGCGGCCAAGGAATTGCGGCTCCAAACCCAGAGCCAGATCGCCCTGCTGGCGAACGGGCGCGTCATCGCGTCCACGCTTGCGACGCCCGGGTCCGGCGCGCAGTTCGCCCAATTGTTCCAGAACTTCATCAAGCCCGCCGGCCCGGGCGGCCAGTCGCCCGCCGTCACCAAGGTCGAGGTCGGCGGCGAGCATTACTTTTGTTCCGGGGGACGGTTCGAGTCGCTTGCCGGTGACGGCACGCTGGGCTACCTGTTGCTCAGTTCCTATGAACAACCGCTGCGCGCGCTCGAAACCACCCAGCGTGTCCTGCTGGTGGTCAGTCTCCTGGCCATCCTCGCCGGCTCGGCGGTGGTCTGGTTCCTGGTGAGCAGAGCCACCGAACCGCTCCGGGAACTGCGCGACAACGTGGAGGCCGTGGGCATGGGGGATTTTTCGCGGCGCGTCGAGGTGCGCTCCGCGGACGAGTGCGGCGACCTCGCGTTGGCGTTCAACCACATGACGGAGAACTTGAAACAGTCGCGCGCCCAGCTTGAACTCACCGTCGAAACCCTCAAGACCACCCAGGCCCAGTTGATCCAGAGCGAGAAGCTCTCGGGCATCGGGGAATTCGTCGCGGGCGTGGCTCACGAGTTGAACAACCCGCTGACCTCGGTCATGGGTTTCTCCGAATTGCTGAAGCAGTCGGACAAGGACCCGCAGCACCGCCGCTATCTCGAAATGGTCCACAAGAGCGCGCAACGCTGCCAGAAGATCGTCCAGGCGTTGTTGAGCTTCGCGCGGCGGCATCAACCCGAACGCAAGCCGACCTGCCTCAACGGCTTGGTCGAGGCCGCGCTCGAAATCCTCAATTACCAGCTTCGCACCAGCAACATCGCGGTCACGACCCAGTTCGATCCGCGCCTCCCGCAGGCCATGGTGGACCCGCATCAGGTCCAGCAGGTGTTCCTGAACATCATCAACAACGGCCGCCAGGCCATCGAGGCCCATCAACCCAAGGGCTGGATCAAAATCACCACCGAGGCCCGTGCCGAGCGGGTCCGAGTCACCATCCAGGACAGCGGCCCGGGCATTGCAGGGGAAAACTTGTCGAAGATTTTCGACCCGTTCTTCACCACCAAGGAGGTGGGGTCGGGGACCGGCCTGGGATTGAGCCTGTGCTACGGCATCATCAAAGAGCACGGCGGCACGATCACGGCGCGCAGCAAGCCGGGCGAAGGCGCGTCGTTCGTCATCGAGTTGCCCATCACCCACGAGACGGCGGAACCGCAGGGCGACCCAGGCAGCCACGAAACCGAGTTCTTCAACCCGCGCGAAGGCGCGGGCAAGAAGGTCCTCGTCATTGACGATGAAGAACCGATCCTGCAAATGGTCCGCGAAACCCTCACCCCGCGCGGTTACGACGTGGACATCGCCCCGGATGGCGAAACGGGATTGAACCGCATGAGCCAGACGCGTTACGACGTGACGCTGTGCGACTGGAAGATGCCGGGCCTGAACGGCAGGGAGGTCTATGAACGCGTGCGCGCGAAGAACCCCGCCCAATCCGAGCGGATCATTTTCATCACCGGCGACGTGGTGAGCGAAAAGACGCGGCGGTTCTTCGAAGACCAGCGGCGGATCTGCCTGCCCAAGCCGTTCACGCTGTCCGAATTTCGTGCCGCCATCCGCCGCTTGACGACGGCCGCATGACGGCAGTTCCCCTCCCGGGAGGCGTCAGGGGTGGGTTCATGTCTCCGGCGCGCGTTTGATGTCCGGAGGTCGAAACTCCCCATGGCCCGCTGGAAGGCCCATGAGGATTTGGACTGCGGTGACTGGCGGAGAAAGGGGCTGACACGGCTTTGGCCGGTCTGCGGGTGCCGGGAGCGGGAGCGGTGTGTGCTCCCGCCCGTCATCCACCGCACTCTAAAACACTTCATCACGGGCGCAGGCCCGTAGGACTTCATTCCCCAATGCCGGAATCCCGTGCGGCGCCAAAAAAAGACCTGCCGACTTCTTAGCCGGCGAGCCTTTCGCAAAAACTCTTTTACGGCTCGGCCAGAATCTTCGCCCGTTGCTTTTGGTAATCGTCGGGTGAAATCTCGTCGGCCTTGTACTTGCGAAGCAGTTCGGCCAGTCGTTCTTCCTTGGCTTGGGAAACCGGAGAGGCCGGCGCTTCAATGGGAGTGAACGCCGGCGTGGACCGGCGCGCGGACGGTTTTTCAATCTTGGCCTCGCCCGTCTGCCGTGCGGTGGCTTCTGTGACCGCGGCCTTGGTCGCCGCGTCCTGTTCAGCAGCCTTTGGCGGTGCTTTGGTGTCCGCCTTGGCCTGGGCTTTCGCCTCGGCCTGCTGCGCTTCCTCGGTTTTTTTCCGGGCTTTGGCTTCTTCGGCTGCGCGTTTCTTCTCCGCTTCCTCGGCGGCCTTTTGCGCCCTGGTTTCTTCGACGAGCCGCTTCTTCTCCGCTTCCGCCGCGGCAAGCTGTGCCTTGGTTTCCTCAAGGAGCCGTTTCTTCTCGGCTTCCGCCGCCGCCTTTTGCGCTTTGGCTTCCTCCGCGGCCCGCTGTTTCTGCACGGCTTCCGCAGATTTCTTTGCTTTGTCTTCGGCCTCAAGTTGCTTCTTCCGCGCGGCCTCGGCTTCCTTCCGTGATTTGGCTTCCTCAGCGAGGCGTTGCTTTTCGGCGGCCTGCGCAGACTTGTGAGCCTGTGCTTCGGCTTCAATGCGTATTTGTTGCGCGGCCTCCGCTTCTTTCCGCGCACGGGCCTCCTCTGCCAATCGCTGCTTCTCGACTGCGGCGGCTTCCTTTTGAGCTTTCACTTCGTCAGCGCTCGGCGCCGCTTTGACGGGGGGCGGCGCGGCGGCAGGAGCGGGGGCGGCGGGCGCCGCCGGGGCCACAACGGCGGGTGCGACGGTGACACCCTGTTGACCGTTCAGCTCGGCCAACTTCGCCCGCAAGGCCTCGCGGGCCTTTGCGGCAGCGGCCTCGTCCAAAGGCTGAATGGGTTGAGCCGCGGCGATGGTCGGCGCGGGCGCGGCGGGAGGCGGAGCCGCCACAGCGGCGGGAATCTCTTCCGGCTTGGGTTGCGCCGCCGGCTTGGGCGCTTCGACCGCCGCCGGTGCGGCTGGCGCGGTTTCTGTCTCCGTTCGCGGCCCGCCCAGTTCGGCGAGCTTTTGCCGGAGCGCCTCGCGCGTGCGCTCAATCTGTGCTGGCGTGGCAGCGGGCGCTTTCGTCGCCGGCACGGCTGTCGCCGCGGCCGCGGGAGGTGGCGCGTCGCCGGTCTTTCCGAGGAGCGCCTCGCGGGCTTTGATTTGCGCCCAATTGTCGGGCGCGGCGAATGATATGGCCCCCGCGCAAAACGCCACGCCGAAGGCGACCAGGAGAGTTTTTGCCGTCTGCATGAGCCGTTTCTTAAATGAATTCCCCGGACGACGCAACAGCTTTCCCAACCTCCGCGCCCGGCGTCGGAACCAGCCTCCGCCACAGGCCCGGCAGCGGATAAACCAGCACCGACGTCGCGATGAGTCTGCGCACCTCGGCCCGGCTGATCTTGACGGGCCGTCGCGGATCGAGCGGATTCCCGGCGCGCAATCGCGCAAGCGTTCTGACGCCGATCAGGGTCGGCCAGGCGCAGGCCAGCCGCACCCGCGCGCAACGCCACGGCAGCGCGTTGGTGTAGGCCCAGCCCGCGGCCAGGTGCGATTCGGCGATGGCGAGAAGGCGGTTGTAAAACGGGCGCAGTTTTTTTTCATTGGCCGGATCGAACAGGTCCGCCGGTTTCAAGCCCGCCGCCGAGAGTCCGCCCTCGGGGAGATAACAGCGTCCCCGGCGCAAGTCCGCCGGCAGATCGCGCAGGATGTTCACCAGTTGGAGGCCCTTGCCAAACCGCACCGCGTCCGTCAGCAATCGCGCCTCGTCCAGCCGCGCGTTCGGAAACAGATGCGCGCGGCAGATTCGCGTCCAGAACTCGCCCACGCAGCCGGCGACGAGATGGGTGTATTCGTCGAGCGCCGCATCGCTCGCCAGTGCCACGATGTTTTTCGCCGAGGCGGACGCGAACCGGCGCAGGTCCAGTTCCTGGCCGGCTGTGATCGTTGTGAGTACCTTGCGGAGATGCTGAAGGTCGTGAGCCGGCATCTTGTCCAGCACCGCGAGGCTGTCTTCAACCCGCTCCAGCAGCAACCGCTCCGCTGACAGACCCTGGTGCCTCGCCAGTTCGCCGATCTCCACCGGTCCGGCTCGCTGGCCGAGGATCCGATCGCGCAAAGCAGCCAGCGCCCGCGCACGCTGAGCGGGCGGGACGATTTCCGTGTCGGCGATGGTGTCCGTGGTGCGTGCCAGCAGGTAAGCCAGGCCGATGGGCGTCCGCACGCGCGCCGGCAACACGCGCAGTGTGAGGTAAAACGAGCGCGATACTTGCGCCAGCAACGTGGTCAGGAGTTCGCGTTCGCTGAAGGCCGGTTCGGACACACGCACACTATGATTAAGCGCGGCTGCGAAATCCAGTCTCGTTGCCTCAAGCAACAACATGCCGCCAAAAACGAATTGATTCCGCACCCTTGCGGAACACACTCAGTTCGTGACGCGCGACGCTTTCGATCAGATGGTCAAAAATCTCGAGGCCGTTTCGCAGCGGCATCCGCGCCGTTACGTCGCGCGAGTCGTCGGGTTGTTGACGCTGGCCTACGGTTACCTCGGACTGGTGCTGTTCGGCTCGCTGGGCATCGTGATCGGCACCATTGCGCTGGTGATCGCCATTCACAATGCCGCGGTCATCAAGCTCGCCTTTTTCCTGCTCCTCGCCGCGGGCGGCCTGTTCTGGGCGGTGTTGCGCGGACTCTGGGTGAAACTGGATCCGCCCGATGGCCTGCCGGTCACAAACGAGCAGGCGCCGCGGCTGTTCTCCCTGCTGGACGAACTCCGCGCGGCGCTGGATTGCGCGCCGTTTCACCGGGTGTTGATCGTCCCCGAGCACAACGCGGCCGTGGTCCAGATTCCGCGGCTCGGCGTGTTCGGCTGGCATCAGAATTACCTGTTGCTCGGGCTGCCGTTGATGCAGGGCCTGGCGCCGGACGAATTCAAGGCGGTGCTCGCCCACGAGTTCGCGCATTCGTCGCGGGGCCACGGCCGGTTCGGCAACTGGCTCTATCGCGTGCGCCGGAGTTGGGACCGCATTTTCGAGCAGATGGCCCGGCAGCGCACCCGCGGCGGCTTCGTGCTCGTCAAGTTCATCAACTGGTTCTGGCCGGTCTTCAACGCCCACGCGTTCGTCCTCGCCCGCGCCAACGAATACGAGGCCGACGCCTGCTCCGTGCGGCTCGCGGGAGCCGCCGCCGCCGCGGGCGCGCTGATGCGCCTGCCCGTGGATGGTTCGGTCATCGAGGAAGAGTTCTGGCCGCACATCTACTCGCGCGCCAGTCAGGAGAAGGAGCCTCCCGCCAACGTGATGCTGTCGCTGGGCCAAACGCTCAAGTCCAGTCTGCCCGCCGAAGACGCCACGCGGCGGCTGCGCCAGGCTTTCCTATTGGAAACAACCAACGGCGACACGCATCCGTGCCTCAAGGACCGCCTGCGGGCGATTGGCCGGCTGCCCGAAGGGATCGAGCGCGGTGAGTTCCCGGCCCCGCCGCCACCGCCGCCGCAGAATGCCGCCGAGTTTTTCCTCGGCCACCACGCCGAGATCGCGGCCAGCCAATTGAGCGACGAGTGGCGCAAAGCAATCGCGGTGCAGTGGGCTGCCCGTCACGAACAGACACAGAAACTCGCGGCGGAACTGGCGGCGTTGGACCAGCCCGGCACGGCGCCGCCAAACGTCGGGGAGCTTTGGGCCAAGGCAACGAAGCTGATGGAACTTCACGACGACGCGGCTGCGCAGCCGGTGCTGGATCAAGTGCTGGCGTTGGACCCGAAACACGCGGGCGCGAACTTCGTCCGGGGCCGGCATCACCTGGAACAGGACGACGCGCGCGGCGTGGCGCTGATCGAGACCGCAATGGCGTCCGACCCGGCCCTGACGGCGGACGGCTGCCGGCTGCTGTATGGGCATTTCACGCGCACGGGCCGACGCGACCAGTTGCGCCCGCTGGAGGACCGCATGGACCGTTTTCAGGAGCAGGCCGCGCTGGCGCAAAAGGAACGGGCCGAGGTTTCAGCGAAGGACACCTTCATGGCCCATGAACTGACGCCGCAACAGCTCGCGGAGCTGCGCAACATTTTTGAGGCAGAGCCGGCCATCGCCTCGGCTGCGGTCGCGCGCAAGCAGGTGCAGCACTTCGCCGGCAGCGCGTGCTTCGTCATCGCGTTGCGCGTGAAGATGGCCTGGTGGAAGCCGGTGAGTTCCGGCGCGAACCAGAAACTGGTGGACCGTGTGCTGGAGAAACTCCAATTGCCCGGGCATTTCCTCGTCTTCGTGGCGTCGGACAATTTGAAGGCGCTGGGCAAGAAAGTCTTTGCCGCGTCGGGCGCGGTCATTTACGAACGCCCGGCGGGGCGTTAATCAGCCTTGCGGGCGACGCGGCGGGCGAAACTCGCCACGCGAATCACCGCGCGTTTGTGATTGCCGCGGGCGATCAATTCGTGGCCGTCGCGGGCCTCGATCTGGAAGCTGACTTGCGTGCCCTCCGTGTGAATGACGCGGGCTCTCAGCGTGATCTGCTGGCCCAGCGGTGTCGGGGCCAGGTGACGAAGCTCGATCTCGATCCCCACGCTCCGCTCATCGGTCTCCAGAAACGGCGACAAAGCGTGCCGCGCGGTGCGTTCGAGCAAACCGATCAGGTGCGGCGTGCTCAACACGGCGGGCATCCCGTCCGTGGAAAAATCAATGCAGTGCTGGTGCTCAACGACGAATTCCAGTTCGCCGGTCGTGCCGATTTTGGGATGGGATTTCATCGGCTCACAAAGAATCCCATTCCTCCAACGAGATAGAACGCCCGAGGATGGATTCCACCTGCCGCAAGAGCATGCGGATTTGCGGGACGGAGTATTCGGGATTGTTGGGAATGGTCTGGCGATGCTGGCCCAAGACCATGAACTGATGGCGCGTGCCGGAGAACGGGCCGCTGAAGCCGAGCGCGCGCAGCATGCGGATGAATTCGCGCCGCTTAAGTGGTCGCCATGCGGCCATTGCGGACTCTGTTCAAATCAATGCCGGCGAGCACCGGCAGTTTGTGTCCCATCCTCAAGCCGACGAGAATCCAATCCTCCAGCGTCGAGCGCAATTCGGCCTCGCACACGCGCAACGTCCGGCCAAACGCGGCCACGCCCTTGAGCCTGGGGATTTCGCCTGCGAAGGAGCCGTCGTCGAGCTTGTCGTAACGTGCCAGTTCCAACGCGGCCTCGATGTAAGCGGTGATCGGAAACGTCATGGCTCAACGCTAATTTGTTCCGGTGGGAAAACAAGGCGGGAAAATTCTCTGCCAAACGCGCCGTAACGTCGACCAATTAGTCATTTCTTTCGAGATTTCTTCTTGTCGTTGAATTCTGGTGAGCGGCCAAAGGTTTCAACAAACAAAGCAAGACACTCGTATTCTTGTCGCGCAACTTCTCCCATGAGACGAATGTCTGAAGGCTTTCCTGACAGCACGTCGCACTCAATGTGACTGACCGAAACAAACAGTCTTGAAACAAGTGAGCGGTAATTCCGATATTTGAAACGCACGCGCATTGCCCCGCCATGTCCTTCTTTGCCGTTAATCGTATTGTCAAATTGTTGCAGACGGGATTTCAGGCCGCCAGCCGAGTTCGTCATGCCGAAATAAATAATCTCGTTGCAGCAGGCAAATGAAGTCAAAGAAATGTCATTGCCTGACAGCGCTATCGCATAAACGCCCGGACATCTAATCCCTTGCAATTTGTTCCGATCACGCCATCGCACCCAGTGCGAAAATCGGTTGATCATTTCATCGATCGTCATTTGTTTACGAAAGCAACTCGCACCATCGCGCCAGTTGCTTCGCGACTTCCTTTGTTCCCGGTGCGCCGGTCAAATCTCGTTTCGCCATCGCGCGTTGCAGATTGAAGACTCCAAGCGCGTCGCGGCTAAAGGCTTTGTCCACGGATCGCAGTTCCGCCAACGAAAGCTCGTTCAGTGGCTTGCCGGTTCGTTCCGCCAGCGCCACCACCGCGCCGACGACGTGATGCGCGCGGCGGAACGGCATGCCTTTGCGCACGAGGTAATCCGCGAGGTCGGTCGCGAGCAATGCCGGGTCGCTGGCCGCGGCGCGGCAAGCCGCCCGGTTCACGGCAGTGTGCCGCAGCATTCCTGACATGAGCCGGACGCAGCCGCGCACGGTGTCCGCGGTGTCGAAGAGCCGCTCCTTGTCCTCCTGCAAATCGCGGTTGTAGGTCATCGGCAGGCCCTTCAACAGCGTCAGCAGCGCGACGAGATTGCCGATCACCCGGCCCGATTTGCCGCGCACGAGTTCCGCCACGTCGGGATTTTTTTTCTGCGGCATCAACGACGAGCCAGTGGTGTAGGCGTCGGCAATCCGGATGAAGTTGAACTCCGCGCTGGCCCAGAGAATCAAGTCTTCGGCCAGACGCGACAGGTGGACCGCCAGCAACGCGGCGTGGGCGCAGAATTCAACGGCGAAGTCGCGGTCGCTCACGGCGTCCATCGAGTTCTGTGTGAGCCGCGGTTTGCCGTCGGGCCCGACGAAGCCGAGTTGTTTCGCCACGAACGCGCGGTCCAGCGGAAGCGTCGAGCCGGCGAGCGCTCCACTGCCCAGCGGGCAGACGTTCACGCGATCCAGTCCATCCCAGAGGCGCTCGCAATCGCGTTCGAGCATCTCGACGTAGGCCAGCAGGTGATGTGCGAGATATACCGGCTGGGCGCGCTGCAAATGCGTGTAGCCCGGAATCAGCACGCCGGAATTCTTTTCGCCCAGGCTCACGAGCGCCCGTTGCAGCGCGACGATTTCACCGAGCAGCGCGAGGATTTCATCCCGCAGCCAAAGACGGAGATCGAGCGCGACCTGGTCGTTGCGCGAGCGGCCGGTGTGAAGTTTCCCGCCGGCGGGCACGCGCCGCGTCAACTCGGCCTCGATGTTCATGTGGACGTCTTCGAGCGCGGGTTTCCAGCGGAATTTGCCGCGCTGAATCTCACGCGCTATGACGTGAAGCCCGCGCGTGATTGCAGCCAGTTCGGTCCGGGAGAGCACACCGATCTTGCGCAACATGGCGGCATGGGCGAGCGATCCGGCGATGTCCTGCCGCCAGAGCCGCCGGTCGAACGAGACGGATTCGGTGAATTGCGCGACCTCCGCGCCCGGGCCATGGGCGAAGCGTCCGCTGCGGGAGACTGGAGCGTTCGTCTTCATCGTTGTTGGAGTTCAACCCCGAAATCTGTCGGAGTCAAACTCCCGAGAACCGCGCGGAATTTGCGGCGCGGCAGGCGAAAAGTCACTTCCAAACAGAAGAGGCGGGCGAGGGCGATGAGGACTGGTTTCCGGCGGTTTTGGCCAGACGCGACGTGCGAAATTCAGTTTGCAAACGGTTCGCTTGCGCGCATTGTCGGGGCGGACATGCCAGAGAACGAGGAACCCAAAGCCACTCCGGGCCGGCGCCGCCATCGCGGCGGACGGGGCCGCGGACGAGGACGCCGCGCGCAGTTGCCCGCGCCGCCTGAACCACAAGTTGCCGCCGCCGCCGAACCACTGCCGCCAGCGACCCAACAAGCATCTTCTGAGTCACAAGGAATGATGGACCGGCTGGCTGCCACGGCTGGCCGCCTCGCGCGCGATCCGCGACCCGCGCCCTCCGCCATCGGCCAGGCCATCGAGGAGATTTCCCAGATCATCGAGTCGCTCAAGCGCGTGCTCGATCAAATGGAGGAAGTGCTCGAACTCGCCGAACTTGCGGAACGGCAAAAAACCGCGGACGAGCGCGAGATCACCGCGCTGCGCCGCGCGTTGGGGCAGTTGCAGCGGCCAGGCAGATCGCACCACGCCGCAGACGAGAGCGCGCACTCCAGCTAACGGGGCGAGATCGCCAACCCGCGTCCCGTTTACTTTCGTCCGATGGCCACGAGCTTGGAGCGCGTGCGGAAGAACAGCGTTCCATCGGAGATGGCCGGTGTGCTCATGCAGGTTTCCCCGAGGCTGTTGGTCGCCGCGATGGAGAATTTGTCCGACACCGGGACCACCAGCACCTTGCCCGTTTCACCGGGGAAGTAAAGGTGCTTGCCATCTGAAACGGGCGATGCGGTGTATCCCTGCACGACGCCACCCAGCCGTTCGCTGTAAGCCATCTTGCCGGTCCTGGCGTCGAAGCACGTCACCACGCCCGCATCCGTGCAACCGAAAATCCACTGGCCCACCGCGATGGGGGTCTGCATGTAGTTGCCCTGCCGCGGATGCACCCAGGCGATGGCCGCGTTGGTGTCCGCCGGGTCGGGGGGCGTGATGTCGCCCGTCGCGGCGGGCCGGATCGCGCGCATGGGCCGCAGCTTGCCGTGGGCACTGGTGAGGTAGATCAGACCATTCGCGAGAATCGGCGTCGGCACCGGGATATCGCCGCCGCCATCCAGCTTCCAAAGCTCCTTGCCGTCGGCAAAATCGTAACCGCCCGAGTGATGCCAGCCATTGACCACGATCTGCGTGCGTCCACCTGACTCGACCACCGCCGGGCAGCCCCACGTCGGCACGTCAGACCGCAGCGTGCGCCACAACTCGCGCCCGCTCGCCAGGTCGAACACCGCGAGGAACGAATCCGCCTGGACGTCGCAGAGCACGATGACTTTGCCGTCGTGAATCACCGGCGAACTGGCAAATCCCCATTGCGCTGACGGGACGGCGAAATAGCCCGAGTCCATCGGACCGAGGTCTTTCTTCCAGACCGGCTTCCCGGCGGCGTCGAAGCAGAAGAGTCCCTCGGATCCGAAGATCGCCACGATGCGTTTGCCATCGGTGGCCGGCGTGGAGTTGCAGTGAGTGGACTTGGGATGGCGCTTCACGCGCGGCACGGCCTGATGGCCGAGGACGTTCCAAATCACCTTGCCCGTGGCTTTGTCCAGAGCAAGCAACCGCCACTGATGAATGCTGTTCTCGTTGACCGGCTGGATGTCGCCGTAAAGGCCGACCTTGAGTTGAGCGGTGCCCGGACCAACAGCGGTGGCCAAGTAAACGCGATCGCCCGCGATGATCGGAGAGGCGTGCGCCAGACCCGGCACAGGCGTCTGCCAGCGGACGTTGTGGTTGGTGGCGAGATTCCATTCCACCGGCAGCGGTTTGGCGGTGTCCACGCCGGAGGCGCGCGGCCCGCGAAATTGCAGCCAGTCGCCGGCGGGCGATTCAATCACGGTCAGTGCGGCAAGGAGAGACGCGGCGAGAATGGATTTGTGCATGGTTAGATTTTCCGGGGAAAGCGAACCAGCCGGCAACGCTGAATGCAAGCGGGATTGCGCCGCGATGTACGCACCACATTCGTGAAGCGTTGCGTTGGCTGGACGGCAGCTTACAACCCCGAGAAAGTCCGCTGCCAGCGCGGCAGCCAGTAATGCTGGCGATCCAACGAGAGCACCACAGTGGTCGCGCGCCCGATGATGCGCTGGCGCTCCACCGTGCCCCAGTAACGTGAATCGAAACTGTCGTCCCGGTTGTCGCCCATCATGAAATAATGCCCCTCGGCCACGCGGACCGGCCCGAAGGTCCGCAGCGCCGGTGCCGGCGGATATCCCGCGACGGCGTGAATCCGGCCGGGCAATTGTTCGCTGGCAAAGAAACGGCCGGCGCGTTCGGCGGGCGGGACGTCGCGCAACGATGCCTCCGCGATCGGTTCGTACTCCAACACCGCGCCATTGATCACCAGCTGGTTGTTGCGCAGTTCGATCGTATCGCCGGGCAGCCCGACGACGCGCTTGACCAAACGCTTGCCGTCGTGTGGCGAGTAGAACACGGCAATGTCGCCGCGTTGCGGGTCGCTCCACTCGGCCAGGTGCCAGGTGGTGAATGGGAATTTGAGGCCGTAGGCCAGCTTGTTCACGAAAATCCGGTCGCCTTCCAGAATGGTGGGCCGCATTGAGCCGGTCGGCACATCGTTCCAATCCGCGAGCGAGGAACGGATGGCGAACAGCACCAGCGCCAGGATGAGGAAGGGCCGGATTTCCTCGCGCCACCAGCGGCGGGCGCGGGTCTTGAAGGTCGCAGCATTCATGGCCCATTCGACCGGCAAAGCCAGGCGTGCGTTCAAAGTGCATCAACCGCGCGGCCAGCGGAGGACGACTTGCCATCGGCCAGGCGCAAGACGCCTGCACCGCTTGTGCTTTACCGATTCCTCACGAACAACTTCCCCGGCAACTGCTTCACCACGCGCTTCATTTCGAGGCTCAACAACGCCACGCTCACGGCCGAACTCGGCAGGCCGCTCCCGCGGATCACCTCGTCAATGCTCGTCTCGTCCCGGGCCGTGAGCGTGTCGAGCACCTTCTCTTCGTTTTCCGAAAGCGCCAGCGCCGGCAGCGCGCCGGTTTCGCCGGGGGACGGCGGTTTGTTGCTCGACGGGAACAGGTATTCGAATTCGCTCAGGATGTCCTCGGCCCCCTCGCACAGTTTGGCGCCCTTCTTGATGAGGTCGTGACAACCCTTGCTCCGCGGCGAATCAATCCGGCCCGGCACGGCGAAGACCTGGCGGCCGTACTCGGTCGCGAAATTCGCCGTGATCAGCGCGCCGCTGTGCAAATCCGCCTCGACCACGACGGCCCCGAGCGTCATGCCGGCGATGATGCGGTTGCGGATGGCGAAGGATTGCTTGTCGCCGTTGCGATTGAACGGGAACTGGGTGGCGACCGCGCCGTTTTCCGCGATGCGCTGGAAGAGGTCCTTGTTCTCGGGCGGGAAAACGATGTTGATGCCGGTGCCGAGCACGCAAACGGTCCGGCCCTTCGCTGCCAGCGCGCCCTGATGGGCCGCGGTGTCAATCCCCCGCGCGCCGCCGCTCACCACCGTGACCCCGACGTAAGCGAGTTGATAGGCCAGCTTGCGGGCGGTTTCAATCCCGTAGTGCGTCGTCTGCCGCGAGCCGACCATGGCCACGGCGTTGGCGTCCTTTGCCGTCAGCGCGCCTTTCACGTAAAGCACGACGGGCGGGTCGTAGATTTGTCTGAGCAACGCGGGGTATTCTCCGTCCGAAGAGATGACCACGCGGCAGCCGAATTCGGCGATCCTCTTCAGTTCCCCGGCGAGGTCCGTGGATTGTTCCCAGCCGGCGATGGCGGTGGCCGTGTCCTCGCCAATGCCGCGCACGTGAAGGAGTTGCTGCCGGGAGGCCCCGAGAATCGCCGGCGCGTCGCCGAAGTGTTCGAGCAACTGCCGGACGCGCACCGGGCCGACGCCTTCGATCAGGTTCAGCGCCACGAGGGCCTCGGCGGGACTCATGCCGCGTGGATAACGCGGCGGGCGGCCAAAGGCAAGAACCGCTTGGTGAGAACCTCGGCGCGTTCGAGCGACAGAGCGAATGCCGTGCGCCCGTTAGAGTTCACACTTTGGCGTGTCCCGCGGAACAGGCGGCGGCTCGCGTCGAGGTTGGCTCCGGCGAGCAGGGAACTGCGAAATCCAGCTTTGCTTTTACACTCGATCCCGTACCGTTTGCGCCCATGAGTTTCCCGCGCGCACTGCGTCTCCTGTTGGCCGGAAACGTTCTCCTCTCCGTGGCACACTCCGATGAAGTGGACAACTACATCCAGACCCAGATGAAGCGCCAGCACATCCCGGGACTCGCGCTGGCGGTGGTGAAGCAAGGCGAGGTCGAGAAGGCCGCCGCCTACGGGCTTGCGAACGTGGAACTCAATGTGCCCATGCGGACCGACACTGTGTTTCAAATCCAGTCCGTTACCAAGACTTTCACCGCGAGCGCTGTCATGCTGCTCGTCCAAGAGGGAAGGATTGGCCTCGATGACAAGATCACTAAACACCTTCCCGGACTGCCCGACACCTGGAGCGCCGTCACCGTGCGGCACCTGCTTTCCCACACTTCGGGCATCAAGGACTTCATCAACGTACCAACCGTGGACCTGCGGAAAGACCTTGAACCGAAGGACGTCGTCGAATCGCTCCACAAACTCCCGCTGAATTCTGAACCGGGAGCAAAATACGCCTACAGCAACACCGGCTATCATCTTCTTGCCATGATCCTCCGCCAGATCACCGGGCAATACTGGGGCGACTTTGTGAAGGAAAAAATCCTCGACCCGCTGGGAATGAACGACACGCGGGTCGTCAGCCTTGCGGACATCGTCACCAATCGTGCGTCCGGTTACGGCTGGGAGAACGGCCAGTTGCGGAACGGAAAGTTCGTGGCGCCGACGATTCTGGCCTACGCCGGCGGCGGCCTGCGCTCGACCGTGCTCGACCTCGCCAAGTGGGACGCGGCGCTGTGCGCGGAAAGCATCCTCAAGCGCTCCACGCTCGAACAGATGTGGACGCCCGCGAAACTCAACGACGGATCGGACTCGAGCTACGGCCTCGGCTGGGGGATCACCAACTACCACGGTCATCGGTTGCTCAGTCACACCGGCTCGCACATGACCGGTTTCCGGACCGCGCTCGCGCGCTTCGTGGATGACAAGCTGACGGTGATCGTGCTCACCAATCAGCGCGAGGCCAGTCAAATGGACATCGCGAAAGGCGTGGCGGCCCATTACATCCCTGAACTTCGGTCGAAATCAAAAACGGACTGACGGGGGTGCGCGGGACTAATTGCCTTTCGGGCGGTTCTTGTATTTCTCGTAAAACCGCGTGTGGCGGCTTTCAAGGCTGACTTCCTTGCCGGCGATCCACATGCGCTTCACGTTCGAGCGAATGTCGAGGATGTCACCGTCCGCCGCGAAGAACGTGGCGTCCTTGCCCGCCTCGATCGAGCCGAGCCGGTCGGCCACGCCGGCCAGTTGCGCCGGATAAAGCGTGATTCCCTTGAGCGCCTCGTCCGCGGGATAGCCGAACGCCACCGCCTGCGCCGCCTCGTACGGCAGATTCTTCGTCAGCGAACTGCTCCGGTCGCTCAAGCTGAACACCACCTGCACGCCGGCGCGCCGCAGCGTTTCCGGCGCCGCGAAATGCGCGTCGTAGGAATCCGTGTCCCGCGCCGGCTGCGCGAAGACGTTGTTGTAGATGACGGGAATCCGATTGGTGGCGAGCAGGCCGGCGGCCTTCCACGCGTCGCGTGCCTCGGCCAAGATGATTTTGAACTGGTTCGTCTCCGCCCACTGCACCGCGGCGTGAATCTGCCGGATGTCGTCGGCGTGAATTGTGATCGGGATCTCGCCGCGCAACACGGGCAGCATCGCCTCCCAGGCGGGAATCCTTTCGGCGGCGTGCGCGCCGTCCTTGGCCGCGTCGCGGGCTTTGGCGTAGGCGCGGGCCTCGGCGAAAAAGTCCTCCAGTTCCTTCGCCTTTTCGCGGCGCTGTTTGGCCTGTTCCTCGGGCGACTTGGGCTTCTCCCGTCCCCGTCCGCGCCCGAACTCTCGCGGCGACAACTCCAACCCCGCTTCGGGCCAGAAGACGTGAAGCGCGATCGGTTTCTTGATCGTCATCTGCTCGGTGGTCCAGCCGTCAATCGCCAGCAGGCCGGACTGGCCCGCCACCACGCCGCCCTGCGGCACCGGCTCGAAGTGCGACACGCCGTTGGCCCGCGCGACCGGCAGCATCTCGGAATCCGGGCTGACCGCGACCCACGATTCCACGTCCGGTGTGTAGTCGCCGACTTCGCGCTCGTCGTGCGTGGCCCGCACCGCGCCGATCTCGACCAACCCAAGCTCGGTGTTCAACGCGATCATGCCCGGGTAGAGATGCAAGCCAGCGAGCGCAATCATCTTCGTGTTTCCAGCCGGCAATCTCCGGCCCACGCCGGCGACTTTCCCGTCCTGAACCCACACGTGGCCCGGACTGAGCGTCTCGCCCGAGACCGTATGCACCACCGCGCCGGTGAGCATGAAGGATTCGGCGGACGCGAGCGAACCTGAGAAAACAAGAATTGTCAGTGCGGCGAGGGCCGTTTTCGGAAAAGTTTGTGCGACGCCCGCCCTCACCCCGGCCCTCTCCCCCGGGGAGAGGGAGAGCGTTGGCACGGCGCTGGCAGTTGTGTGCGACTGGTGAGCTGTGTCCGCTGGCTGGTCGTTCGCAACCAAGCACCACGAAGAAACCAAGGCAACGATTTCACCAAAGACCGGCGAATGACTCTCCCTCTCCTGGGAGAGAGGGCCGGGGCGAGGGCGGCCGTGTTTTCCGACGCTAGTTTTCATCGTCCACCTCCTTCCTCCAAACAATGGCGCTCGACCCCATCGAATTGATGTTCCAGCGCGATGCGGAAGAACGAACCGTCGTCCTTGTCATCCTTGTCGCCGCCACCGCCGCCGGAGAGCTTGGCGATTTTTTTTGCCTTCGCGATCAAGTCGGCGCGCTCCTGCGCCAGGGCGGCGGCGCGGCGGTGCGCTTCGTCGCGGTCGAAATACTTCTTCCCGTCAATCCACGTTTGCAGGCAGACGGTCGTTGAGTCCAAGGGCGACTTCGACCAGATCACGAAGTCCGCGTCCTTGCCCGGTTCGAGCGAGCCGACGCGATTGGCGATGCCAAGTTGCTTCGCTGGATTGATGGTGACGAACTTGAGCGCCTCCACCTCGGGCGTGCCGCCGAATTTCACCGCCTTCGCCGCCTCGGTGTAAAGCCGGCGCGCGAGGTCGGGCGAATCGGAATTGAACGAAACCAGCACGCCCCGGTCGCGCATCAGGCTGCCGTTGTAGGGAATCGCGTCATAGACCTCGAACTTGTAGGCCCACCAGTCCGCGAAGCACGACGCACCCGCGCCGTGCCGGGCGATTTCGTCGGCGACCTTGTAGCCTTCGAGCACGTGCTGCAACGTGGCCACGCGCACGCCGAAGCTCTCCATCGTGCGCAGGAACGCGAGGATTTCGTCCTGCCGATAGCTGTGGCAATGGATGAACCGTTTGCCCTCGATGATTTCGCCGATGGCTTCGAGTTCGAGGTCGCGGCGCGGAGGAACGCCGCCTGATTTCTCGAAGCGTTTCCACGCCTCAAGATACTGCTGCGCGGCGGTGAAACGGTTGTTGTGAAACGTGCGCACGCCCATGCGCGTCTGCGGAAAGCGCGTCGTGTTGCGCTCGCCCCAGTTGGATTGCTTCACGTTCTCGCCCAGGGCGAACTTGATACCGGGCGGTGCGCCCTCGAACTTCAACCCTTCGGGACTGGCGCCGTCGCGGAGCTTGATGATCTGGTTCTGGCCGCCGATGGGATTGGCCGAGCCGTGCAACAGATTGGCCGCGGTCAAACCACCCGCGAGTTGCTTGAACAGATTGTCCGTCTCGGAGTTCACCACGTCGCCGATGCGGACCATGGCGGATGAAGGGAGCGTGCCTTCGTTGACCCCGCCGAGGATTGCTGCGTGGCTGTGGGCGTCAATGAGGCCGGGGGTAATTTGCAAACCGGTCGCATCAATGCCGACCATGTTTGGCAGGGAGGGGACATTGACAATGCCTGCGGCTTCAATCTTGCCATTTTTCAGCCAAAGCCATCCATTCGTTACCACCGCCCCTCGCTTGTCACAGAGCCAGAGTGTGGCGCCTCGGAAAACAATATGCGATGGCTCGTTTTCTGCCAGAGCCAGCGGCCCGCGTCCAGCGAGCGGCGAGCGCGCCAGGCGTTTCTTCTGAAGCTCCTTCAACTCGGCTTCCTTCTTTTCCTTTTCGGCTTTCGACTTCTTCTCCTTCTCGTCGTCTTCCTCGGCCTCGTCCTTCTTCGCCTGCTTCCCCAAATCCTTGGCCGCCTGCACGTGGAAGTTGCGCCCGTCCACCCATACTCCGCGAACCTTCCCTTCGGCATCGAAATAGCCCTTGTCATCCACCACGGTCAGATTCGCCGCCTTGCCCGGCTCAATCGTGCCGAGCTGCTTCTCCAGGCCGCACAATTTCGCCGGCACGATGGTCAACGCGGCAAGCGCGTCGTCCTCGGACAGGCCGCGGTCGAGAGCAAGGCGCAGGTTCTTCCGAAACTCTTTCCTGTCCTTGAGGCCGTAGGTCGTGAGCGCAACCTCAAGGTTTTGCTGGCGGAGCAGCGCGGCGTTTTCCGCGGCCCAGTCCCACGCGCGCAACTGATCGAGCGCGACCTGCTCCCAATCCTCCTCGCTGGGCAGTTTCGCCAGCTTCGGGAAATTCAGCGGGACGATGAACGTCGCGCCGGTTTCCCTGGCCAGTTCGGGCCGGCGCCATTCCTGTCCCGAGGCCACGATGGCGAAGTCCAGTTTTAGTTCCCGCGCCACGCGCGCGACGCGGTCCACCATCAACGCGCTGCCCGGCTCGAACAGCACGCGCATTTTGCCGTCGGCGGCGGGCGCAAGGGCTTCGAGTGAAGGATCGAAATCCGGGCGCTGGCGGCTCCTTGGATTTTTCAACCAGTCGGCGTGGTCCAGCGCGTAATGCTGGGCGTCAAAGAAGCTCTGCCGCACTGTGGCAATCGCGCCCATCAGCGAGCCGGGATAGGCGCGCTCCTCCTCCTCGCCAGTGTCGAAGGCGACGTGCTGGAAAACGTCCGGCTGGAGGATGAGCTCGTTCGGGTCCTCCTCGGCCAGGGCGACCAGCGCGCTGGTGCCGCGGATGATGCCGCGGGTCGGCGCGATGATCGCCGTGGTGAAGCCGAGTTCGCGCAATGGCTCAAGCGCTTTCCGGTCTGGCGAATAGTTCCGCACGGCGCGGGTTTCCGGCGTGATCCTGGCGTCTTCATAGCCCGGCCCGCGTTGGCCGCGGTCGGTTTTCTGTCCGGGCGCGCCGAAGAAACTGACTCCCCCCGCTGCCAAGGTGGAGGTCCTGACCGGCTCGCTCTCGCTTGTCGCGATCGGCGCATTGGTCGCACCGGGCGGCAGATACGGCTCGATGAAACCGGCATAGATCGTCAATCCTTTCATGTCCCAGACGCGTGCGTCGGCGGGTACGGCCACCTCCTTCCCTACCGCCTCGAAGTAGCCATCGCGGATGATGATCGTCGCCTCGTCAAAGGTTTCGCCGGGCTTGATGACGACCTTGCCGCCAACGAGCGCGTGGACCCCGACGGGCCGGGGACGGAAACCGGGCGGGAGGATTTCACGGGCGGTTGTGGCCGCGCTGCCGAGGCAGAATGCGCCAAGCAACGACGCCATCCAGACACAGCGGGGGATGGGTTGGCGGTTCATGGTGCGCGGACGATAGGCGGATGGGCGCCGGGTGACAAGCCGCGCGTGGAAGAAATGGGCGATGCGGCTGGCGCAGCATTCGCCACGGGATTCAATCCTCCATGTACCAAAACGAATGGACCACGTTCCCGGCGCGGTTGAGTTCCCAAAGTCGCTTGAAGGGCACCCGCTCGACGTGGCCGTCGAGCAGGGTCACGTTGGCGCCGTTGTTGTGGACGCGCGGGCAGGCGTGGTTGTAGGGCACGTCCGGATATTGCGGCATGGTGTCCTTTGCGCCATCGGCGTCCAGGTCGAGCGTGAAGCGGTAGTTTGGCTCCACCGGCGAATAGACGTAATGCGTGATCGTGTCCATGAACGTCAGCGCGTCGGCGGGCTTCTTGATGCGCGTGGCGCTGGGCGCGCGGCGGTTGTCAACGTAGTAAAACGGCCCGCTGAATGGATTGCCGTAGGCGCCGAAGTTGGCCCCGATCCAGCAATTCCAAGTGGTTGGGCTCCACGCACCCTTGAAAAACGCCGGCGCGGAATAACTGCCGCCGGGGCACATTCGGAGTTCGTTGGTGAAAGCCTCTGTGTACGTGAACAGCACATTCTGCACGACGCGCCGCGCGACGTAGGGCGCCAGTTTCATGTGCCAGAAATCCTTGGTGTAATCCGTGGACAGGTCCCCAAACGGCGGCAGCTTGTCCTGGTAATCGCCCAGATACATCACCGTCGCGTAGCCCCAGTTCTTCATGTTCGAGGCACACCGGATGGATTGGGCCTTCGCCTTGGCCTTGCTCAACGCGGGCAGCAACATGGCCGCGAGGATGGCGATGATGGCAATGACCACGAGCAGTTCGATCAAGGTGAACGCCGTGTTGCGGCTGGCGAAGCGTTGCGTGCCGGACTGGTTCATGCCGTGTGATTACGGTCAGGGTGACTGAGTCAATCTGATACCACAACGCCCACGCGCCGCAATGGGAATCTAGCCCAATCTGGCGGCGGTCACGGACGGAACACCGCGCGTTGCAACCGCCGCAAATCCGGCGTGGTGTTGCCGCCATAACGGGTCAGGCTGCAATTCAACTCCTGATCGCGACTGAGCACCAGCCAGTGCCACTTCTCGGAGTGCCCGTCCACGAATCCGAAGACTCCAGATTTTCCATGCCGCACAGTCGGCGAATTCTGCCACTCGTTGAGCCGGTCCGTGGCGTTGACCGCGAAATAACCGTCGTCCACCGTCTCAATGCTCTCGTCCACGAAACCGATCGCTTCGGACGGTGAGGGCTTCAGCACCTGGACCAGCTTCTTGTATTGCGGGTAACTGCTGCCAAGAACCCAGCTCGTGTCCGGCGCGCCAAAGACGGCGGCATCCCGGGCATCACCGCCGCCCATGCGGCCTTCGAGAGAATAGTTGCGCGCGAGCCGTCCGCCGCGGAGGAAAGGATGGTTTTGAATGGAGGCGGGCACCTTGGTGGCCGTCGGGCACTTGTAAATGTCGGCGTTGGGATTGTAGGGATACAAGAGGCCGTTCTTGATGGCGACGGTGTTGGTGGCGCCCGGCATCGAGGACACTTCCCCCGCGATGCCATCCACCCATGCGCGCCGGTCCACGATCCAATTGGACACCATGCGGTCGTTGTTGTCTCCCGCGTACATGATCCAGGCGAGTTGCAACTGTTTGAGGTTGCTGACGCAGGTGATGGCCTGTGCCTTGAGCTTGGACCGGCTCAATGCGGGCAGGAGCATCGAGGCGAGAATGGCGATGATGGCGATCACGACCAAAAGCTCAATGAGCGTGAAGGCGTTCGGAGTTCTCTTCCGCGGCTGCATGAATCGCATTCTCTGTCGAGCGCGTACCAGAGCTAAGTCCGGGGCAGGGCAAAAGTCAAACCTGATCAAGCCCGGATGGGCCGCCAATACGCGTCGTTGACGGACGCGGGAATCGTCTCAAGAACGCGCCGCAGCACAGCCGGAAGCTGTGCTGTCCTGCTAACTGGCCGGCGGCGTCGCCGGGACATAGACTGTGAAGGTCGTTCCCCGCCCGGGTCGCGTCCGAACGTGCAACACACCCGCCGCCTCCTTGACGAGCCGTAGCACGATGTTCAAGCCCAGCCCGGTGCCTTCGCGCGGCCCCTTGGTAGTGAAGTAAGGTTGGAAAATCTTCGGCAAGACCTCCGCCGGAATCCCCGGCCCGTCGTCGGTGACCGACAGCCGGACCAAAGGCGGCGTGTTCAGAAAGTTTTCCACGTTCAGCAGCCGAGCCTCGGCACTGTCCCTGAAGGCCCCGAGGTTCAGCGGTTCGCGCAACACCTCGCCCTCGATCTGGACCGAGTGGGGCTGCGGCGAACACTGAAACGCGTTCACGGTGAGATTGAGCAGGATTTGAATCAGGTCCGTGCCGTTCATCTGCACCACGATGTCCTCGGCGAGCGGGCGGGCGTCGAAGCGATGATGATGCACGGCCGGATGGACGCGGATGAGGTGTCCGAGGTCCGAGAGCAACTGGTTCACGCCCACGCGCGAGGCTTCCGAAGACTGGCGGCGCAAAAATCCGAGATAGCGTTGCGAAATCTCGACGCAATTGCCGACCTGCCGCGTGATGACCTTGAGCCGGTCCTTGATGAACTCCAGGTCCTCGACTTCGAGCCGCGACGAATCGCCGACGCGCTGGTTCATCAACTGGATGAACCCGGAGATCACCGTGAGCGGGCCATTGATGTCGTGGATGATACTGGCGTAGATGTCGCCGCGCGTGCGGGCGATCTGTTCCTCGATCTTCTGGCCCTGCAATTCCGCCAGGAGGTGTTGGAACTGCCGGGCATTGTCGTGGATTTCGCTTTCGAGCACGCGCCGGCGCATGGCGGCGGCCACGGCCCCGCGCATCGAACCGATCTCAAAGGGTTTGTTGATGTAGTCGCAGGCCCGCAACCGCAGGGCCTGCCGCATCGTGTCGGTGGTTTCGAAGGCCGTCATCATCACCACCTCGATGGCGGGGTCCACGTACTTGAGCCGCTCCAGGACCTCGATGCCCGACATCCCGGCCATGCGGATGTCGCACACTGCGACGTCAATCTTGTGCTGCTGCGCCAGTTCCACCGCCGTCGCCCCGTCCGGTGCCATGAGGATGTCGTAATCATCCTTGAACACGACCCGCAACGATTGCCGCGCGCCTTCTTCGTCGTCCACAATCAACAACGTGCCCCGGCGCTGCTGCGACAGCGGAGATTCGGCGTCGGCCGCGGTGGCGGATGATGTGTCGGTGGCCATGGTCAATGAGCGCAATGCGAGTCGGCGGCAATCCTGTCGCAAGCCCGCCGCGCGGCGGCAGTTTGGAAAAACACCGTGTCGCCGACAAGCGCAAACGGACTTATCGAATCGCCGCCCCTTAAACCGACCGGGCTAGGAACCGGGCGGCTGCGGCGTTGCGGCAGGCAGTGAAATGCGGACAACGCCGGCGCGCCCCGGTTTGGGCGGGACAATTTCCAGCTTGCCGCGGTGAATCTCGACAATCTTGCGGCTGACCGCCAGACCGAGGCCCAGGCCGACGTTGCGCGTCGTGAAGAAGGGGGCCGAGGCATTCTGGGCCGCCTCGGCGGTGAAGCCCGTGCCGTTGTCCTGCACTTCGATCTGCAACCCTCCGGGAGATTCGGCCTTCGGATCCGCCTGCACCCGCACGCCGATCTTTGGATCGGCCGGATTGGCCTGCAACGCGTTGATCATCACCTCCGTCAAGGCATGCTTCAGCGCGGCGCGGTCGCCCGTCACGACGGCCGGTTGTCCGCCGTTCTCGCAACTGAGATGGGCCGCTTTCGCCGGTTGGTATTTTCGGGCCTCGGCGTAGGCTTCCTCGATCAATGGCGCCATCGGAAAAGCCTCCTGTGCCGGGAGTGTATCGCGCGCGAGGAAGCGCATCTGATGCGTGAGCCGTGTCACGCGCTTGACCGCCTCGGCCATGGCAACGTCGAGTGAGGCGCGAAACTCCGGATCGCGGAATTTTTCAGCGAGCAACTGTTGGTGCGTCGAGAGAGGGACCAAGGCGTTCCCCACTTCGTGCGCCAGCCGGTCCGCCATCACCTTGAGCAGGCGCAGGTTGGCGGCCTCCACTTCGAGCCGGCGCAATTGCTCGCTCTGCGTGAGGTCTTCGACGGTCAACAACGCCGAAACCGGCGTGCCGATGTCCTGACGCTGGAAGGGTACCACCGAAACGCTGAAGATCGCGCCGGCGGGGGCGCCCGGCGGTTCGTACTTGAAGGGCGCCACGGCGGCGCCGGTGCGCAACACCTGATAAACTTTGTTGGCGAGCGGCTGCGGCAGGTCGGCGAACTCCATCTCGCCGCTGGACCGGGCCGCCGTGCCCAGATACTTCCGGGCGGTTTTGTTGGCGTGAAGCACCTTCAGGTCGCGGTTCACCACCACGCAGGCGCTGCTTAGTTCGCGCAACACGCCCGCCATCATGGCGTGGCCGGCGGCGAGTTGATCGTGCAGGTGGATGTTGCGCACGGCCAGACCGACCTGTTCGAGCAGATGGAAAATCAACTCCAGTTCCGTGTTCACCAGCGGTTCGCCGGTGACGCGGCCATCGAAGACGGCGACGCCGATCAGCGCGTGGCGGTCGAGCATCGGCACGGCCACCTGCGCGCCGAGCAGATCGAATTCCTTTTGCGCCTCCGGATCGGCGCGGGCTTCGTCACTGTGCCGCCGCAAGATCCGGCCATGACGTTGAAGCTGGCCACCGATCCCCGTGTCGAGCGACAACTCGAATTGCGCGAGCAGGTCCGGGTTCAAACCGAGAGCGCACACCGAGCGCAAGCGCCGGCTCTCGGCCGACGGGTCCCTGCCTCCGAACGCCTCGCCCGCATGACGCAGAAAAACCGCCGCCCGATTCACGCTGAGAATCTGGCGTAACAGCAGCAGGAATTGGCGCACCAGCGCTTCGCTGTCGAGCGAATGGGTGAGGATGGAGGAAAAGTCACGGAAGAGGGCGAGGGTTTGCGGAGCGTTGGCGGCATCTACCGGGATGTTGGCCAGCACCGTACCCACAGCCATGCCCGAAGGCGCCGGCGGCGTGATTGGTGGAACGGGCGGCGGCGGTGCGAAGGCGGTGGGTGTGGCTCCCCGCGCTTCCGCTCCGGCAAACATACGGTCCAACAACGTCGCAATCATGCGCGGGCGCACCGGCTTGACCAGGACGTGGCTCACGCCGTGCAGGTAGGCTTCCTCCTCCCATTCCGGCTGGCGGGCCGCGGCGCAAACGATGAGCGGCACGGCCGCGGCGCGCCGCCGCAGCTTCTCAATCACCCACACGCCTTGCACGCCGGTCAGTTCGGCATCGAGAATGCAGACTTGCGCCAGTCCATGGGCGAGCAACGGCTCGGCGTCCTCGGCGCTGGTGCGATGGAGCACACGGTACTGTTCCGGATTCAGGCCGCCGCGAAGAGCTTCAACCAATTCGGGATTGGGCGCCAGGACGAGAATGGTTTTCATCGCCGGCAGGTGCGGTGGGTCGAAACGCCCCGGTGCGGCTGAACTCGGATGCAGGGCACGAACACCGGGACCTGCTTTGTGCGGACAGGCAGGGCTTCCTCAGTCCGGTTGGCTTCGACCGCCGGATTGCAGGTCGTGCCTTTCCATGTCATTCGCCGTAGATGATCCATAGCCTCCTTGCGTCGTCAATCCGTTAATCGCTGACACTACCTACCGCGAGGCGACCCGGCCCGCAACTCAGGTTAATTCGGAGAGATGAACCTGAGAAATCACCGGGTTGCCTCCCGGTGCCTCCCCGGGCATCCTCGTCAACGTGTTGTGCTCCTGGTCTGCTCGCGGTTGCGATCCGGCACGGCAACTGTCATCATCCGCCCATGCAACACCTGTCCAGGCTCTCGCTCGCCCTTGCCTTCACCGCGGGGCTTTCAGCGGGCCTCATCGCGCAGGAAGTTCCTTTGCGCACAGCCGTCCGGGATCGTTTGAATGCCGAGAGCGCGGACCTCCTCGAGCTCTACAAACACCTTCACGCCAACCCGGAACTGTCCTTTCATGAGGAGAAAACCGCGGCACGCCTCGCCGAGGAATTGCGCCGCGCGGGCTGTGAAGTCACCACCGGCGTCGGGAAACACGGTGTGGTGGCGGTATTGAAAAACGGCGGCGGCCCGGTCGTGCTCGTGCGCAGTGACCTGGACGGGCTGCCGGTGAAGGAGCAAACCGGCCTGCCCTACGCGAGCAAAGTTACAACCAAGGATGACTCCGGCGCGGAAGTGTCCGTGATGCACGCCTGCGGTCATGACATCCACATAACCTGCCTGGTCGGCGTGGCGCGCGTGCTGGCCTCCCAGAAAAAACACTGGCGCGGTACGCTCATCCTGATCGGCCAGCCGGCGGAGGAACGCGGTGGCGGCGCGCGGGCGATGCTCAAGGACGGTTTGTTCACGAGATTTCCGCGTCCCGACTTCTGCCTGGCGCTTCACGACAGCGCCGAAATCCCGGCGGGGATGGTCGAGTACACTCCGGGTTTCGCCATGGCCAACGTGGATTCCGTGGATATCACCGTGCGCGGCGTCGGCGGTCACGGGGCGTGGCCGCACACGACGAAGGACCCGGTCGTGCTCGCGTCGCAAATTGTCCTCGCGCTCCAGACCGTCGTGAGCCGGGAAATCCGCCCCGGCGATCCGGCGGTGGTCACCGTGGGTTCAATTCACGGCGGCTCCAAGCACAACATCATTCCCGATGAAGTGAAGTTGCAGTTGACCGTGCGCTCCTACACGGACGCGGTCCGGCGGCAAACGCTCGACGCCATCCGGCGGATCGTGATGGGCCAGGCCGCGGCGGCGGGGCTGCCGGAAGACCGCCTGCCGCTCGTGAATGAAAACGTTGAATTCACGGCGGCGACCTACAACGATCCACAACTGACCGCGCGATTGGCAAAGGTCTTCGAGGAATTGCTGGGCACGGACAACGTCCGCACACGTCCGCCTTCGATGGGGGGCGAGGACTTCGGAGAGTTTGGCCGCACCGATCCCAGGATACCGATCTGCATGTTCGGGGTCGGTGGCGTGAAGCGCGAAGTCTATGAGGCGTCTCGGAAAGACGGCAAGCCGCTGCCCTCGCTCCATTCCGCGTTTTGGGCGCCCGACCCCGAACCGACAATCAAGACCGGCATCACCGCCATGACGGCGGCCGTGCTGGAATTGATGGCAAAGTGAAGCTCCAAACTCCAAACACCAAACACCAGAGAAACTTCAAACACCAACATCCATACTCGGCATTTGGTGTTTGAGGCCTGGAGTGTTTTTGGTGTTTGTAGTTTGCGGTTTGGAGTTTTGTTCCTTCGCTCGATCCTCTAAAACCAGCCGCGTCCAGATGAAGAAGCCGCTCTCCACTGTCGCGTGGCTGCTCGTCGCTGTCCTCGGCGCGTTCGCCTACGCTACCCTCGCCTTGCATCGCGGCGAGCCGCTCAACTCCGCCTACATCCTCATCGCGGCGCTTTGCACCTACACCATCGGCTACCGCTTTTACTCGAAGTGGATCGCCGCGCGCGTGCTCGTTCTCAACGACCGACGCGCCACGCCCTGCGAAGTCCACGACGACGGCAAGGATTTCGTGAAGACCAACAAGTGGATCGTGTTCGGCCACCACTTTGCGGCGATCTCGGGGCCGGGCCCGCTCGTAGGCCCGGTGCTCGCGGCGCAGTTTGGTTATCTGCCGGGCACGCTGTGGATTCTCATCGGCGTTGTGCTCGGTGGCGCGGTGCAGGATTTCGTGATCCTGTTCGCTTCAATGCGCCGCCACGGGAAATCCCTCGGCCAGATGGTCAAGGAGGAACTGAACACCGCCGCCGGCATGATCGCGCTGGTGGCGATTCTGGCGATCATGGTGATTCTGCTCGCGGTGCTGGCACTCGTGGTGGTGAAGGCGCTCGCGGAAAGTCCGTGGGGCATTTTCACCGTCGGCGCGACGATTCCCATCGCCATGTTCATGGGCGGCTACCTGCGTTTCTGGCGCGTGGGGAAAGTCATGGAGGCGTCGGCCATCGGCGTCGTGCTGCTGTTGCTGGCGGTGTGGGGTGGAAAACTGGTGTACCAGAACGCGGAATGGTCGCGATGGCTCGGCTTGAAGGACATCTCGCTGGCATGGGCCATCATTCTCTACGGGCTGGCGGCCAGTGTGCTGCCCGTCTGGCTCTTGCTCGCGCCGCGCGATTACCTGAGCACCTTCATGAAACTCGGCACCATCTTCGCCCTGGCGCTGGGCATCTTCTGCGTGCTCCCCCATCTGCAAATGCCCGCCCTCACGCGGTTCATTGACGGCAGCGGATTGGTGGTGCCGGGAAAACTGTTTCCGTTCTGCTTCATCACGATTGCCTGTGGCGCGATCAGCGGTTTCCACACGCTGATCGCCAGCGGGACAACGCCCAAAATCATCACGCGCGAGGGCTACGCCAGGCCGATCGGCTACGGCGCCATGTGCCTGGAATCACTGGTGGCCATCATGGCAATGATTGCCGCCTGCACGCTCGAGCCGGGCGTGTATCTCGCCATGAACGTCAAGGGCGAAGCAGCAGCCACCGTGTCGAGAGTCACCGCGCTCAACTTCTTAGTGACTGTGGATCACATGAACCAACTGGCCGCCGACGTGGGTGAGAAGACGTTGTTCGGCCGCACTGGCGGCGCCGCGACGCTCGCAGTGGGCATGGCACAGATCTTTTCCAAAGTGACGCAGGGCAGATGGCTCGACCTCTGGTATCACTTCGCGATCATGTTCGAGGCGTTGTTCATTCTCACGACGCTCGACGCCGGCACGCGCGTGGGCCGCTACATCCTCCAGGATTTTCTCGGCCAGGTCTGGAAACCGCTCGGCGACACGAAGCATCTCGGCGCGAACGTGCTGGCGAGCGGGCTGATGGTCGCGGGCTGGGGGACCTTCCTGATCCAGGGCGTGCGCGATCCACTCGGCGGCATCAACTCGCTCTGGCCGCTGTTTGGCATCGCGAATCAAATGCTTGCCGCCATCGCGCTGTGCCTGGCAACGACGATCATTTTGAAGATGGCGATGGCAAACCCGGATGCCCCTCTCCCTGCCCTCTCCCCGTCTGACGGGGAGAGGGTGACCGCAGGCCAGGTGAGGGCATCGCGACCGTGGCTCGCCCTCGTGACGCTTGTGCCGCTGGTGTGGTTGCTGTCGGTGACATTCACGGCGGGCGTGCAGAAGGTCTGGCATCCGGATCCGCGCATCGGATTTTTGTCTCAAGCACGCAGCTTGTCCGCGAAGATTGCCGAAGCCTATCCGGGCACAAGTTTGGCGAAAGATGACGCCACGCTCACAGCCGCACAAAGTGCGCTTCCTGCAAACAAGAAGCTGCTTTTCAACAACCTCCTGAACGCCGGCGTTGCCATCTCATTTCTTTCCTTGGTTTCAATCGTGATGTTTTTGAGCCTACGCGAATGGCTGCTCCTCCTCACCCGCCGCAAGCCCGCCGCATTGCGCGAGAGCGAACCCGTGTGGCTGCCCGAGTATGCGGTCGCGGAAGGCGGTCGCAATTACGGCAGCGCGGCGGGTACGGCGGCCTTGGCCCTGACGCTCGCCCGCGAACTTTCCGGTGAGGCGCAATTCGAACGGGCCGCGACGATGCAATCCCGCCAGTGCTCCTGCCTCGAACAGAAAAGCCCGCAACAGATTTACGTCGAGGCCACGGAGCAACGCTTCAACGCCATCCGGCGCTGTTGCTGACACCGCGACCTGGCAATTTCCGTAACGATGAGGATGACCCGCCGCACTCTGCTGGTGAGCTTGGGCGCGGGCGCGTCGTCCTTGCTCACCGGCGTTCCGGTCCAGGCCCTGGCGAAGGCGATCGCCCGCGCAAGCCCGTCGTTCTCCCGCGAGGACGAGGCGTTTCTCGAGGAACTGGAGCGGGCAACGTTCCGTTTCTTCGCCGATTGCGCGCATCCCGCCACGGGCCTGGTCAAGGATCGCAACCGCGTCTCGGGTGCGGATGACCGCGAGGTCGCCAGCATTGCCGCGACAGGTTTCGGGCTGACGGCGTTGTGCATTGCGGACAAGCGCGGCTGGCTGCGGTCTGGCGAGGCGCGGGAGCGGGTTCGGACGACGCTGCAATTCCTGCGCGAGCGCATGCCTCACGAACACGGGTTCTTTTTTCACTTCGTCAACTGGCGGACCGGCGAACGCGAGTGGAAGTGCGAGTTGTCCTCGATTGACACCGCGATCCTGCTCTGCGGTGTGCTCACCTGCCGCCGGTATTTTCGCGACCGCCAGATTCAGCGCTGGGCGGGCGAAATCTACGCGCGGGTGGATTGGGCCTGGATGATGAACTGCGGAGACCTCTTGTCGCACGGCTGGAAACCGGAGAGCGGTTTTCTCGCGTCCCGCTGGGACACTTATTGCGAGCACATGATGCTCTACCTCCTGGCGATTGGCTCGCGGTCGCACCCGATTCCCGCCTCGATCTGGCACGGATGGAAGCGCCCCTGGTTCGAGTACGCGGGGCTGCGATACATCACGCCGCGCGAGCCGATCTTCGTCCACCAATACTCTCACGCGTGGTTCGATTTCCGCGGACGAAAGGACCGGCACGCGGACTATTTTGAGAATTCAGTCCTCGCGACCCGCGCGCACCGCGCGTTCTGCGCGAAACTCGCCGGGCGGTTCCCACACTTCGGCGATGATGTCTGGGGCATCACCGCCTCGGATTCGCGGAAGGGCTATGTCGTTTGAGGAGGGCCGCCCGAACTGGGCCAACTTGACGGCTCGCTGGTGCCGAGTGCCGTGGCGGGATCGCTGCCGTTTCTCCCGATCGAGTCCATCCGCTGTCTGAAGGCTTTGCGCGAGCGGTTCGGGCGCCAGGCCTGGACGCGCTATGGATTCGCCGACGCCTTCAACCCGGCGGACGGATGGGTGGCCCCGGACGTCATCGGCATCAACGCGGGCATTACCTTGTTGATGGCCGAGAACGCACGGACCGGTTTCGTCTGGAAGACCTTCATGCAAAACCCGGAAGTTGTCGTCACCATGGCCAGGGTCGGTTTCCGTCGCACGTAACTTGGCTCCCCGGATTGCCCGCCAGCGCGGCGAGTCGGCGCGTGTTCTCCCCTTGCCGTTCGTAGAAGCGCCGCCCATCCGCCAGGTCTTTGAAGGCGGACGTGAGGATGCGGATCTTCATGCCGACGGCTTGCGCAGTTCCGTTTTGGCCTGCTCCCAATCCAGCGCCTGTTCCTGGCCGGCCGCCAGCCGCTGCGCGGTTTCCGCCAATGCGCCCGCGTGCCAGGCCGGCGACTCCAGTTCGTGCTCGTCGCGGCTGAGTTCGGCCCAAAGGCTTTCCATCAGCCGCATCTTCTCCTGCCGGGGAATTGCTTTATCTCGGAGATGCTCATCAAGGCAGACGATACTTGGTTTCCGCAGCGGCGCAATCTCGATTACATACACCGGTTAGCGCACGGCGCGCCTCCCGCGGGTCGAGGAGCACGAGGAAGCAAAGAACGCGAAACGTATCGCGCAACGCCGACTTCATTTGCGGAGCTGGCCGCACAGATAACGCTCGTGGTTTGAGGTGTAATTCCTGAGCAGATGCGGGGGCGGTGTGGCAAGCCTCTCCAGGGCAGCAACACCACCGTGCCATTCACAGGCTGTCCGGCCACGCCTACGGACTCGACCTGCTGCAAACGGGCTGCAAAAGCAAACCGCCGGCGGGCGATGTGACCAGCTTGCGCGTGTTTTCCAACCTGAACTTCGCGCCGAACCAGTGCAGGCTGTAAAGAAACTGGATGGCCTCGGCGTAGGTCATCGATCTACCGTGAATGTGATGTCGAACGACTTTTTGTCGTCGGATTGTTTTTTGTCAGACTGTTCCAATCCGTCGTTGTCCTCCCGATCACGGCCCACGCTATAAATCACGTAGCCTTTTTCCGTGCGGCGATATTCCAATTCAATTCCGACGAACGGGTCTTCGGAAACTTCCACGAGAAACCTCGGCACAAGCTCATCCAAATCTTCCGGCAGACGACCATTTTCATTTCTGAAATTCTCGATCGCGAGCGCGGTAAGAGCGAGACGCTGGCGCGCAATGCTCTCATTCTTGCGCCACACGAGACCGGCGTAACCCGAAAAAACCTGCGCCGAAAGTGGGCGTTGTCGTTTCTTCGAGCCTTCACCCGCTCGAAACAAATATCCGCTCGCGCGAAGATTTTCGGGAGGAGAATTGCTTAACAGAACGAGCGCTTTGTTCATCCCGATGAGATACGAGCCGTAATCCAATTCATAGTAGCCGATGAGTCGGAGGATGGCTGGCCCGTTGTAAGGCAGAGGAGAATCTTTTCTGGATTCGTCTCCGCCGGGCGGACGGATTTTGTCCGCCTCGGCGCGCGTCATCCGGAAATAGGGGATGGTCATTGCTCGATCTCCGATGAGTCCATGAACCACCGAGCCGGCAGGATCAGCCTGAGCAAAGGCTGCGCTGAGATTCTGCGCTTCAGGCAAACTAAATGCACTCGCGGCTGCGCGGCGCTCAAGTGTCGCAAAGGCCATGTCAATCAGCTTGAGTTTCACCACTTGCGAAATGAGGCATGGCTCGGGATGGAGTGTGCGGGCCAGCGCTAGAATCGTCACAATGTTGGACGATGCAGACGTTCCGTTACCGGATTCGAGTTCGAGGTGCGCTTTGAACTGGTGAAGCTCCGCGATTTCTTTCAGCCACCCGAGGTGCGGCAAAAGCGTGTCCATGAGTTTCGTGCAATCAATCGGATAACGACTCGCCGGGAGCTGCAAGGCTTCATCCGCCTTCTTCAGACGCGCCTCATTCAATGCGACGTAACCTTCGAGCAGATCAGTCTGCTCGCGCGACAACGCCTGACCGCGCTTCGGCAATTTGAATTTGAAGACAAGATTCGATCGGGTGTCCGGGTAAAGCTGGCGCAACGCAAACGCCTGTGTCAACACGAGCGCCGCGTTCTGATTGTCCGGCACGGCGGGATACCACTGATTCAACTCTTCGCCGTTGGTGGGAAGGCCGGCGGCTCGAACCTGTGTCAACTGCTGGTTGATTACGCGGGCGAGATAAATCCGCCACGCGACCAATGGCAGCGCGAGCAGGAACAAAACAATGGAGATTCTGACGAGCTTGCGTTTCATCAGGCCGAATCAGCGCAGGTTGTAAAGATACAGCAGCGCCGCATAACCACTCGGTAACGGTTGCGGCGGCGACTCCAAATGGGCGTAATGCACACACATCTCGACCATGAAGCGGGCATGGGCGAACGCTTCGAGAATCGGGCGCGTATGCTTCAGCCATTCGCGGTTGTGCGTCAGGTCGAATGCCTTCCCCGTGCCCTCGCGGATGATCGTCGTGAAAGTCTCGTTCATCTCGCGCTCCGGCAGCAGTGAACGGAGCAAAGCGACTGCTTTCTCCGTGCTGCTTTGAACGTGATAAACTTTGAAGCTGCCGTGGTAGAAGCGATAGAAACCGTCTTCGTATCCCCAATGCCCGTTCAGTTCAGCCCACAGCGCGTCGAGTTCCGTTTTGCGTTCGGCGAGGCGGGAAAGCAAAAGCGCTCGAGACGGTCGCGCTCTTCCGGTTTGAGCAAGAGTTTGAAGACTTGATCCAACTTCGCCTTTTCTTCGGGAGAAAGCTTCTCCTCAACTCCGGCTTCAGTCGGAGGTGCCTCGGGATCGAAGTTGAATGCAGGGAACAATTGTCCCTCCTTTCGCTCACGGTGGCTTGTGATGAATCTGCTGGTGCGCCGCGGCGATGAAGCCTTTGAAGAGTGGGTGCGGTTGGTGCGGCTTGCTCAGGAACTCGGGATGGAACTGGCTGGCGATGAAAAATGGATGGCCGGACTGTTCGATGATTTCGACGAGCTTGCCGTCCGGTGACACGCCGCTGAAAACAAACCCCGCTTTCTCGAAACGCTCGCGATAGGTGTTGTTGAATTCGTAACGGTGGCGGTGGCGCTCGTTGACGACGAACGAGCCGTAGGCCTGGGCGGTTTTCGTGCCGATGGCCAACTGGCAGGGCTGCGCGCCCAGCCGCATCGTGCCGCCTTTTTTCGTCACTTTCTTCTGCTCGTCCAGCAGGCAGATCACCGGGTGCGGTGTGGCCGGGTCGAACTCCGTCGAGTGCGCCTTGTCCAGCTTGAGCACGTGGCGCGCGAATTCGATGGTGGCGATCTGCATGCCCAGACACAGGCCGAGGTAGGGCACTTTGGTTTCCCGCGCGAATCGGGCGGCTTTGATCTTTCCCTCGACGCCGCGCTCGCCAAATCCTCCGGGCACCAGAATGCCACCCAGCCCGCTCAACACTTTCTCCGCGCCTTCCTTTTCGATCTCCTCGGCATCCACGCGCACGATCTCCACGCCGCAGTCGTTGCCCACGCCGCCGTGGATGATCGCTTCATAGACGGATTTGTAGGCGTCCTGCAAGCCGATGTATTTGCCAACAACGCCGATGCGGACGCGGTGCTGCGGCGCGATGAGCTTGCGGATGATCTCCTGCCAGTGCGCCATGTTCGGATGCGGTACGTCGAGGTGCAGGAGTTTGCACACCAGGTCGTCGGCGCGCTCGCGTTGGAGCATGAGCGGCACTTCGTAGATGGAATGGTCCACGTCCTGTTCCTCAATGACGGCCTCGACGGGCACATTGCAAAAGAGTGAAATCTTCTGGCGCAATTCCTTGTCGAGCGGTTTCTCCGCGCGGCAGACGATCAGATGCGGTGTAATGCCGATTTCGCGCAGCTTGGCCACCGATTGCTGCGTGGGCTTGGTCTTGAGTTCGCCCGCGGCCTTGATGAACGGGACGTAGGTGACGTGAACGAACACAACGTTGCCAACGCCCGCTTCCAGGGCGAACTCGCGAATGGCCTCGAGGAACGGCAGGCCCTCAATGTCGCCGGTCGTGCCGCCGACTTCGGTGATGAGCACGTCGCACTTGCTCTGCTCGGCGAGGAGGTGGATGCGGTTTTTGATTTCGTCGGTGACATGCGGAATGACCTGGACGGTCTTGCCGAGATATTTTCCCTCGCGCTCGTTGTTGAGAACAGTCTGATAAACCTGGCCGCTGGTGAGGTTGTTGAGGCGGGTGAGCTTGCAGTTGGTGAACCGCTCGTAGTGCCCAAGATCAAGGTCCGTCTCTGCGCCGTCATCGAGCACGTAAACCTCGCCGTGCTGGAACGGCGACATCGTGCCCGGGTCCACGTTGAGGTAGGGGTCGAACTTTTGCAGCGCGACCTTGAGGCCGCGGTTTTCGAGCAACGTGCCGAGCGCGGCCGCCGTGAGGCCCTTGCCGAGCGAACTGACCACGCCACCGGTGACAAAGATGAATTTCATTTCAAGAGGGTTTCAACCGAGGTTGGCCGTGGATGCACAGAGCGAAGATGACAAGCGGCATTGCCGAAAGCCGGGCAAAGAGTTTCGGCCGCCGGGATGCAACTGCCTCGGTTCGGGTGCATGCGAGAGGAGATCACAGTTTCATGCTCGTCAAGTCTTCAACGTGCGCGGACTGGCGTTTGCGATAGAGCGCCACGATCAGAGCCAGGCCGACCGCCACTTCCGCCGCCGCCACGGTGATGATGAAGAACACCATCACCTGGCCGTCGAGGTTGTCGTTGAACCGCGAAAAAGCAACGAGCGCGAGGTTCGCCGAGTTGAGCATCAACTCCAGCGACATATACATCACGAGCAGGTTGCGCCGCGTGATGACGCCCAACAGGCCAAGCGCGAACAACAGCGCGCTGACGATCAAGTAATGTTCAAGGCCGACGTTCATAATTAGAAATCCGAAGTCCGAAATCCGAAGCCCGAAAGAAGCCCGAAATCCGAATACCGAATGATCGAACCGAAGACCGCCTGTTTTCGGCAGACGCTTCGGACTTCGAGCTTCGGATTTCTTTCGGATTTCGACATTCGGATTTCGGATTTTACCTCAAGTCTTTCTTGCTCAACAAAATCACGCCCACCATCGCCACGAGGAGCAGGAGGGAGACGATTTCAAACGGCAACAGGTAGTTCGTGAACAGCAATTTCCCAAGCGGGATGGTTGCGCCTTCGGCAGTCGGCGCGGGCAAATTCTTGCCGGGCTGCGTCGCGAGCAGTGACTTCATGAAGATGCCGACGATTGCGCCGATGGAAATCAATCCCGCGACGAGGCCGAGTTTTTTGACTTTGCGGCGCTCTTCCTCTTTCAGATCGAGCAGCATGATGACGAAGAGAAACAGCACCATGACCGCGCCGGCATAGACGAGCACCTGCACCGCTGCGAGGAAGAACGCGTGCAACAACACGAACAATCCCGCCATCGAGATGATGGTCAGCACGAGAAACATCGCGCTGGTGACCGGGTTGCGGCTGAACGGATTCGCGACGACGAGCGCGCCGCACGCGAGCGTCAGGAACGCGAACACGTAAAATAAAATGTCGGGCAGTGCCATTCTAAAAATCCGAAGGCCGAAATCCGAAATCCGAAAGAAGTTCGAATTCCGAAATCCGAAGCAGTGGCCATCCGCCGACGTGCCCGGGCACTTTGATTCGGGCTTCCGGCTTCGGATTTCTTCCGGATTTCGGCATTCGGATTTCGGATTTCATCACGCCTTCACCGGAAATTCTCCTGTGCCTTTGCCTCTTCAGCCATTTGCTTCCATTTCTGAACGCCCGCGTGAACGCCGCCGAGGGCGAGGAGTTTTTCCTTGTTGTAAATCATCTCCGCGCGGCTCGTGCCGGTGAGGGAATAGTCCTTCATCAGGAAAATCGCTTCCTCCGGGCAGACTTCCTGGCAAAAGCCGCAGAAAATGCAGCGGAGCATGTCAATCTCGAATTCCTTTGGCATCTTCTCCGCATTCGAGCGGTCGGCCAGCGGACCGGCCGGCCCGGGCGGAATGATCTTGATGGCCTTGGGCGGACACACGAATTCGCAGAGCTGGCAACTCACGCACTTGGTGTTGCCCTGCTGATCCTTCACGAGATACGGCGCACCGCGGTAGCCTTCGGGCACGACCCATTTCTCCTCGGGATACTGCATCGTCACCTTCTTCTTGAAGAAGTGGCGCAGCGTGACTTTGAACCCGCCAATGATGGCCGGCAGATAAAGCCGCTCCCAAAAATTCAACGGTTTGCGTTGGACGATCATATCGAATTCCATCTGGGAAATCCTCAACGCGGTTCCCCAAGTTTGCCGTTCTCGCACCAGGCCAAGGCCGGGGATATTTAAGCAACACGGAACCCTTTTGAAAGATCAGCGTGGAAAAATCTTTTGGACTGTGCGCCGGCGGGCCGGGCGGACCGCTTTCACCTCCGCATCATGCCCGGCGTCCCGCCGCCCATGCGGGCCATCATTTTCTGGAACTTGCCCATCTTCTTCATCATCTGCTGCATCTGGGCGAATTTGTTGAGCATGGTGTTGAGTTCGGTGACGGACACGCCGCTGCCGGCGGCAATCCGGCGGCGGCGGCTGGCGTTCAGGATTTGCGGGCTTTTGCGCTCCATCGGCGTCATGCCGCAAATCATCGCCTCCATGTGCTTGAATTCCTTTTCCTGTTTCGACAGGTCGGCGCCCTTGATGGCTTCCGCGCCGCCGGGCAGCATTTTCACGATGCTCTCCAGCGGGCCGAGCTTCTTCATCGCGCGCAACTGGTCCACGAAATCCTCCAGCGTGAACTCGCCCTTGCGCATTTTTTCCTCCATGCGCCGGGCGTCATCGAGGTCCATGGCTTCGGCGGCTTTCTCGACGAGACTCACCACGTCGCCCATGCCGAGGATGCGCGAGGCCATGCGCTCGGGATGAAACGGCTCGAACTCGTCGAGCTTTTCGCCGAGGCCGGCGAACTTGATCGGCTTGCCGGTGACGGCCTTCATGCTCAAAGCCGCGCCGCCGCGCGCATCACCGTCGAGCTTGGTGAGAATCGAGCCGGTGATGTTCAACGCCTGATCGAAATGCGTGGCGACGTTGACGGCTTCCTGGCCGGTCGCGGCGTCAAGCACCAGGAGAATCTCCTGCGGCTTCACCAGGTCGCGCAGGCGGACGAGTTCCTGCACGAGCGGCTCATCAATCTGGAGACGGCCCGCAGTGTCGAAGATGACCGTGTTGCGGTGGTTTGCCGTCGCGAAGTCGAGCGCCTCGCGGGCGATCCGGAGCACGTCCTGCTCGCCGCGCTTCACGAAAACGGGCAGGTCGAGTTGTTTGCCGAGCGTTTCGAGCTGGTCCATCGCGGCGGGGCGATACACATCGGCGGCGACGAGCAACGGCTGGCGGCCTTGCTTTTGGATGAGCCGCGCGAGTTTGCCGGACGAGGTGGTTTTGCCCGCGCCGTGGAGTCCGATCATCATGATGCAGGTCGGGTTGCCGGTGAAGTTGAGTCCGGCGTTCTGCGAACCGAGCAGGTCGGTGAGTTCCTCGGCGATGATTTTGACGATCTGCTGGCCGGGCTGGACGCTTTGGGTGACCTCGACGCCGATGGACTTGGCTTTGACGCGCTCGATGAAATCGCGCGCGACTTTGAAGTTTACGTCCGCTTCCAGCAGCGCCATCCGCACATCGCGCAGCGCCTCGGCGACGTTGGCCTCGGAAATTTTCCCCAGCCCGCGCAGGTTGCGGAAGGCGTTCTGGAGTTTGCCGCTTAACGAATCGAACATCGGAGGAACCTAGCGCAAAGCCGTGGAGCCGCGGAGAAAAATCTTCACCCGCAGAAGCCCCGCCTTGATGCTGGCCATGCGATGGTTGCCCGGGTTGAAGACGAACTGCATGATCGTGCGGTCATGCTGGAGGGCTGTCGTTTTTTGACCGGTTTGTCTGAAATGGAGCGCGTCGGTTGGGCCAGCCCATGCCTTATGCTTTGGCAAAAGAGGCGAAACGCATTGCTGGCGCTGGTTTCCACGCCGGGCCGATACGGTGCTGACAGTTGGCACACTTGCTGCGCTCCAGGTCGAAGATCATTACCCGTTGCCATTCTCGCTCATGGGCACCGAAACCACGGCGGTTACCTCGCCCATCCAGGATTATCTCCAAGAGCTTCACACCCGCCACGCCAGCCTGCGTGAGGGGAGCGTGGCCACCTACATCCCTGAACTGGCCAAAGCCGATCCCGAGTGGTTCGGCATCTGCCTCGTTACCACCGGCGGCCACGCTTACGAGGTGGGTGACTCGCGACAACCCTTCACCATCCAATCCATCTCCAAGCCGTTCGTCTATGGGCTGGCGCTTGAGGACAACACCCGCGCCGAAGTATTGAAGAAGATCAGCGTCGAGCCGACCGGCGACGCCTTCAACGCCATCAGCCTGGAACCGGACACCGGTCGGCCGCGCAACCCCATGATCAACGCCGGGGCAATCGCCGCTGCCGGGCTGATTGCGGGCAAGCAACCGCAGGTCCGGCAGCGGAGGATGCTGGAGATGTTCTCGCTTTACGCCGGGGAGGAACTTGCCGTTGACGAAGCGGTCTATCGCTCCGAGAGCGAAACCGGCCATCGCAACCGCGCCATCGGTCACATGCTCCGGAATTTCAACATACTCGCCGAACCGCCCGATCCGGTGGTGGATCTGTATTTCAAGCAATGCTCCGTTTCCATGAACTGCCGGCATCTGGCGATGATGGCCGCCACGCTGGCCAATCGCGGCATCAATCCTCTCACGGGTCGGCAGGCCATTCGAGGTGAATATGTCGAGAGCGTCCTGAGCGTGATGGGCTCTTGCGGCATGTATGATTACGCCGGAGAATGGCTTTATCGCGTCGGCATGCCGGCCAAGAGCGGCGTGTCCGGAGGCGTCATCGCTGTGCTGCCCGGCCAGTTGGGCATCGGCGTGTTCTCGCCGCGCCTCGACAACCACGGCAACAGCGTCCGCGGCCTCCGCGTGTGTGACGATCTTTCCCGCTACTTCGACCTCCATCTGCTCAACAACCCGCACGCCAGCAAGTCCGTCATCCGCCTCAAATTCACCGCCGCCGAGGTCAACTCCAACCGCGTCCGCTCGCCCGAAGAAACGCAGGCCTTGCGCACCCACGGCAGTCGCATCCGGGTCTATCAACTTCAGGGCAACCTCGTCCTCTCCACCGCCGAAGTCGTCGTGCACGATGTGATTTCAGCGCTTGCCGGGATGGACGCGGTCGTTTTCGACTTCAAGCACGTGCTCTCCATCAACGAAAGCGCCAGCCGGCTGTTCCACCAACTGCTTCTCAAGCTGCACGCGCAGGGCAGGCAATCCCTGTTCACCAACACCGCCCGCGCGCCGCAACTCCGCCGCTACATCAAGCTGAAGGTGAAGGATCAGTTCGACACGCTCTTCCTGTCGTTCGAAGACAATGACGCTGCGCTCGAATGGTGCGAGAACCGTTTGCTCGCCGCGCAGTTCCCCGCTCGCGTTACCGGGCAACCGGTCGCGCCGACCGACCATGAACTGTTCGCCGGCCTCAATGCGGAGGAGGTGGCGATTCTGGGCTCGCTGCTCCAGCGGCGACATTTCCAGCGGGGCGAAGCCATGGTGCAATTCGGCGCTCCGGCGGGAGAATTGTTCCTTCTCGCGCGCGGCTGCGCCAGCGTCACGGTCCCGCTGGCTGGCGGCACGCAGAAACGGCTGGCCAGCTTCTCACCCGGCATGGCCTTTGGTGAGATGGCCCTGCTGGACCGCGCCCCGCGTTCGGCCGCGGTGACCGCCGACACGGAAGTCGAATGCGACCTGCTGAAGCTGGAGGATTTCGAGCAACTGGGCGAAAGCCATCCGCACATTCAAACCGTGTTACTGCGCAACCTGGCGCTGGGCTTGACCAGGAAACTGCGGAAAGCGAACCGCGAGATCAGCGTGTTCGATTACTGACGCCCGCTCCAATGTCCGTTTGGGACGAAAATGGAGCGCGGGTGCGACGGTTCAGGGGTGGGCGGGTTTTCCGGGGACGGAACGCGGGGGGCGACGGGCGGCAGCTCTCAGACTACAACTTCATCACTTCGTACTACTATCTGTGAAAGTCTTGTTGTCTTGCGCAAATTTTACGCGTTGCAAGTTGCCAGTGACAGGTTGCAAGTGGGTTGTCGCACCCTTGGCCAACTTGCAACTTTCAACCTGCAACCTGCAACGCTTTGGTTATGTCATCGTGATTGGTTGCGGCGATAGCCGCGCCAAGCCACTGCGTTCGGAGTTCTGCGGGGAGTCGGACCTCAAGAGCGTCCAAAGCCAGCCGACGAACGTCGCGACGAAGACCGGATACGCGAAGAACGGCAAGGGGCGCGATAGCGGTGAGAGTGGATTCCCCGCGAAAATTTGCACCGCCGTAATCGCAAACAGGACGGCGGCGGCAAACCCGAGCAACCGCACAACGATTGGGAAGACGCGCGGACCACTGATGAGCGCAAGGGCCATCGCCCACAATCCAGTCCCCGCTCCAAACGACGGACCACTTGCGGCCAGGTCCATGGCTGCCCCCGGGAGGATCACGCCTTCGCCGACCGCGAACACGAGAAAACCGGCGGCAACGATGTCTTGTCCGCTTCTGAAAAACAAAACGGCCAGTAACGCGCTGGCCATGACGAGCGCAACTCCGTCAATGCCCCAGGCAAGAGCGCGCAGCGATGCCGACGGCGCGAACGATCCGGCCATGCCCAACGCGCCACCCACCGTGAAACCGATGGACGCAAGAACTCTCAAGGGTTTGTCATTCGTGGAAAGATTGTTCACGACAAGTCAATCGATGCAAGGTTTTGGCAGGAGTGCGACTGTGTCCGCAGGACCAGTCGCAGCGGATGGAAGATGGTGAGGCGTCGGATTATTTCAACGCGTCAGTGAGTTTGGACGTGCTGCGGCTGGGCTTTGCCACCATCGCGCTCCGGGCCGAATGAAAAGCGGTGCAGCGCCACCGCAGTCCAGGTCGCTGGCGCGTTGGCCGAAGTCTCCCGAATGGCGCGATGGCGACAAACGATTCATGGACTTCTTCAGTCCAACGGGCGACAATGATGGTGTTCCCGCCTGACGAGCCGGTTCAAGAGATTGTTCCTGAAGAAAGATGTTTATGAGCAAAACACCTCAAGGCACTCCGGCGCCGACCCGCCCGCCGCCGGCCAGTGAAACCGAACAGCAGCGGTTCGAGCGCATCCTGTTGCGCCCCCAATTCAAGACGCTGAAAGCTGTGTTCGATAATCTCGGTATTGCGGTTCCGCTCATGCAAGGGGCGATCATCACGACGAACTCCTACCAGATGTTTTTGGGCAAGCTGGGCTATCGCGTCGTCGTCGTGACGCAGATCCACGAGCAGGACTGCTACGCCCGCCTCGGGTCCAAAGGCGGCATCCGGGCCGTGCTGCCGGTCCACGACACGGCCACCTACAGCACCCTTGTGACGCTCGTGAACTTCGATTCCACCGTGACCACCACCACCAAATCCGTGGATTACTACGACCAACAGTTGGCCGAGTTCAAGGTCCAGTTGATGAATCGCTCCGGCAACGCCGGGTGAATTGTCTTAACTCGAAGGCGCGAAGGCGCAAAGACAGACCCGCGCTCCGAAAACCGGCGCGGACAGCGGAGTCCTTCATCGCCCACTCTCCGCCGCCAGCGACACGCACACGATCTCCTTGTCGTTCCGCGCATAGACCGACTTGTTCGCGAACGCCGGGTGCGACCAGACCACGGGCCGGCCAGGATCGCGGTTCGTTGGGTCGAGCAGGTGCGCGCGACTGATCTCCTGGTACTTCTCTGGCGTGAGTTTCGCGATGATGAGGTCGCCTGTTTCGCTGAATAGAATCGAGCGGTCGCCCTGCTTCACGATGAACGCGTGACCCCAACGCGTGGATTTGCCGGTGGTCGGCTCGAACGTTTCCCAAATTCGATCGCCGGTGTCGGCTTTCAGGCAGCGGAACTGGCCGTAGCTGCACGGGCTGTAAATGTAACCATTCTCCAGCAGCGGCGTGGCCATGACGCTGTGCAATCCGTCCGTGTCCATCTCGCTCACCTTTTTGCTCTGCCAGACCAGCGACGGTTTGTCGGCGCCAACCCGCAGCATCAACGAACCGTTGTAAAAGGAAGTGAGGAAGAGCCGGTCTCCGGATTGGCGCGGACTGGGAATGGTCATGCCCGAGCGCACCGACGGCGTGAGCGGATACGTCCAGAAAACTTTGCCCGTGTCGGGGTCAAGCGAGTTCACCGCTTCCGGATGCCAGATGATGAGCTGCCGTTTGCCCGCAAACTCATAAATCATCGGCGGCGCGTAACCCGGCTCCTTCGCGCTGAGCGCGCGCCAGAGTTCCTTGCCCGTGTCCTTGTCGAAGGCCACGGCCACGCTGCCTTCGCCGCCCGCGAGGCAAATCAGTTTCTTCCCGTCGATGAGCGGATGACCGGCGAAGCCCCACAGCGGCGTCTTGAGGTTGAAATCCTTTTTGAAATCGTGAGACCAGAGCGCCGCGCCCTTTTCCGCGTCCAGGCAGACGAGATTCCCCTCGGCCCCGAGCGTGTAAACTTTGCCATCGTGGACCGTCGGCGTGACGCGCGGTCCCGACGCATAGCTCACCGTGTAAGCGCAATCGTATTCGTGCTGCCAGACAATTTTGCCGTCGGCTTCGTTGAGGCACAGCACGCGTTCGCTGCCGGGAATCTCGCCGCGCGCGAAGGGATTCGCCGGATTGGGCGCGCCCTTTGCAAGCTGCCGGTCCGTAATGTAAACCCGGCCTTTGGCCACCGCCGGGCCGGCGAATCCGCCACCAATCGGCACGCGCCAGCGATACTTCAGACCGTCCGCCGGAAACTTTTCGACAATACCCGTCTCGCGCCAGACCGCGTCCCGTTGCGGACCGAGCCATTGCGGCCAGTCGTCAGCGTGGAGAGCGGCAAGTGCCAGTGAGAAAAATCCGAAGCCCATCACGAACCGCCGACAGAAACATCGTTGGAAAGTTTTCATGTTTTGGGGAGTCAATATCAGCGACAGCTAAACAGGCGGCGAGGAAACAGTCAAACGGTTCACTCCGAAGACTGCCGTGCCGATGCGCCAGGGTTTGCCGTCGCCGCCCAGGCCGCTGCGGGTGCTGGGCGCACGGCCTCCGTGTCTCCAGCGGGCGCAGGCATTTTTGCAGGCTTTCCTTGAACGTGCGGCCAATGGCCATCGCTTCGCCCACGCTTTTCATCTGTGTGGTGAGCGTGGGGTCGGCTTGCGGGAATTTCTCGAAGGCAAAGCGCGGAATCTTGGTGACGACGTAATCAATGCTCGGCTTGGGAGCTTGCCCCATGAGAGAACGATTGCGCTAACTTCGCGAACCGCACCCCAAATTCTCTCACGGGGCGAGCGGGGGTTTCGCGCGTGATGTCGTTCTTGAATTCGTCGAGCAGGTAGCCGACGGCGAATCGGTTCAATTCTACTCGGAAGCCTTGCCACTTCCGGGGGCTTCCGAGTAGATTTCCAACCATGTTCAACCTCGCCGAACTGCTTCGCCAGCACGAAGGCAAGACGCTGGAGTTCAAACGTGACCTCTCCTCGCCGGATCGGGTAATGCGGACGCTCGTGGCGTTCGCCAATGGCGCGGGCGGCGTGTTGCTTATCGGCGTCGAGGATGGCTCGCGCAAAGTGTGCGGCGTGCCGGACGTGACGAAAATCGAGGAACAGTTGGCGAACTTCATCGCCGACCGCATCGAACCGCGGCTCGTGCCGGAGATTCACATTATTCCGTTCCGCAAGACGCACGTTCTGGCCGTCGAGCTTTTTCCCAGCCCGGGCCGTCCGCACCATGTGAAGGCCGTCGGCTATCCGGCGGGCGTCTATGTCCGCGTCGGCTCGACGAATCGCCAGGCCGATGTCGCCGCTGTGGCGGAGCTTCAGCGTGTCGTGCGCGGACGCAGCTACGACGAAGAACCGTTGCCAGAATTGAACCCGGAAGCCCTCGACTTCCGAGTTGCTTCCGAGTGTTTCGCGCCGGTTCGGCAGTTGCGAAAGAATGACCTACGCACCCTGCACCTGTTGACCACCCATCAGCGCCGCGAAGTTCCGACCGTCGGCGGGATATTGCTTTTCGGCTTGAACCGTCTGGCACATTTCCCCGACGCGTGGTTGCGGGCCGGTTGTTTCGAGGGCGTGGATAAAAGCGTCATTCTGGATTCCGCAAACATCAAGACTTCGCCCGTGCTGGCGGTGGAGGAAGCCATTCGCTTCGTGCAACGTAACACGCGCCGCGCGCTGGAAATCAAAGGCGTGCATCACCGCGAAGTCTGGGAATTCCCCGTCGTGGCGTTGCGCGAGGCCATCACCAACGCCTTGGTCCACGCCGACTACGCGCAACGCGGCTCGCCGTTGCGGCTGGCCGTGTTCCGCGACCGCATTGAAATCGAAAATCCCGGTAACCTCCCGCCCGGCCTCACTATCGAGGACATCCGGCGCGGTGTTTCCAAGCTTCGCAATCGCGTCATGGGCCGCGTCTTTCACGAACTTGGACTCATTGAGCAGTGGGGCAGCGGCATCCACCGAATGTTTGCCGCCTGCCGCGCAGCGGGTCTGCCCGAACCGGAACTGGAAGAAATCGGCAGCGGCTTCCGCGTCACCTTCCGCCGCAAACGCGTCGCCCTGCCCGAACGCGACCAGCTCGACAGCGCCATCGTCGAATTTCTCCGCCGACAGCCGGGTGCATCCACCAGCCGGATTGCTGCCGCCATCAAGCGCACCTCACGCGCCACGCAAACCCGGCTCAAACGCCTTGTGGAACTCGGCCAACTCGTCGCCATTGGCAGCAGCACCCAAGACCCGCATAAGGGGTATCATTTGAAACAAGGGTTGTGAGCGTGGGATCGGCTTGCGGGAATTTCTCGAAGGCAAAGCGCGGAATCTTGGTGACGACGTAATCAATGCTCGGCTCGAAGCTCGCGGGGGTTTCGCGCGTGATGTCGTTCTTGAGTTCGTCGAGCAGGTAGCCGA
>Ga0247727_10000413_pt1:42500-104095 | contig 104095 bp, 97 predicted proteins | sample WisWelCaveWW1625_FD_202498 | JGI IMG/M metagenome (GOLD analysis project Ga0247727, IMG submission 202498) | Biofilm microbial communities from Wishing Well Cave, Virginia, United States - WW16-25 | ecosystem: Environmental > Aquatic > Deep subsurface > Groundwater > Cave... | reverse complement strand
ATCCTCGCTGGCGCGAGATCGAAGACAAATACCTGCGGCCTGCCCTCGAATTGGTCTTCACCGGAAAGAAGACCGCGGAGGAGGCGGCGCGCGAAGTCGAACCCAAGATTAACGCCATCCTGCAAGGTAAGGCGCAGGCTTAACCGCCATCTTTAACTTCATCGAGAAAACGGAAAAAGGAGAAAAATTTTTCAATGAGTCAGACGGCTGCAGTTATGGAACCGAAAAATACGAAGACTAAAAGAAAGTTTGAATCGAAGTACGGTTATTTCAGCGAAGATGGAATGGAATATGTCGTCACCCGGCCGGACACGCCACGGCCCTGGGTCAACGTGATTTGCAATGGCGACTACGGTTTGGTGGAGTCTCAGGCGGGGTCAGGATTTTCCTGGCGTGAAAACTCGCAGCTTTCCCGAATCACCCGCTGGGAACAGGATCTGATTCGAGACAACTGGGGGAAGTACATTTACCTCCGAGACCGCGAGACGGGTGATTTCTGGTCTGCGACCTGGAAACCTTGTATGCCCGATTTCGATTTCTTTGAAGTCCGTCACGGCCTCGGCTATTCCATCCTGACCGGTACTTACCGGAAAATCCGCGCTGAAAAGACCGTTTTTGTCGACGTGAAGGAGCCGGTCGAAGTCTGGCGTGTCCGTGTGACGAATGAAGATTCGAAACCGAGACAGTTGAGCCTCTTTAGCTATTTCGAATGGTGTCTTGGCAATTCAGCCGATACGCACCGCGAGTTTCATAAGACGTTCATTGAAACCCACATTGACGATAAGAATCACGCGATCCACGGCTTAAAGCGGCCCGCGCTCGTTCCAGGTTTTATCTCAACCGGGCTCACAGAAAAGCCGCTCGACGCTTTCCATGCCGCCCACCCAAAGCCTGTCGCCTACGAAGGAGATAAGGAGGCTTTCTTCGGCCGTTACGGCCAGGAGCTGGCACCCGAGGCGGTCCGGAGAGGAAAGCTTTCCAACGTCGAAGGGAAGTGGGGCGACGGCAGTGCAAGCCTTCAGGTGGATGTGGACCTTGCGGCCGGAGAAACGAAAGAGGTCATCTTCCTTTTGGGGGCGACCCGAACGCGCGATGAAGGCGCCCGGCTGATTCAAAAATACGCCTCGTCTCAAACGGTTGAAAAAGGACTTGAGGACGTGAAGGCGTTTTGGCGGGAGTTTGTGCAGGCGAGCTGGATTGAGACGCCGGATGACGCCACAAACTTCATGACCAATATCTGGATGAAATATCAGACGATCTCCGCAAGGATCTGGGCGCGGACCGGTTATTATCAATGTTCCGGAGGATTTGGATTCCGCGACCAGCTTCAGGACAGCCAGGTTTTCCTTCCCCTGAATCCCGACCTTTGTAAGCAGCAGATCCTGCTCCATGCCGAACATCAATTTCCGGACGGGACAGTTCATCACTGGTGGCATCCCGGAACGAAGATGGGAGCGATCACGGATTGTTCAGACGACCTGCTTTGGCTCGATTTCATCACATTAAGTTATCTGGACGAGACGGGAGACGAATCGATCCTCGAGACGAAGGTCAAGTTCCTGCCCGATCCAAAAACCAAGGAAGTGACGGAGGGGACACTTTACGAACACTGCATCCGATCGATCGATAAGGTCTTCACCCGCTTCTCTCCGCGGGGCCTTACTTTAATGGGGGAATGTGACTGGAATGACGGCTTAAGCCACGTCGGAATCCACTGGAAGGGAGAATCGATCTGGCTCGGCCAATTCTTCTATAATATTTTGAAGCGTTTCAATTCTTACGTCGAGAAGCGTGATGCGAAGCGCGCGGCTGAGTATGAAAAGCGGGCGGAAGCGCTTAAGGAAGCGCTCAACAAGCACGCCTGGGACGGAGAGTGGTATATCGGTGCCACGCGCGACGACGGACGCCCTTTGGGAAGCAAGGCTTGCGACCAAGGGAAGATTTTCCTCAACACGCAAACGTGGGCGATCATCTCAAATACCGCAACCCCGGAACGGGCCAAGACCTGCATGGCCTCTGCGGAAAAACACCTTTACCGGGAGTACGGGCCGCTTCTTCTGACCCCCGGCTATTCCGTTACCGACCCGACAATCGGATACATCACTCGGTATGCCCCCTCAGTGCGTGAGAACGGCGGTCTTTACACCCACGCCGGCAACTGGGCCATTCAGGCCGAGTGTCTCCTCCGCGAGGGAGAGAAGGCTTACAAGCTCTACCAAAGTTTTTCTCCTCCTCTCCGCGGACTCAACCCCGACCATTATTTTGTAGAACCTTATGTCACTCCCGGAAACGTGGACGGTCCCGACTCGCCTCACTTCGGTCGCGGCGGCTGGAGCTGGTACACCGGTTCGTCTCAGTGGTACTACACGGTTGTGATGAACTGGATTCTCGGGGTTCGGCCGGTCAAAGACGGGCTTTTGATCGATCCCGTGGTTCCCAAAGCTTGGCCTGGTTTCCGGATGAAACGGAAATTCCGGAATGCGACTTACGAGATCGAAGTGAAGAATCCGAAAGGAGTCAATTCGGGGGTGAAGGAAATCCGGATCGATGGAAAACTTCACGCCACGAACCTCCTTCCCGTTTTTAGCGACGGGAAAACTCACCGGGTCGAAGTGGTTCTCGGCCAATAAGGTTGTTCCTCGCTTTTCTGATTCTGATCTTTGGATGCGCTGGGATCGAATCAGCCAGCGCCTCTGAAGAGACCGCTCAAGCTCCTTCTGTCTACGCCCGGGTCACGCCCGGGAAAACTCTCCGTGTCCTTCCCGAATTTCTTCCGGTGGATGACTTCAACACTCGGGACAAAAAGAATCTGTTCGGTTACGAGTGGAAGGTCGAAGGGGCCCGCCGGGGAACCTATCGAGTGAAATACAGTTCTGAGAACGCGATCACAGCGGTTCGCGGGAGCTCCCTCAAGATTAGAGTCGGCCTTCCCGCAGACAAAAGTTTCACCTACCGGAGCGGTTTTGGGACACTCGATATGAGCGGAGCAGAGGGATTCGCCCTGAAATGCCGGATTCGCTCAAGCAGAGGCGCCTCTTTTTCCGGAAGGCTCGAACTTTCCTTAAGTGACTGGAAAGGAGCCAGTGAAACGGTGGATCTGACCCCAGTTTGTCTCTCCGGCCCCGCGGATGACCGAGGGTGGAGAGAGGTCGCGCTCAAGCACTCGACTCTTCAAGCGTTAGACTGGAATCAGCTTAAGGAAATCTTTTTCACCCTCCGCCCCGGTTCAGGACCCCTCACGGCGTCGGTTGAAATCGACGAGATCACCTTTTACGGAAAAGGGGACGTGGGGTTTGGTTCTCAAAGAGACAACCTGATCGGTTTCCCCAACGGGGTGGAGGCTCCCGATCGGGCCAAGGCACTTTTGTCCGAGCGAAGGGACGAGCCCTTCCTTTATGAAATTGCGAAAGACACCTGGAAGTTCTTTGAGAATGCACTCGACCGCGAGACCCGGCTTCCGGTCGATCACATTCGGGTGAGCGAACCGAGCCACGTCGGTACTTACACCACGCCCACGAACCTCGCGATGTATTTTCTGGCGTGCGTTTCAGCCCGCGAACTGGGGTTCATTTCAAAAAAAGAGGCGGTCAAGCGAATTAAGGAAACACTCAAAACGCTTGAGCGGATGAAGCGCTGGCAGGGTTTTTATTACAATTTCTACGACACGGGAAGCCTCCAAGTGACTCGCGATTACATTTCTACGGTCGATTCGGGGTGGCTCGCCGTCGCGTGGGTCGTCCTGCGGCAAGCCTTTCCGAAGGAACTCGGAAGCCTCATGAACCGCTTCTTGGAAGAAGCCGATTTCTACGAATTCTATGACCCCTCGATCGGCCAATTGCGGCTTGGCTTTGACGAGACCCTGGGGGATTTTGCTCCGCACCACTACGGCCTCCTCGCCACGGAGGCCCGGTCGACGAGTTTCGTGGGGATCGGCAAAGAAGATCTTCCAAGGGAACATTGGTGGTTTGTCTACCGCACCCCTCCGTCGGGCTGGGACTGGCAGAGTCAGGTGCCTCAAGGACAAGATAGAGAGATTGAAGGGTCTCCCGTGTTTCAAGGTTACTACAAGTATCAAAAAGCAAAGTTTATCCCGAGCTGGGGCGGTTCCCTGTTTGAATTTCTCATGCCGACCCTTGTGATGAAAGAAAAAGAATTGTCTCCGCGGGGGCTCGGCCTCAACAATCGCGTGGCAACCGAGGTTCATATTGATTATGCCCTAAACCGGCAGGGGTATCCGATCTGGGGGCTTTCTCCGGCTTCGGTCTCGAGTGGAAGGCTTTGGCGTTACGGGGAATACGGTGTGAAAGCTCTGGGAGTGAAAGGATATCGCGACGAAGGGGTCGTGACTCCTTATGTGACCTTCCTTGCCCTCGATACTTTGCCGGAACAGGCCATCGACAATTTACGACGGATGCTCGAGCTTTACAAAGTCTACGGCGAGTACGGTTTTTACGATTCGATCAATGTCCGAAATGGGCGCGTGAATGCCCAATACCTGGCCCTCGACCAAGGGATGAGCTTGGTCGCGATTGCCAACTACCTCCGGAATGGGGTCATCAAGGAATATTTCCACCGCGATGAAGTTGGACGGAGGGCCGAATCCCTCTTGGGGTTAGAGGAGTTTTTCCCCGACCGAAGGGGAGGGACAAAGGCCTAGATTTTATAGACTTTTGTAAGACATAAATCGGGACTTCACAGAGCAGCGTTTATTCTTGTATAATACGGACTTAATTGCACCTGGGAGTTGCATCAAAAATTGATACTCGGTCGATACTCGTTAGGATCAAGGAAAAGGAGTAGAACAGATGAAAGCGAAGATGATGATTGTGGTACTGGCCTTTACGACCCTATCTTTTTCGCTTCCGCTTTGGGCGCAGGAAGAAGCTGCCCCTGCCGGAGGGGACGAACTGATGGTCGCGGATTTCAACACCGGGGATAAGCCGAACAACGTTGGTGGAGACTTTGGATCTTGGGACAAAGACCCGAACGATGAAACGCAGTTTACCCAGATGGCGTTTGAACCTGATGACGCCGCGGGAGATCCAGCAGGATATTCCATCCGGCTTGATTACGATGTCGATAGCCCCAATCCCGCCTATAACGGGTTTTGGATGAAGCTCAATGGCGAAGACGGGACCCCTTATAACTCCATCAACTTCTACGTCAAGGGAGATGGAGAAAAAGGGTTTACGAAGCGCGTGAAGATTGAGCTCAAGGATATGTCGAACGTCGCGAGTCCGTACATTGTGACCGGAATCACCGAAGAGTGGCAAGAGGTGAAAATCCCCTTCGAGAAATTTCGGAAGATAAGCGACTGGTCAGCTTTGAACGAGTTTGTGGTCGTTTTTGACGACATCAATTCAAACCCGAAAGCGGGCACGATTTTTGTCGATCAAATCACGCTAAGCAAAGAATAATCCCACACCGCCCCGAGCTGAACAGAAGCTCCAAAGCGGGGGAGTGAACCGATGATCCTAAAACAGGTCCTGCTCAAAGACCGGATCCTGACGGATAAGGAACGGAAGAACCTCTCCATTCTCGAGGTGGTCCGTAAAAACGGGCCGATCTCCCGGACCGACATCTCAAAGGCGACCGAGCTCAATATCGTCACCGTTTCCAACTATATCAATCACTACATCAAGAAGGGACTCGTGATTGAAGGCGAGCTCGACGAATCGACGGGCGGCCGCAAGCCGGTCTTAGTTGAGCTCAACCCCAAGGCGGGCTACATCGTCGGGGTGGGGCTCAACATGCTCTCGATGGTCGGGATCGTGGTCGACCTGGAGATCAACGTCCTCACCGAGATGAAGCGGGATCGTATCCCGGAGAACTCGGAAGTGGTGATCGAGAAGATGGTCGAACTGGCCGAGGAACTGATCGGCCAGTCGGGGATCGACCGCTCAAAAATCACGGGCGCGGGGGTGGGTGTTCCGGGGATCATTGACGAGCGGGGGCGCACGATCCGATGGCCCCAGAGTCTCGGCGACAAAGACATTTCCGTCTGTCTTTCCATCAAGGAGACCTTCGAAAAACGCCTCAATATTCCCACCATCGTCGAAAATGACGCCAATGCCGCGGTCCTCGGAGAAAAATGGCTCGGCCTCGACCGCGAGGTGCGCCATATGATTTACATGTTCTCCGGGGTGGGGGTCGGCGTCTTGATCAACGGTGAAATCTACCGAGGGGCGAGCGGTGCGGCCGGGGAGCTTGGAATCACAAGCTTCAAACAGACGAAGGACGAGGCGTATCGGATCGCGGAACAACTGGGGCGTTGGAACATGGATCTCGGAATGGTGCCCCACGTTCGGGAGCGTTTGGAAAAGGGGGAGAAATCGGTCCTTCGAGATCTCGTGAATGGCGACGTGAGTAAGGTTGGGTTCAGAGACATTGTCAAAGCGGTGAAAGAAAAAGATCCGCTGGCTCTGAAGGTGGTGGAAGAGGGAGGAGCAGCCTTGGGCAAGAAGGTCGCCTTTTTGATCAATCTCCTCAATCCCGAAATCGTTGTGATTGGAGGAGGCGTCGAGGACTGCGGCGCCCCTCTCCTGGAAGCCGTCAAGACCGCTGTCAAGGAATGGTCAGTGGAAGAGGCGGTAAGCCGTGTCAGCATCATCCCCTCGGCCTTTGGCGAGAATGCGGTTGCGCTCGGGGCCGTCGGAATCGTGGCACGGGAAATCTTCGCGCAAGTTTAACCCCTGGGCTCTCTTGAACCTCCCTTCTCGGCGGAGCGTCTCTGGAAGACTCAGTGCTTTTGAGCACCTCGAAGAACTACGAACCCGTCTTCTCGTTATCCTTGCGACCGTAGGATTCTTTTCCGTCGCAGGTTATTTTTTCACAGAGCCTCTTCTCGAATTTCTCATCTCTCCGCTTCGCGACCTTTCGAACGCCGAGCTCTACTTTCACGCGCCGTATGAAGCGTTCCTGGCGCGCCTGAAGGTGGCACTGCTCGGGGGGCTTGTGGCGGGAAGCCCGGTTCTCTTCGCCGAGCTTTGGCTCTTTCTCGCCCCGGGGCTCAGGCGCCGTGAGAGAAAAGTTGTTTTCCTTCTGATCGCCATTTCCGTCCTTCTTTTCCTTCTCGGCGCCGCCTTCGCCTTTTATGTCCTTGTGCCGATGACCCTCAAATTCCTTCTCAATTTCCAGACCTATTCCTTGAGGCCCCTTTTGGGGATCGACTCCTACTTTTCCTTTTTGATCAGCGTGATCCTCGCCTGCGGAATCGTTTTCGATCTTCCGGTGGTTCTCCTCGGTCTGGTGCGGGGAGGAGTCTTGAGCGCCCAGACGCTCCGCGGCGCCCGGAAAGGAGTGATTGTTTTAGTCTTCATCGTGGCGGCAATTCTTACCCCCACGCCCGACCCGATCGGCCAGGTGCTCCTGGCGCTTCCTTTGATTTTCCTTTACGAGGGCTGCATCGGAATTTCCCGCTGGGTCGAGAAGAAGTGAAAGTCCTCTACGCGGGAGACAGCCCGGCAGGCGGCCCCGCGAATTACCTCCTCGGAATCCTCAACTCTTTACGGGCCAACTACGTTCATGTGCCTCCCGGAAAGACGCTTCGGCCCGGTCTTTTTAAAAAAAGATTCGACGCCATTATCCTGAGTGATTTTTCGAAGAAAGATCTCCCCCGGGATTCGGAGAAGGCCCTGGTGGGTCAACTCGAACGCGGAGCGGGACTTTTAATGGTCGGCGGTTGGGGTTCCTTCTCCGGACCTTTTGGAGGTTGGCAAGGTTCTCGGGTGGAAAAACTGCTTCCGGTCCGTTGTCTTAAGCAGGACGACCGGGTGAACTTTCCGGGAGGCGCCCGCATTGTTTCAAAAAAGAAACACCCGATGTTCCAGTCATTAAGTTTCAAAAACCCGCCCGTGATTTGCGGCTTAAACGCGGTTCGGCCTAAAAGGGAGAGCCTCGTGCTTCTGAGCGCCAAGAAATTGGCGGGAGGAAGGGAGTATCCGCTCCTTATCATTAACCCCGACCCCAAGAAAAGAGCGGCCGCGCTTACGACCGACCTCGCTCCTCACTGGTGCGGCGGGCTGGTTGACTGGGGAAGCCGACGGGTGCAGCTTCGGGTGACCCCGAGAATTTCGATCGAGGTCGGAGAGAGTTATGTCCGCTTCGTTCAGTCGATTTTGAAGTGGCTTTCGGACCGCGCCTGATTACGCGGCGGCGAGGATTCGTTTGAGGCCGGCGAGGGTCACTTTAAGCCTTTCTAGAAAATCGTAAAGCGCCTCCTCTTTCACCCGGTAGCGCCGGCCCTGAATCTCGAAATAATTCTTCTTTTGAGGTTCGCTCAAGGCTCGGAACTGAGCGAGCTTGGAGGCCAAGAGGGAGACCGCCCCGAATTTGGGAAGGTAATCTTCCGCCTCGCGGCCAAAGCGGTGAAGAACGGTCCTGACCCTTGGGTCAAGAAACGTCTCAAGCCCCCAATCCTCCCACGTCCCTTCCGAGACATTGACCACGAGCTGCTCCTCGATGAAACGGGCCAAGTCCCGCGAAACCCCGCTGGTCGTTCCTGAAAGCTCGGCGTGGAGACGCGAAGCGGTTTCGAGTATTTCAGTTTTGAATTGGTCGCGCGTTCCCGCATAGCGAATCTCCAGTCTCTTGGCGTCTGGCAGAAGGTCCGAGGCCTCCTGACGGAGAAGCCCCACCTTTTCCTCGGTGGCACCGGCTTCGGGGGAGAGGAGGATTTCAATAAAGAGCTTCGGATTGATCACCGCGGGCAGGAGGATCGCCCAAAGCTCCTCCCGGCTCGGCAGGTGATTGAGAACGACCACTTGAACCCCCGGTTCTTCAAGTTGTTTGCGGATGAAAGCGCCCCCTTCGAACTTCGCCGAGAAAGTGTCGTCTTGTGCAAGCAGCGATTCGATTTGAGCTTGAGAGGTCGTGCCTTGTGCCACCGCCTGCTTCAGGACTTCGAGGACGGCCTCCCCCACGCCTGATTCGGCAAGAAAGGGATCCATCAGGGGGTTGGGCTTCCCGTTCCGTTGGAAGATCTCGAGCGTGGTTTCAAGAAAAATGCGGACATCGGTTTGGGGTCTTGCTTGAAAGACCCGAGCCAAACTCGACAAAAGGAGCGGAGCAACGACCAAAAGATTTCCGACGGGTTGCGGAGCAGGAAAGGTTTCGAGGGTCCCCGTCTCGACTTTAAGAGAGCCGATCTGAGTGACCTGGTCGACCCGGACATTAAGGGAACTGCCGTCGCTCCTCCGGACTTCCGAGCGGACAGGGATTTTCTCATCGGAAGTACCCGGTTCGGTCGAATCCTGGTGCACCTCGGCGCGGGTGGGAGAGGCGGGCGCGGCGGGGCCGACGGGAACAAGCTTGGGCGAGCTGACGTTAACCTCTTCCGGCGGAACGGGCGCTTCGTTTTCTTCTCCCTCTGATTCAGAGCTCATCACCAACGCGTCTGCTAACTCCTCTCTCATTCTCCAGCCGAATAAACCAAGGAAACGAAGTAGACCGCGCTCTTCCTTTAAAGTGCCTTCGTAGAAAAGATCAAAAAGAGGGCGGTTCCTTCGAATCGGAAGAGCAGCAGACTCCCGGTCTCCCCAACCCCTTGCTTTTCCGATGAGATACGAAACGTAGGAAAAAGCCCTATCGATTAAAAATTCTTCAGCCGAATAGTCAGACCGAGCACTGGAGTGCTGAATCCAAGCCGAATCGGGAGGTTTTTCTTGGAAAACACGTTTAGGACTGATCCCCAGCGAAAGCCGTTTTTTTCCTTTACGATTTTCAATCCATTCGAAGAGATGCTTCACTCCGTCCCAACTCTCTTGGTCCAAAAAGGTGACTTGGGCTCCGACACTTTCCTTGAGATCCCAAAGTTTTTCGAAGAAGCGGATCCCGAGGGTTACGGAAAGCGGCTCTTCTTCCTCGGGTAGGTGAAGAAAAGTTCGGAGAGGAGGCGGGGCATTTTGTCGTTTCAAGTTGAAATAGCTTTGAAGTTCCTTAAGAAGCTTTTCTCTTGAGCGCCCTTCTTTGATCTTGTTTAGCCATTCTTGAAGGGTAAAGAAGTAGGCGAAAAAGTTTGTAAGGGCCCAGTCTTTAAACCCCAGCTTTCCCATTGCTTCAAGCCAGTCCAACTGAAAGAGCCAGGCATTGGGTAGTTCCTTCTTGGACCACGTCTCGTCGATTGCGATTCCCGTCTTGAAAAAAACGAGCTCTTTTCCTTGGACCAGTTCCCTAAGGTAAGCCAAGGGGTGATTCCAGGCCCGGATCGCTTCCGGGTTACGCGGGGTCAGGACCGCTTGCAATTCACGAAGCTCTTGAGCGAGCTTTTGTTGAGCCACCAAAGTCTCAACGACTTTTTCGCCAGAAACCTCCCCCGTAAGCTCCTCAGGCCGGCTGGATAAAGCGTCACGGGCAGAAAAAGAAACACTACGATACTCTTCTGCCCAGGTTTCCCAATTTTGAAGGAGCTTGGTGATCGGTTTTCCAAGCCCCGGCTCTTTTTGGGTAAGATCGAGGAGGTGCTCTTCGAAAAATTCGTTCTTTGGATGAAGGGACAATTCTCCATTAAGATAAGCGGAGGTGAGATCTCCCAAAACCAACCGATAACTATCCTCGATCAGGGCCAAATGCTCTTTGTCTTCAACTCGTGACTCCAGAGCTAAAAGCGTGACCAGAAGGAATTCGTAATCTTCTAGAGAAACGGCCTCTTTATACAGCCAAAAAGACTCAGGAAGGGAGTCAATTTCATACAAGACAAAGCTTCGGAGAATCACCTTTTCGTCTTTGCTCAATGAAAACGCCGGGTCTGAGAAATGCTCGAGGGACCAGAAAAAAATGCCTTCGTTCTCGGGCTGAATCACGTACTCATACCAGATCGTATTATTATTCTCTTGTTTCGCCTGCTGAATTAATTGGAGGAGTTTCCGCGCTTTGGCTAGGGCCTTTTTGTAGGTGGGCTGCCACGACCTCAAGCGCTTGACGTCTGCCGCAACCGCTTCCGGCACTTCCAGCACAATCGGCCGGCCGGGGGTTGGCCCCTCAATTTCAATCTTCACCCGCACCTCCGAGCGGTCGAGGCGGAGCTGAGCCTTTTCCTGCCATATCTCGGCTTCGAGTTCGTTGAATCGCTTGTCGTGTTCCTCTTCAGTTGCAGAAAATGAACCCGTGAAGAAATTTCCCAAATCAAAATCGAGCCGGATCCACTCCGGAAGCCCAAGCTCCCGGTGTGCAAAGCGGTCGAAGGGGGCGCCCAAGAAGTTCATTTCCCGGTATTGAAACGCCGCATGAACCGCCTCGTGCATCCGGAGCGAACCGAGAAAAGCCTCTCCATCAAACAACTCGACATTTTTATCGATAATAATCAGGTTGCTGAGGGCCACTCCGGCCGCCCGGATCCCGGAGTGAGCGTCCTTGGGAAGGTCTTCTCCCAGAAAGGCGAGCGTTCCTACTCGATGGGTGGTCTCCCAGTCAAATCGATTTCCGTCGATGATCGTTTCCGCTAAGTCAGAAAAGGAATGGGGAAGCAGGGCGAAATCGACCCCGGGCGCCCCTTCGCTGAAATCGAGCCCGAGAAGGAAGGGGCCGATATCCACCTCGAAACGCTCAAGAGGATCCCTCCCGTACATCACGTTATCCCGGATGGAGGCCCCCGCCGAATGAAGGAACTTGGCCGGGAAACCCCAGCCGTCTTCTTCGATTTTATGGGACATCAGCTCCTTTCCGCTGAACATCACGAGACCGCTCCCCGAGCCCCACAAAAAGTCGTCGAAAAGGATCTCAAAATCCCCCTCCCCGTTAAGAAAATGTCCCGTGGCCGCAATGAGCCCGTTTCCTATAAGATCAAACGCCAATACCGCATTTAAATCTCTCTCATCCCGGTTATGGGCCACGGAGAGAGCGCTCCCTGCAACGACCAAGCTCCCGAGAAGTATTCGCTCTGTCGTATTGAGCGGCGCTCTTTTTCGTATCACTCGGCTCAAAGGAACTTCTGGCGGAAGCTCTCTCCCGAAAAGTTTTGCCGATTTCTCTGCGTCCTTCCGGAGCCGGGTCCTCAGCGGGTCGCGCCCTTCTTCCTGAGTGATCTCGGCTTTCGGTTTGAAAGCGCACCCCGACGAGGTCATTCCAATGGCCATAAAAAGAAGGAGACCGCTCGAAACCACAAACCGCCAGACCGAACCCAAAAAAGATCTTTCTCCCCGCACCTCGGCCCTCGCGCCCAACCGGCGCGGGTACTGAGGAGTACTCAGCCCGGTCGGGGCTGAGTGCACCTCGGCCCTTTTATTGATCTTTGCTGGGCTTACCGGCGCGACCAGCCCCGGGCCCTTGCTTTGTTCGCGGGCCCTGGCGCGGGCGGAGGGTCTGGCGACAGGAGCGAGTTGGGAATAGACGCCTAGGACAGGAATTTCGACGTTGAGGGTAGAGACGGGGACGAAAATGTCGACACCGTTCTTATTGGGCACCGGCTGCTGGAGGACCGCGTCCCAGATGAAGACACCGGTTTTCTTTTCGTCAAAAACAAGAGAGACGCCGCGGTCTTTGGCGTAAGCACTTTCGTTGAAAATATAAACCGTTTGTTCAGCAGAAATTTTTTGTTCAAGGGCCGTCAAGAACAAGGCTTCAAGCAGGTGAGGAACCTCGCCCCGGGCGAGATTTCGGCTGCTCATTTCTTCTCGGACCGCGGAAGATATGGCCTTAATCATCGGCTCAAGGTGCGCGGCGTCAAAGGCGCTCGGTTTCTGACCCAGGAGCGTTGAGATGTAGGCTTCGGACGAAACCACCTCCATAATTCGCGGAGAGAGAATCATGTAAGCGATTTCGCGCTTGCGGAAAGCCTGGGAGAGGCCGGAAGTGTGAAAGCCGCCGGTAATCAAAACCGTCAGGTCATCGGCACCGCGCGGCGCCCCCACAATTTTTTCGACCATCGCCTGCTCGCGTTTCTTGGCGAGTTCGTAAAAGCGGAAGGCCTCGGAATGAAGGGTTTCAAGCTCGTCAACATTAGAAGGGACGAGTTTAACAGGACCGAGAGAAGTTCTTTGATGAAGCGACTCGAGTGCCAGAAGAAAGCGAATCAGAGGCCGATCCGCGCGTTGTAAATTCTCCATCTTCGCGTGGTCTTTGGGGGTGAGTTCGAGATTGAAAAGGCGCTCGAAGAGTTTCAATTGCCGGGCGAGGTCGACCAGTTTCAGCTCGTCTTCTTTTTGGACCGCGGCGCGAAGAAGGCGGTCGAGGAGCTTTTCGATTTCGGCGAAAAGCCTTTCCGCTTCAAGCTCACTTTGAAGGATGGAGGCCTCGAGGTAGCGCGTGAAATAAGGATAAGCTTCGAACGAGAAGCCTTTTTCAAGGGTCGCTGCAACGAGCCTTTCGGCCAGGTAGCGCGGCAGGTCATTCTTCGGAAAGCCCGGCTCGAAGACCGTCCCGGTCTGAAAGGGCGAGAAGGAAAGCTTTTCGATTCCTTCAATCACGGAGAGAGGAGCTTGGGTTCTTCTGAGGAACTCCAGAAGCCTTTCCTTCTCCTTGGTGATTTGCTCGAGGTCGAGGCTTGATTCAATTTCTTGAAGCCTGAGAAGCCGAATCAGCTGGGGCCAGTCGAGCTGATTTTCGAAGTGACGAAGGTCAACTTCGAGGAGGTCCTCCGCCTTTCTTTCAAGTTCTAGAACGTAAGAGAGAAGCTCAAGCCGCCCCGCGTCAAAGGCCTCGCTGGAGGCGAGAAGCCTTCGGACGTCGGGCGTCAAAAGGAGAGTCTCGAGTCGATCGAGATGAGCCCCAACTTCCTTCAGAAAGCGCCCACTCGAGGCGTGCTTGAGCATTACTTTTTGGAAACTTTCCAGGTCTTCACGGTAAAGACCGGGATCTTCAATCCCATAAGCCGGGATTTTCTTCTTCGATTCAATCAGGAAGAGTTCCGCGCCCGTCATTTCTCCTTTTTCAATCAACTTCTGAGCGACTTGAATGTTCTGACGGTTATCGTCGAAAAACCGGAAATAATCGGGGTTGAGCGTCTCACCGGCGCCTTCAATGAAGAGCGCCTGAACGCCCGATTTTTCGTTTAGGAATTTTAGGAGTTCGTAGATTTTTCTCTGAGTTTCCGGGTGCGCGTGAACGCTCTGAATGTGAATCAGCGGAGAGGCTGCTTCCTTGTGAGGAGGGAGAAAAATTTCCTTGATCGAAGCAAGTTCAGGAGGAATCCCGACGGGAACCAGGGAGAGCTGAGGCTTCTGGCTTGGAAGCTCGAGACTGATCGCGAACGCGTCCGGAGGAAGGAGGGAGGATACGAAAAAAGAGAGCAAAGCTAAACTTGCTATAGACTTTTTATAAACCTTAAGCATTGGCCTAAAAATCGCACTCCTATTTTCTGTAACCATATGTTTTTCAAGAAGTTGGGGCTTCTGAAAGACTAATAAAAATTACCCTGTAATTTGGTGTCCGTCAAGGGGGCCTGGGTCGCTTGACGGAAAAGGGGGTCTGGGTGTATATTCATCCGATTTTTCCTGGGTCGATCTGGTTTTTGGTTTATCTTTCTAAGTCTTTGAAATATAATGGGTTGAGAATAAAACGGAGGCTGCTTCAAGATGACACAATCAGCATCAGCGACGACACCTTGCGCATTAGTAAGAGGGGTTACCATTTGGTTCACCGGTCTCCCGAGTTCGGGCAAGTCAACGATCGCCCGAATCCTCGAAAGACGGTTCCGGCAGTGGGGAGTGAAGTGTGAGCTCCTGGACGGCGATGTGATCCGGACGAATTTAAGCAAAGGACTCGGATTTTCGAAGGAAGACCGGGACCTGAATATCAAGCGAATCGGCTTTGTTTGCCACCTTCTTACCCGAAACGACGTCGCCGCGATCGCCTCAGCCATTTCTCCTTACCGGGAGGTTCGAGATTATAACCGGCAGATGATCGGGAATTTTGTGGAAGTCTACGTAAGGTGCTCGGTCGAAGAGTGCGCGCGCCGCGACGTGAAGGGGCTTTTTAAAAAGGCGCTCGCCGGAGAAATCAAGGGCTTCACCGGTGTCGATGACCCTTATGAGGAGCCGCTTCACGCGGAAGTGGTCTGCGAAACCGAAAAAGAAACTGCCGAACAGTCGGCAGAGAGGGTGACCCAAAGACTGATCGAGCTCGGCTATCTCAAACCGCAGTGAGGTCGTGATGAAACGGACCGACCTTCACATGCACACCACCCATTCGGACGGAAGCTACACACCGCGCGAGCTCGTCCGATTTGCCAAGGAAAAAAAGCTGGAGTGCATTTCGGTCACCGATCACGACACGATGTCGAGTTACGAAGAGTGTGCGGAGGAAGCGAAGAAGCTCGGAATCGAGCTCGTCCCCGGCATTGAAGTCAGTGCCCAATTTGACCCCGGGACCCTTCACATTCTCGGGTTTTTCCAAGACCGGAATCACCCGCCTCTCAAGGCGGCCTTTGAGGAAATTCAGAAGGCTCGCCGCGAGAGAAACCCCCAGATCATTCAAAAATTGAATCAGCAGGGAATCCCAATCACGATGGAAGAGGTGGTCGAAGTCTCGGGAGGAAAACAGGTGGGCCGGCCCCATTTCGCCCGAATCCTGTTGGAAAAGGGAGCGGTGAAGTCAATGCAAGAAGCGTTTGACCGGTACCTTGCCAAGGGAAAGCCGGCCTACGTGGATAAGCGGCGGCTCTCGAGCCGGGAAGCGATCGAGCGGATCCGGGAAGCGGGAGGGCTCGCCTCGGTCGCTCACCCCAAACAGATGCGTCTCGATGAGGAAAAGCTGACCCAAGAGCTCGCACGACTCACCGATGAGGGGCTTGAGGGAATCGAGGCTTACAACAGCTGCCAGAGTCGGGAGGAGGCCGTGCTTTACAAGCGGTTGGCGAAAAGGTTTAATCTTTTGGTCACGGGCGGAAGCGACTTTCACGGCGCCAATAAGCCCGACGTCGATCTCGGATTTCTAGGGGAAGGGGCAGAGCTCGGCTACGAGATCGTGGAAGCGATGAGAGAGCGCCTCGGGAAGCGTTCAAGGAAGTGACCGTGTTGGATACGCACCCCCTTGATCTTTCGAAGATCAATCAGGAGCTTGAGAAGAAGAAGCCTGAAGAGATCATTGCCTGGACCCTGCAGGAGTTTCCGGGCCGGATCGCGATGACCTCGTCCTTCAGTCCTGAATCCGGCGTTCTCCTTCACCTGGTGAGCCGGATCGATCCCGCGGTTCCCGTCCTTTTTCTTGAGACCGGTTACCACTTTCCGGAGACCCTGGAGTACAAGGAAGCGCTCATTCAACTTATGGGACTCAAGAATGTGATCGACCTCAAGGCCGATCCGAAGCGGAAAGCCGACGTGGTGGTTCAATATGAAGGGGTTCCTTACGAAAAAAATCCCGACCTCTGCTGCCAAATCAATAAAGTGGACCCCCTTGATCTTGCCTTGAAAGAGTTTGACGCTTGGCTGAGCGGAATCCGGCGCCACCAGACCGATTTTCGAAAGTCGGTTCGGATTTTTGAGGGGTACAAGAGGGGAACCACGGAGCTTTTTAAGATCAGCCCTCTCGCCAATCTCACTTCACAAGAGCTTTGGTGGTACCTGAAGGAACACAACATTCCGAAACACCCCCTTTATGAGAAGGGATACCTCAGTGTCGGCTGCTGGCCTTGCACACGACCGGTCCAAGAGGGAGACGACGAACGCTCAGGCCGCTGGGCGGGGAAGACAAAAACGGAGTGCGGCATTCACACGTTCATGGAAGTCAAAGAAGAAAAGGAGAAAAAAGAAGAAAAACCGGGCATCGGTTATTCTTCGGGGATTTGACGATGATTGAACCTCACGGCGGAAAACTCATTAATCGCGAACTTCAGGAAAGAGAAAAGGAAGAGGCGCGCAAGAAGGCGAAATCGCTCAAGCATCTCGTCTTGAGCCCTCTGGAAGAATCAGATCTTGAAATGACGGCAACGGGAGCCTTGAGCCCCTTGGAAGGCTTCATGAACCGGGCCGATTTTGATTCGGTCCTCGATCGGATGCATCTGGCGAACGGTCTCGTCTGGTCGCTCCCGGTGGTGAAATCGGTCTCAGCGGAAGAGGCGAAGAACCTCAAGGCCGGCGAAGAGGTCACGCTTCAAAATGAGAAAGGGGAAGCACTCGCCCTTCTCAAAATTGAGGATGTTTATCCGCACGACCGGAAGAAGCACACTGAAAAGGCTTACGGCACCGGGGAAGAGACTCACCCGGGAGTTGCCCGGGTTTTCAAAATGGGAGATTACCTGGTCGGTGGAAAGATTTCTCTTTTCGAGAGGACACGCCACACAAACTTTCTGGAACACCGGCGTGACCCGAGTGAAACCCGGAGAATTTTTAAAGAACGGGGCTGGAACAAGATCGTTGCGTTTCAGACGAGGAACCCGATTCACCGGGCGCACGAATATATTCAGAAAATTGCGCTCGAGATTGTCGACGGGCTTCTCATTCACCCGCTGGTCGGGGAAACGAAAGGGGACGACGTTCCGGCCGTGGTCCGGATGCGCTGCTACGAAGTCTTGATTGAAAAGTATTACCAGAAGAATCGCGTGCTCCTCTCTGTGTTCCCGGCGGCAATGCGTTACGCGGGCCCGCGCGAGGCGATTTTTCACGCACTCGTAAGAAAAAACTACGGTTGCACGCATTTCATTGTGGGCCGCGACCACGCGGGAGTCTCCCGCCCCGACGGAAAGGGGTTTTACGGTCCCTTTGACGCCCAAAAGATTTTCGACAATTTCAAACCGGAAGAGCTCGGCGTGGAGCCTCTTTTCTTTGAGAACTCCTTTTTCTGCCGAAACTGCGGCACGATGGTGACGGAAAAAATTTGTCCCCACGACGCATCGGCCCGAGTGACCTTAAGCGGTACCCAGGTTCGGGAAATGCTTCATCGGGGAGAAATTCCCCCTGTGGAATTTACCCGGCCCGAAGTCGCCCAGGTTTTGATCGAGGCCTACCGGGAAAAAGAGCCTCTGCGGAGCCAGAAATGAAGCGGACCAAACCGGCCCTTTGTAAGGACGTTCTCGAGCTCATCTGCAACACCCCCTTGGTCCGTCTCAATCGGATCGTAGGGCCGAACACGGCGGCCGTCTACGCCAAGATCGAATCGATGAATCCGGGAGGGAGCGTGAAAGACCGGATCTGCCTCAGCATGATCCGGGACGCGGAAGCCAAGGGCCTGATCAATAAAGATACGGTGATTATCGAGGCCACAAGCGGCAATACCGGAATTGGTCTCGCCCTGGTCTGTGCGGTCAGGGGCTACAAACTGATTCTGACCATGCCCGATTCAATGAGCTTTGAACGTCAGCAGCTCCTTCGCCGTTTCGGGGCGGAGTTGGTTTTGACCCCGGCTCTGGAAGGAATGAAAGGGGCTGTGGAAAAGGCGGAGGAGATCGCCAAGAAACAGAAGAATACTTTCACGCCGCAGCAGTTTAATAACCCTGCGAATCCAAAAATTCATCGGGAGACAACTGCGGAAGAAATCTGGGAAGCTTTGGAGGGTAAGATCGATGCCTTCGTCGCAGGGGTCGGGACGGGAGGGACGATCACAGGTTGCGGCGAAGTCTTCAAACAGAGAAACCCCAAGATCCGGATTGTGGCGGTGGAGCCAAAACGTTCTCCGGTTCTTTCCGGAGGAGAGCCGGGTTACCACCGAATCCAGGGTTTGGGCGCCGGCTTTGTCCCCCAGGTTCTTAATCGGCAGGTGATTGATCAGATCGTCCAAGTCGAAGATGAGGTGGCTTGGGAAACCTCCCTCGCGCTCGCGCGCGAAGAGGGAATTCTAGCCGGAATCTCTTGCGGGGCTAATTTTGCCGTGGCGAAACTGGTGGCCGCCGAACTCGGCCCCGGCAAGAATGTGGTCGTCGTCTTCCCGGACACGGGAGAACGCTACCTCACCTCTGCGGCAGAATTCGGATTGCAGGAAACCTCACAGGGAAAGAAAAACTAAGGGTAGGGGGCGGACACAAGGCCCGCCCCACCATTTCAATATGTCTTACGTCAAAGGATTAAAATGCCGGGAGTGCGGACGCCTCTACCCCAAAGAGGCGATTTATGTCTGCGAGTATTGCTTCGGCTCCCTTGAGGTCGACTACGACTACGAAGGGATTCGAAAAAGCCTCACCCGAGAAAAAATCTCTCAGGGCCCCAAGAGCCTTTGGCGCTACCGTGCCCTTCTTCCGATTGACGGGGAACCGACGGCCGGACTTTCTTCAGGATTTACCCCCTTTTTCCGCGCCAAAAATCTCGCCCGCGAGTTGGGGGTCGAAGAGCTTTACATCAAAGACGATTCGGTTTCTCACCCCACCTGGTCGTTTAAGGACCGGGTGGTTGCGGTCGCGCTTTCCAGGGCCCGGGAGCTCGGTTTTGACACCGTGGCTTGCGCCTCGACCGGAAACCTTGCCAATGCGGTCGCCGCTCACGCGGCCCAAGCCGGATTCAAATGTTTCATTTTTATTCCGGCGGACCTTGAGCTCGCCAAGATCATCGGGACCTTGGTTTGCGGGCCGACGCTCGTGGCCGTGCGCGGAAATTACGACGACGTGAACCGTCTCTGTACCGAAATTGCGGGCCGCTACCGCTGGGCCTTCGTTAATATCAATATCCGTCCGTATTACGCGGAGGGCTCCAAGACCTTCGGCTACGAAGTGGCGGAGCAGCTCGGGTGGCGGACCCCGGATCACATCGTGATCCCGGCCGCGAGCGGTTCGCTCCTCACGAAGATCTGGAAGGCGTTCAAAGAATTCGAAAAACTCGGATACCTGGAGAATCCGGTCCGTTCGAAACTTCACTGCGCCCAACCGAACGGCTGCTCTCCGATCGCCCGTGCGATTCTCGAAAAATCGGAAGTGATTCGGCCGGAGAAGCCGAAGACGATTGCAAAATCCCTCGCCATCGGAAACCCGGCGGACGGCTATTACGCCCGGGACGCGGTCTTTGAATCCGGGGGCTCTGCTGCGATCGTCACGGACGAGGAAATTCAGGAGGGGATCAAGCTTTTGGCCCGAACGGAGGGGGTGTTCACGGAAACCGCCGGGGGGGTCACGGTCGCCTCGGCCCAGAAACTCATTCAGGAAGGAAAAATTGGGCGCCGCGAGTCGATTGTTCTCGCGATCACAGGGAACGGCCTCAAGACCCAGGAGGCGATCCAGAAGAGCGTGGGGGAGCCCACCGTGATTGAGGCCCAAGTTTCTTCGTTTGAAGAGCGGGTCATGGCTCGTTATAATGCTACCGAAAAAACAAGTCCGAAGCTCAAAGTAAAAACCTAAGAATCTCTGGAGGTTTCACGTATGCCGGTCAAAGTCAGGATCCCCACTCCCCTTCAGAAGCTCACCCAAGATCAGCCGGAAGTTTCGATCACGGCAAAAAATGTGAAAGAACTTTTGGACGGCTTGGAAAAGCAGTACCCCGGAATCAAGAGCCGCCTCTGCGATGAGTCGGGGCGCGTGCGCCGCTTCGTCAATATCTACCTCAACGAAGAAGACATCCGTTTTCTCAGCCAAGAATCGACTGCGCTGAAAGACGGGGATGAGATCTCGATTGTCCCGGCGATTGCAGGGGGCTGATCGGGCGTTCCCGGCACTTTAAAATGGCAAAAAAAGCCTTCCATCTCATCTTTCCGCAAAATCTGATCCGGGAGCCGGTGATGTTTCTGGTGGCCCGAGACAATCACCTGATGCTTAATATCCGGCGGGCGAAAATCACGGCGACGGCTGGAGAAGCGACGGTCGAGCTTGAGGGAAAAGCGGAAGACCTCGAGCGCGCGGAACGCGAATTCAAAGCCAAGGGAGTCCAGGTCGAGAGTGTCTTGGGGGATTTGATTGAGTAGCCCCGGATCGACGACAGACTGGATTACTGCGCTCAAAGATCGGGTCCTCGCCGGCGGGGAAGTGAGTTTCGAAGAGGCGCTTCGCCTGATGGAGCTTGAAGCGCCGGAAGAACTCGAGACGCTCTTCGAAGCGGCCCGTCAAATCACCCTTCATTTTAATTCCAATAAGCCCGGCCTTTGCACCCTTCTCAACGCCAAAAGCTACCTTTGCGGGGAAGACTGCGGTTTTTGCGCCCAGTCGGTCCGCTTCGATACGCAAGCCGACCGTTACGGCTTGATGGAACCCGAGAGAGTGGTGGAACAGGCGAAGCGAGCAGAGAAACATGGGGCCGAGAATTTCTGCATTGTGACGAGCGGCGCCGCCCCGAGCGAGGAGGAATTTGAAAAGATCGTTGAAATCTTCTCCCGGATTTCCAAAGAGACGAAACTCAACCTCGACGCGTCCCTCGGATTTATCACCGAAGCACAGGCCGCCCGCCTGAAAGAGGCCGGGGTCCGGCGCTTCAACCACAACCTTCAAAGCTCGCGTGAATTTTATCCCAAGATTGTATCTACCCACACCTACGAAACGCGTCTCGATACGATCAAAGCCCTTCTCGAGGGAGGACTTGAGCTTTGCTCGGGGGGGATCCTCGGAATGGGGGAGACGCGCGAAGACCGCGTGAAGCTCGCGTTTGAACTGAAGCCTTATGTACCTCATTGTATTCCGATGAATATTCTGAACCCGAGGCCGGGGACCCCGCTTCAAGATCAACCCAAACCCGACCCGCGCGAAGTCCTGAAAACGATCGCCATTTTCCGTTTTATCCACCCCCGCTCGAATATTAAGCTCGCCGGGGGGCGGGAGCTCAACCTCACCCCTGAGGAGCAGGAGCGGGCCCTTCGCGGCGGAGCCAACGGACTCATCATCGGGGGTTACCTCACCACGGAAGGAAATCCGATTCAGGATGATTTCAGGATGCTCGAGGCCGCCGGGTTTCTGGTCCCCGCCCGCAAACCTTCCCCAGGAGACCGCACGGTTTCGTAGTCACTTTGGACCGCCTTCTTGCAGGAAAGAACATTCTGATCACCGGAGGAACAAGCGCTCTCGGGAGCGCGTTTGTACGGAAAGCGGTGGAAGCCGGCGCCACCTGTTACTTCACCTATTACCAGAACGAAACGCGTGCGAAGGAGCTCAACGCTTTGGGGGCCGAGGGCTCCCGGCTCAACTTGGCGGAGAGCCAAGCGATCGACACCTTTCAAAAGGAGTTTCGGTCGCGGGTGAAAACCCTTCACGTGCTGATTCACAACGCGGCCCTCACGCGGGATGTGACGATCCAGAATATGTCGGAAGCGGCGTGGGACGAAGTCCTGAATGTGAATTTAAAGGCCCCCTACTTCCTGACCAAGAAATTGCTTTCCCCCCTTTTTAAGGCAAGCCCCAGCAAGATTTTTTTTGTGATCAGCCGGGGAGCGGTCCAGGGAATGTTCGGAGCCTCCAATTACGCCGCTGCCAAGGCGGGCCTGGTAGCGCTCGCCAAGTCGCTCGCTCAAGAATTGGGGCGAAAGGAGATCTTGGTCAATTGCGTGAACCCTGGTTTTATGAAGTCGCGAATGACCGAGTCCTTGCCGCAGGAAGTCTTTGAAAAAAGTATTCGTGAGAGCGCGCTCGGGAGACTTTCAAACCCCGACGAGGTGGCCGATTTTCTTGTCTATCTTTCAAGCGACCGGATGACGCAAGTGAGCGGCCAGGTCTTTCATTACGAGTCGAGGAAGAGTTAATGGGCCGACGCGTGGTCATTACCGGAATGGGAGTGGTGACACCCCTCGGGGTGGGGGTGGAGGCGTTCCGGAGGGCGCTTCGGAGGGGCGAATCGGGCCTCGGGCCGATCACGCGATTCGATCCGAAGGGGCTTCGCTCGAAGAACGCCTTTGAAGTGAAGCACTTCGCGCCGCGTACCGGAAGCCAGCTTCTCGATCCCTTCATTCAATATGCGCTCGCCTCCACCGCCGAGGCGGCTGAAATGGCTCACTTTGATCCCCAGGCGGTCGATCCCTACCGCGTCGGGATTGTGGTGAGCTCAAGCAAAGGGGGCCTTCATTCGCTTTTTCAGTTTTACGACCGGTTTCTCACGCGCCCGAGCGCGATTCTGGCCGCGCGCGTCTACGCCAACCTGATTCCCAACTTCGCCTGCCAGTGGATTGCGAGAAAGTGGAAGCTTTCAGGTCCGGCCAAATGTTACGTGACAGCCTGCGCGACCGGAACCACGTCGGTGATTGAAGCGGTGAGGATGGTTCAAGACGGAACGGTCGACTATGCCTTCGCGGGCGCAAGCGACGCCTCCCTCACCCCCCTCCTTGTCGCCGCTTATGAAAAGATGCGGGTCCTTTCTCCGGAGGGAATTTTTCCTTTCGACCGGAGGCGCAAAGGATTTATCCTTGGGGAAGGAGCCGGCGTTGTTTTTCTCGAGACCCTGGAGAGCGCCCGGGCTCGGCGGGCCAAAATCTATGCCGAAGTTGCGGGCTTCTCTTACGGAAGCGACTGTTACCACCCGGTCTCTTTTGATCCCAAGGAAGAGGCGCTTGCGAGAACGCTCCGGGAACTTGTTCGGAAGAGCGGTATTTCCCCGGAAGAGATCGATTACGTGAACCTCCACGGCACCGGAACGAAAGAAGGGGATCTCTACGAAACCGAACAGATCAAAAAGGCGCTCGGGAAAAAGGCCTACGCCCTCGCCACCAGCTCCACCAAGTCGATGACCGGGCACATGCTCGGCGCCACGGGAGCGGTGGAGATCGTCGCCTGTTGTCTGGCCCTCGAAGAAGGTTTTATCCCGCCGACGATCAACTTGGAGAAGGAAGATCCCCGCTGTGACCTCGATTACACTCCGAGAAAGGCGAAGGAGAAACGGGTGTCGCTCGCCCTATCGATCTCTATGGGCTTCGGGGGGCACATCGCGACGATTGCTTTGAGGAAATTATGATTGAAGAACTTGAAGCGCTTCAAGCAAAAGGGCTTTACCGAAGGCTCCGGACCCTTTCCAAGGGACGGGGCGCGCGCGCCGTCTGGGAAGGGAAAGAAATCCTCCTTTTCTGCGGGAATGATTATCTTGGGCTTTCTCAGCACCCTCGTGTTGTGGAAGCGGCCGAGAAAGCGCTCCGAACTCACGGCGTGGGAGCAGGGGCCGCGCGTCTCATTTCAGGGACCAGCGAGCTTCACACCGAGCTCGAAAAGGCGCTCGCTTCCTTCAAAGAAAAGGAGCGGGCTTTGGTCTTCGGGGCAGGGTATCTCGCCAACGTCGGAGTCTTAAGCGCTCTCGCCGGAGAAAAGGACCTCATTCTAATGGATAAACTTTCCCACGCTTCTTTGATTGACGGGGCGAGGATTTCTCAAGCCGCCCTTCGCGTTTTCCCTCACAAGAATTACGAGCAGTGTGAAAGGATTTTGAAGAAGGGGGCGGGCTTCCGAAGACGGATCCTCGTTTCCGATACGCTCTTCAGTATGGATGGCGATCTTGCGGACCTGACTGAGCTCATTCGACTGAAGAAAAAATACGATTGTCTTCTCGTTTTAGACGACGCGCACGGAATCGGGGTCTTCGGTCGCGGGGGAAGAGGAGTCACGGAGGGTCGCGAGGCCGAGATCGATGTCATTGTGGGAACCTTATCGAAGGCCTTCGGAGTCTTTGGAGGATTTGCGGTATCGTCTCACACCCTCGTGGAACGGATGATCCATTTTTCCCGCTCCTTTATCTTTGCCACGGCCTCTCCACCCCTCCTTCTCGCCGCTTCGCTTGAGGCTCTCCATCTGATTCAGGAAGCGCCGGGCCTCCGCGAAAGGCTTTGGCAGAATGTCGACCGGGTCAAAGCCTTTCTGACCCAGATCGGTTTTGCCTTGGAAACCCGCTCTCCGATTCTCCCCCTTCTGATCGGAGAAGAGAAGGAAGCGGTCGAAGTCTCGGAAGCGCTTCTCGAACAGGGGATTTTCATCCCGGCGATCCGCTACCCTTCGGTTCCAAAAGGGAAGGCGAGGCTTCGTCTGACCGTGAGCGCCGCACACACAGAGGAGGATCTGGAACGACTTTTCAGCGGGCTTTCCGGGGTGTTCAAATGAAAAAATCCGAGGCTTCACTCCTCCAAGCCCCAAGCCGCAAGTCTCAAGGGAAAGGCCGCCGTCAGAAGCCTACGGCCCGGAGCGCGGAGCTTGCCGAGAAAGATAAGAGATACATCTGGCATCCTTTCACGCAAATGGCCGATTGGGAGAGGGAAGAGATCCTCATCATTGAAAAGGCCGAAGGCTCGTATCTGATTGATACAGAAGGAAGGCGCTATTTGGACGGCGTCTCTTCACTCTGGTGCAACATCCACGGCCACCGTGTTCCCGAGATCGACGCAGCGATTCGAAACCAGCTCGATCAAGTGGCTCACACGACCTTCCTCGGACTTTCCAACGTCCCGGCGATTGAACTGGCCGAGAAACTCATTTCGATTGCACCCAAAGGGCTCACGCGGGTCTTTTACTCCGATTCAGGATCCGAAGCCGTGGAAGTCGCGCTCAAGATGGCTTACCAATACTGGCGGCAAAAAGGGGAGAAGCAAAAAACCAAATTCGCGCGGCTCACAAACGCCTATCACGGCGACACCCTCGGTTCGGTGAGCGTGGGAGGGATCGAGCTTTTCCACGAAATTTATCAGCCGCTTCTTTTTGAAACTTATGAAATTCCCGCTCCTTATGTTTACCGCTGGCCGAAGAGGAACGGCCGGGAACTCAACCGGGAAGAGGTGGCCCAGGCTTCGCTTTCCGAAATGGAAGCGGTCTTCAAGAAACATTCCGACCAAATCGCAGCGCTCGTGATGGAACCGTTGATGCAGGGGGCGGCCGGAATGATAGATCAGCCTCGAGGCTACCTTTCTCGAGTCCGGGAACTCGCCTCTCGATATCGCATTCTTCTCATCTGTGACGAAGTCGCGACCGGGTTCGGCCGGACCGGGAAAATGTTTGCAGCCGACCACGAAAGGGTCACCCCGGATCTTATGGTCGTGGCTAAGGGAATCACCGGAGGCTACCTCCCCCTTTCTGTAACTCTCACAACAGAAAAGATTTATGAAGGATTCCTCGGGGATTACTCGGAGCTCAAAACATTTTTCCACGGCCACACTTACAGCGCGAATCCGCTGGCCTGTCGGGCGGCTTTGGCGACCCTCGAACTTTTTGAGAAGAAGAAAACACTTGAGAAACTGGCCGAAAAGATCGATTTTCTAAAGGAGAAGCTCAAGGCTTTCGCCGCGCTTTCTCACGTTGGAGAGATCCGACAAGTCGGCTTGATGGTCGGGATGGAGCTGGTCCGTGACCGGGCCACCAAAGAGCCCTATCCTCTTGAGATGAAAATGGGGATTCGGGTCATTCAGGAAGCCCGCAAGCGGGGGGTGATTCTTCGGCCCCTGGGGAACGTGGTGGTCTTGATGCCGCCTCTTGCGATTTCGCCTAAAGAATTAGGCGAACTCCTCGATTGCACTTATGATTCCATTCGAAAGATGACGGAGTAGGGGGGCGGAAGTTTCCTTGAAAAGAGCTGCTGGAATTTTCATTACCGGAACGGACACCGGCGTCGGAAAAACGGTCGTGGCCGCAGGCTTGGCGCTTGCGCTCCGCGAACGGGGCCTCAAGGTCGGCGTCATGAAACCGGTCGCGACCGGCTGCTTCGGAGACGGCAAACGGCTCGTCTCCAGAGACGCGGTTTTCCTTCTGGAGGCCGCGGAAAACGAATACCCCTCTCTGACGAATCCCTTTCGATTTAAGAATCCCCTCGCTCCGAGCGTTGCAAGCGTCATCGAAAAAAGAGAAATTCCGATCGCAAAAATTCTCAAGGCCTACCGGGAGCTCCAGTGTCATTACGATTATGTGATCGTGGAGGGGATCGGCGGGCTTCTTGTTCCGATCACGAAGGATTACTTTGTCGCGAACCTCATTCACGAATTTAACCTCCCCGTCCTCATCGTGGCGCGCGGAGGGCTTGGGACGATCAATCACACTCTTCTTACGGTCGACGCGGCGACGATCCGCGGCTTTGACATCCGCGGCATTCTCTTTAACCGAATGCCCAAGGTGAACCTCTCCATGGCCGAGATCACGAACCCCAAGGTGATTCATGACCTGACGGGAATCCCCATCTTGGGGAGCCTTCCGGAGTTGGAAGAAGTGGACGTGGACCGGTGCCGCTTCGGAGACTTGAGAGAGGTCTTTAAAGAGAGGATCGATCTCGACCGAATCCTGGGGCTCCAGGTCGTTTCTTAAGCCTTCCCGCCTGTTCTGATCTTTGGTAGAATCCTTCAGTCTTTCCCCCCTTATGCGTAAGAAGATTCTCGTCGCAATGTCTGGAGGCGTCGACTCAAGCGTCGCCGCCGCCCTTCTACTTGAAGAAGGCCACGAAGTCGCCGGAGCCACGATCCGCACTTGGGCGAGCAACAGTTGCGTGAGCCGAAATACACGGGCTTGCTGCGGGCTCACCGGCGTGGAAGATGCACGCCGGGTGGCGGAAAAGCTCGGAATCCGTTACTGGGTCTTCAACTTTGAAGAGGCCTTCAAGCGACACGTCGTCGATTATTTTGCCAGCGAGTACCTTTCCGGACGCACTCCGAATCCCTGTATTGCCTGTAACGAACACATCAAGTTCCGGCTCTTCCTCAAGCGGGCGAAGCAGCTCGGCTTCGATGCGATTGCCACCGGCCACTACGCCCGGGTCCGTTCGGACGAAACAACAGGTTCTTACTTCATTGAAGAGGGAGAGGATCCCACGAAAGACCAGTCGTATGTCCTTTTCCCGCTCGACCAAGAGGTTTTAAGCCGTCTTCATCTCCCGATCGGGACGTACGAAAAAAGGGCGATCCGTGAGAAGGCCCGTTCGCTGGGGCTTTCGGTGAGCGAGAAGCCGGACTCGCAAGAAATCTGCTTTATTCCAAGTAACGATTACCCCGCCTTTCTTGAAAAGGAGTTTGAGGTAGGCCCCAAGGAAGGTCTCGTACGGACCCGGAAGGGCGAAACCCTCGGGACCCACTCGGGCTACCAGCGTTACACCCGGGGCCAGCGCCGGGGGCTTGGGATTCCTTATAAGGAAAGGCTCTACGTGCTTGAAACCGTTCCGGAAGCGAATGAAGTGATTGTGGGAGCGAAATCGGACCTTCTCGACTCGGAGTGTGTGGTGGAACGGGTAAACTGGTCCTCAAAGCCCGCGACCCGCCCCTTCCGCACCCAAGTCAAAATTCGTTCCCAGCACCGGAAGGCGCTTGCGACGCTGGAGCTTCTCAATGAAACTGAAGTGAAGGTCACTTTTGATGAGCCCCAAGAAGCCGTGACGCCGGGTCAGGCGGCGGTTTTCTACGAGGGGAGAAAGGTACTGGGCGGTGGTTGGATCTCGTCATTGCGAGGCAGCGTTCCAGGCAAGGCCAAAGCAATCTCAGAGCCTGGATTGCTTCGTCGGCCTTCGGCCTCCTCGCAATGACGCTAAATATGGGACAGAAACTCGATAAACTTCGTCGTCTCATCGCCTCCTACGAGAAGGTCCTGGTGGCTTTCTCCGGAGGTTCGGATTCGGCTTTGGTCTTGAAAGTGGCGCGAGAAGTTCTCGGGAAGGAGAATGCGAAGGCCGTGATTGCCAAAAGCCCCTCGCTTCCTGAATCCGAGCTTCAAGGAGCGAGAGAGGTCGCGCGCGAAGTCGACGCGGAATTGATCGAAATTGAAACGCACGAACTTGAAAATCCCAATTATGCGTCGAATTCCACGCAGCGTTGTTACTTCTGTAAGAGCGAACTTTATTCCAAACTCCTGCCGCTTGCCGAGCGGCTCGGCCTCCGGTTTGTCTTGAACGGTGTCCAACGGGATGATCTCGGAGATTGGCGGCCGGGCCTGAGGGCCGCGGAGGAATATGGAGTGAAAAGCCCGCTTCTTGAAGCCGGGATCGGTAAAGAGGAGGTCCGTCTCATTTCACAGAAGTTCGGTCTTTCCACCTGGTCCAAGCCGCAGGCGGCCTGCCTCTCGAGCCGGATCCCTTTTGGCGTGAGCGTGACCCCGGAAAGGCTCCGGCAAATCGAAGAGGGAGAGGAAATTTTGAAAGGCTTGGGGTTTCGCGTAGTGCGGGTCCGTTGGTTGGATGAAAAAGCGACGGTCGAAGTCGGCCAAGACGAGACGGAGCGTTTCTTCGAAAGCGCTGCGGTGAGGGAAGGGGTCTTCGCAGGGCTCCGGGAACTCGGGTTTGAGAAGGTCGACCTGTCCCTCCGAGGCTACGAGCGAGGACGATTCAATCCCCAATGAAAGCGCTTCGAGGAGGACTCAAACTGGAAGGGAAGAAAGATCGGACTATTATTCCCTGGTCTGTGACCAAGACTTCGCCCCCTCGCCGTGTCCGAATCCCTTTGGCCCAATCGTTTGCCTCGCCCGCGTCTCCACGGGTGCGGGTGGGAGACCGGGTCCGCGTGGGTGAAAAGATTGCAGAGGCCGGAAGCCCGGAAGGGGTCGCCTTACACGCGACAGTTTCAGGGCAGGTGACGGAGATTCGGCCTTTTCCTCACCCGATTTTTGGTGAGAGTGAGGCGATCGAAATTCTTTCCGATGGAAAAGACGAGCTCGCGTTCGGTATGGGGAAAGAACGACACGGTTTCGAATCGCTCAGCCCCCGTGAAGTAAGCCGAATCCTTCAAGAATCGGGAGTGGTCGGGTTGGGAGGAGAGCCCTTTCCGCCTCATCGTCTGATTCAAGAGACCGCTTCCTTTCCGATCCACACGGTGATCCTCAACGGCTGCGAGTCGGAGCCCTACCTCACCTCGGATCACGCCTTGATGATGAGCCACCCCGTGGAAATTCTGAAAGCAGGAGAAATTCTGCTGCGCTCGCTCGGAGCGAAGCATTTGATGATTGCCGTCGAAGAGAATAAAGAAGAAGTGGGTGAGCTTCTAAAAACCAAAGCCTTTCTTCATAAATGGTCTCAGGCGCGGGTCGAGATCCTCCCCACCCGTTATCCGCAGGAAGATGAGACGCTTCTCATTGAAACTCTTCTCGGTGAATTCCTCCCTCCCGGAAAGTCTTCGCGGGAAATCGGCGTCGCCCTCTTTAATGTGGCGACCGCCTTTGCGGTCTACGAGGCGGTGGCGTTTGGGAAACCGCTTTACGAGAGGGTGGTGACGATCGGAGGAGAGTGTGTGGCCCAACCTCACAATTATTGGATGCGTCTTGGGACGTTGGCGGAAGAGGGAGTGAAATACGCGCGAGGATTCTTGAGAGAACCGGAGAAGGTGCTCTTTGGAGGCCCGATGCGGGGAGTGGCCCAGGAGGGGCTCGATTTTCCCCTCCTTCCGGACACCCGCGCGATCTTGGGCCTTCCGCACGAGGTGGTCAAACCCGAATCGGTGGAGCCTTGCATCCGCTGCGGCTGGTGTGTCGATAGTTGCCCCGTTTCCATTTCTCCGGTGATGATTACGCTGGCGGCCGAGAAAAATCTTTTTGAGGTGGCTCAAGAGTACGGCGCTTCCTTCTGCATTGCCTGCGGCAACTGTTCCTATGTTTGTCCCTCCAAGCGCCCGATGGTGGAATTGATTCAATACGCGAACCAATCCGCGAATGCCCGTTAAGACCCCGCCTCCCCACATTCGTCGGGAGATCTCTGTCCGGCGAATGATGTGGACCGTGGTCCTGGCGCTCGGCCCGGCGGTGGCAGCCTCCCTCATCCTTTCCGGATTTCAGGCGTTTCGGGTCCTCGTCGTGGCGACCGCCGCCTCCCTCCTCACCGAGATCGGCGCCCGAAAGGTGTTCGGAAAGCAGCCGGCCGTCGGCGACGGAAGTGCGGTGATCTCGGCTCTTCTTTTTGCGTTGCTTCTTCCCCCGGCGCTCCCTTCCTGGATGGTCGCGCTCGGTTCAGCGTTCGGAATCCTTTTTGGAAAGGAGATCTTCGGGGGACTCGGTCAGAACCCCTTCAACCCCGCCCTCGTCGGCTGCGTCTTTCTCTGGCTCGCATTTCCCTTCAAAGCCGACCTTTTCATGAATGATTTGGCGGTCCTGAATTCTTTCTTGGGGGTGGGCGCCCTCGTGATCGGAGGCGCGATGCTTCTGGGGGCCCGTCTGATCCATTGGGAGATCCCTTTTCTCTACCTGGGGAGTGTCGTTGGGTTTTCAGCCGCTTTGGGGCATCCGGTCGAGAGCTCTCTTCTTTCCGGCGTGTTTCTTTTTGCCGCTCTTTTTCTCGTGACGGATCCGGTGACCAGTCCGATCACACGGGCGGGTGAACGCTGGTTCGCCCTCGGCTCAGGGCTCCTTGCCGCGCTCACCCGTCCCCTCGTTCCTTCGCAGGCGAGTATGGCCTATGCCATTCTCACCATGAACGCGATGAATCCGTGGCTTGACCGCTACCTCCGGCCGAGCCGGAGCCTCCGCCTTCAAAAAAGACCCGAGGCGCTTGAGCGGATAAAAATCTTGAGGCTTGAACCGAAAAGTCGGGAGCGAGGGGGGCCGAGGTCCTTTCAGGCCTTCGCCTTGGAGTTTCTCCGTTGGCTCGCTTTCATCTCATTGCTTGCCCTGCTCCTCTACGGGCTCAATCATTTCTACGGGGCTCGGGGCGAGTGAACCAACTCTTTCTCCGTTCCCTTTTGGCGGCGCTTCCTCTCTTGGGTCTTTCGTTGAAGCTGCGGGACGCCTTCCTCTTCGGCGGACTCGCCGCGGGGATTTTGATTTTGACGGTTTTCCTCTTTCTCGTTTTTCATTTTGTCATTCCGGAATCGCTTCGCCGCTTGAGCTTTCTCCTGCTCCTTTTGTTTTTCGTGGTTCTCGGGGAAAGGCTTTTTCACCTTCCTTTCGTTTTTGTCGGGAGTCTCTGTCTCCTGACGCCGCCCGATCTTCTCCGGATTGAGAAAAACTGGCTTAAGATTTCAACCAAAACCCTTCTCGCCGGCACTCTCTTTTGGGCGCTTCTGCTCGCTCAGGGATTTTTCTCGGATTGGGCCGGCTCCCGGATCGGGTTCCAATTCTTTCAAACCCCGGCCGGAAGCTATTTTCTGATCGGTTTGGGTTTGGCGCTCGTCCCGGGCGGCACGAGACTCGCTCCCCGACGCGGGCTCGGACGCGGCAGGGGAAGAAAGCGGGGAAAGAGATGACCGGCTGGCTTTATCTCGCCTTTGGATACGCGCTCTTTTTGATTCTCGAACGGGGAGGGCGCCCGGAAAGCTCAAGCGCCATTTGGATCTTTGTCCTGAAACTCTCACTCGGCTTGATCCTTCTTCTTGCGATTGACACCTTCATGACCGTGTCCGTTTGGACTCCGTCGGGAAGAAGCGATCTGAGGCTCCTTTCGATTTTCCTCTGGTGTCTTGTGATTGAAGGGGGGATCCGCCGTTTAGGCAAGGATTCCAAAACCAAGGGAGAACTTCAGATGATCGTGAGCCCGTTCTTCCTTACCCTCCTCGCTTTCTCCCTCTGGACGATGACAGGCGAGGGCACCCTTCCCTGGAGGGAGCGCTTCCTTTGGGGGCTCGGGCTTCCCGTGGCGACCGGTTTTTTTCAGTGGCTCGTCGAGGGGCTTCGGGGTCGTCTCCGCCTGGCCCCGGTTCCTGAAAAAGTGAACGGGGCCCCGCTCCTCTTTTGGCTTGCGATGCTCCTCGGCCTCGCCTTTGGGGGGGTCCGCTTTTTTTAAGGTTGCAAGGGGACACGGTTTCAGTTATCATTACGCAGCCTTAGAGATAAGGTAACGCGTGGGAACTTCCCCTCTCAGAGTCCTCTAATACCCCAAGGTTTCATGAAAGGCTGAAGAGCCACATTCGGTGTGGGGTGAGAGCGCGGCATTTCAATGCATCAAAAATCCAAACGGCTCTTTCTGATCGACGGTAACTCCTTTTGTTACCGTGCGTACTACGCAATCACCCGGCTTTCGACCTCACGGGGAGAGCCGACGAATGCGATCTTTGGCTTCGTGAGCATGCTCCGCAAGCTTCTCCACGAGGAGAAGCCGGAGTTCCTCGCAATCTGTTTTGACCGGAAGGAACCGACCTTTCGGCACGAACGCTACAAGGAATACAAGGCTCACCGAAAGCCGATGCCGGAAGAGCTGGTGGAACAAATTCCCGGGATTAAAGAAATGACCGAGGCGTACCGGGTCGCGCAGTTCGAGCTGGCCGGTTACGAGGCGGATGATCTGCTCGGCACGATTGCCCGCCGGGGAGAAAAGGAAGGCTTCGAAGTTTTTGTGGTCACAGGAGACAAGGACGCGCTTCAACTCGTGGACGAGCAGATTCGGGTTTACAACACTCACAAGGAAGGGCTCATTTACGACCGTGCGAAGGTGGTAGAACGATTTGACGGCCTCGGCCCCGAGAAAGTGGTCGAGGTGATGGCGCTGATGGGAGATTCTTCGGACAACATCCCGGGGGTGCCGGGGATCGGAGAAAAAACGGCGATCCGCCTGATTCGAGATTTTGGATCCGTGGAAGGAATCTATAAAAATATGAACCGCTTGAAGCCGAAACCTTTGGCCGAGTCGCTCCGGGAGAATGAGCAGATCGCACGCCTCTCGCGCGACCTCGCGTTGATTGACGTCCACGTTCCCCTCGACATTGATTGGGAGGAGCTTCGAGTGAAAGAGCCGGACGAGGGAAAACTCTCCGGGCTTTTTAAGCGCTTCGAATTCCGAAGTCTTCTGAAAGAACTCACGCCGACCGGGGAAAAGGCCCAGGGCGAGCGGAAATACCGCCTGGTGAGCGATGAAAAAAGTTTTGATTCATTTTTGAAGGCGCTTGAGAAGGTAGATTTCTTCAGCTTTGATACCGAAACCACCGCAGCCGACCCGATGCAGGCGCACCTGGTCGGAATGAGTTTTTCTTGGAAGCCTTTCGAAGCGTTTTATATCCCCGTGGCCTCCAAGCATCACGAAGGAAAGGGGCTCGCGATCGAGGCCACGCTTAAGAAATTAAAGCCGATCCTGGAAGACCCGAAGCGCACCAAAGCGGGCCAAAACATCAAGTACGACTGGATTGTGATGCGCCGTCACGGTGTCCGGCTCCGCGGAATCTGTTTCGATACGATGATTGCGAGCTACCTCGTCAATCCCTTGAAGCTCAACCACAACCTGGATGACATTTCGTTTGAATACCTCAGCGTGAAAAAGATCACCACGAAGGCGCTTTTGGAGCGGGACGGCAAGAAACATCACCGAACGATGGATCAGGTGGATTTGGAAAAGATCTCGGAATACGCCTGTGAAGACGCCGACTGTGTGTTGCGTCTCGTTCCGGTGCTCAAGGCAAAACTCGAGGAACAGGGGCTGACAGAGCTTTTTGAAACGGTGGAGCTTCCCCTCCTTGAAGTGCTTGCCCAGATGGAAATGAACGGGGTCAAAGTCGACCTCAAATTTCTCAAAGGGCTCTCCGAAAAAATGGCCCGCGATCTTAAGAAGCTGACCGGGGAAATCTACGAAGAGGCGGGCGAAGAGTTCAACATCAATTCGACGAAGCAGCTTTCCCAGATCCTTTTCGTGAAAATGAAAATCCCGGTGGTGAAGCGGACGAAAACAGGTTACTCCACCGACGTAAGCGTCCTTGAAAAATTGGCCCAGGAACACCCGCTGCCGAAGCTCCTCCTGGAATACCGGGAGAAATCAAAGCTCAAATCGACCTATTTTGACGCGTTGCCCGAACTCGTGAACCGCGAGACCGAACTCATTCACACCTCTTATCATCAAACCACGACCGCCACAGGCCGGCTTTCAAGTTCAGAGCCGAACCTGCAAAATATTCCGATCAAGACGGAGACAGGCCGTGAAATCCGAAAGGCCTTCGTCGCGCGGGCGAAAAACCGGAAGGTCCTATCTGCGGACTATTCGCAGATTGAGCTCCGGATTCTCGCCCACCTTTCAGGAGACGCCAATTTGACCCAAGCGTTTCTTGAAGATCGGGACATTCACAGCTTCACCGCGACGCTGCTTTACGGGACGAAGGAAAAGGACGTGACTTGGGAGATGCGAAACGTCGCGAAGACGATTAATTTCAGCATCATTTACGGAAAGACGGCGTTTGGGCTCTCGCAGGACCTCGGGATTTCCATTTCCGAAGCGGACGAGTTTATTCAGGCGTACTTCCAACGTTATCCCGGCGTCAGGGACTATCTCGACACTCAAAAGGAAAAGGCGCGCCAGGAAGGTTGCCTCACGACCATTCTCGGCCGGCGGTCCTATTTTCCGGAAATCCATTCCAAAAATGTTCAGCTTCGGGGGTTTGCGGAGCGCGCGGCGATCAACGCGCCGATTCAAGGATCGGCCGCGGATCTGATCAAGCTCGCGATGATTGCGATTGAAAAAGAATTTGAAACTCGGCGGCTTGAAAGCTTAATGATCATGCAAGTGCACGACGAACTGGTTTTTGACATGGTGGACCGGGAAGCGGATGAGGTCTCGCGTCTCGTGCGCGAAAAGATGGAAGGGGCGGCGAGCCTTCAAGTCCCCCTGAAGGTCAAGCTCAGTGTCGGCGAAACGTGGTTTCGGGAGTAGGCCCGGAAGCGGGGCGCTCCTCGTCGGGCTGACCGGGAGTTTCGGCACCGGGAAAAGCACCGCTGCCCGTCTTTTTCGAGACCGGGGCGCCCAGGTGATTGATACGGACCGACTGGCGCACGAGGTTTTTCGCCGGGGAAACCGCCTCTACCCGAAGATCCGGGCGCTTTTTCCGGAGATTCAAGGGACCGTGAACCGAGCGAAAGTGGCTCGAGTGGTCTTCCGGAATGCCGGGAAAAGGAAACGGCTTGAACGCCTTGTTCACCCTTATGTCTTCGGGCGGATTTCAGAGGAGCTTCGCCGGAGACAGAAGGGAATCGTGGTGATTGAGGTTCCGCTTCTTTTTGAAAGCGGATTTCACCGAAAGTGCGCGAGAACGGTTGTGGTGAAGGCGAGGCCGTCTGAAGTGGTGCGCAGGCTTCGCTTCAAAGGTTTTTCGAAAGGCGAGGTCGAGGCGAGGTGGCGCGCGCAATGGCCTCTGGGGAGAAAAACGGCGCGGGCGGATTTCATCATTGAAAATTCGAAAGGGCTCGGACGAACCCGGGCCCAGGTGAGAACAGTTTGGAACCAATTGAACCGAATAGAAAGGAGCTTGCTTAAGCATGCCAAGAGAAAGAGATAGAGAACACATTCAAACCTCAAGAAGAGGGGACCCCCCCCGGCGAAACCCGTCGGAGGAACAGGGACCGGGTGTCTCCAAACCCGAGATGCCTTCGGTTCGGGTCGAAGGCGAGAAGGGGCTTGATGTAGCCCGACTCAAGAAAATGAAGATCAACGAGCTTCACGCCTTGGGCCGAAAGTTCAATCTCGAGTCGACGACCACGACCGGAATGAAAAAGCAGGATCTGATTTTTAAGATCTTGGAGGCCCAGGCGAAGGAGTCGGGGCTGATGTACGGAGAAGGGGTCCTGGAAATTCTCCAGGACGGTTTCGGCTTCCTCCGTTCACCGAACTACAACTACCTGCCCTCTCCGGATGATATTTACTGTTCACCTTCCCAGATTCGGAGATTCAATCTCCGGACCGGGGACACCGTGAGCGGTCAAATCCGTTCTCCCAAAGAGGGAGAGCGCTACTTTGCGCTTCTCAAGGTGGAAGCGGTGAACTATGAGGACCCGGAGGCGGTGAAGGACAAGATTCCCTTCGATAACCTCACCCCGCTTTATCCTCAGGAACGGATGATTTTGGAGACCGGTCCGGATGATATTTCGATGCGGGTGATGGATCTTCTGACGCCGATCGGGAAGGGGCAGCGGGGACTCATCGTGGCCGCGCCTTACAGCGGTAAGACGGTCCTCCTTCAGAAAATCGCGAATAGCGTCACGAAAAACCACCCGGAGGTTTACCTCATCGTGCTGCTCATTGATGAGCGGCCGGAAGAGGTGACGGACATGCAGCGTTCCGTGAAAGGCGAGGTGATCTCCTCGACTTTTGACGAGCCGGCTGAGCGGCACGTTCAGGTGGCGGAGATCGTGCTCGAGAAGGCGAAGCGTCTCGTGGAGCACAAGAAGGACGTGTTGATCCTTCTCGATTCGATCACGCGGCTTGCGCGGGCCCACAACACGGTGGTGCCGCATTCTGGAAAGATCCTCTCCGGAGGTGTCGACTCGAATGCCCTTCACAAGCCGAAACGCTTCTTCGGATCGGCCCGCAATATCGAAGAGGGGGGAAGCCTCACGATCATTGCCACGGCGCTCGTCGACACGGGATCCCGAATGGACGACGTGATCTTTGAAGAGTTCAAAGGGACGGGCAATATGGAGCTTCAGCTCGATCGAGGCCTCTTCCAACGCCGCATCTATCCCGCGATCGATGTGAAGAAGTCGAACACTCGAAAGGAAGAGCTTCTCCTTCAGAGCGACGTCCTTCAGCGGGTTTGGATTCTCCGGAAGGTTCTCAATGAACTCAATCCGGTGGAGGCGATGGAGCTTCTGGTCGACCGCCTTTCCAAAACGAAGAGCAACGACGCCTTTCTGTCGAGTATGAATAAGGTGGAATAACCGTTTGAGAATCGAAAAGGAGTTGTGAACTATGAAAGAGGGAATTCATCCTACCTACGGGCCTTCGGTGGTCCAATGCGCCTGCGGCAATGTGATCGAAACGCGAGGGACCCGTCCCCTGATCACGGTGGATATCTGCTCAGGCTGCCACCCTTTCTTTACGGGAAAGCAGAAGCTCATTGACACCGCCGGCCGCATTGACCGCTTCCAGAAGAAGTACGGCACAAAGATTGCGGTCAAGAAGACGAAGAAGGCCTAACACTCCGCAGAGGGGGTTGCAATGTTTCCCAGGCGGAGACTCGAAAAATTCCTGAAGCGGGCGGAGGAGATCGAAGCGCTCCTTACCGATCCCGCAGTGATCCGGGATTCCCAAAGGACCCAGGCGCTTGCCAAGGAGCTCGGGGACCTTTCCGGAATGGTCCGCTCTTACCGGCAGTATCTCAAGATCGAGCGTGAGATCGAAGAGACCGCCTCACTCCTCAAAGAGTCTGACCCCGCCTCCGATCTTCATCGTCTTTATCAAGAAGAGGGGGAGTCGCTTCGTCAGAAGAAGCAAGCGCTCGAGCAGGAGATCGTCGGCAAACTTTTCGGCGCGGAAGACCCGGATGCGAATCGAAACGCCATTATCGAAATCCGCGCAGGGACCGGGGGAGAAGAGGCGGCTCTTTTTGCCTGCGACCTTTTCCGAATGTATTCCAAATTTGCCCAATCGTGCGGACTTCGGATCGAAGTGATGGATTCAAGCACGACCGGAAAGGGGGGCTTCAAAGAGATCATCTTTGCCGCCGCAGGTCAAGCCGCCTTCAAACGGTTCCGATTCGAAAGCGGAACGCACCGGGTCCAGCGCGTTCCTCAAACCGAGGCGAGCGGTCGGATCCACACCTCTGCAGCGACGGTGGCGGTGCTTCCCGAAGCCGAAGAGGTGGATGTTCAAATAAATCCCGTCGAGCTTCGGATCGACACCTTCCGTTCCAGCGGTCCCGGGGGGCAACACGTCAATAAAACCGATTCTGCGGTCCGGGTCACCCACATTCCGTCCGGGCTGGTGGTGAGCTGCCAGGATGAAAAATCGCAGCACAAGAACAAGGCGAAGGCGATGAGAATTTTGAGAACCCGGCTTCTTGACAGGAAGCGATTGGAACAGTCTGAAAAGATTCAAGCTGCCCGAAAAAAGCAGGTGGGGACGGGTGACCGGTCGGAAAAAATCCGCACGTATAATTTTCACGATCGAAGAGTCACCGACCACCGGATCGGTTTGACTTTGCACAACCTCGATGATATTTTAGGCGGACATTTGGAAGAGCTCATAGGGGCTCTCGAGAAGGAGGAGTGGACCCGCCGTTTGGCGGCCGAGAGCGATGAAGACTGAAGCCCCTTCCCTGGTGAAGGTTTCCGAGTGGCTCGACTGGGGAGTCCATGAACTGGATTTCCTGGAGGAGACGGAGGCGAGGCGGGAGTGCGAAGAGATGCTCGGAGCCCTTTTCAAGGTGTCCCGACCCGAGCTTTATCTCACGAGAGAACCCTACCCCGGCCTCTTTCCCCAATTTTCCGACTGGATTCAGGCGAGAAAAAAACGGATTCCGCTCGCTTACCTTTTAAAAAGAGCCCCCTTTTGGGAGGATGAATTTGACGTGGAAGAGGGTGTCTTGATCCCTCGCTCCGACACCGAGACCCTCATCGAAGCGTTTGTCACGGTCGGCGGTTTTGATCAACGGAGTTCCTTCCGTTTTCTAGATTTAGGGACCGGCTCCGGGAATATTGCGGTGACGATCGCAAAGCTTTTTCCGGAATCAAAGGGCGTGGGATCAGACGTTTCCGCTCAAGCCCTTTCTGTTGCCAGAAGAAACGGGGAGCGGACAGGAGTGAACGGCCGGATCGAATGGACCCAAGCGGACGGGCTTGGGGCGTTTACCGGAAAAAGTTTTGATCTGATCTTTTCAAATCCTCCTTATGTGGCGTCCGAAGAGCTGGAAACGCTCGACCCGGAGGTTCGCTGGGAGCCCCGTCTCGCCCTCGACGGGGGAAGGGATGGCCTCAATTTTTATCGGCGGATTTTTGACGAGCTTTCTTGTTGTCTCCACCCCGGAGGAAGCCTCTGGGTGGAAATCGGAGCAGGACAAAGACTCTCCGTTCACACCCTTTTTGAAAAAAAGGGATTTCGAAACATCGGGGTATTCAAAGACTTGCACGGAATCAGTCGGGTCATGAGCGGAATCGGATTCCATGGATAAAATCGTCATCCGAGGAGGGCGAAAGCTCCGGGGAGAGATCGAAGTGTCCGGGGCGAAGAACTCCGTCCTTCCGATCATGGCGGCCGCGTTATTGGCCGAAGGGGAATCGGTCCTCGAGAATGTTCCCAATCTGAAAGACATCCAGACGATGATGAGGCTCCTCCATTCCCTGGGAGCGAAGGCCCACTATCAGGCAGGGACGCTTACGGTGAAACCGGGGCACCACCTGAGCCCGGTTGCGACTTACAAACTCGTGAGTACGATGCGGGCCTCCGTCTGTGTGCTGGGTCCGCTTCTGGCGCGGTTGGGCCACGCGGAGGTTTCACTCCCCGGTGGCTGCGTCATCGGGGCGAGGCCGATCGACCTTCATTTGAAAGGTCTGAGTGCGCTTGGGGCCCAGATCGAAATTCAGCACGGGTACGTGGTGGCGAAAGTAAAACGGAAGCTTCGCGGGAACCCGGTCTTTCTGGGCGGGTCGTTCGGCTCCTCGGTGCTTGCCACGGGAAACGTGATGATGGCCGCGACCCTCGCTTCGGGGAAGAGCGTGATTCAGAATGCGGCGTGTGAACCCGAGGTGGTGGACCTCGCGCAATTCTTGAAAAAGATGGGCGCCCGGATTCAGGGAGAGGGTTCTCCTCAGATCGAAATCGAGGGAGTGAAAAGCCTCAAAGGGGCGCGCCACCGAATCATTGCGGACCGAATTGAAACCGGGACCTTTATGGTGGCCGCTGCGATGACAGGAGGAGAAGTCACTATTAAGAATACGATGCCTGAACATCAAGACGCTTTGGTGGATAAACTGCTGCAAAGCGGGGTTCGGGTCGAGAAGAACAAAAACACGATCCGGATTCGCCGGAACGGCCGACTCCGTTCCGTCGATGTGACGACCCTGCCTTACCCCGGCTTTCCGACCGACCTTCAGGCGCAGATGATGGCCATGATGTCGATTACGCCGGGAATCAGCATCATTACGGAAAAGATTTATCCGGACCGCTTCATCCACGTGGCGGAAATGAACCGGATGGGTTCGCGGATCTTTTTGGAGGGGGACAGCGCGATCGTTCACGGCGTGAAACGCCTGAGCGGAGCCCCGGTAACCGCCTCGGACCTTCGGGCGAGCGCGGCTCTCATATTGGCGGGACTCGTGGCGGAGGGAGCCACTGAAGTCAGGAGGGTTTATCACCTGGACCGGGGCTATGAACAGATTGAAGAGAAACTTTCGGGCTTAGGAGCCCACATTCGGAGAGAAAAAGAATGATTACAATCCGTCTCAAAAAAACGGGAACGAAAAATCGGAAGCAGTGGCGCATTGTCGTGATGGACAGCCGAAGAGGACGGGGCGGAAGCCTCCTCGAGGAGATCGGCTTCTTTAATCCGCACACCGAGCCGCCCAAGATTCAGGTGAATCAAGAGAGTTACGCGGAGTGGACCCGCCGGGGCGCACAGCCGAGCGTCGTCGTCCGCTCCCTCGTGAAGCAGGCAAAATCCTGACTCGTGCGAATCGACGTCGTTACCTTATTTTCTGAGTTCTTTCATTGGTCTTTTTCGCATTCGCTCCTGAAGCGGGCGCACGCGAGAGGAAAGGTCGAGTTTCATCTTCACGACCCGCGCGACTATACGGAGGACCGCCACCGGACTGCGGATGAGAAGCCTTTCGGGGGAGGGGCGGGAATGGTCCTGAAACCGGAGCCGATCTTCCGCTGTGTGGAAGCGATCCCCGGGAAAGGCCACGTGATTTTGCTGAGCCCCCGCGGAAAGCCGCTCACCCAGGAGCTTGCGCGCCGCCTTTCCGGGAAAAAGCAGCTCGTTTTGATCTGCGGTCATTACGAAGGCGTGGACGAAAGAGTCTCGGAACGTCTGGTCGACCAGGAAATTTCGGTCGGAGACTTCATCACGATGGGGGGAGAGGGTCCGGCCCTCTGTCTTGTTGAAAGCGTGGTTCGTCTTCTCCCCGGGGTGCTGGGGAATCAGGAGTCTTTAAAGGAGGAGAGCTTTTCCTTTTACCGGAACGGGGTCGTCGGCGCGAAGCTCGAGTTTCCCCAATACACGCGCCCGAGAGATTTCCGCGGCTGGAAAGTCCCCGGAGTCCTCCTTTCCGGAGATCACGAGGCGATTCGAGAATGGAGAAAGAAAGCGGCCGTTCGAGCGACCCGCAAGAGCCGGCCGGAACTTTTAAAGAGAAAGAAAATAAAATCCAAGTAAGCAAGAGGAGTCAAAACGTATGGCAACCAACCTGATAGAAAAAGTCGAGGCCCCGCACCTCAAGAAAGACATCCCTTCGTTTCGACCGGGAGACACCCTGCGGGTCTATTTCCGGGTGAAAGAGGGGGAGAAGACCCGGACCCAGATGTTCGAGGGGATTTGCATCCGTAAGCGGGGCCGAGGCCTCGGCGCTACTTGCACGCTCCTGAAGGAAAGCTACGGAGACAAGGTGGAGAAGATCTTTCCGCTCCATTCTCCCACCGTGGAGAAGATTGTCCGAGTCCAGGGGGGCAAAGTGAGACGCGCAAAGCTCGGTTATCTTAGAAGAGCCAAATAGGCCCCCGAGCTTGAGCGGCGCCCGAGCGCTTTACCGATTCGACGAACGCTGGGTCGCCTCTTCTGCTGACACTCCCGTGATCGCAGGGGTCGACGAAGCGGGACGAGGGCCCCTCGCCGGCCCGGTCGTAGCCGCAGCGGTGGTTTTCCGCCGCCCCGTTTTTCTTAAGAAGCTCAATGATTCAAAAAAGCTTTCTCCGAAGACAAGAGAGTCTCTTTTTAAGGAGATCGCGGCACACGCCCACGTGGGAATTGGAAGGGTGAGTGAATCGGTGATCGACGAAATCAATATCCTTCAAGCAACCCGGCTTGCGATGCGGGAGGCGGTGCTCGCCCTGCCCCGGACCCCCGGGCTTCTTCTGATCGATGGAAAGATCAAACTCGACCTTCCCCTGCGGCAGGCGGCCATTATTCGGGGAGATGGGCGGTCGGCCGTGATTGCGGCGGCTTCCATAATGGCCAAGGTCTTTCGGGATCATTGGATGAAGGGGCTTGATTTTCTTTACCCGGATTACCGTTTCAAGCTTCACAAGGGCTACCCCACGCCCGAACACCTGCGGATTCTTGAAGAAAAAGGGGCGAGCCCGGTTCACCGGAGAACGTTCCGGCCGGTGCGGGAGTCTTTAGAGGAGTCTCGTCCGTGAGTGATTTCCTGAAACTGGGAGTTCGGGGCGAGGCGCTCGCTTGGAATTTTCTAAGAAAACAGGGTTACGAAATCGTCGAAAAGAATTACCGGACCCGCCTGGGAGAGATCGACGTCGTCGCGCGGAAACAGGGCACGCTTGTCTTCATTGAAGTGAAAACGAGACGAAATCACCGGTTTGGCCTTCCGGAGGAAGCGGTCGATTGGAAGAAGCGCCGGAAGCTCGCCCGGGTCGCGGAAAGTTTCCTCCAAACGAGGAAACTGGAGAATACGCCCTCCCGGTTCGATATCTTATCTCTCACGTGGGACGGGGTCGGGGAACCGGAATTTGTCCTGCTTGAAGATGCATTCAGTCTGGAAGAGGCTTAAGGGGGCGCATGAATTTTCTGAATCCTTTCGATGTCCGGCGGGGGGAGGGGAGAAAGACCCTCCTCATGTTTCTCTATTTTTTCCTCACGATCCTCGTCCTTTATGTGCTGAAGCCGGTCCGAAGCTCCCTTTTTCTTGAGGAGCTCGGGAGCGAAAACCTTCGTTACGTTTACTTGGGAGAGGGCCTCCTTCTCCTTTTTGTGACCTGGGCTTACGTTCAGCTTGCGAAGAAGCTTCCGAAAAAAAGACTTTTCAGCGGGGTCCTCCTCTCTTTTGTCGTGAGCCTTGTGATCTTCTGGTGGCTCTTCCTTCTGAAAGTTCCCTACCTGAGCGCCTTTTTCTATGTCTGGGTCGCCTGCTTTTCGATTACGAGCGTCACGCAATTTTGGACCTTGGCGAACGACCTCTACGACCCCCTCGAGGCGAAGCGCCTTTTCGGCCTCATCATCAGCGGCGGAAGTGCCGGGGGAGTTCTCGGGGGGATTTTCACGAGCCAGGCGGTCCGCTGGGTTCGAACCGAGGACCTGCTTCTTATTTCCGCAGTGATTCTTTTAGGGTGTATCGCGCTGATTACCCTGGTCTGGCGTTACGTTCCCGGTTCTTCGGCCGGCACTCATTCGGGAGCGGAGGTTTCCCCGGAGGCCCCGTCCGTGAGGAAGCTTTTCTTTAGCTCTTCTTATCTCTGGATGATCGCCGGGGTTGTGCTTCTCGCCAAAGTGGCCTCCACGGTGGTGGATAACCAATTCAATGCCGCGGTGGAGGTTGGCTTGGTAGGAAAGGAGGCGAAGACCGCCTTTTTTGGCGCCTTCAGCGCGGGGCTGAATGTCATCTCCTTTCTGATGCAGCTTTATGCCACAAGCGCTTCGCTCCGGCTTCTCGGGCTTGGGATTTCTCTTGTCCTGCTTCCGGCGGGCCTCGGATTGGCTTCTCTGGCCACGTTTCTTTACCCGGTCCTCTGGACCTCGACCTCCCTTAAAGTCTTTGACGGCAGCATGAATTATTCCATCCAGCAGGCGGCCAAAGAGGTGCTTTATCTCCCCCTCTCTTCACCGGTTCGTTACCGGATTAAGCCGGTGATTGATATGCTGGTCTACCGGGCCTCAAAGAGTCTAGGGGGCCTTCTCATTATCTTTCTCACCCCGCTTTTTTCCATTCCAAACGAACGGGTCGGGATTTTGGTGCTTGCCCTAATCCCCTTCTGGATTCCGCTCGTCTGGAAGACGAGATCAACCTACCTGGCTCGTCTCCGTGAGAATCTCTTGAGGGAAAAGCGTGACGAGGAGGTCCGCTCCAAGGGCCGTCGGCCGACGGAAGTTCTGAACTTTCTCGAGGATGAAGCTTCTTTGAGCAAACTCCGCTCCTTCTTGACCGAGGAATCGACCATCGGAAGAAAAATGGCGGCCGCTGCCCACCTCGTCTATCACCGCGGAGGGAAAGGACTTGAGAAAACCCGCCGTCTCGTGAACGAAATGATCCGTTGGGAGGCGCTGGAATCGGTTTCCGGAGAAGGAGAGTCGCGGGAGACCCTTCGGGAAAAGGAGCTCTTAGATGAGCTCCTGCTTCGGGAGGTGGAGAAAGAAGTTCGGCCTGAGAAGCCGAGATCCGAGGGGGGGGCGGAAAATACCGAGATCACTTTGAAGCATCTCGCGGCTTTGCTGGAAGACCCGAAGCAGGGGATGGCCTTAAAAAGAAAGGTGGCCCGGTTCTTGGAATATCAGGCGACTCAGGAAGCGGCGGATCGAACGACCGAGATCTTGTCAAAGACGGAGGTGCACGCACTTCGATTTCTCCTTATGCAAGCGCTCCTTCGGATGAAGGAACGGAATCCCGCGATCCGTTGGAATCGGGATCTGATTAAAAAGGCGATCCTTCAGGAGACCGAACTCTACCAAAAGTTAGAGCAGATCCGGCATTTCTATCTCGAAAAGGCTCACCCCAAGAAGGAGGAATTTTTGGAGATGACCCTCCGGGCCTTGGGGGAGGAGACGCTCGAGCGAGTTTTCCGCTGTCTGGAACTCCTTTACCCGAGCGAATCCCTCGCCGTCATTTTTGACCGGCTTGTCGAGCACCCGGAGTCCGACGTGATCCGTTCGCACGCCATTGAACTTTTGCACAACCTTTTGGGGCCCGAGTTTTCGGGGGATTTGGAAAGACTTTTTAATGAGAAGACGCTTCGGGAAACCTCCGAAGAGAAGATCGTCACCCTTCTTGAAGAGATATCAAGGTCGCGGGATCGCTGGCTTTGGCTTGCCGCACACTTTTTAGTGGCCGAGCTCGGCCTCGAAATGCGCTGGCCGAAACTGGAGGCCATCGTTTCCCCCCGTTCGTTTGAATTTCTGGATGTCTAGGAGGGGTCTGAAATGGTTGAGAGGACCCAAGGTTTTCTATCTTCTTCTCGGGGTCACGCTCCTTCTTGGAACCGGTTGCCGGACGGGTTCGGGGACCCTGGATCCCGGACTCTCTTTGGGCCCTTCCTTGGGACTCGACCAGAGCGTGGTTTTCCAACGGGCGTTGAGGGCGGAACCGGGAACCTCTAAGCTGGAAAAAGCCCGGATTGACTATCTTCTTGAACGGGTTCGGAACTCCCCTTATAATTTCATCCGCAACGGTAGCCGATATACAGGGAAACAAGCGGAGGCCCATTTTCGGTGGAAATATTCCTTCAGCGTCAAACGGGTGAAGACAGCCGAGGATTTTATCGTCTGGATCGCCACACGTTCCAAGCTCTCGGGACATCCTTACTTCGTGGAGTTTCTGGACAAGAGACGGTCTCTTTTACGGGGCCTTCTGACAAGCGAACTCGAACATTTCGATCAGGCGCTTCAAAGCGAGAGAGAGGCGGCCCAAGCACTTCAAACAGCCGATGCTCAATCAAACGGATAGATTACCTAAACCTTCCTTATTAACTGTGAAACGATACGGACTTAGCTTTCTCATTTTCTCTCTGTTCTTCGGGAGCTCTCTTTTTGCTCAAGAGATCCCCTACGACCGCTATGCCTCGATCTGGCGAGAGGGGCCGCTTAAAGAACAACCTTCCAAGGCGGGAGAGGCACTCGCAAACTTCGGGAAACATTTTCTGGTTTATCCCTTTGAACTGATTCGCTGGCCAATGGACCGGGCCTTGGTTTTTGTCGAGGACTATCACATCGACGACAAGGTCGACTGGATTTACGAACAGTTGAAGGATCACGGAATCACACCTCGAATCCGCTCCCTCTCCGGAGGGGACAGCTTTGGGGGAGGGGTAGACATTGAGCTCATTCGGCTTCTCAGGCTCAAAGAGAAGCTTCCTCATACGACGTTCGAGGGCGGAGGTTTGTGGACCCTGGATGGGATCACCGAATATCACGCGGATATCGTTCAAAGCAGCCTCTTCGAGACCGGGCTCCGTGCCGGCGGCAACTTTAAATACGAAGATCGCAGGGAAGAACATTTTTACGGGATTGGTCCCGACACGAGCGTTGGTGACGACACTTCCTATAGAATGGCAAGGACGACCCTCGCCACTCTCCTGGGCTATTCCTTTTGGAATACCTGGGACGTGGAGGGGAAATTTGCCTTCCAGCACGTAAACATTACAAAGGGCGAAGACAAGGAGGATGGGCGGGAAATTATCGACAAGATCTTCGTTGTCCCAGGAAGTCGAGAAATTCCGGGACGCTTTGGCGACCGAATTCTGAGCTGGGACCTCGCACTCGAGCACGACAATCGGGATAGCAAAGATGTCCCGACCCAGGGAGGGTTCCAACGGTTTCAGTTCGGTTTCCACAAAGGGATGGATAACGACACCGGATACTTTAAGTACCGGGGAGAAGCGGGGCATTTCTTTAAGATTTTCTCGAAGAGGCGAATCCTTGGCCTCCGCGGGGTGGTGGAGCACCACGATGAAGTGGGCGATCGGAGAGTGCCCTTCTTTGACATGTCGCGTCTCGGAGGCTACGGCGCGGCTCCGAGATACGGAGACACCCACCGGGGCTTCGTGCGGGACCGTTTCTACGACGAGAGTCTCCTGCTTTTCAACGTGGAGTACCGCTGGATCGCCTGGGAATATCGCGACTTCCGAATGGACCCCGTCGTTTTTACCGATCTGGGGCAGGTGTTTGGAGAGTGGAGCGATTTCCAGTTTAAAGATTTTCGAACCTCCTACGGGTTGGGGTTTAGGGTCAGTGTCGAAAAAGAAGTCATCTTCACCTTTGAAGTCGCTCGCAGCAGCGAAGGAACGCAATTTTATGTCAAGACCAAGACTCCTTTTTAAGGTTTTTGCTCTCTTCGTAGCCCTGGTTCTCGCGGCGCCGGTCTCTTTTGCCCGGCAGGCATCCTCGGGATACCGCGGGCGCGAATCCGGACTCTATCGGGACGTCTTCGATCAAAACATCTACTACGAAGGAACCCAGTACCTTCACCTGGAACGGCTTTACGAGGATCTCTTTCACATAAAGCAGAGGTCGCTGAACGTCAACGTGTTCGACGAAGTCCCCGATTCCTTGTTCTTCACGAACCGTCACGGACGCGAGCGGATGCCGATCGAGGCTTTGAAGCAGGGGCCCTCGGCCACAAGCGGCCCTGACCCCGGAGGGAAATGGACAATCACGAAAGGAAAGTTTGAGGGGTTGACCCCCGGTTTCTTTGTCCGGGACGAGAAGGGGGAGAAGTACCTCCTAAAATTTGACCGGGCGGAGTCTTTGGAACTTGCCACCGGAGCTGAGGTGATCGCAAGCCGCTTCATGCACGCCCTGGGCTACAACGTCCCGCAGTATTCGCTTGTTTACCTCAAAAGAGACCAGTTTGACATTGAAGAAGGGGCCGAGATCTACGATGACACCGGATTTAGGAAGAAATTGACCCCGGAAAAGCTCGAAGAATTCCTCCTCTTTCTTCCTGAGACGGCCGAAGGCCAGTACCGCGCCTCCGCCAGTTGGATCCTCAAGGGAGGGATCCTCGGGCCGATGCGTTTTCAGGGAAGGCGGAAAGACGACCCCGACGACCTCGTGAACCACGAAGACCGGAGAGAAATCCGGGCCCTCCAGGTGTTCGCCTCCTGGCTCAACCATAACGATGTCCGGGAAAGCAACTCGCTTGACGTGGTGGAGCAGGCGGAGGGGAAAGAGGTGATCCGGCACTACCTGATTGATTTCAACTCCTGCCTCGGATCAACAGCCCGGGGCCCCAAGCCCCCCATGTTTGGACACGAGCATATGCTGGATTACGGCGAAACGCTCAAGGCCATTGTGACGCTCGGATTCTGGAAGAAGCCGTGGCAAAAGCGCTGGGAGGAGTCCGGAGAGGCGATCCGTTACCCCTCGATCGGCTATTTCGATAACCGCCAGTTTGACCCCGGTCGTTTTAGAACCCAGCTCCCTTACTTCTCCATTAAGGACCTCACGCGCGCGGACGGATTTTGGGCCGCGAAAATGCTCATGAAATTTACCGATGAGGAGATTCGGACGGTCGTCTCGACCGGAGAGATTACGGACGGGGAAGCGCGGGAGGAGCTTGCGAAAACTTTGATTGAACGGCGGGACCTCGTGGGAAAGTACTGGTTCAAGGAAGCCAACCCGCTCGATGAATTTCAACTGCTCGAGAGCGGGGAGGGGCTTGAACTCCGCTTCGAAGATTTGGCCGTTCACTACGGGTTTCAGCCGGAGGGAAAGAGCGTCTACCGTTTCGACGTGATCGGAAAGAAGGGGAATCGAGGGAAACGGATCGCCCAGGAGGAGACCGCGGATGAAAGTTTCACGGTCAAATCCGAGTGGCTTCAAGAGTATCCTTCGATCGACCTTTTGATCCGTACCCGTCGGGATGGCGAAAAGGAGTGGAGTCCCTTCGTTCGGGTCGAGCTTCGGTCCGAGCAAGACAGAACCCGCCTTGCGGGAATTCTTCATCAGGATTAATCTCCGTCCCTTTAGTGGGCTCCCGTTTCCCCCTTGTCTCCCATGTCACCCATTGTCAGTCCCATGAAAACACCTGACGTGTCGGGCTCCAGCGTTCTTGATAGAATCGGCAACACACCGTTGATTCGTTTGCGGCGGATTCTGCCGCGCGAGGCCTCCTCTTCAGTCGAGGTCTACGCCAAAGCGGAGTGGTTTAACCCGGGAGGATCGGTGAAGGACCGGCCGGCTCGGCAGATGATTCTTGATGGCGAAGCCCAGGGGCTTTTCAAGCCGGGAAAAACCCTGATCGATTCCACCTCCGGCAACACGGGGATTGCCTACGCCTGGATCGGCGCTGCGCTAGGCTTTCCGGTGGAACTGGTGATGCCGAAGAACGTGAGCGAGGAGAGAAAAAAGATCCTCGCAGGCTTCGGCGCCAAAGCCACTTACTCGGACCCCCTCCTTGGCTCCGACGGCGCCCGCGAGCTTTGTCGTTCGACCGTGGAAAGAAATCCCGAGAAGTATTTTTTTCCCGATCAGTACAGCAACCCCTCCAACTGGAAAGCGCATTACCTCACCACCGGGCCCGAAATTTGGAAGGAGACCGGGGGAAAGATCACTCACTTTGTCGCAGGGATGGGAACGAGCGGCACGATGATGGGAACGAGCCGTTTTCTCAAAGAGAAGGACCCGAAAATTTTCACTCTGGCAGTACAACCCCCTCCTTTTCACGGCCTCGAAGGTCTGAAACATATGGAATCATCGATCTCCGTCCCCATTTACGAGGCGAAGCGCCACGACCGCAAACTCACGGTCGAGACCGAGCCTGCGTATGACCTCACCCGCCGGCTTGCCCGGGAAGAGGGGCTCCTCGTGGGGCCTTCTTCAGGGGCGGCTCTCCTTGGAGCGTTCGAACTCCTCAAGGAAGTGCGCGAAGGGGTGATTGTGGTGATTTTTCCGGACGGAGGAGACAAGTACCTCAGCACCAGCCTTTGGGAATAGGAATGGCCGTTTCGATTCCTCCCGACTTCCTCCAGAAAATTCGAAGCCAAGCCGAAAAAGATTATCCCCACGAAACCTGCGGCATTCTGACCGGCCCGGCGAACCACAAAGCCCAGGTCACCGGAATCTACCGCTGCCGGAACGTTCAAGACGAGTACCACGCGCTTGACCCCGCGAGTTTCCCCCGGACCTCCCAAACAGCCTATTTCATTGATCCCAAAGATCTCCTTCGAATTCAAAGGGAGACGCGGGAGCAGCAGTGCGAAATACGTGTGATCTATCACTCCCATGTGAATACCGGCGCCTATTTCTCGGAGGAGGACCAACGAATCGCTCTTTCTGAAGGAAATCCAAACTATCCGGGCGTCTCTTACATTGTGGTTTCGGTCAAAGAGGGGAAGGCGGGGGAGGTGTCTCTTTTTGAATGGGAGGAGAAAAGCCGAAGCTTCGTTAAAACGGAGCTTAAGTAGGGAAGAGCTCGTTCCGATATATGTGGGTGATTGCCCCTCCCAAGAGATTGTGTTATATTGAAAGGAAGCTGAAACTCAATGGATAAGAAAAAATCGATCATCCTCGCTTTTGTTACCGGAGTTTTGGTAGCGCTCGCCCTAAATTTTTTCCTCCGTCCATCCAAGAAGGCGGAGCCCGAATTGCTCTCCGATACCCAGCTTCGTGAAAAGCTCGCCGGAGAATTGATACCTCTCCTTGCCGAAGAGCTCAAGCAGGACCAATACGTACGTCTGAAGGAAGATTATCTTAACAAGCTCAGAGGAGAATTCGGGGGGAGGGCCGTTCTTCCTTTGCCTGCAGCTCCTTCACCGGCCGCCCCGACGCCAACTGCTCCGATTCCACAGAAGGCACTGCCCGTACCTGATTCTGCACCGAGCCGCGGACCGAAGGATGCTCCAATCACCTTGATGGAATTCTCTGATTTTCATTGCCCCTTCTGCAAGCGGCTGTCTCCAACCTTGGACCAGCTGGTACAAAATTATCCCGGCAAAGTCCGCCGGGTCTTCCGTCACTACCCGCTTCCGATGCACCCCGGAGCCGACCGGACCCATATGGCTTCCGCCTGTGCCAACGAGCAGGGAAAGTTTTGGGAATATTATGACGGAATCTTTGCGCTTCCCGGAGCTCCTCAGGAAGCAGACCTTCAAACCATTGCTCAGAACGTGGGGCTCGATACGAAGCGTTTCCAGGAATGTTTAACCAGTAACAAATACCAAAACCTTGTTCAGCAAGAGGTGGCTGAAGGGAGCCAAAAGGGAGTTCAAGGAACCCCCACGGTCTTTGTGAACGATCAGATGGTGCCCGGAGCTTACCCCTACGAACACTTTTCGAATCTGATCGAGGGAATTCTGGACCCTTCAAAGGCGGTAGCGGCTCCGCCCGCACCGGCGCCTGCCGCACCTCCAGCCCCTGCCCAACCGGTGAAATTCGACGATCTCGAAGGAAGGCCGTCGCTCGGGCCCAAGAACGCGCCGGTCACCGTGGTGGAATTCAGCGATTTTCATTGTCCTTTCTGTAAGCGGGTCACTCCCACCGTGGAACAACTGATGAACAGTTACGAGGGGAAAATCCGACGGGTTTGGCGGCATTACCCCTTGTCGATGCACCGGGGCGCGGACCGGACCCACGAAGCTTCAGAGTGTGCTCACGAACAGGGAAAGTTTTGGCAGTATCACGACAAGATTTTTGAGACACTGGGGAGCGCTCGGGACGACAACGCGCTGACCCAAATTGCGGTAGAAACGGGACTGAATAAGGACAAATTTGAAAAATGTCTTACAAGCGGAAAGTACAAAGAACTGATTCAAAAAGAGATTGCCGCCGGGAGCCAGTCCGGTGTCCAGGGAACACCCGCCTTTTTCATCAACGGGAAACCTCTTTCTGGGGCCCAGCCTTACGAGAATTTTGACCAGCTCGTCAAATCCGAACTCGGTCAAACTTGAGTTCTCTCTAATACCCTCCCAGCCCGACCAGATTTCGATCCAAGCTCCGGTATTGGATCGCTTCAGCAACGTGGGGCTCAAGAATCTCGGCTTCACCCGCAAGGTCCGCGATCGTGCGGGCGATCTTTAAAATCTTAAAATAGGCCCGGGCACTCAACCCGAGTTCCCGAATCGCCATTCCTAGAAGTTTTTTCCCGGAGGAATCGAGCCGGCAGAAGTGTTTGAGCTCCTTCGGACGAAGAGTGTGGTTGGTCTTGAAAGGTCTCCCCTCAAAGCGTTTTCCCTGTCTCTGGCGGGCCGCGAGAATCCTTTCCCGAATGGAATCAGAGCCTTCCGGAACCTCTTCCCCCAAGAGGACTTCGTGACCGAGTGTTGGGACTTCAACATGAAGATCGATTCGGTCGAGGATCGGCCCCGAGATTTTCGCGTGATATTTATGAATTTGCCCGAGGGAACAGCGGCAGCTTCGTTTCATATCTCCGAGCCAGCCGCACGGGCAGGGATTCATCGCGCAGACCAGCATGAACCGGGCGGGAAAGGCCCATTGGGCCTTGGCCCGGGAGATCCGGATTTCTCCTTCCTCCAAGGGAGTGCGGAGCGATTCGAGCGCATCCCGGTGAAACTCGGGAAACTCATCGAGAAAGAGAACTCCTCCGTGGGCGAGGGAGATTTCACCCGGCTTGGGCCAGGTTCCGCCGCCCGCGAGCGCGGCTTGAGAAATAGAAGAGTGGGGAGAACGGAAGGGGCGCTCCCGGATCAATGGGAAATCGGAAGGAACCTGACCCGCCACACTATAGATTTTGGTGATCTCCAGCGCCTCTTCTTGGGAAAGGGGAGGGAGGAGAGTGGGGATCCGTCGGGCCAGCATTGTCTTGCCCGAGCCGGGCGGCCCCACGAAAAGCAGATTGTGCCCCCCGGCGACCGAAATTTCGGCCGCGCGTTTCACCGCAAACTGCCCTTTCACCTCCGAGAAATCGACTCCGCTCTGTGACAACAGTTTATCTTCGGGCCAGGGGAGAGCTTTCCAATCCTTCAAAGAGGATTTTCCCTGGAGAAAATGAACGACCTCTCGAAGGTGCGCCGCGGAAAAGACCGTGACTCCTTTTTGAAGTGACGCTTCCTGGGCGTTTTCTTCCGGAAGGACGAAAGGAATCCCCCGCCCTTTAAACCCGTCGGCCAAGACAAGGACCCCGCGCACCTTCCGAAGGGAACCGTCCAACGCAAGTTCACCCAGAAAAAGATAGTGCGCGAGCTTTTCCTTGGGGATCACTTCGGTGGCGGCGAGGATTCCGAGAGCGATCGGAAGATCAAAGGCCGGCCCTTCCTTTTTGACATCGGCCGGCGCCAAGTTCACCGTAATTTTCCTCGAAGGAAACGCAAATCCGGAGTTCTTGATCGCCGCCCGGACCCGCTCTTTCGATTCCTTCACCGCCTGGTCGGGGAGCCCGACCACGGCAAGCCGCGGAAGCCCCATCGAAACGTCGACTTCCACGTCGACCGGATAGGCTTCGATCCCCTGGTAGGAAGCGCTCGGAATCCTTGCAATCATGGGGCCTTCTTTCTATAATCCTTCCGTTTTGTGCGCCATTGTTTATATATCATATTATTATATTCAGATTGATAAAATAGCAATCTTATGAGCGGTTTGTCAACCTCTTCTTTGGGCCTCTCTTCTTCATGGAGTTAATCGACGCTCCGTACCCCCCTTTCCGGGCTTTTATGGCTGTCGGCCTTGCGTGGCTCGTTTCACAGGCGATCAAGGTGATTCGGGGGGTCTTGAAGGAGGGACGGTTCAATTTCAGGTGGCTTTTTGACACGGGAGGGATGCCGAGCGCCCATTCGGCGACGGTCTCTTCCCTTGCGACCGCGGTGGGGCTCTACTATCGTTTCTCATCCGTTCCGTTTTTGATTGCGCTCACGATTGCGGTGATCACGATGTTTGACGCGGCGGGGGTCAGACGCGCGGTGGGAAGGCAGGCGAGCATCCTGAACAAGATGTTGGACGATCTTTACGAGAAAGGCCAGGTTCCGGAGACTCGGTTGAAGGAACTGCTCGGTCATACGCCCGTCGAAGTCTTCGCCGGCGCCTTTGTCGGCATTTTCACCAGTCTCATCATTTGCGGCTGAGAAAGACGAAAGAAGAGGAGTCAATTCATGAATAAAGCGTTTAGGCTTCACTTATTTTTGATCGGGTTTCTCACATTGGGGTCCTGGACCGTCTGGTCGCAGGAGGAGATGATAGAGCTTGCCGAGCCCCCCCCATGGATCTCTCTCTGGGAGGAGGCGAGGGAGCTCGCTACCGAAGGGGATTATTTGGAAGCCAAGGAGCTCTATGAATCCCTGCTCGAAGACCCCGCCCCGCTCGGTTCCAAAGGTTCCACAATCCGCAAGGAGTATGAAGCGCTTCAGATGAAGATCCTTTTTTCTCCTCTGGAGACGCCCGAGAGTCTTTTTCACACGATTGAACCGGGTGACAGCCTCTATGAACTCGCCAAGCAATACAACACGACGGTGGAGCTTTTGAGGAAAAGTAACGGGATCAAAGGGGACACGATTTTCGCGGGAAAGAAGCTCAAGATCTCCAAGGCGAAGTTCTCTGTCGTGGTCCAAAAACGGCGGAATCGATTAACGCTTTTAGCGGACGGGAGCCTACTCAAGCGCTATAAAGTGGCCACCGGAACCGACGGTTCAACCCCCGCAGGGACGTTTAAGATCGTGAACAAGTTGGAAAATCCGACTTGGTACCGTGCCGGCGCGGTGGTTCCGCCTGACAGTCCTGAAAATATCCTGGGGACCCGGTGGCTCGGTTTTGACACGCCGGGGTACGGAATCCACGGAACAACGCTTCCGGAAACCATCGGCACCCAATCGAGCAAAGGATGTGTCCGAATGCTCAATGAGGATGTCGAAGAACTTTACGATGTGGTTCCTATGGGGACCGAAGTGGTGGTAAAGGAGTAAGGGAATGGCTGCAAAGAAGCTCGATTCTCCCCGGAAGGGAAAGGTCCAACTCGGCCAGCGGACCCTTCACGAAGCCTGTCTTCCTTTTGAACGCCCCATTGTCGAACTCGAGAAAAGGATTCAGGAACTCAAGGTTTCAAGTCAGGAAGGGATCGACCTTTCGGATGAAATTCAAAGCGTAGAGAAGAAACTCGAGAAGGCCCTCAAGGAGGTTTTTGACAATCTCACTCCCTGGCAACGCGTCCAAGTGGCTCGCCACCCCCTTCGGCCCTACACCCTGGACTACCTCCGTTATCTCACCGAGGACTTTGTCGAGCTCCACGGAGACCGTTACTTCAGTGACGACCGCGCAATTGTGGCCGGGTTTGCGAAATGGGAAGGCAAGGAGAAGATCGCCGTAGTCGGCCATCAGAAGGGAAGGGACACTAAGGAAAACCTCCTCCGGAGCTTCGGGAGCGCCCACCCCGAAGGCTATCGGAAGGCGCTCAGGGTGATGAAACTGGCGGAGAAATTTTCTGTTCCGATCCTTTCCTTTATCGATACTCCTGGAGCGTATCCGGGAATCGGTGCTGAAGAAAGAGGACAGGCGGAAGCAATTGCGCTGAATCTCATGGAAATGGCCGAGCTAGCCACTCCGGTAGTGGTGGTGGTGATTGGTGAGGGGGGGAGCGGAGGAGCGCTCGGGATCGGCGTGGGAGACCGCGTCTATGTTTTAGAGAACGCTTACTACTCCGTCATCTCCCCTGAGGGCTGCGCGGCGATTCTTTGGAAGGAGAATTCAAAAGCTCCGGATGCGGCTCAGGCCTTGAAGCTCACGGCGCCCGATCTTTTGGAGGCGGGATTGATTGACGGCATCATTCCGGAGCCCCTAGGCGGCGCCCACCGGGATTTTGAGCAGACCGCAGAATCGATCCGCAAGATGGTGAGCAAAGCTTTCGACGAACTCAAGGGGTTTTCAAAAAAAGAACTTCTCGACGAGCGGTACAAGAAATTCAGACGGATGGGAGTTTTTCGGGAAAAAGGAAAGAAGGAAGCTTAGGCGCGCTCGCTAAGGAATCTTCGCTTGAGCGAAAGGATCTTTTCCCGAAGCGCCCCCTGAGGAACGGTCTTCTTCAGAAGAGCGTCAGGAATTTCCAGCAGCGCAATCTCCCGGACCTTGTCGGCCTCATCGGGAAATCGCTCCATCAGTTCGGTGGTGGAGAAGCCCTTCCGAAACTTCAGATCATAAATCTTCTCGTAAGTCATTTCCTCCGTATTATCGTCCCTCAAGAACCCCCCCTTTAACTTCTAGATCTTGGGAGTCCGCGGGGGTCCTGCCACGAGATCTAGGAGGGGAAAAGCCCCTTCAAAAAAAGATTAAATTTCTTGTTGACAGAATCCGTTTATATTTACACAATGTAAAGTACAAACTATAAATTATCTTGTATAAACTAATCGTTCTTTTGACTTGTTTAGCAGTGGGGCTCTGGAGCGGTTGTGCCCGTGGAAGAGCCCGAGGGCCCGTGACAGTGGAGCAGAAGTTAAAGCGGGCGGAAGCGGCGCTAAAAGACGGCAGGGCTTTTGAGGCGCGAAAGTGGGCCGGGGAAGTCTTGTCAGAGCACCCGAAAAACCTTCAGGGGCAGAAGCTGATGGCCAAAGTCATTGAAAAGGAAACGATGACGGAGAAATCGATTCCTGAGCTGACAAAGATTCCGGAAGAGCTCGACAGCCAGGAGAAATCGCTCGCGGTGAAAACCTGGCTGGAACGAGGTCAGGGGTTCCTTCAAATGAACCGTTTTGACGAAGCGCTCCAAGCGGCCGAGCAGGTCTTTCTCCTCGACCCGGGGAACTTGGAGGCTTCCCGTTTGGTAGACGAAATCAAAAAAAACGCGCGGGAGCAGGGGAAGGAAGAGAGTGTTTTTGTCCAAAGCCTTTATCAAGAGGAAATTGACCGACGGATCGAGCGCTACAAGGAACAAGCCAGCGCCGCCCTCGAGTCTCACCATTACGCGTCGGCCCGGTTGGCTGTCGAAAAACTTCTTGTCCTGGATCCAAAAAATCGCGACGGTCAAAGGCTTCTCCAGGCCCTCGAGCAGGTAGAGGGAGCGCAGTGAAGCGCGAGAAACTCTACAAGATCGGCGAAGTCATGCAGTATTCGGGACTTTCCCGGCAAACCCTCCATAACTATACCCTGGCCGGCCTCATCTATGAAGCCCGGCGGACCGCCTCTGGCCACCGGCTTTACGACGAAACAGTTTTTGACCGTCTCGAACAGATCAAGACCCTTCAAGGAAAAAACTACACGCTGATGCAAATCAAAAAGTTACTCGAACAACAGAAACCACTCAAATGAAAAGGAGCCCTGCGATGAATGAGGATGAGTTCAAGCTTTGGAAAAAGTACAAACGGACGAAGAGTCGCGCCCTCCGCGAGGAGATCGTCAAGCGTTACCTCTACCTCGTGAAGTATGTGGCGGGGCGGGTCGCGATCGGGCTTCCTCCGAACGTAGAATTCAATGATCTCGTAAGCTACGGGATCCTCGGGCTCTTTGACGCGATCAATAAGTACGACGTCTCGCAGGGAAATAAGTTTGAGACCTACGCGGTCTCGCGGGTCCGAGGCTCGATCATGGATGAGCTAAGGAAGCTCGACTGGGCGCCGAGGCTTCTTAGGAAGAAGGCGCGCGAGATCGAAAAGAAGAGCCGGGAGCTTGAGGACAAGCTCGGCCGGGCTCCCCAGGACGAGGACCTCGCGAAAGAAATGAAGATTTCAGTGGGGGAGCTCAATAGTATCTACAGCGAGCTTAGCTCCACCACCTTCTTGTCGCTTGACGAGGTGTGGCAGAACGACGACGGGAACCGGCCAATTTCACGGCTTCAGACGATCGAAGACTCCGTGATGAGCAATCAGTTCAACTATGTTCACCAAAATGAGGTGAGAGAACTCCTGGCGGAGTCGATCGATGAGCTCCCCGAGCGCGAGAAATTGGTGATCGTGCTCTACTATTATGAGAACCTGACCCTGCGGGAGATTGGGGACATCCTCGAGGTTTCAGAGTCCCGGGTCTGCCAGATCCACACCAAGGTGGTGTTAAGGCTCCGTGCTCAACTGATGAAGAAAACAGGGGAACTCACGCTCGACGCCTGAGCCCCCTTTAAGTTTTCACCCCTCCTGCCGATACCCTCAATGAGAGGAGGGGTGCCTTTCCGACCATGAATCCGTCTTGTGTTTTCGGAGATCCTGAGTCCCAAACCGTGACCCCCAAAGACCCTGAGCCGGCGTCCGCGCAAATCCAGGACGAGCTTAGAAAATACCTTCGGATGATTCCGGAGGTGGCCGAACCGAACCTTGCCCGCGTCCTCGAGATTAAGGAACAGATCAAACAGGGGACGTATCTGACGCGGGAAATTATTGAAGCGACGGCGAGCCGTTTGGCGCTGCGATTCCTTCGGAAGGAATGAGTTCGGGCTGAACCGTTGTCTCGGGGCGGGTCTTCGGGGCGCGGAGTTTGCAGAGTTCAATCCACTTCTGAATTCCAGGAAGCTTCATAAATTTTTCCCATACCGCTCCCCCTGAAAGAAAATTCTCGAGCATAAGGACCGTAATCCCCTGATCGATCCCGAGGTATTCCCGGGCCCACCATTTCTTGTCGAGATTAAAGGCGTCTTTGAAACCGTGAGGCCCATAGAGGGAATCCTTGTAAGTCTCATAGAAAAATTTGATCGCTTGAAGCGAAAGTTCCGGAGTGAAGACCAGGGAAGAAATGCTCGCGTAAGGGGCCACGGTCCCGTCGTGGAATCCAAGGCCCGGTTTAGCGCCGTAAGCCTTATAGCCCCCCGGTCCAAGGCTCGCGGACAGTCCCCACGAAGCTTCCGAGTAGGCCTTATGTTGGTCTTTAAAACTCAGGGAGTACTCCCAGTTGGCTTCGGTCGCCTTCTTTGAGTTCTCGAAGTAATTGATTCCACGGTCGTCGAGTTCCCTGAAATCGATGAAGGCGTGCGAAAATTGATACGTGAAAAGGCTTCCCGAAAAGCAAAAGACGATTCGTTTCCCGTTATACTCGTCCTCCAAGCGGTTCCACGCCTCCCACGCGTCCGGAGGGACCGGGTGGGTTGAGGAACCGATCGCGAGCGCCTGGAGAATGATGAGCTCGCTGTATGAGTCCCAGTAATAAGGAAGAAAACCTGACTCCGGCTTCCAGCCGTGGCAGACGAGCGGGGTCCCATTCATCATCCATTGCCAGTCGACCCGGTCGTAAAGCTCCTGCGCGAGTCGCGGAAGATCGGTCCCGCGGAAGTATTGGGCGGCGAGGAGAGCGCCTGCGACCAGAAGGGCCGTATCGATGGAAGAGGCTTCCGAACGCCAAACGCGCCTTCCGGTCTTGAGGTCGAGGAAATGGTAAAAGAATCCCCTTTCGTGGTCCGCATCGTTCCTGAGTGCGAGAAGGGTCCGGCGAATCTGGTCGTAGGCCTTCCGGTAGGAAATCCAGCCGCGGGACTGGGCAATCGCAAGGCTCGCAAGCCCGAATCCGGTGGCTGCAATGCTCGCCGGAGAACCGGGCTGCGAGGAATCATTAACGAGGCCGGTCCCCCGATCGGCGTACCGGATGAAATACTGGATCGAATCCTTCTCAATCTTTTCTAAAAGCTGCCGGTCCTCCTCGGAGAGGGAGAAGGGGGTTCCCCCAACCAAAGAGGTCGAAAGGAAAAAGAAGAGGACAGCGAGAGAAAAGGCTCTAGTGGCCGGCACTGGTTTTAAACTTGGAAAGCTCTTCCTTCAGGCGGGCGACCAGGCGGTCGGGATTTTTTTCGTTTTCCGTGATGTTTTGAAGAAGGGAAAGTTTTTGATCGAGGACTTCCAGGGCTTGGTTGAGCGAGGAGGCGACCGATTTCGCCTCATCGAATTTTCGGAGGTGGCAGCGGACCCCCAGGTCCCCGCGCGCGACCTGGTCGAAGATCTTCTGAAAATGATAAAGGGGCCCCGCAATCTTGTGGGAAAGGTAAATCGTTCCCCAGGCAATGAGGAGAAACAGAAGGAGGAGTTTTCCGGCAAGACCGCGGTTCGTCTGGTCGAGAATCTCCTTAAAGACCTCCCGTTGCCGTTCGCTTAGGCGTTCCGCCTGCCGGACAAAAGAGAGGGGAGAAAGCGATTCCGAAGGTTCGTTCTTGGAATGGCGCGCCTCCTCGTACTGCTGTAGGCGTGAGGCGGTGAGGAGATCATTCCGCGTTCGCTCGTCAGAGAAGGCATCAAGAATTCCGCCCCAGATTCCGAAATAAAGACTCGTTAAGGAGACCGTCGTGATCACCAAAATGGCAAAGGTGATCGTGAACATGTAGCGGAACTGGAGAGGACGATTGACGAGAAAGTGCCGGCGCCGTTCTTTGTGGATCATTTTCTTTTTTTGAGTGTTTCACCATATAATAGGAGCCGCACCCAAGGGTGTCAAAGCTGTTTTATTAGGGAGGATTTGCGAAACGATGTGTGGAATCGTTGGTTATGTCGGTGATCGGGAAGCGCTCCCGATTTTGCTCAAAGGGCTGAGCCGCCTTGAATACCGAGGTTACGATTCAGCGGGCGTGGCTTGCCTCGACCCCAAAAGCGGTAGACTTTTAATCTATAAACAGAAAGGAAAGCTTCAGGCCCTTGCGAAAAAAGCGGTGCGGCTCGGCTGGTCGAGCACCTCGGGGATCGGTCATACGCGTTGGGCCACGCACGGCGAACCTTCGCGCGCCAATGCGCACCCCCACACCGACTGCCGGGGCGAGCTCGCGCTCGTCCACAATGGAATCATCGAAAATTACGCAGAGCTTCGGCAAAAGCTCACACGAAAAGGGCATCGATTCCGTTCCGAAACCGACACCGAAGTCTTGGTCCACTTGATCGAAGAGCATCACAAAGGGGATTTGGCCCTTGCGCTTCAGCAGGCTCTCAAGGAGGCCCGCGGCTACTTTGCTTTTGTTCTCATGTCGATGAAGGAACCGGACAAGCTTTACATTTTCAAACGTTCCAATCCGCTTGTAATCGGTCTTGGGAAAGGGGAAAACTTTGTCGCCAGCGACGTTCCCGCGCTTCTTCCTTACACGCGTCAGGTGCTTTTCTTAAACGACGACGAATATGGCGTAATTCAAAGAAACCGTGTCCAGCTTTATTCCTTAGAAAACCACCTCCCTTTGAGTAGGAAGGCTTCCCAGATTGAGTGGTCCGTCGCTGAGGCCGAAAAAGGGGGATTCCCTCACTATATGTTGAAAGAGATTTACGAGCAGCCGAAGGTGGTGCGGACGATTCTCGAAACGAGACTCCGGGGAGAAAGAATTTTATTTGACAGCGTCTCTCCAAAAATAGAAAAGCGGCTGAAAACGATTAAGAAGATTCACTTTGTCAGCTGCGGGACGGCCCATCACGCGGGTTTAGTGGGAAACTATATGATGGGTGAATGTTTAAATCTGCCTGTAGAGGCCACGGTCTCAAGCGAATTCCGATACGAGGATCCTGCGTTGGACAGGAACGACCTCGTGATCTTAATCACCCAATCGGGGGAGACGGCAGACACGCTCGCAGCGCTTCGAGAGGCCAAGCGAAAAGGGGCCCTCACATTGGCGATTGTGAACGTCGTGGGGAGTACCATTGCGCGCGAAGCGGATTCAGTGATTTACACCCACGCGGGACCGGAGATCGGCGTCGCGTCGACGAAGGCGTATCTGGCGCAGCTCGCGGTGACCGCTCTTCTTTCTCTTTACCTCGGCCGAATTCATCCGAAGCGAAAGAAAGAACTCGGTCCAGCGAAGATCAAAAGACTCATTCGTGAAC
>Ga0247727_10000413_pt1:0-40000 | contig 104095 bp, 97 predicted proteins | sample WisWelCaveWW1625_FD_202498 | JGI IMG/M metagenome (GOLD analysis project Ga0247727, IMG submission 202498) | Biofilm microbial communities from Wishing Well Cave, Virginia, United States - WW16-25 | ecosystem: Environmental > Aquatic > Deep subsurface > Groundwater > Cave microbial mat... | reverse complement strand
TTCGAGTCATTGGGGCCCATAGCTCAGCTGGTTAGAGCACCGTGCTGATAACGCGGGGGTCAGTGGTTCGAATCCACTTGGGCCCAGAGAAGGAGAAGAAGTAGAAGTTTCCGCTTTCCCGGGGGCAGTAGCTTCCGCCAGTGGTGGAAAATCCCCTTGGAAAACGAGGGGGTGTAGCTCAGCGGGAGAGCACCTGCCTTGCACGCAGGGGGTCAGGGGTTCAAATCCCCTCACCTCCAAAAGAAATATTTTGGATTTATCTGGATTTTTAGTACTTTGCTCTTTGACAACTGATTTTTAGTCTCGGCAGATTCACAATTGCTGACAATGCAGTAAAGGATTCTGTCAAGCTACTAAGGGCCATTGGTGGATGATTTGGCGCTTAGAGGCGATGAAGGACGTGGTAAGCTGCGATAAGCCTCGGGGAGCCGCAAACAGGCTTTGATCCGGGGATTTCCGAATGGGGCAACCCACCTTGAATCATCAAGGTATCCTTCTCTGAATCCATAGGGGAAGGAAGCGAAACGGGGTGAAGTGAAACATCTCAGTAACCCCAGGAGAAAAAAGAAATTCGATTCCGTTAGTAGCGGCGAGCGAAAACGGAACAGCCCAAACCTGAAGGGTGTCAAGCCTTGGGGCGTTGCCCTTTGGGGGTCGTGGGGCGCTTGTGGCCGGGAACCCAAGATCCTGGCGGGAAGAAATCTCACTGAACGATAGCCGAAAGGCCTGGAACGGCCTGCCCAAGAAGGTGATAGCCCTGTAAGTAAAACCGTTCGGTGCTTCCTCGTGAGCGTTCCCAAGTATCCCGCGATAAGTGGAACCGCTGGAGAATTCGGGAGAACCATCTCCTAAGGCTCAATACTCCTAAGCGACCGATAGTGAACAAGTACCGTGAGGGAAAATTGAAAAGAACCCCTGTTAGGGGAGTGAAATAGAACCTGAAACCAATTGGCCTACAGGCGGTAGGAGCTCCGCGCAAGCGGGGTGACTGCGTGCCTTTTGCATAATGATCCGGCGAGTGATTCGATGCGGCGAGGTTAAGCACCGTGGGGTGTGAAGCCGAAGCGAAAGCGAGTCCGAATAGGGCGCTTAGTCTCATCGAATCGACCCGAAGCGGAGTGAGCTAGCCATGGCCAGGATGAAGCGTGGGTAACACCACGTGGAGGTCCGGACCGGTGTAGGTTGAAAACTGCTCGGATGAGCTGTGGCTAGGGGTGAAAAGCCAATCGAACTCCGTGATAGCTGGCTCTCCTCGAAATGTATTTAGGTACAGCCTGGAGAAGTAGCCGGTGGAGGTAGAGGACTCGTTGGGCTAGGGAGCCTACCAGCTTACCGAACCCAAGGAAACTCCGAATGCCACCGGTGGAATCTCTGGAGTCAGTCGGTGAGGGATAAGCTTCATCGTCGAGAGGGAAACAACCCAGATCGCCGGCTAAGGCCCCTAAATGGAAACTAAGTGGTAAAGGATGTGAGAACGCTTAAACAACCGGGATGTTGGCTTAGAGGCAGCCACCATTTAAAGAGTGCGTAACAGCTCACCGGTCGAGTGTTCTTGCGCCGAAAATGATCGGGGCTCAAGTTTCCTGCCGAAGCCGCGAACTTCCGATTCTCTTCGGAGCAATCGGGAGTGGTAGAGGAGCATTCCCAGGGCGTTGAAGCGGAAGTGGCAAACTTCCGTGGAGCGCTGGGAAGAGATTATGCCGGAATGAGTAGCGATAAAACAGGTGGAAAACCTGTTCGCCGTAAGCCCAAGGTTTCCCGGGGAAGGTTAATCCGCCCGGGGTTAGTCGGTCCTAAGTTGAGGCCGAAGAGGCGTAGATGATGGACAGCAGGTCAACATTCCTGCACCATCGGCTTCGCGTTACGAATCGGAAGAGTGCCCAGGAGGCTAGGTGAGCGCGTGATTGGTTGTACGCGTCCATGCCTGTAGCTCTGCACGAAAGTGTAGGGTAAGGGGCGTTAGGGAGTCCAACCGCAAGGAAGGACGAACTCACTCATGCCACACTGGCGAGAAAAGCTCTTTCGGTCAGTGGAGCCGATGACCGTACCGTAAACGGACACACGTGGGCGAGTAGAAAATACTAAGGCGCTCGAGAGAATCCTCTCTAAGGAACTCGGCAAAATAGCCCCGTACCTTCGGAAGAAGGGGTGCCTGAGTAGGGTGACTGTCAAGGAAGCCCGAAAAGGCCTCAGTGAAAGGGGCCTAGCGACTGTTTAACAAAAACACAGCTCTCTGCAAAGTCGATAAAGACGACGTATAGGGAGTGACACGTGCCCGGTGCCGGAAGGTCAAGCGGAGGTGTCAGTGCCCGTAAGGGTGCGAAGCGCTGAAGTTAAGCCCCGGTGAACGGCGGCCGTAACTATAACGGTCCTAAGGTAGCGAAATTCCTTGTCGGGTAAGTTCCGACCTGCACGAATCGTGTAACGACTAGGCCGCTGTCTCAGAGAGGAACTCGGTGAAATTGTAGCAGCGGTGAAGATGCCGCGACCCCGCGACTAGACGGAAAGACCCCGTGCACCTTTACTATACCCTGGTATTGGATTCTGGTTTGGCGTGTGTAGCATAGCCGGGAGACGTTGAAGCTTGGGCGCTAGCTCAAGCTGAGTCATCAGTGAAATACCGGTCTCGTTTAACTAGGATTCTAACCCCATCCTGTGAAGCCAGGTGGGAGACAGTGCTAGGCGGGTAGTTTGACTGGGGCGGTCGCCTCCTAAAGCGTAACGGAGGCGTTCCAAGGTCAGCTTAGTGCGGTTGGCAATCGCACGCGAAGGGCAAACCTATAGAGCTGGCTTAACTGCGAGACCCACAAGTCGAGCAGAGACGAAAGTCGGAGTTAGTGATCCGGCGGTGGAAAGTGGAATCGCCGTCGCTCATCGGACAAAAGGTACGCCGGGGATAACAGGCTTATCGGGCCCAAGAGTTCATATCGACGGCCCGGTTTGGCACCTCGATGTCGGCTCATCGCATCCTGGGGCTGGAGAAGGTCCCAAGGGTCCGGCTGTTCGCCGGTTAAAGCGGTACGTGAGCTGGGTTCAGAACGTCGTGAGACAGTTCGGTCCCTATCTGTCGTGGGCAAAGGAATCTTGAGGGGGGCTCTTCCTAGTACGAGAGGGCCGGAAGAGACGAACCACTCGTGTGCCTGTTGTCCTGCCAAGGGCAGCGCAGGGTAGCGATGTTCGGACTGGATAAGCGCTGAAAGCATCTAAGCGCCAAGCCGTCTCCAAGATAAGGATTCCCAACCCGTTTTGGGTCGAGAAGGCACCTCGAAGACGACGAGGTTGATAGGCGAGAGGTGGAAGCCCCGTAAGGGGTGGAGCTCACTCGTACTAATCGGCCGTTCGGCTTGACAGTATGTCTTCATTTCGTGATCTGCCGAGACTAAATCAGTTGATTTTTGACGTAGGGTGCGCAATGAATTGCGCCCGCACACTTCATCTCTGTCTTCATTTTTCTCGGTGACTATACCGGAGGGGCCACACCCGTTCCCATTCCGAACACGGCCGTTAAGCCCTCTTGGGCCGATGGTACTGCCTGGGTAACTGGGTGGGAGAGTAGGTCGTCGCCGGGTTAATTTTTCTCTCGTCAAATTGGAAATTCCAAAGGGAAGTGTTATCTTATAAAGGACAAGGAAGATGATTATGATCCGAACAGTCCTTTACGGAATCCTTTTAGGGATATTAGGTTACGCACTTTTTCTTTGGAGGCGTTTGACGCTCAACCGCTTCCCTCAAAACCAAACCAACACGTCCAAAGCCAATCAGCGCTACCGTGCAAAGAATCACAAGGAAGCTTGGGTTCAGGTTTACGAGACCTCCTCTTCAGAAGAGGCCAAGCTGATTCAGGCGCACCTTCAGGAAGAAGAAGTCGAATGTCTTCTCTACGAGCAGGGGAAAAAAGATATTTACGGTAATGCCTTAAAGGGTATCGGAATCGCAGTTCCCAAATCTTCTGTACCTCTCGCTCAAAAAGTCATCAGCCGGATGCCGGTCTAACCCAGGGATCTTTTTGGATCGAATCCAGAAACAGCTTTCCGTTTTCTTGGAAAATCGTCCGGGGGTTCTTGCGCGCGCCTGCGCGGTTCTTTCAGACGCAGGAATTAATATTCTCGCTCTCGCCGTCCACGACACCGTCGACAATGCGGTCGTGCGGTTTCTTGTGGACAATCCCACCAAAGCGCTCCTCCTCCTGGAACAGGAAGAGTTTTATGTCTTGGAGCAACAGGTGCTCGTCCTTGAGGTCTTGAATAAACCGGGAGAGCTCACGCGGATCTCCCGAACGCTTGCCGAGGCCGATATCAATATCTCCTACGCTTACTGCACCGCTCGGCCGGATCAACATTCGGGCTGCCTGGTGGTCAAGACCGACAATCCCGAACGGGCCCTCGAAATCTTATCCCGCGGCTAACGCAGCCTCATTTTTCATGGTCCCAGCCCTCTCAATCCGATCTCTGACCAAATTTTACCGGCGTTTCAAAGCGCTCGACCAAATCTCCTTTGAGGTGAAAGAGGGAGACTTCTTCGGGTTTCTCGGTCCGAACGGCGCCGGAAAGACGACCACGATCAGTGTGATCACAGGCCTCGCCAACTATCAAGAAGGGGACGTGAAAGTCTTCGGGTATGATGTCCAGGCTGACTACCGGAAAACACGGGCCTTGATCGGGCTGGTGCCGCAGGAGTTCAATTTCGATCCCTTTCTCTCCGCCGAGCAGATCCTTGTTTTTGAGGCGGGCTACTTTGGATTTGCAGCTTCAGAGGCGAAGAAACGCGCTCAGGAACTTCTCGAAACCTTCGATCTCTTGAAAAAAAGAAAGGAAGGTTACAAGCGCCTCTCGGGAGGAATGAAACGAAGGCTTCTCATTGCCCGGGCCCTGATGCACCGGCCGAAGATCCTGATTTTGGATGAGCCGACGGCCGGAGTGGACCTCGAGCTCAGGCACCGCCTCTGGGAATTTCTTCGCCGGCTCAACCGGGAAGGGATCACGATCTTTCTTACGACCCATTACATTGAGGAGGCGGAGAAACTTTGCAACCGGATCGGCGTGATTCATGAAGGAAAACTGATCGCACTGGACCCCACGGAAACCTTGATCCGGAAAATGGCGCGCGACCGCGTGGAACTTTTCCTGAAGCGCCCCTTGCCGGAGACCCCCAACGAACTCATTCCTTTGGAAGTGGGTCTCGGAAATGGGGGCCAGAAACTTCTCTTTGAGGAACGGGAAGGAGTGGTGTCCCACGTCCTACAGATCCTCCACGAAAAAGGAATTGAGATCGAACGGATCGACGTGAGGCACCCGACCTTGGAAGATGCTTTCCTGAAACTGACGAAAGACCGGCGCAAGGAGAAGCTGCGTGCGTGATGTAACTGCCGTCATTGCGAGGAGGCGGAAGGCCGACGAAGCAATCTCTAGGCTGCAAGATTGCTTCGTCCTTGGCATCGACTGCGTCGATGCCAAGGACTCGCAATGACACTTTAATTTATGAAATCGCTGATTGGTTTTCGGACATTGGTGTGGCGCGAAATCTACCGCTTCTTTTCCGTCTTCACGCAGACGATTTTTCCGCCGGTCGTTTCGAGTTTCCTTTACATCTTTATCTTCGGCCTTTCACTCGGGGAGCGGATTGAACAGGTAAAAGGGCTTCCTTACCTCGTCTTTTTAATTCCGGGACTCATCATGATGGTCGTGATTGAAGGGGCCTACGCCAACACCTCAAGCTCCCTTTTCATTTCCCGTTGGGCCAATTACATCGAAGAGCTTCTCGTGACCCCGCTCTCCTATTTTGAGATGGTCTTCGCGGTTTTAATCGGGGGGCTTTCGCGGAGCCTCGTGATCGCTTCCGGAGTCTATCTGGTTTCTCTCTGTTTTGTCCGCTTCCCGATCGCTCACCCGCTGACCGTGGCCTACTTCTTGATCCTCGTCTCGCTTATTTTCTCCCTGGTGGGAATGATCGTGGCGCTTCTGGCCGAAGAATTTGAGCACCTCTCGATCTGCACGACCTTTGTGATCACCCCTCTCGTTTTCTTCGGAGGCGTCTTTCATTCCCTGGAAATGGTCCCCGCGGCAATCAAGTGGCTTACGGTTTTCAATCCGATGTTTTACATGATTAACGGACTCCGATACGGAATGCTCGGCGTTTCCGACACGTCGCTTTTTCTCGCCGGGGGGGTCGTCCTCGGGATTTTCATTGCGCTTTTTTCGCTCACGGTCTATCTTTTCCGTATTGGGTTTAAGCTTCGCAAGTAACCCAAAGGATCGGTCGCCGATGCTCAGCACGTTTCTTTACCACAAAGGCAAACCGCTCGAGATGAACATTTCTCGGGCCCAGATGTTTCACGCGCTCCAGGAAAAGGAGGCTCTCCTTTGGGTTGATTTCGAAGACCCGACCGAGTTCGAAACCGATGCCCTCATCGAAATTTTTAACTTCCACGACCTCGCCATTGAAGACTGTATCAGTGACATTTCCCAGCCCAAGGTGGATGATTACGAAGAGTACCTCTTTCTCGTGACGCACACCGTGAGTCTCAAGCCCGAAAATGAACTCGTCGCGACGGAATTAGACGTTTTCTTGGGAAAGAATTTCGTCGTGACCTTCCACAAGACTCCGGTTCGGAGCATCGAACAAGTTCGGGAATCGGTGCAAAAAAAGCCGGAAGCGTTTTTGGGAAGGGGGTCGGATCTCCTCATGCACGCCATCTTGGATCAGTTGGTTGACAGCTACAGTCCGGTTCTAGAACAGTACGATCAGCGGATCGATACCCTCGAGGAAGCGATGTTTAATACCCATTCAAAGGATTTTCTGGAGATGGTAGTGCAGGCGAAACGGGACATCTTTCAGCTGCGAAGAATCGTGGCGCCGCAGCGCGACACAATTAATTACCTCACCCGGACACCCACCGCTTTCATTAAGCCGAAGCACGTCATTTACTTCCGTGACATCTACGATCACCTCTTTCAGGTCTACGGGATGATCGAAAGCTTCCACGAAATGGTCCCCAGCATCCTCCAAGTTTACTATTCCCACTCTTCCCACACGCTGAACGAATCGATCAAGCGGATGACCGTCATGGCGACGCTCACGATGCCGACCGTGATGATTGCGAGCATTTACGGGATGAATTTCCAGTTCATGCCGGAGCTTGACTGGCGGTACGGATACTTCCTTTCGCTCGGTCTCATGGCGATCGTTTCCTTAGGGATGCTGGTCTGGATGAAGTTTAAAAAATGGATTTAGGGAGGCCGGCCCTGTACGGCTTGGACCTTGAAGATGCCGAAAGAATCTTTACCAGCAAGGGCGAACCGGCTTACCGCGCCCGCCAGCTCATGGAATGGCTCTACCAACGCCACGCCGAGCGTTGGGACGAGATCGGAAATCTTCCGAAGGCCCTCCTCGAGAAATTAAAGTCGGAGCGTCCGCTCAAGAGTCTTGTCTTCAAAGAAGCCGTCAAAGCGCCTCACGGTCATTCGACCAAGTTTCTCTTTGAGACCCCAGACCACCACCTCCTGGAGAGCGTTCTCATTTCACAGCAAGGACGTGAAACGGTCTGTGTGTCGACCCAGCTCGGCTGCAAGATGAAGTGCGCCTTCTGCGCGAGCGGCCTCTCGTTTAACCGGAACCTCACGGTGGGCGAGATCGTGGAGCAGATCGCCGGAATCGAGAAGCAGCTGGGGCACTCAGTCTCCAATGTTGTCTTTATGGGAATGGGGGAGCCTTTGGACAATTTTGAAGCGACCCTGAAAGCGCTCCGGATTCTTCAGGCCGACTGGGGTTTCGGGCTGGGGGGAAGAAGAATTACGGTTTCAACCGTCGGCCTCACTCCCAGGATTGAGCAATTTGTGAAACGGACGGGGGGCCGCGTCCGGCTTTCCGTCTCCCTCCACTCGAGCCATGAGAAGAAGCGGAGCGAACTGGTGCCGATCAACCGGCGTTACTCCCTCAGGGAACTCGTGAAAACGTTGAACGAAATTCACCGCAGGCTGAAACGAGAGATCACCTTTGAATACACGCTGCTGGAAGGGGTCAACGACACGCCGGAGGAGGCGGAGGGGCTTTTAAGAATCGCGAAGCGCCTGGGCGCGAAAGTGAACCTCATTCCCTACAATCCGATTCGGGAGGCAAGTTTCAAAAGGCCCTCGCGCGAACGGATCGCCGCCTTCCGCGACATTCTTCAAAAGGGAGGAGTGCGGGTCACGGTTCGTCAGACGGCCGGACGAGAGATTGACGCGGCGTGCGGACAGCTTCGCCTCGACCGCGAGATTGCTTCGCCCCTACGGGGCTCGCAATGACGTCGTCCGCCGTCGTCATTGCGAGGCAGCGTCCCAGGCAAGGCCGAAGCAATCCCGAAGCGTCGGTTCCTCCTCATAAATTTTCTCAAGCTTTCGAGAGAGAAATCCCTTCGTGAGCGAATCAAGCTGGGCGGTGAGTTCCTCCAAGCGAAGCTCACGGTCGAGTTTGGCTTGGAAGTCGCTTGCTGGGTCCGCAAGAAGAATCTCCCACTGAACCCTCCTTCTTTCAAAATAGACCCGCGTGACCTGGCTTAAAATTGATTCACGAAGCTCCACAAGAAGCTTCGAGCGCGAATCGATCGAGGTCTGAGCCGAGGAGTAGAGAAAGTCTCCCAGTTCCCAGGTGAGCCCGAGGTCCCATCCCTCGTCCATTTCACTTGGGCCGACGATGAATTCGTCGGGCGTGTTCGTCCCTCCCCGGTCAATGTCGACATTAGACCCCATGGAAAAATCCTTCGAGAAGCCGAGCCGGGGGACAAAGGCGCGAAGCCTCGAACCCCAGTGCCAGCGCTTGATTTTTCCGTTTCCGACGTCGGCGTAACGGATCGCGGCCTTCTGCACTTCCTGAACCGCAGGCTCCAGGGAAATCAATTTCTTAAAAAGATGAAGCCGTTCGGGCGAAGGGAACACTTGCGTTGGCTGAAAAACCTCGCCCGGCTCGAAGACCCACTCGAGAATTTCGCTTCCGCTTGCGACGAGAAGAGTTTCCTCGGCTCTTTCCGTGAGGGAGAGGAGAGCGCTGGGCGGTTGAGTGAGCCCGAGAGAAAGCGCCTCCCAACGTTTCTCCTTGGGAAGAAATCGGGCCACTTCCTTTTCTGTGGCTACGAGGAGGCCGGAACGCTCGGAAAAGAGAAGGTCCCCCACGCGAAAATTTTCAAGGCCCCGGTCCGACAGCTTCATCCATTCAATCCCCCCGTCTCGGCTCTCGTAGACCCCCTCCCGAGTTCCGATCCAAAGCCTCGAGGGATCCTTGGAAGAGAAGGTTGCCGATGTAAAACGGGGCGAAAAAAGAAGCCCTTCTAATTTTTCCTCTTCGTCTTCGAGCCGCTCTTCTCTTTCTCCGGTGTGCAGGGGAAGCGAAAAACCGGATTCGAAAGAAAGCCCCTCGTCTTGGGAAAAGAAAAGCTCCTCGTCCGTTCCCAAAAGAAGCGTCGGCGGTTCTCCGGGGAGGAACGCCACAAAATGAACCGGTTCATTTTCGGGCCAACGAAAGGGCTGAGCCCACGTCCTTCCGCCGTCCTGGCTTTGAAACAGGCCAAGTTCTGTCCCCAAATAAATCCCGGCGGGGTCTTCCGGATGAAGGGCGAGAGCGTAAAAACGATTCTTCGAGCGATTCCTTTCGCGAAAGATCCACTTCGAACGCCCGTTCTTCAGATCCGCTTCCAAGATTCCTTCTTCGGTAAGAAGAAAGCTCTTGCCGGGGAGAAGGGGATGAGTCACGAGACGGCGGATCGAAGCAGCCCCGCTTTCTAAAGAGAGGAGGCGGCGCCACTCTTCGCTTCCTTCTCGGACGAGAAGCTCCTTTCCTGAGGCTGCAAGAATTCTTTTCGGAGAAGCGGGGTCAAGGAGAATGTCGGTCAAAGCTTCCTCTAATAAAGGAACGTGCGTTCGCTCGGCGGATCGAAATCCGAAAACCGCCGTAACGACGACGAACAAAGCCGACAAAAGGAAGTATTTTTGGGGCGTCATATGATATGTTTTTTATGGATAATAATATTTCATATTATGAAATTAAAGTCAAGCGTTAATTTTGGGTTTCAGGTTTTGAAAAATGTGTCAAAATTGTCGGCATGGGATTTCGCTGTGGAATCGTCGGCTTGCCCAATGTCGGTAAATCGACTCTTTTCAACGCTCTGACCAAGGCCAAGGTTCCGGCCTCGAACTACCCTTTTTGCACGATTGACCCGAATGTCGGTGTGGTCGCGGTTCCCGATCCCCGCTTGACGCGCCTCGTGGAGCTTTACCACCCGCAAAAACTGACCCCCACCACGGTCGAATTCTTCGACATTGCGGGGCTCGTTAAGGGGGCGTCAGAGGGAGAAGGGCTCGGAAACCAATTCCTGGGCCACATTAAAGAGGTGGAGGCGATTCTGCACGTGGTCCGCTGCTTCGAAAATCCCGATGTGGTCCACGTCCCGGGCGCGGTCGACCCGATCCGGGACATCCAAATCATCGACACGGAACTTTGTTTAAAAGACCTTGAGACGATCTCGGGTCGTTACGAAAAAACGGAAAAACTGGCTCACTCGGGAAATAAAGAAGCGAAGGAGAAGATGCCGCTCTACCAACGGGTGAAGAAGGCGTTGGAGGCGGGGGAGCCTTTGAGGCGGCTCGGGTTCTCGGAGGAAGAAAAAAAGAGCCTGCGTGATCTTGCGTTTCTGACGATCAAGCCGGTCCTTTACTGCGCGAACGAGGCGGAAACGGAGATCCCCGAGGGGGGCCCTAAGGTGAAGGCGGTCAAGGAGTGGGCCGAGAAAGAGGGGGCGCAAGTGGTGGCGATTTCTGCCCGGGTTGAATCAGAGCTGATCGATCTTTCGGAAGAAGAACAAAGGGAGTACTTAAAGGAACTCAAACTGGAAGAGCCGGGGCTACACGCTTTGATTCGGGCCGGCTACCGGCTGCTTAATCTGATTACTTTTTTTACCGCAGGGGAGAAAGAGGTCCGGGCTTGGACCGTCCGCTCCGGCGCCAAGGCTCCGGAAGCCGCCGGTCAAATTCATTCGGATTTTGAAAAGGGTTTCATCCGGGCAGAGGTCATGAACTACGAAGACCTGGCCCAGCTTGGTTCGGCAGCGAAAGTGAAGGAAAAGGGGCTGCTTCGAATTGAGGGGAAAGAGTACGTCGTCCGCGACGGCGACGTGATGCTGTTTCGTTTCAACGTGTAGTAACGTCATTGCGAAGCCGACGCCGGTCGGTCGAGCGGCGGATGGCCGCTTGGTCCTCCGGTGCCGGACGGTCGGTCCGGCGAAGTCGGCTGAAGCAATCTCGGTCTTTAGATTGCTTCGTCGGGCCTTCGGCCCTCCTCGCAATGACGGGGGGTTAGCGGTGCGTTGTGACGCCCACCTTTTCGCAGTACTGCTCCACTGGACAGCGGGAGCACCAGGGAGAGATCGGCCGGCAGAGCGTCTGACCGAAAGCCACCAGCAAATCGTTGTAGGGAATCCAATATTTCTTAGGAAGAATTTTCCTGAGCGCAAACTCCGTTTGTTCCGGAGTTTTTGTCTTTACCAGGCCAAGCCGATTTGAAATCCGGTGGACGTGCGTGTCGACACAGATTCCCAACTTTCTGAAACCGAGGGTAAGCACCAAATTCGCCGTCTTTCTCCCGACCCCCTTAAATTTCAAAAGTTCGTCGAGATCACCCGGCACCTTCCCCTTGTAATTTTCAAGTAAGGCCTTACAAATCTCTCGGATCCGCTTTGCCTTCGTTTTGTAAAACCCGACCGGGTAAATTAAACGGGCGATTCTTTTTTCCCTCAACCGAAGCATTCTTCCGGGTGTCTTCGCCACTTTAAAAAGTCTTTCGGAGGCAGCAAGCGTCACCTCGTCCTTGGTTCGAAGGCTTAAAAGGGTCGAGATCAAGACCTGGAAGGGGTCCCGGCGAAAGGAAATCTGCGTCACCGAAGGGGTCTGCCACTTTCGGCTTGCTCGGGTGAGGCGATGAATGATTCTCGCAATTTTTTTAGGCTGCATGTCGAGGCCGCCAGGGTTCGTCATTGCGAGGGACGGGCCGCGCTTTCGCGGCCAGGACCGAAGCAATCCCAAAGCGAGATTGCTTCAGCCACCTCCGGTGGCTTCGCAATGACCGGTAGAAACAAGGCCTGCATTGTAACACGCGTGCTTAAAATGAGTTAAGGCGAGCCGGTTTACCCTGGAGCGAATTTGTGGTTTAATGCCTCGTCATGGCGGACACGCTTGAAACGCTCAGAAGAGATTACAAAGCCTGCTTCGAAAGGGACCCGGCAGCCCAGACCCCGCTCGGGTTTCTGGAAGTCCTATTCACCTACTCGGGTTACCACGCGCTCCTTGCGTACCGGTTAACCCATTTCCTCCACGCAGGGCTTCGGATTCCTTTCTTTCCAAGGCTTCTCTCGCAGTTTGTTCGTTTCCTCACAGGGATTGAGATTCATCCCGGAGCCACGATTGGACCGGGATTTTTTATCGACCACGGAATGGGGGTCGTGATTGGGGAGACGGCGGAAGTGGGAGAGAACGTCACCATTTACCAGGACGTCACGTTGGGGGGGACCGGGACCGAAAGGGGAAAGCGGCACCCAACGATTGGGAACAATGTGGTCATCGGAGCCGGCGCTAAGGTGTTAGGAAACATTAAGATCGGAGACAATGTTAAGATCGGGGCAGGATCGGTAGTGGTACATTCTGTCCCAGACGACTGCACGGTCGTAGGGGTCCCCGGGGAGGTGGTCCGCCACGAAAAGCACCCCGCTCCAACCTCTGCCTTAGCCCATGGTGACCTGCCGGATCCTGTTGAGGAGCTTAAGGAAAGGATCCGGTTGCTACAAAAAGAAGTCGAGACCCTTGAAGGAGAAGTCAAGGGTCACCGGAAGAAGTAAAAACTAGCCCCCCCTTCTGTAACCCCTTGTTTCGTATCAGGTTGTAAATTCTATCCTGCTGGACACCTTGACTTTTCAGGGCTCGGAGGCTACGTTTGTTTTAGGAAAAGTAGCATTATTGATCATTGGCAGTCTCTCTTGATCAGTAAGGTCGGCTTTATCGGTAGTAAATGTGCCTGATGTGAGGGTAAACCCCTCCATAAGGAGGTGAAGAAGCGATGAAATTCGACCTGAGCCTGATTACGGGGATCTTTATCGGTGTGACCGTGGGGCTCCTCTACGTCGGCCAACTCGTCACGTATCTGCCGTTCTTCGTGATTGGTGCGGTGATCCTGATTCTGCGCTACCTGCACGGTGTGCGTTAATCAGGAGAGTTTGACGTAGACCGGGACGTTCGAGGGGAGGATCTCAAAGTCCTCCAAAGGGAGGTGAAAAGAGAGATGAATTTCGATGATAGCCTTCTGACCGGATTGTTTCTGGGCATCACCATCGGGCTGTGGTATTCGGGTACTCTGGTAAACTTCATGCCCTTCTTTGTGCTGGCGACGCTCATTTTCCTTGTCCGGTACCTGCACGCTCACTAAACGGAAGGGGGCGAAGTAACACAAGTAAATTCGCCCCCGTTGGTACCAGTGGTTTTTATTGACAGGGAAAGGATCTCTTTCTACACTCTTCGCAGGTGCAAGCAGTTTCCAATTCCTTAGTTAAATCGCAAAAGAGCACCGCTTTTGTCTCACCCGAGGAACCTTTCAAAATGAAAAAGGGGAGAGTTTTTTCAGACGGGGGGGCGCGTGGCAATCCGGGGCCTGCGGCCGTGGGGGTCCTTGTCTGTAATGAGAAGGGAGAGGTCCTTCGGGAACACCACGAAACCATCGGTGAGGCCACGAACAATATGGCCGAATACCGGGCGGTCCTTTGCGGGCTTGAGCTTGCGTCGGAACTCGGCCTCCAGGAAATCGAATATTTCGTCGACAGCGAACTCGTCGCCCGCCAGCTTTCGGGCGTTTACCGCATCAAAACTCCCCACCTCAAAGAGCTCTTTCTCCAAGTGAAGGAACGGGAAAAAGATTTCCATAAGGTGAGCTACAAACAGATCCCCCGGACCCACGACAAGATCAGGTACGTCGACAAGCTCGTGAACCGGGCGCTCAATCTCGCCGGAGCCTAAAAAGGAGGCCTTATGCTGCGCTGGATCGGAATCGGACTCATCGGACTCGCAGGGGGGGTTGCGAGCGGACTTTTCGGCGTCGGCGGAGGCGTCCTCTTCGTTCCGCTTTTGATCCTCTTTTTCAACGTGAATGTTCACTTGGCGATTGGAACTTCCCTCGCCGCGATTGTTCCGACCGCCCTCGTAGGAGCATTTCGTCATTCCACTCAAGGGGCGCTCGATTATCGAATCGCACTTCTTTTAGCGATTTTCGCAATGGTGGGCGCTTGGATCGGAGCCGGAATTTCTCTCAAACTCGACGTCACGATTCTCAGAAAACTTTTCTCCGCCTTCCTTTTCCTTCTCGCTTTTCGCCTTTTCTTTTTGAAATCGTGAATTTCGCAGTCTCGATTTTTAAATTCTTCGCCTCTCTCCGATTCGCAATCCTTCTCCTTTTCCTTTTGGCCGTGCTCTTTGCGGTCGGGACATTTCTCGAGTCGGCCTACGCAACCGAGACGGCAAAACTCCTCATTTATCAAAGCCCCTGGCTGAGTCTTCTTTTGATTCTTCTTGCGCTAAACGTCGCCGCCTCGGCCCTGGACCGGCTTCCGTGGAAGAAAAAGCACGTCGGTTTCGTCATTACTCACACCGGGATTATCGTGATTCTTGCGGGCTCCCTACTCACCCGCGCATACGGAATCGAAGGCCAGATCGCCATTGAAGAGGGGAAAGATGAAAGCCGGATGGTCTTGAGCGAACCCCTCCTTCAGCTTTTCTCAAAAGAAAAAGGGCCTCTCACGGCGACCCCCCTCCACCCCCGCCCCTTCGCCTGGCAGGGGAGAGAAAGGCTTGGCTCCGCTCCGGACCTTTGGCTTCTTCTTTATTACCCGAAGGCCAGCCGGGAGACCCGGGTGGAAAAGACCTCCAATGGCCCTGCCGCCCTCCGAGTGACCCTGGAAAGTTCTTTTATGAAGACCAATGAATGGCTCATCCTGGGGGATCCCGACCGCCAAGAGATTTTTTTGGGTCCGGCCGAACTTCGCTTTTCTCGCGAGAAAATCCCTCCCCCCAAAGCCGCCTCTCTGGGAAACGAAGGCTCCCTTGAATTCCGATTTAGGGACGATTCCGTTGTGCTTTCGCTTCCTCAAGAAATCGGACAAAAAATCCCTCTTCAAGGAACGCCTTACGCCGTGCAGATCCTTCGCATTCTCAAAGATGCGGTGGTCGAGGGAGAGCAGTTAGTCGATCGATCTTCGGAGTGGAACAACCCCGCCTGCGAACTTCTCCTCGAAGGAGAAGGGGTTAAAGAAAAGCACACGGTCTTTTCGAATTTCCCGGATTTCCCCACCCTTCACGGTATGAAACCGAGCGAAACCGGCGCCCACATTTTTTACCGGAGATCAGCCGGCCAGGGACCGGGCGCTAAAAACGAACTTCGCTTCATTCCGCAAGAAGACCAGCTTCCCCTCTTTCAGATTCGGAAAGGGGAGAGCGTTCAGGAAGGAGAGGTTCGTCTCGGGAAAGAAGTGGAAACCGGCTGGATGGATTTCAAATTTCGTGTCGACCAGTACTTCCCCCACAGCCGCGTGAACACCTTCTTTCACGAAGAACCGGTCCAAAGCGAAGCGGACGGGCATCTCTCAGCCCTCCAACTGGAAATGGAACTTCAAGGAGAAAAAAGAATTTTCTGGCTCGGACAGGGAGAAGTAAAGGAAATTACGATCGGGGGAAAAACCTTCGAAGTCCTGTACGGACTCAAGAAGGTCCCTGTCGGCTTCCGGTTGGAGCTCCGCGATTTTCGCGTGGAGAATTATCCGGGAACGAACCGTCCCGCAAGTTTTGAAAGCGACGTGATCTTGAAGGACGATTTCGCGGGGGTGGTTCGGAACCTCACCATTCGAATGAACCAACCCTTGAAATACCGCGGCTTCAAGGTCTTCCAATCCGGCTACCAGCAGCCGGAAGGCGCTCCCGAGATCTCGATCTTTACAGTGGCCAAAGACCCCGGAATTCCTGTTAAATATGGGGGGGCCGTGATCCTCGTGGCGGGGATTGCGACGATGTTTTACACGCGCCGGTTTTCGAGCCGTCTGGAAAGGTAAAATGAAAACACGCATTTTTCTTCTTTGTCTGGGAACTCTCCTTCTGAGCGGATTCTTCCCGAAAGCGGATCCTGCCGAAAGGGTCCTGGGAGGGATCCCGGTTCAAAGCGGAGGCCGGGTGATGCCTTTTGAAAGCTTCGCCGGCGAAGCGCTCCTTTCGGTTACGGGAAAAACCTCTTGGAGGGGTGAAGGCACCGCGACCGTGGTCTGGAAATGGATCGCGAAGCCGGAAGATTGGTACACGAAAAGCTTCCTTCCCGTGAAGTTTCCCCCCTTAATGCAGGAACTGGGCCTCAAAGTCATTGGAGGAAAGATTTCACCGGAGCTTGTCTTGAACGACCCTGCCTTCTTGAAAAAAGCGGAGAAGGCGTTGGAGCGCCAGGAGAAAAAGGAGCCCCTCCTTCCCCTCGACGAGAAGCGAATCGAGCTCTACGACCGCGCGCGCCTTTTTCAAGCGATCGCCCAAGGCGCCCTTCCCGGTTTCCTCCCGCATCCGGACGAAGCCTCACTGACGTGGCTTCCCCTGGCGACCCTTGCTTCACCTGAGGATCAGGTGGTTTTGGGAAAACTCTATTCCACTCCGGAGCTTCTGAAATTTCGGGAAGCGCTCGGCGAGCTCGTCTCGGCGCTCCGCGAAGGGAAAGGGGATCTTGCCAAGTTCGCCCAGCAATTTTCTTCTTCTCTTTTTCAACTCTTTGAATCGAAGGGGATTGCTCTGGATCGAGGAAGATTCCAGGCCGAGCTCACTTACAACCGTGTGCGCCCCTTCCAATGGGCTTGGATCTTTTATCTTACAAGCGCCCTCCTCTGGTTTTTTCTAAAAGACCACTTCCGCGTAATCCCGGCCGGAATTTTCCTTGCAGCGTTTGGCTTTCACACCTGGGGTTTCATTCTCCGTTGTCTCGTGGCCGGACGACCCCCGGTCACCAATATGTATGAATCGGTGATCTGGGTCGCCTGGGGAGTGGTCGCCTTTTCGCTCGTTCTCGGGTTCTTTTACCGAAACCGGGCCTTACAGGCGCAGGCGGCTTGGGTGTCAGCCTTTGCGCTTCTTATCGGAGAAAGCTTTCCCGCCGTTTTAGATCCTTCGTTTAGTCCGCTGGTGCCCGTCCTCCGAAATAATTACTGGCTGACGGTCCACGTCCTGACCATCACGTTAAGTTACGGCGCCTTTGCCCTTGCTTGGGGGCTTGCTCACGCGAGCCTCATCAGTTTTGCTTTTCGTCCCGGAAAAAGAGAGGAACAAAAGCAGCTCGCCGAATACGTCTATCGTGCACTCCAGATTGGCGTTTTGCTCCTCACTGCGGGGACGATTCTCGGAGGAGTTTGGGCGAATGACTCTTGGGGCCGTTTCTGGGGGTGGGACCCGAAGGAGACGTGGGCCTTGATCGCGCTTCTTGGTTATCTGGTGGTTCTCCACGGAAGATATTCCAATTGGATCGGCGATTTCGGGACAGCGCTCGGTTCTGTGATCGCTTTTCTGGGCGTCCTAATGGCCTGGTATGGCGTGAATTTTGTTTTAGCCGCGGGGTTTCACAGTTACGGTTTCGGCGGAGGAGGACTTCCCTATGTCCTTGCCGGAATCCTCGCCGATTTGGCCTTTGTTTCCTTCCTGGCCTTTCGTTATAATAGGGCCCGCCGTTTGGTTCTTTCATAATTTGAGGAAAGTTCCTGTGAGCGAACAGAACGCGGCCCCGACGCCGAACCCAAAACGAAAACTTTTCTTTGGCCTTTTTCTCTTTCCGCTTCTGCTCGCGGTCGGAATGGCGGCCCTCCTGACCACCGTGGTGTTTCTCACGCACGAAGAGGAGACGCCCGAGACCCTGATCACGGCCATCAAGACCGGATCTCCGAGCAAACGGTGGCAGAAAGCCTTTGAACTTTCAAATGAACTCAACCGCAGCCCCGAGATGCTCCGTGAAAAAGGGGTCATGCGGGAAATCATCCACATCTTAAGCGATCCGGACCGCTACGATTCGAAGACGCGGGGCTACATGGCGCTCGCCCTGAGCCGGTTTAAGGATCCGGAGGCGGTGAAGGCGATTCGCTCGAGGCTTCCGGAGGAGAACGAAGAGGTTCAGCTCTACCTTCTCTGGGGACTTGGCAATGTGGGGGACCCGGAAGACGCCGGGGAGCTTAAGCGTTTCCTCAAAAGTGAGAGCGCCGATCTTCGGAAGATGGCGGTTTATGTTTTGGGCGTTCTGGGCGATAAAGAAATGATTTCGGAAGTGAAACCGCTTTTGAATGACCCTGTCGCAGACGTTTCTTGGAATGCCGCATTGAGCCTTGCAAGACTCGGAGACGATTCCGGGTGGGATGTTTTAGTGGGAATGTTGGACCGGAAGACTTTGGCCTCAAACTATCAGTTGCCGAAAGATCAGATTGAAAAAGTGATGATGAACGCGATTCGGGGTGTCGCCCTTCTAGACCGCGAGGAGGCAAAGCCGCTTCTCGAATCGCTCGCCGAGAGTGACGAGAGCCTCGCCGTGAGACAAGCGGCCATCGACGCGATGAACTATCAAAAAGAAGGAGTCCTCAATGGCTGAGGAAGAAAAGTCGGGGCGACCGACACCCGCCCAGCCGCCCTTCCCGATTTATGGCCAGAAAATAAGCCGAAGGCAGTTTCTCTCCTGGTTCAGCATTGCCTGGATGAGTTTTGCCGCCGCCTCCCTCGGCGCCCTGTCGTTGGTGCTTCGTTTCATGTTCCCCAATGTCCTCTTCGAGCCTCAAATGAGTTTCAAGGCCGGCTTCCCGGACGACTACGAGCCGGGAGTGGATGAACGGTGGAAGGAAAAGTTTGGCGTCTGGCTCGTGAAGACGGCCGAAGGGATGTACGCGATTCTCGCGACCTGCACCCACCTCGGCTGCACGCCGAACTGGCTCTCCAATGAAAACAAATTCAAATGCCCCTGCCACGGAAGCGGTTTTTATCCCACGGGGATTAATTTTGAAGGCCCGGCCCCCCGTCCCCTGGAACGGGTGAGAATCGGACTCGCCGAGGACGGACAAATTATGATTGATAAGAGTAAAAAGTTTCAGCAGGAAAAGGGTCAGTGGAACGACCCGGAATCGTTCTTAACGCTGTGAGGAAATAAAAATGGCTGAACCCGAGACGCCGACACCTCAAACCCCCGAAGCCCCGGCCCCTCCGCCGAAAAAATTCGCGCTTCCCAATTGGGAAGAGATCAAAAAATCGGTCACGCGGGGGCAGCTTTGGAAATCGATGTTCCGTCACGGCTATTCCGGGGACGAACGGGACCGGGCACTTACCGTTCTCACGAATGTCTTCTTTCACCTTCATCCCGTGAAAGTCCGGAAATCGGGAGCGCGCTTCGGCTTCACCTGGTGCGCCGGGGGCTTGAGCTTCTTTGTCTTCCTCACTCTTGTCGTGAGTGGAATCCTTCTCATGTTTTACTACCGGCCGACCGTGGAGTACGCCTACAACGACATCATCGCACTCCGTGAACACGTTCCCTTCGGAATCATGCGCGAGCTTCACCGCTGGGGCGCTCACGCGATGATCATCACGGTCTGGCTTCATATGTTTCGCGTTTTCATGACCGGCTCCTACAAGCCGCCCCGCGAATTTAACTGGGTGATCGGTGTGATTCTTCTGGTCCTCACGATGCTTCTCAGCTTCACCGGTTACCTTCTTCCGTGGGACCAGCTTGCGATGTGGGCGATCACGGTGGGAAGCAATATGGCGCGCGCGACCCCCTTCCTCGGCCACGAGGGCCCCGGAGCCGCCCTTTTGAGTATCGGCGACATTCAGCTCGTTCACGCGGGTTCAGACGTCCGCTTCGCGCTTCTCGGCGGGCGTTTCGTCGGTGCCGGCGCGCTCCTTCGCTTCTACATTCTTCACTGCGTGGCGATCCCCACCGCGGCAGTGATTCTGATGGCGGTTCACTTTTGGCGCATTCGTAAAGACGGCGGCATTAGCGGACCCCTATGATCGAAGGCTTCAAACACCTCGTCAATTCGGTTTCGTCGCCCGTCACGGTCTTTACGGGCGCGCTCATCGTCCTCTCCCTGATGGTTTTTTTCCCCAAACAGGCGACAAACAAGTGGGTTGCCGGAGGGCTCCTCGCCTTTGCCCTCATTTTCTTCGGAATCGGCCTCACCGATGAAAATTTCAAGAAAATCGTCGCTGCTCCCGACAATGTCCCGATCGTGGCGATGATCTTTATCTTCGGCTACTTCACCTGGTATGCGCTTTGGAAGGGGGTGAGGAATGACGAACGGATCGCCAAGGGGGAGCCGACCCTGGAAGGTCTTGAGACGAACGAAAAGGTCCTCGTCTTTCCCTACCTGATCTTTATTGAATTTGTCGTCGCCCTCTTCTATGCGATCGGCCTTGTCGTCTGGTCGCTTCTTTTGAAGGCGCCCCTAGAGGAGCCGGCCAATCCGACGATCTCTCCGAACCCGAGCAAGGCCCCCTGGTACTTCCTGGGCCTCCAAGAGATGCTGGTCTACTTCGACCCTTGGATTGCGGGAGTGCTTCTCCCCACCTTTATCATTCTCGGCCTTTGCGCCATTCCCTATATTGACACGGAGCCCAAGGCCTCGGGCTACTACTGCTACAAGCAGCGGAAATTCCAGATCATCATCTTTCTCTACGGCTTCTGGATCCTCTGGATGCTTCTGATTTTCATGGGGACGTTTATGCGGGGCCCCAACTGGAACTTCTTTGCCCCCTTTGAACCGTGGGACGTTCACAAGGTGGTACCACTCCTGAACGTCAACCTTTCCGAATTCGTCTTCGTGAAGTGGCTTGGCTGGGGGCTTCCGAAAGCATGGTTTATCCGGGAGCTTCCGGGAATCCTTTTGGTCATTTTCTATTACGTGGCCCCGCCCGCTCTTCTTGCCAAGACGGTTCTCAAGAAGCATTACGAGCGGCTCGGCGTCGTTCAGTACAATATGTACGCGGTCCTGCTTCTTACGATGCTCGCTCTTCCGATCAAGATGTACCTCCGATGGGGGTTCAATCTGAAATATATCGTGGCGATCCCGGAATTCTTCTTTAACATCTAACCCCGAAGCCCCGTGGCGAAGCCCAACCCCTCTCTTTACAGCGTTGAGAAGACCTTTATCTGGTTTGGCGTTGCCAGCATTGTCCTCACGGTTTCCCTCGTCCTAATGGTGGGCCAGGACTACGCCCGCGAGTGGAAAAACTGGCAGCGGAAGTTTGTTCGGCTCAAGGTCGAGAAGACTCAGGCGGAGCTCAAGGCGGCTGAAGAACAGCTGGATCAAGAGAAGTTGAAATCCCTCCGGGAGGAGTATGAGAAAACCAAGAAGGATTTTAAAGCCAAAAAACCGGAGTACCGCAAGCTCCAAAAAGAGACCCACCGCCTTGAGGTCGAATTAGTGAAAGCGCGGGCGCTTCAAAACGATCTCAAACAGTACTACGATTCTTACCGGTATTTCCTCGAAGAATATCAGGAAGAAAAAGAACCTCAAGCCGCGGAGTACAAGAAAAAATTAGAGGAGATCGCACCGCAACTTGAGGCATCTCAGCTTGCGGTTGAAAAGATTGAGAAGCAAAAAGAGGAGAAGGAGGCCCAAGCCAACGAGCTCTTGGCCCGGGAAGAGGAACTTCAAAAAGAGACAGACCGCCTGACACGGGATATTCAACAGCTCGAGAGGGCCCTCGGACAAATTAAACCGGACCTCGTTAAAGCACTTCTGAATGCGCCGATGCTTGATTTCCTCCGGCCCACCCTTCAGATTCAGCAGGTGGTGGTGGAGGACCTTTACGACGACTTCCACTTTGCGAAAGTTCAGAAGGTCGACCGCTGCACCACCTGCCACTTGGGAATCGATCAAAAGGGGTTTGAAGATGCCCCCCAGCCTTTCCGGACCCACCCCAAGCTTGAACTTTTTGTCGGCTCCGATTCACCGCACGCTCTGGAGAAATTCGGCTGCACGGTCTGTCATGGCGGAAATGGGCATTCCCTGAGTTTTAAAGACACGGCCCACACACCTCAAAATGAGGAACAAGAGAAAACTTGGGAGAAAAAGTATCACTGGCATCCTTTGGAGAAATGGGCCTTGAAAATGCTTCCGTTAAACCACGCTGAGGCTTCCTGCGCGAAATGTCACCGAGGGGTCTTGGACATCCCGCAGGCGGAAAAATTAAACGAAGGGCGCCGTATCGCCGTCGAATTCGGGTGTACAGGGTGTCATAAGATCGAGGGCTTTGAAAGGGCCTGGAAGGTGGGACCCAACCTGGAACACGCGGAAAGCAAGCTCACGAAAGAGTGGATTGTCCGATGGCTTCAGGACCCGAAGGCCTTTCGGCCGGCAGCGCGGATGCCCAAGATCTTTCACTTAAGCAACACAAGCTCTCCGGAGGAGAAGGAGAAAAGCTTCGCCGCGATCGAGGGGGTTGCGAGCTATCTCTTGCATCACTCTAAACCCTTCGAACTGACGAAGGTTTCCGAAAAGGGAGACCCAAAGGAAGGGGAGCGGCTGGTTAAAGAAATCGGATGCCTGGGATGCCACTCAATCGGAGATTTCGGGGTCAACCACTTCGCCCCCAATCTCTCCGGCCTCGGGAGCAAGACCACCGCAGACTGGATTTACACCTGGCTCAAGAATCCCAAGCATTACAATCCGGAGACCCAAATGCCCCACCTCCGCCTCTCGAACGAGGAGGCCGCTGACATTACCCGTTACCTCCTTACGCTCAAGAATGAAGAGTGGGAGAAGACGGTTGTCTCTCGCGCCAAACCCGAAGTTGTCGACGATATGGTGCTTCATTTTCTACGCGGCAAGCTTCGGCGGGAGGAGGCCCAAGCCGAGCTTCAGAAGATGGATGGGGAGGCAAGGCTCGTCTATCTCGGCGAGAAGGTGATCGGGAACCAAGGCTGCTTTGCCTGCCACCGGATCGAAGGCTTTCAAGAGGCAAAGCCGGTCGGGACCGAACTCACGAACGAGGGGGCGAAAGAGGTTGAGCGGCTTGATTTCGGGTTCACGGAGATCGAAAGGACGCGTCACGCCTGGTTTTTCCAGAAGCTCAAGGAGCCAAGGATTTTTGATCACGGACGAATCCGCGACTACTTTGAGAAACTCCGGATGCCCCAGTTTGATTTCACGGACGAACAAGCGGAACGGCTCACGACTTTTCTTCTGAGTCTCACGGAGGACTTTGTCCCCCTCGAGATGCAAAAGCAGCTTAACTTGAAGGAGCAGGAAATCGAGGCGGGCCACTGGCTCGTTGCCAAGCTCAATTGCCAAGGGTGTCACCTCCTGGAAGGAACGGGGGGCCGCGTGAAAGAGCTTTTGCAAGACCCGGGCCTTGCGCCGCCGCCTTTGGACGGAGAGGGGGCCAAGGTTCACGAAGGGTGGCTTTATCAATTCTTGAAATCGCCGACCGAAATCCGTCCCTGGCTCAAATACCGAATGCCGACCTTCGATTTCACCAATGAGGAGTTGAAGACGATCGTCGATTACTTCCACAACGCCGCGAAGCAGGAGATCGTGTATGACCGGGTGGAGAAGAAGCCCTCCTCTGAAACGATTCAGGCAGGGAAAAAGCTTTTCGAGATGTTTCAATGCATCAAATGCCACCAGCCGTCAGAAGCACCCGCATTGGGAGCCTCGTTTTTAGCGCCGGATCTGACGCTTTCCCGCGAGCGCCTGAAGTCCCAGTGGATCGCGGACTGGTTGAAAGACCCCCAAACGATTCAGGCCGGCACGATGATGCCCAGCTTCTTTCCGGAAGGACAGAGCCCGGCGAAAGACATTTTGGAAGGCGATGCCTCGAAACAAATCGAAGCGATCCGCGATTACCTGCTTCAATACACCCCCCAAGAAGCCGCCTCGCTGGGCAAGAAGTGACCCGCTTGACAGGGCGCGGCCCGTTTGAGAAACTTTCTTTTCTAACCCTCTGGAAGGACAAATGGAAGAAATAAAATACGGCTGGTGGCTTCCGCCCGACATTTCGACCCACGGCTGGGAAATCGACCGGCTGATTTACATCATTCACGGCGTGATGCTCGTCCTTTTCGTGGGGTGGATTTTTTTCTACATCGACGCCCTCATTCGCTTCCGGGCGCGGCCGGGCCACAAGGCGCAGTACAAGATCGACCACTTCAAGCTTCCGAAGATTGCGGAGGTCGGGGTAGCGCTTTTTGAAGCAGTCCTCCTCATTGCTTTCTCTTTTCCCGTTTTCTATAAGGTGAGAAACGCCGAGGCGATGCCCGCACGGGGGGAAGCTCTCGAGGTGAGGGTCATTGCCGAACAATTCGCGTGGAATTTTCATTATCCGGGCGGGGACAGCCTGTTTGGAAAAACGGCGCCTGAACTGGTGAGCGCGGTCAATCCTGTCGGCCTCGACGTGAACGATCCGGCCGGGAAGGACGACCTCGTGATGATCAACCAGTTTCATATTCCCGTAAATAAACCCGTGATTGCTCACCTGAGTTCAAAAGATGTGATCCACAGCTTCTTCATTCCGGTGATGCGGGTGAAACAGGACGTGATTCCGGGAATGGTGGTCCCCACCTGGTTTCAGGCGAAGCAGACAGGGAATTTCGAGATCTCCTGCGCGCAGCTTTGCGGCCTGGGGCACTACCGGATGCGGGGTTTCTTCACGGTTGATTCGGAAGAGGATTTTAAGAAGTGGTTTGATGAAAATAAGCCGGTGCCTCCTGCACCGGAGCCGGCGGCAGGGGAGACGGAGACCCAGCCCGTCGTGGCCGTCGCCCAAGCAGCGCCCGCACCTGCGGCCGTGACGACAACCGAAGGACTGCCTGGGGTAGACCCGGGGGAGCCAGCCAGTGCCCACTAAGACCCGCTCCCACGAAGCCCACGATCTTCCGTTTTGGCGGAAATATATTTTCTCGACCGATCACAAAGTGATCGGAATCCAGTACGCAATCACCGGCCTTCTCTTCCTTCTTTTTGGGTTTGGCCTCATTATGTTGATCCGCTGGCAGCTCGCTTACCCCGCAAAACCGCTTCCCTGGATTGGGCACCTGTTTCACCAGAAGACGATGATCGGCGGAATCATGCTTCCCGAATTCTATAACCAGCTGGGCGCAATGCACGGGACGATTATGGTCTTCCTGGGGGTGGTCCCGCTCGCGGTCGGCGGATTCGGAAATTTCCTTGTGCCGCTTCAGATCGGCGCCCCGGACATGGCCTTCCCGAAGCTCAATATGATCAGCTATTGGGTTTATTTCATCGGGGGCGTCGTGATGTTTGCGAGTTTCTTCCTGCCGGACGGGGCGGCCCAGTCGGGATGGACTTCGTACGCGCCTCTGTCGATCATCACCACAGGACAGACCGCCTGGCTTCTCGGAATGGTTTTTCTGATTACCTCCTCCCTTCTCGGCGCCGTGAATTTTCTCACCACGATCATTCAGCTTCGGACCGAAGGGTTGACCTTTTTCCGTCTTCCCTTTTTTGTCTGGGCGCAGTTCGTGACAAGCTTCCTCCTTCTGCTCGCGTTTCCGCCGCTTGAGGCGGCTGCGGTATTTCAATTGATGGACCGCCTCGCTGACACGAGCTTCTTCATGCCCTCGGGTCTGGTGGTGAGCGGGAAGGTCTTGGAGGTGAGCGGGGGAGGGAACCCGATCCTCTGGCAGCACCTCTTTTGGTTTTTGGCGCACCCCGAAGTCTACGTTTTGGTTCTTCCGGCCATGGGAATCGTGGCGGAAATTATAGCGTGTAACACCCGAAAACCGCTTTACGGTTACAATTCGCTGGTCGGCTCGGTCCTTTTCATTGGATTCATGTCTTTCATTGTTTGGGCGCACCACATGTTCCTCACGAATATGGGAACAAAAATGAGCGCCTTTTTCCAAATCACAACAATGATTATTTCGATTCCCTCGATCATTATTCTGACAATGCTGATCCTAAGCCTCTGGGGGGGTTCAATCCGCTTCACCGTGCCGATGCTTTTTGCCGCGGCGTTCCTTCCGATGTTTGGGATCGGGGGCTTGACCGGACTTCCTCTCGGGCTCGCCGCTTCCGATATTCACCTTCACGACACCTACTACGTGATCGGACACTTCCACTACGTCGTGGCGCCGGGGACCCTGTTTGCCCTCTTTGCCGGCGTTTACCACTGGTACCCGAAGGCCACGGGGCGGAAGCTGTCGGAGTTTTTGGGAAAGGTCCACTTTTGGCTTTCCTTTCCTTTGATTAATGGGATCTTTATGCCGATGTTTCTCCAAGGGTTGGCCGGAGTGTCACGGCGCCTTTACGACCCGAACCAATTCCTCCATGGCCAGCCGATTCAGCCCTTGAACGTTTTCATTTCTTACTGCGCGTGGGGCTTGGCACTTGCGCAGATCCCCTTCATTATCAATTTCTTTGGAAGCCTGATTTGGGGAAAGAAAGTTGACGCCAATCCATGGCACGCAACCACGCTGGAGTGGGCCGCGCCGTCGCCCCCGCCGCACGGGAATTTCCTGGAGCCGGTCACGGCCTACCGGGACCCCTATGAATATAGCGTCCCGGGCCGAGAAAAGGATTTCTGGCCACAACATCTGGAGGATTGATCGTAGGGGCGACGCATGCGTCGCCCTTACAGGCAAAATAAAATGTCTTCCCTGATTAAACACATTACGAAGCCTCACCCGATTACCGGGGTCACCAACGCCAAGCTCGGTACCTGGCTTTTCCTCGCCTCGGAAGTGATGCTCTTCGGAGGCCTTTTTTCGGCTTACATTCTCCTGCGGTTGGGTTCGCTCAACTGGCCGCACGGCTGGGAGCTTTTGAATGTCCCCTTGGCGACCTTCAACACGATGGTCCTGATCACCTCCTCCGTCACGATGGTGCTCTCTTGGGCGGCGATCGCAGGAGGGGACCTCAAAAAGTACCGCCGTTTTATGGGAATTACGATTCTTCTTGGGATTGTCTTCCTGATCGCGAAAAGCTTCGAGTACGCCGCGAAGTTTGGACACCACATTTATCCGAAGACGAATATTTTCTACGCGATCTATTTCACACTCACAGGCCTTCACGGACTTCACGTCTTCGGGGGCGTGCTTGTGAATGCGTACTTCCTTTTTCCAGGGCTGGCGCTATGGAGGGAGGAGCCAGTGCAATTTGTTAACCGGGTTGAATGTGCGGGGCTTTACTGGCATTTCGTCGATCTGGTTTGGATTTTCCTTTTCCCGACGTTATACCTTTTGTAGGAGGAAAGCGTGACCCAGAAACACCCGGGGCGAGATTTAGAAGGGGAAGAAGGCTTCGAAGGCCTCAGTAAAGAGGAGATTCGCCACCACGTCCGGAATTACATTGCGGTCTTCGTAGCGCTTGGGGTCCTCACCGTGCTTACGGTCTACGTCTCTTACCTGAGACTTCCCCTTCTGGCGGCGCTCGTGACAGCGCTCCTTGTGGCAAGCGTCAAAGGCTCCCTCGTGGCCGGATTTTTTATGCACCTGACGGGGGAGAAGCGGATCATTTTCGCGGTGTTGCTTGTCACAATTTTTTTCTTCCTTGTTCTCCTGATTTTACCCGGGATCGCACACCTCTTTTAGGAGGAGAAAATGGGCCTTAAGGGATTTCACGTCTTCTTCATCTTGGTTTCGATTGTTTTTACGATTGGATTCGGGCTCTGGGGGATCCGCGACTACTCAGGCACGACCGGTGTCCGTAACCTTTTCCTCGGAATCGGTTCACTCGCTGCGGCGGTCGCTCTCTTGGTCTACCTGATTTGGTTTCTCATCAAGTCGAAGAAACTCAATCAACCGTGAAGAACTTTACCCTTCTCGCCTGCTCCGTCTGTTACGGCGACCCCTCGTCTCTTCTTTCCAAAGGGGCCCTGGGGGGCGCCCTTTTTATGATCGGTGTGGTTGCTTTTGTCCTTGGCTGCTTCTCCTATTTCGCCCTGCGCCTCGCCTTCCGCTCCCGCAAGCTCGCCCGTCCCCAGTAAGGCCTCCTAAATTAGCCTAAATTTTCCATTTGACAAACGGAAGGGGTTCAGGCATCATTCCTCCAAGTAGCAAAGGGAGAAAGTAGCTTTAAATTCTGCCTCGCCTCTTTAAAGAGTGCCAATCAACAAATCTTCGTTCAATCCAAAAAGCTTGACCAGATCTGATTGACTACAATTTGCAACGAAAGGAGAATTGTATATCTATGGAAACAGGAACAGTAAAGTGGTTCAATAACTCCAAGGGTTTTGGCTTTATTGCCCGCGAGTCCGGCAGCGATGTCTTTGTACATCATACCGCGATTAAGGGTGATGGCTACAAGTCGTTGGAAGAAGGCCAACGGGTTCAGTTTAACGTGACCCGCGGCCCCAAAGGCGAACAAGCGACTGACGTTAGTAAGGTCTAAGCCTTGTAGTTCAAGGATAAGGTGACAGGTGCCCCCGTGGTGCCTGTCACCTTTTCTTTTCCACGACCCCCAAAGCCCGTCCGCGCTTCCTAAACCCTGCCGGTTTTGCTATCATTTTTGGCAAATGGGCCCAGCATTCACAGCCCCCACCCCTCCCCGACTCTTTAAACGCGCCTGGTGGTGTCGGGGCGCTCACTCCCAGACCATTTTTGGAGGATTATTCCGGCCGATTCCAAAATTAAATTTGACCCGAGAACGCTTAGAAACCCCGGACGGCGATTTTATAGATGTCGACTTTCTCGAGGGGCCATCCTCCAATGGCGGGGGAGCGGCGCCTCTTGTTGTGATCCTTCACGGTTTGGAAGGATCGTCCCGGGCCCCTTGCGTGCAAAGCCTCCTCGGGGAGATTCAGCATCGGGGGTGGGGTGCGGCAGCCGTGAATATGAGGATGTGCAGCGGCGAACCCAACCGTTTGAAGCAAACCTACCATTCCGGCAAGACCGAAGACCTCGATTTCGTGATTCACGATCTCACCCAACGACGGGGACACCAAAGGCTTTACCTCGTCGGCTTTTCCGTCGGCGGGAATATCGTGTTGAAATGGCTGGGAGAGCAGGGCGCTCGGGCCTCAGAGAAAATTCGTAAGGCAGCCGCTGTTTCTGTCCCCTACGATCTTGCGAAGTCAGTGGAGCTGATGGATCGGGGATTCAACCGGGAGATTTATACCCGTGCGCTCCTGACGAGTCTGAAAAGAAAGGTATTCGAAAAAGCAGAACGTTTTCCAGAAGCGGTTCGTTATGATCAGGTGAAACGGTGCAGGACCTTTCAAGCGTTTGATCAAGAAGTCACCGCCCCCCTGAACGGATTCAAAGACGCGAGGGACTATTGGTCCAAAACGAGCTGCAAGGAAGTCCTGGGTGCCGTTCGCGTCGAGACGCTATTGATTCACGCCGAAGACGATCCCTTTTTTCCGGGGAGGCTCATTCCCTTCAATGAAATTCGTAACTCCAAATCCCTTCGAACCGTGATGGTTCCTCACGGAGGACATCTCGGATTTGTTGCGGGACGGTGGCCGTGGAAACAAGAACTTTGGCTTGAGAAGACCGTTATGGACTTCTTCTCGATTTAGGCGCCAGACACCGGCGAAAGTGGGGGACCGTGCCAAGTAAAGAGAAAGAGCTGAGGGAGTTGAGGAAGATTCCAGGGGTGGGGAAGAAAATCTCAGAGGATTTGTGGAGGCTTGGAATCAAAAAGATTTCCGATCTAAAACGTAAAAATCCTGATAGGCTATACGCCGAGATCTTCCGGAAGCAGGGTTACCGCGTGGACCGCTGTATGCTTTATGTATTTCGCTGCGCGGTCTATTACGCCAAACACAAAAGTCACGACCCCTTGAAACTCCGGTGGTGGAACTGGAAGGCGTGAGATGATTTCGAAAGTTTCGAATTTCGTCAAACGGGATATCTGGAGGATCCGCTCAAGCGAACTCTCCCGGAGAAAATCGGTCCCCATTAAGTATTTGCGGGTCTTCTTACTCTCACTCCGGGGATTTGACGAAGACCAGTGTCTTTTAAGGGCGTCGGCCCTCACGTTTTTCTCGCTCCTTTCAATTGTCCCGATTTTTGCGATGGTCTTTGGGATTGCCAAGGGGTTCGGGCTGGAGAAGCTCCTTGAAAACCAGCTCCTTCAGGTCGAGGGCCAGGAGGAGGTGCTCCGCTACGTCATCACCTTCGCGCACACGCTTCTCGAAAACACCCAGGGGGGAGTGGTGGCGGGGATTGGGGTGGCGCTTTTGGTTTGGTCCGTTCTGAAGGTCTTGGGGAATATCGAGCTTTCCTTTAACGAGATTTGGGGCGTGAAGGAGGCAAGAAGCTTCGGCCGGAAGCTGAGCGACTACCTGGCCCTGATGATGATCTGCCCGATCCTCCTGATCCTTTCAAGCAGCATTACCGTTTTCATCGCAAGCCAGCTGGCTCTAATCGCCCAGCAAGTTCCGTTTTTGAAAACGGCCTGGCCTTTGATCGCTCTTTTCCTCCGGGTGCTCTCATTTGCGGTGATTTGGACCCTCTTCACCTTCATCTACATCTTCATGCCGAACACCCAGGTGAATTTTAAATCGGGTCTCGTGGGGGGGATCCTTGCCGGGACGATTTATCAACTGGCGCAGTGGGTCTATATCAAGTTTCAGATCGGGGTCGCCAGTTACGGAGCGGTCTACGGGAGTTTCGCCGCCCTCCCGCTTTTTCTGGTCTGGCTTCAGACGAGCTGGCTCGTGGTGCTCTACGGGGCGGAGATCGCTTTCGCCCACCAGAATGTCGACACCTACGAGTTTGAACCGGATTGCCAGCTGGTGAGCCATTCTTTTAAGAAGCTTCTTTCCCTTCAGGTGGTCCACCTCTGTGTGAAAGGTTTCTGCGCGGCCCTTGGCCCCTTGAGCGCCCGCGAAATTTCGGAGAAACTTTCAATTCCGATCCGGCTCGTGCGTCAAATCCTTCACGAGCTGGTACACTCAGGCGTTCTCTCCGAAACGCGGTCAGACAACCGAAAGGAGGGCGCCTACCAGCCCGCGCGAGATGTCGGGACGCTCACCATGGGAAAGGTGATCGAGGCGCTTGACGCGAGGGGAAGCGACAACATCCCGCTCCACAAAACGGAAGAACTCGCAAGACTCGGGGAGTGCTTGCATTCGATGAGTCAAAGACTGGAGAAAGACCCCGCGAACCTTCTTTTAAAGGAGATTTGAATTATAAAATTCGAGGGACAAGCACAATAATGAGTGATCGAGTTTAAAAATAAAACAGGAGGAAGACAATGAAAAAATCAACCCTGCTTCTTTTCACCGTTTGTCTATTGGCGGCCTCACCCGCGTATGCCGAAACAGAGCAAGGGGCGAGCCCTCAGGCCTATGAGCACGCCAGCGAGCAAGCTATCTTTGTCCGCGCCTCTGATTGGTTTGCGACCCTAGGCAAATCGCCAGAGGAAAGAGACGCGATTGTAGCGCAGCGGAAGGCTGAAAGAGCCGCGAAACGCGCCCAGCAGGAAGCCAAGAAACAGACGGCAGAAGCTGAAAAAGAAATAAAGAAGAGCTTGGGCCAATAAACTAACTCTAATTCAGGCGCCAGGCACCAGCGGGGAGGGCAAGAGCGGGGGAAGAAAGCTTATCCCTGGAACTGGAGATTGAGGAAGTCCCCCTTGTCGCGCTCTTCTTCCTCTTCGGGTTCCTGGGGCTCTTCTTCTACGTTTTCGCCCTCTTCGTTAAAGCCGGGGATTCCCGGAAGATCTTCCTCGACCGTCTTGGGTTCTTCCTCACCCTCTTCTCCCGCTTCCCCCCCTTCGTCGGGCGGCGTGAATTCCCCGTCTTCATTCGAGGTGGAGGTTTCCCCTTCATCGACGTCATAACTCGGGCTGCCGCTGGGGCCCGAGAAGTTGACTGTTTCGTCGAAAACCTCGAGAAAGGTGTGAAGGAGGCCATCGAGTTCGTAAACCCAGAGACCGAAGAATGTGCCTCGTACGGCCGCAACCGCGGTGGGCGTTTCGATTTTAAAGGAAGAGTTGCGCGGAAGCTTTTTCAGCTTTGCCTTGAGACGGCCGAGGGCCAAATGGGAGGAAAAGTCGACGGCTTCCGTTTCTGAATAGTTTTCAACGGACCAGGTGGTATTTTCTTCGAGATTCACCTCGCCCCATTTCCCGACAGCAATTTCTGCCGAGGCTTTCTGTCCGGTGATGATTCGATCGCCCGGACCGAGCGAGTCTCCGGACTGGGCAAGGACGGCCTCAGCCTCGCCCTGCCTCACGATTTTTACGTCACCTTTCACCGTATTAAGATAGACCTCTCCAGCCGCAAAGGCGGGAGAGACGATCAGGGTAGAAGCAATGAACGCTAAGCAATAGATGAGAAAGTATTTTTTCATTTTGGATCCTCCTCGCAGAGCTGAATTATACCAGACTCAGAGGAATTTGGCACAAAGGAAAGTGAGGTCGTCGTGGGGAGGGGCGTCTTTCACAAACTTCCGGAGGCTCGTTAAGAGGTGCTCAACGATGGCCGCGGGACTCCCGGAAGCCGCCTCCTTCAAGGCGGCGCCTATCCGCTCCATTCCGAAGTTTTCCCGGCGCACGTTCCAAGCCTCCTTCACGCCGTCGCTGATAAGCAGAAGGACATCCCCGGGCTTTCCGATCCGCTCCTCCTCGTCAAAGGGGGTCTGTTGGAGGACGCCTAAGGGGATTCCTTTGCGCGTGGAAAGGGTGCGGACCGTGTCGTGCGCCTTCTCGTAGAGGAACATCGGCTCGTGACCGCCATTGGAGAAGATAAACCTTTTTGTGGCCGGCTCCACGACGACATAAAGAAGTGTCAGGAAAACTCCGGCAGTCGATTCGTCGGTGATTTTTAGATTGAGCCGCTCGAGGGCTGTGCGGGGGCCCAAGGGGGCCTCGCGGCGAAATTCGCTTAGGATTTTGGCCATAAAAAGGGCGGCCGGGATTCCCTTCCCGGAAACGTCTCCCACGCAAAGTCCCCACCGTCCGTTGTCGAGGGGAAGAATATCATAGAGGTCTCCTCCCACTTCTCTTGCCGGAAAACTCACGGCTGCGACCTCCAGACCGGGAATGGGCGGGAGTTCGTGGGGCAGGAAGTTTTTCTGAATCTTTGAGGCGAGCGCCAATTCTCTTGAGAAGATCTCTCTTTCAAGGCGGATTTTAACGAATTCCACGGCCTCCGAGCCGATAAAGAGAAGCGCTCCGAGTGTGAGAAAGCCGAAGAAGGGAATCCAAAGCCCCGTCGATTGAAAGGCAAGTTGGGTAAATCCGAAAAGGAGGACGAGGCTCGTTGCGACCGCAAAAAGGCTCTTAAGAGGGGATAGGGAGACGCTCAGGCGGAGGATGAGCCAGGCGAAGAGGAAAAGAAGAAGCCCCTCGAGCGGACGGGGAAGCCTTTCAATGAATTTTCGGGAAAGAAGCGTATGAAGCATACTCGCCTGGACCCCGATCCCGGGATAAAGGGGAGAGAAGGCGGTCGGTTTCAGATCCATTCCGGTGCCGGCCGCAGTCAGCCCCACGAGGACCACCTTCCCCTCAAGCGACTTGAAAAAGAAATCGGCGTCCGGAGTCTCGTCTCTTTCAATGAGCTCGTCAAACGGGATCCTCGTGAAACTTCGGTAGGGACCGGGAAAGTTGATGAGCGTTCCCTTTCGGGAGAGAAAACGTTCGAGCTCGTCACGGCCGTAACCTTCGTGAAGAGCGGCGACAGCGAGGCTCACCTGAAGAAAGATTTTCCCCGAAGTCGAATGGGCGAGGAAGATTTCCCGCACGTGTCCGTCCGGGTCAGGGGAGACATTGACGTAGCCGAGCTGCTTGGTATTTTCCCGGAAAGAGGCGATCGGGTAGACCGCTCTCTCTTCCGAGAATTCGCGGGGGTCTTGCGAGGCAAAGTAAAAAGGGAGAACGACATTCCCCGACTTACGGATTTCGTGCGCAAACGCTTCGTCTTCCTCGGGAGTAGACTCCTCGGAGAAGATCATGTCGTAAAAGATGGCGTTCGGGGGATGTTTTGAGAGGATCTTGAGAAGCGCTGCGTGAAACCCCCGGGGCCAGGGCCAGGCTCCGGTCCTTCGGAGGCTCTCGTCGTCGATTTCCACAATCACGATATCGGGATGGGGGCTTTGGGGACTGCGGATCCGGAACGCCAGGTCAAGGAACCGGCGCTCCATGAGGTCGAAAGTGGGAAGGAGACCTAGAAGGAGGACGAAAAGGGTCGCGAGAAGAGCGACGACGGGATTAGAAAAGGAGAAAGCGCCTCTTTTTCTCATCAGGTTTGACTTCTTTTCCTTTTCGGAAGAGTTTCCAGGGATGAAGTTTGAGGTCGTGAGTCAACTCCTTCAGGTTCTCGGAGCTTGCATTGAGATTCTTAAGTGTCGCGTCAATCTCAGGCCGGTTCGTATTGAGCAACTGGTCAAGATCAGTCACAAGACTTTGGAGCGACTTATTAATCCGTTCGAAATCCTCCAGCAGTTCAGCCCCCTTCTTCACGAGGGCTGCCAGAACGATCGGATCGGTTCCCTGGATCGCCTCCCCTTCGTTCAGGACCGGGGCCTCCAGCGTTCCAGGCGTGAGTTCAATCAGTTTCTCCCCCATGAAACCGAGAACGTCGATAAAGGCCTCGGAATCCTTTCTCAAGGCCACGTCTTTGGAAAGGGCCACGGTCACCGCCAATTGCGGCTCGCTTTGATGTGAGAGGCGAATGTCGGTCACTCGGCCGACCCGGTGACCGGCAAAATGGACCGGGGCATTTTTTTCAAGCCCTGCAATGTAGCGAAAATTGATCTGGACCTGGCGGGTGTCTCCGAAAAGCTCGATATTCCCCGCCATGAAGAGGAGGACCAGGAGGACCACAAACGAAGCCGTAACCAAAAACCCCGAACGAAGTTCGGAGGGTGTGAATGTGTTCGTTTCTTTACTCACCGAAGATTCCTTTCAAATAGCTTTCTTTTGTTTCGTGAAAATGGACCGGCCCTTCAAACTCTCCATGAATGAATTGCCTCACATAGGGATGAGAGGAATTTCGAACCTCCTGAGGCGCTCCTTGCGCCACGACCTTTCCCTGCTGGAGAACAATCATCCGATCCGCGATTCGGAAGGCGCTATTCATCTCGTGGGTGACGACCACCGAGGTGATCTTGAGTTTCTTGCTGAGATCCCTAATGAGGCGGTCGATCACGCTCGCCGTGATCGGGTCGAGCCCCGCACCCGGCTCGTCATAAAAAACAACTTTCGGATCGAGGGCGATCGCCCGCGCCAGACCGACCCGCTTCTTCATCCCGCCAGAGATTTCGTAAGGCATGAAATCTTGGAAGCCGGTGAGACCCACCAGCTCCAGTTTCACTTTCACGATGATCTGGATGATCTCTTCGGCAAGCCCGGCGTGCTCCCGGAGCGGCAGTGCGACATTCTCGCCGACTGTGAGCGAGTTGAAAAGCGCGGCCCCTTGAAAGAGCATCCCGAAACCTTTGCGGATCTCGTCTTTTTCCTCCTCTGGGGCTCCGGTCATCTCTTTTCCGAAGTGGAAGACTTCACCCTCATCCGGCTCCAGGAGCCCGGTAAGAATTCGAAGAAGCGTGCTTTTCCCGCAGCCCGAGCCTCCCATGATCACGAGTGTTTCACCTTCGTGCACTTCAAAGTTAACCCCCTGAAGGACTTTTCGGGCGCCAAAACCTTTAGAGACATTCTCGCAGGCGAGGGCAGGTTTCATGGGAAGAGGTAGTAAAAAATGGCGGTGAAAAGGCAGTCTGCAACAATGATCGCAATGATCGAGTAGACGACCGATTGGGTGGTGGCGCGTCCGACCCCCTCAGCTCCCGCTTCCACAGCGAGACCTTGATAGATCGCGATTGAGCCGATCAGTTCGGCAAAGAAGAAGCTTTTCGCAACCCCGGTGAGGATATCTTTCGAAACGAGGGAATCGAAACTTTTTTCAATGTAGAGGCTCGAAGGAATCCCAAGCCCGACCGTCCCGATGAGGTAACCGCCGACCATTCCGATCAGATCTCCGAGAATCGTAAGGCAGGGGAGCATGATGCCGATCGCAAGAAGTCGGGGGACCACGAGAAAGGGAACCGGAGGAATTCCCATTGTGACCAGGGCGTCGATTTCTTCCTGCACCTTCATCGTTCCAAGCTCGGCGGTGATACTGGCCCCGACCCTTCCTGCGATCACGATCGCGGTCACGACCGGACCGAGTTCCCTCGCCATCGAAACAGCCACGAGCCCGCCTGTATAAATGATCGCTCCGAACTGTTTCAGCTGGTAAGCGGCCTGGAGCGCCAAGACGGCACCCACCGAGGCAGAGACGAGAGCCACAATGAGAAGCGATTCGTTTCCGATGAAGATGAGCTGGCGCGCGAAGGCCTCACGCCGAAGACCCTTCCTTCCTGCCACCGGTGCGACAAAGGCCCAATAAAGCGATTCCTGCATGAGGTGCGAGAGCCGGCCGATTTCTACCAGGAGAGAGCGGCTGACTCTCCCGACCTGTCCGAAAAAGGTAACGATCCGAGTCATTCGGAGGGAGGTTCCTTAGGAGACCAGGGAGAGGGCTTCTTCTTCGTTCTGTGCCAGGAGAAATACGGTGTCGAGCTTTGCGATTTCAAAAACGCTTCGCACCCCTTGCTTCAGGCGAAAGAGAACGAGCTGGCCGCCGTAACGTTTGATTTTCTGAAAAAGCTCGACAAAGGTGGCAAGACCGGAGCTGTCGATATAGCCGACCTTTTCGAGATCGACCAAAATCTTCGGCGTCTTATCCTCCGCCAGTTTCAGGAGTTCGTGCCTCACTTCAGGCGAAGAATGGAAGTCGAGATCGCCGTCGATATTGACGACGGAAAAGCCTTGATGATTTCGATTCACTCGGATTTTCATGGGGTTGGCCTAATGCTTGTATTTGGTCAAGATCAGTTCATTGCCACGCCGGTGGCCGGTATTATATTGCACTTGGTCCATCATTGTCTCCATGAAATAGAGGCCGAGCCCGCCTCCCTTCTTGGGAGGAAGCTCGGGCATTTGGACCTTTTGGAGATCAATTTTCCGCCCGTAATCCCGAATTCTGAAGACGAGTTTATCCTTATGATCCTCCAGGGTGATCCGCACCGTTCGCCCCTTTTCCCCTTGATAGGCGTGTCGGATGGCATTGGTGGCCCCCTCGCCCACGGCCACAAGGATCGCCGATTCACTCCGGTGCGGGAGAGAGGAGCCTTTCAGGAACTCTTTCAGCCGATCGCGGAGAGGTTTCAGCTGGGCGGGGTCACTTTCCAACAAAAAAACCTTCTTTTTCATAAGAATCTTGAGTATATCAAAAAAAGTTGACTTCTTTTGGAAGAAGACGATACATTATACTAACAAACAGCCCAAAACTACCTAAAACGTGTACTCCTGCGGGTGAATCGTTTAAAAATGAAAGGCATCATGAAAAGAGCTAGCTGTCTTTTTTTGATTTTTGCCTTTACTCTTTCCACCTCTTTTTCTTCCGTCCCTGCGTGGGCCCAGACTGAACCGAGCAAACCCCCGGCACCGGCCCCTACTCCCGCCCCAACTCCGACCGAAGTCCAAAAAGGGAAGAAATGGTTTATCTGGGAAGAAACCGGATTGATTCAGGGGAACGATCGGACAACGGGAACCGCAAATCTCTTTGTTCCTCTTTGGCAGAACGGTCGGAATCTTGTCTTTGCCGATCTACGCGGACACGACACGGACGGTCCGGAGATCGAAGGCAACGCGGGACTCGCTTACCGGCATCTTTTTGGAGACGAGCGCCAATGGATTGGAGGCCTCTACAGTTTCTTTGACGCCCTCCGCTCGGAGAATCGGAATACTTTTTTTCAGTGGATGATGGGGGGAGAAGTCTTAACCAAAAACTGGGATTATCGAGCGAATTGGTATCTTCCGGAAGTGGGAAATGATTTGGTTTCGAGTACCCCCACGCAGGCCTCAGCCTTCATCTCGGGACACTCCATTCAAACGTTGACCCGTTTCGACGAAGTCCGGGAAAGAGGGTTGCTCGGCTTCGATACCGAACTGGGGCGGAAAATTCCCTTCCTCGACCGCCTTCCTCTCTATCAGCCGGACATCCGTTTTTATGCAGGCGCCTTTTACTTTGACCGCTCGGGAGGTGTGGAGGCCATTGCCGGTCCCCGAATGAGAACGGAGTGGCGGATCGACGATCTTTTTAAGTGGTATGGCTCCCGGCTCACGATCGAACTCCAGATTCAGCACGATCAGGTCCGGGATTGGGAATTTTTCGCAGGGTTCGCTCTAAGAGTTCCCCTCGGCCGGCTGATCCAGAAGACACGGACCGACATTAATCCTGTGGAATACCGAATGATGGAAAAGATCGTTCGGGATATCAATGTCGTCACGGGAGCGGCATCGAGTGTGGAAAATCGGGTGCAGGATGCGATCAATCCGTTCACAGGCAGACCTTACCGGAGCATTTGGTTCGCGGAAGAAGGTGGGGTGGGTAACGGGACCCAAAACAACCCTACGACTCTCCCCACGGCGATTACCTCCGCGGGAACGAATAGCGTTGTGGCCGCGCTCAATACGACGGGGATGATTACCGGCGGCGGCACCCTTCTGAATGGTCAGACGCTCATCGGCGGTACGGGTAGACTTTTTGTTCAAACCCCTCAGGGGTTGAATACGTCCCTTAGGATTCCCGACGGCGGCGCCGGTCTGCCCACGATCACAAACGCAGGAAATGTCGTTACGCTGGCCAACAACAACGTGGTCTCAGATATTACGACCATCGGCGGGACCAGTGGGATCTTCGGTGGCGCGATTATAACTCCCAGGATTTTTAATACCACGATTGTTGGGGCCAGCTCCCACGGGGTCAACTTGGGGGCGGTCACGGGAGATTTGATCGTTAAGAATCTCATCGCCGTCGGCAACGGTGGCTCCGGTCTTTTTGCAGGGAGTGTCAGCGGGGACGTCAACATTGACCCCTCGATCTTTGTTTCGAACGCCGGTCACGGAATCTTCTTGGGGAGTGTCGGAGATGATCTCCGGGTCTCAGACGTCACTTCCGTCGCCAACACCGCAGGCTCCGGGCTTTTTGCAGGTTCTGTCGGCGGCGATGCCTTAATCGATCCCTCCTTCTTCATCGGCAACACCGGCCCGGGGATCCTCCTGGGACCGATCGGAGGAAGCCTCAACCTCGATCAAGTCACCGTAAGCTCCAACACCGGAGGGGGGCTGATCTCAGGCCCGATCGGGGATGACTTCCGGGTCTCCAGCTCCTTTTTCACCAGCAACACCGGCGGCGCCGGGATTCTCACGGGCCCCATCGGTGATGATCTGGTCTTCCACAATGTCACCGTAAGCTCCAATACCGGAGGAGGCCTCATCACCGGCGCGATCGGCGGCGATGCCCTGATCGATCCCTCCTTCTTCATCGGCAACACCGGCCCCGGGATCCTCCTGGGACCGATTACAGGAAGCCTCAACCTGGATCAAGTCACCGCAAGCGGCAATGTCGGACCCGGCCTGCTTGCGAGTACCATTGGCGATGACTTCCGGGTCTCCAATTCCTTCTTCATCGGTAACGCCGGGTCCGGGATCTTCACGAGCACCATCGGGGATGACCTGGTCTTCCATAACGTCACCTCAAGCGGCAATGCCGGAGCCGGCCTCCTCACCGGTGCTATTGGCGGCGATGCCCTGATCGATCCTTCCTTCTTCATCGGCAACATCGGCCCCGGGATCCTCCTAGGACCGATCGGGGGAAGCCTCCACCTGGATCAGGTCACGGCAAGCGGCAACACCGGACCTGGCCTCCAGACCGGCCCCATCGGCGATGACTTCCGGGTCTCAGACTCCTTCTTTGACGGCAACGGCGTCTTCGGAATCATCACGGGGCCCATCGGGGATGACTTGGTCTTCCATGACGTCTCAGCCTCCGGCAACGCGGCAGGGGGCGTGATCACCGGTCCCATCGGCGGGGACGCCTTCATTGATCCCTCCTTTTTTGATGGCAATGGCGGCATTGGGTTGATCTTGGGACCGATCGGAGGCAGCCTCAACTTTGACCAGGTCTCCGCCTCCGGCAACGCGGCAGGCGGCCTG
>Ga0247727_10000412_pt1 | contig 104145 bp, 102 predicted proteins | sample WisWelCaveWW1625_FD_202498 | JGI IMG/M metagenome (GOLD analysis project Ga0247727, IMG submission 202498) | Biofilm microbial communities from Wishing Well Cave, Virginia, United States - WW16-25 | ecosystem: Environmental > Aquatic > Deep subsurface > Groundwater > Cave microbial mat... | reverse complement strand
CGTAATCTCAGCGAACTCTGCTTACGGTGTCAACGTGTTCGGAAACCTGGCGAAAAGCACCATTATCCGCGGCAATTACATTGGGACCGATGCAACGGGTGCCGGTGTGCCTGGGCTTGGAAACCAGAGGAGCGGAATCTATGTGGATGGCGGGCGCAACACGCTAATCGGTGGCACCAGTGCGTCGGCAAGAAATGTGATCTCAGGCAACGGTGCAGCCTACGTGAGCGCCGGCGTGACGATCATTCAGAACGGCAATGATCCGACGGATGGCAACAAGGTTCAGGGCAACTACATTGGTCTGGACGTCGGTGGCAACGTTGACACGGGAAACTCCGGCGGCGGCGTGTTGATCGCGGGCGCCCCTGGCAACACGATTGGAGGCACGGCAGGCGGAGGTAACGTGATTTCGGGCAACGGTTCAATCGCCCTTGGCGGGCACGGCATCGAGATCTCGCTGGCGGGAGCTTCCGGCAATCAAGTGCAGGGAAATTACATTGGGACGAATGCGGCAGGGACCGCGGGCGTGCCCAACGGTGGGAACGGTGTTTACATAACCGGGCCGAGCAACTGCATCGGCGGCGCCATCGTGAACTCGGTGTGCACGCCTGTGTCAGGCGGCCGCAATGTCGTATCGGCCAATACCTCGATGGGGATTGAGCTTTTCGATACGGGCGCGCAGTCGAACGCAATAGTCGGGAACTACGTCGGAACGAATGCGGCCGGGAGCGCAGGCCTGGGGAACACGGTGCACGGAGTGTTCATTAACGGCGCGCCAAGCAATACCATTGGGGGGACAACGTCGCTGGCGCGGAACGTGATCTCGAGCAACGCGGACGCGGGAGTGCTGATCAACTCGGTCAACGCCGGCGGCACCCTGGTTCGCGGCAACTATATCGGCACGAACGCGGCGGGCAGCGGGGACCTGGGGAACTTGACCGATGGCGTTCGGATCATATCGGCGAGCAGCAACTCTGTGGGGGGAACGGCTGCCGGCGCCGGGAATGTTATTGCTTCCAACAACACGAACGGGGTGGCCGTGACGGCCGGCACAAGCAACCGCGTCCAGGCGAATTCGATTCACTCCAACTCAAGTCTAGGGATTGAGCTGGGCTTCGACGGTGTTTCACCTAACGACACGGACGACCCGGACAGCGGCGCGAACAATCTTCAGAATTACCCCGTGCTGACGGCTGCCACGGGATCAGTGCTGAGCACGAAGGTGAGCGGGTCGCTCAACAGCAAGCCGAACATGACGTTCAGGCTGGAGTTCTTCGCTACGTCGGCGTGTGATCCTTCCGGTTTCGGCGAGGGCGCCCTGTACCTGGGGTCGATCTCGAGGACGACCAGCGCAGGGGGCGACGTAACGTTCACCAATGAGACTGTGCCAGGGGGTGGAGCGGCCGCGAAGTTTGTCTCGGCCACAGCGACCGACCCGATAGGCAACACGTCGGAGTTAGCGGCGTGCGTGTTCGCGGGAACTTCGACGGACCAGGACGATGACGGCCGGCCGGACGCCAGCGACAATTGCCCGCTCGTGGCGAACTTCAACCAGGCGAACCTGGACGGCGATTCGGAGGGCGACGCCTGCGACCAGGACGACGACGGTGATGGCGTTACCGACGCCGCCGAGACAGCCTGTGGCTCAGATCCGCTAGACGTCACCCCGCCGCTGAGCCGGCCGGAGCGGATTGACGGCGTCTTCGACAACGTGAGCGACGACGGTGACGCGCTGATCGATGAGGCGCTGCCGGCGGGAGCGGCCAATTACGATTGCGATGGCGACGGTTACAAGGGGTCGGCGGAGGCGGCGATCTTCGCGCCGGTGACGACGGGCGACCAGGACCCATGTGGGACGAATGGGTGGCCGGCGGAGCTAACGGCGGTGGGGGCGGGCACGGCGAACCAGGTGAGCCTGGCCGACCTGCAGACGTATCTGACGCCGTCGCGGCGACTGAATACGAGTCCTGGCGACGCGAACTTCAGCGGGCGCTGGGACATTGTCCCGGGCGGGCTGGGCGAGTGGATCAATGTGCAGGACATGCAGCACCTGGCGTTCGTGTTCCCGCCGATGCTGGGCGGGGCGACGCGGGCCTTCAATGGCCCGGTGTGTCCGTGGACGCCTTAGGTAGACGTTAGGTGATAGGTGTGTGCCGGAGCATTAAGACGCTACGGAGGGCGGGCGAGCCTGCTACCGAGCAGGAGATATACGAGGCTTCGTTGCAGTTCGTGCGGAAGGTGAGCGGGTTCCGCAAGCCTTCGCAGGCGAATACGGAGGCGTTCGACGCCGCCGTGAAGGAGATCGTCGAAGCCTCCCGGAAGATGCTGGAGTCGCTGAAGACGAAGTAGGCGCGACGGCTTCTCGGCCTTAGCGAGGCGTCAGGTGACGGGCGCGTGTGGGCGTTTGAGCAGCGCGTCGATCTTTGCGCTGATCGTATTGAGGGCCTGGTGATAGGAGTCGGTGAATAGTTCCACGCCTTTCACCTGGAGTTCGTCGGTGACGGCCTTGAAGTCGATTCCGGCGGCTTCCAGTCGGCGAATGGCGTTGAAGGCCCCATCGAGGTCCGACTCGAGCGTCGACGCGACGCGACCGTGGTCGCGGAAGGCGTCGACGGTGGCGTGGGGGAGGGTGTTGACCGTGTCGGGGCCGATGAGTTCCTCGACGTAGATGACGTCGCGGTAGGCGGGGTTCTTGGTGCTCGTGCTGGCCCAGAGGCAGCGTTGGACGCGGGCGCCGGCGTCAGCGAGACGCTGCCAGCGGGGTCCCGAGAAGAGTTCGCTGTACTTTGCGTAGGCGATCTTCGCGTTGGCGACGGCGGCCTTGCCATAGAGTGCGCGCAGTAGGCCGCGAGCGCTCTCTGTCGCTGCCATTTCAATCATGCGTGCGAGGTGCTCATCTACGAGGGTGTCAACGCGGCTGACGAAGAAGCTGGCCACGGAAGCGATGCGATCGATGGCCTGACCGGCGGCCAAGCGCTTCTCCAGTGCGCTGATGTAGGCCAAGGCGACTTGCTCGTAGTTCTCGACGCCGAAGAGGAGCGTGATGTTGACGTTAATCCCTTCGCTCAGACACTGTTCGACGGCGGGAAGACCTTCCGCTGTGCCGGGGATCTTGATCATGGCATTCGGGCGGTCCAGTGCCAGGAAGAGACGCTGCGCTTCTGTCGTGGTCGCCGCCGTGTCGTAAGCGAGCTCAGGCGAGACCTCGAGGGAGGCGTAGCCATCGCGAGCTTCGGTGCGCTCATAGACGGGTCGAAAAACGTCGGCGGACTGCTGGACGTCGGCGATAGTCAGGTCGTGGCAGGCCCGAGAGCGATCGTGGCCGGCCTCCGCGAGCTCGGTCAGGCGCTGGTCGTAGACCTCGCTGGACGCGATGGCCTTCTCGAAGATCGTAGGGTTGGAGGTGCCCCCTAAGACGCCGTCGTCTTCAACCAGGCGCTGGAGCTCGCCACTGACGAGGAGGGCGAGGTTAAGGTTGTCGTACCAGACGCTCTGGCCATACTCGTTCAGTTCGCGCAGCGGGTTCGTCATGCCCGGCTCCTAGACTCGCTCGGCACGCTGCTCCAACGCCCGCACCTTCTCGAGGCGGCGTTTGTAGCGCTCTTCGCCGCTGAAGGTCGCGTCGACAAAGGCTGTGACGATTTCCAGGGCGAGATCTTCGCCGACGACGCGGGCGCCGAGGCAGAGGACGTTCATATCGTCGTGCTCGACGCCCTGGTGGGCGGAGTAGATGTCGTGGCAGATGGCGGCGCGAATGCCGGCGAGCTTGTTGGCGGCGATTGCTGCTCCGACGCCGCTGCCGCAGACGATGACTCCGCGTTCGGCGCGACCGGCCTGGATCGCCTCGCCGACGGCGAGGGCGATATCGGGGTAGTCGACAGAATCCGGGCTGTTGCAGCCGGCGTCGAATACGTCATGGCCTGAGACGCGCAGGTGGGCGACGATCGCATCCTTCAGTTCGTAGCCCCGGTGGTCAGCGCCGATGATAACGCGCATCTCTGGGTTATCGTAGCACTTCAGGGCGCGGCGGGGCAGCGGTGCATATGGAATCCATTCGCCCTACGAGAACCGCTCGGCAGACAGGCAAGGTGAACGGACGGTCGCGTTAGGGCGGTTCGGGAACCGGCCCTACTTCACCTCCGCGGCGGCGTTGCTGATGACGACGCGGCGCTCCTGCGTCTTGGCCTGGACGATGACCTTGCCGTCGCCTTCGTCCCACATCTCAGTGGTGATCGTGTCACCGGGGTAGACGACGCCGGAGAAACGGACGCCTAGACCGATGAAGCGAGAGGTGTCGTTGTCACAGTACTCGGCGAGGACGGCGCGGCAGACGTGCCCGAAGCTGCATAGGCCGTGGAGAATGGGGCGGTCGTATCCGGCCATCTTCGCGAAGTCAGGGTCGATGTGCAGAGGGTTGCGGTCGCCGGAGAGCCGGTAGATCACCGCCTGGTTCGGGGCAGTCGCGTAGGAGACGGTCTTATCGGGAGCGCGATCGGGCGGATTGTTGCCCGCCTCCGGGCCGCGCTCGCCGCCGAAGCCGCCCGCGCCGCGTACGAAGACACCCGAGCGGTTGCTGAAGACGATCTCGCCGCTCTCGTCGCGCGTCTCCGTCTCGACGATGGCCAGCGCGCCTTTGCCCTTATCGTAAACGCCGTCGACCTTTCCGGTGGTGGTGAGCCTGGCTTTTGTCGGGATCGGCTTGTGGATGCGGAAGCTCTGCTCACCGTGCAGCAGCATAACGAGGTTGATCTCGACCGCGGAGCTCAGCCCTATCATGGCCGGGAAGGCCGGGATGACGGCGAACGAGGGAAGCGGCTTCAGGCTGCGTTCGTAGACGAAGTCGAGCTCTGTCGCGCCCACGCCGATGGCGTAGAGCATGACGTCACGGTCGTCGTACTCGAAAGTCGTTGGCGGTAGCTCGATGCCCGTGGCGTCCGGGCCGAGTGGTCTGCGTTGTGTTTGAGTCATGGTGTTAACCTCCAGCCTGCGCTGCGGCTGTCATCAGGCGCTTTTGAACCTCGTCGAAGGCGTTGGTGAACTCCTCGGCGGCGGTCATGTCACTGATCTTGTCGATGTTGTCGCGTACGTCCTCCACGGTGAGCCCAGTGCCAAGTACGGCGCCCTTGCTCTCGACGATCGCGGCCCGGCCGACGTAACCGGCGCCGGCGGTGAAGATGTTGCCGGAAGCGGTACATTCCTCGGAGCAGAGGTAGGCGACGACCGGCGAGACGTACTCCGGTTTGAGCCTCTCGAGGGCGGCAGGCGGCATGACGTCCTCGGTGAGCCGCGAGGCGGCGACTGGGGCGATCACGTTGGCCTTGATATTGTATTTGGCGCCTTCAAGCTCAAGGGTGCTGGCGAAACCGAGGAGCGCTGTCTTGGCGGCGGAGTAATTGGCCTGGCCGAAGTTTCCGTAGAGGCCGGCGTTGGATGTTGTGACGACGATGCGTCCGTAGCTGTTCTGGCGCATGATCTGGAAGGCGGGTTTGATGACGTTGAAGGAGCCCTTTACGTGGACGGCGAAGATCTTGTCCCAATCCTCTTCGGTCAGGTTGTGGAACGCGCGGTCGCGAAGGATACCGGCGTTGGCGATAACGATGTCGATCTTGCCGTAGGCATCGAGCGCGGTCTTGACGATGGCCTCGCCGCCGTCGACAGTGTCGACGCCGTTGTAGTTGGGCGTGGCCTCGCCACCGGCGGCTTTGATCTCAGCGACGACCTGGTCGGCCATGGCCGAGCCGCCCGTGCCGTCGCGCGACCCACCGAGGTCGTTGACGACGACTTTCGCGCCGCGTGAGGCGAGGAGCAGGGCGTGGGTGCGGCCGAGGCCGCCGCCGGCGCCTGTGACGATGGCCACTCGACCATCGAATCGGACTTCTGTCATGAGTTACCTCCGTTCTGTGCCGCGATGCGCAGCAGGCTATATATTCCACATTTCGTGCCTTGCTGTCAAACGCCGTGGCAGCCTAAGGGCGGCGAGGCGGCTGGTTGGCGTAGAGAGCGGTCGTACGATTATTTGCGGTTCGGGGGAAAAATCGTTGACACAGAGCATCGTTGTGGCTATAAGTTGACGTACCAGATATGTAACCTTTACGGGAGGGTTCGCTTGACCCCGACACGTTGGGGACTCAAGGGGAGGCCGGCAATGGAAGAGTCGAACTACTGGGCGCGTCTGTATCTCAGGCGCATGAGCAGGCGCTCGCTACTGACGGCGGGAGGCACTGTAGCGCTCGGCGCGGCAACGGCTGCCGTCGTCGGCTGCGGAGGCGGCGGAGACGAACCGAATGGCAGCCCCACACCGGCCGGCGGAACGGCGAAGCCGACGACGGCGGGCTGGGACCCGGTATCGGGCGGGAAAGTTACGCAGGGGCGTTTGCTCAGCGTTCTGGGAATTGACCCGCATGTGGACCTGACCGGTCTCGATATCGTGCCTCGAATCTACACCTATCTTTACGCGTGGCAGCCGTTCAATGAGACGGCCATCTTCAACAACTTTGCCACGTCTCTGGAGATACCTGACCGGGACGGCCTCGAATTCATCCTGAAGCTGAGGCCGGGGATCATGGTTCAGCCGCAGCGAGATAATCCTGCCGCCGGCGAAGAGTTGACCTCTGCTGACGTAAAGTCGAGCTTTATCCGCCGGACTACGTCCATCACGGCGATCGACAAGCGGTTCGGCGGGCGGATCGTGGGCAAGCACGTGGCTGATGAGCCATCCTTGCAAGCCGCGCTGCAGACGCCCGACCCGTACACGTTCACGTTCAAGATGAAGACGCCCTTCGTGCCGTCGGTCCGGGAGATGTCCAACCCGACATGGGCGATGATTCCGCAAAAAGTCACCGACAAGTTTGGCCTGGGACTGAGTCAGTCGGCCTACGGGAGCGGGCCCTTCATGCTCACGGAATTCCGCGGATACGAGCGGATTAAGCTGCAGAGGCACCCGAACTTCTGGCTCAAGCCGCGTCCGTATCTCGATTCGATCACGTACATCGTCATCACGGAGGCCTCCTCCCTCCTCGCCGCGTTCGACTCTGGGGAGCACGACATCAACGGCGCGATCTTGACGCGGAAACAGGGGGAAGACCGGCAGAAGGACTCGCGGTTTGTCGTCGTCAAGGTGCCGACGCGCTTCTACCCGGTGATCCATTTCAAGACGCATAAGACCCTTCCATTCGGCGATATCAAGGTGAGAGAGGCGATCGACCTCGGCCTCGACCGCGATGAGATGATCAAGGTGATCTGGGACGGCGAGGGCCAGTACAACGGTCCGGTCCAGTACTTGATGAAGAGGTTCTCGTTGCCGCAGGCTGAGTTACGCGAGGCGATGCCCTACGACCCTGAGCGCGCGCGGAAGCTGCTGGCAGACGCGGGATACCCGAACGGGTTCCAGGTCAAGATGAAGCTGCCCAGGGTGCCCGGCGCGCCGTTCATTGCCGATCTCTCCTCGCTGATAAAGGATCAGTTGCAGAAGATCAAGATCGACCTGCTTCTGGACGAAGTGGAGCTTGGGACGTTCATCGCGAACACGATTCTTCCGGGCAACTTCGAGATGGCGTTCTTCCCGAACCTGCCCTACGACGAGCCGGACCGGCCGCTGAGTTTCTACCACTCGCGCGGCGTGACGGGCGGAGGCAACTGGAACAACTACCAGAATGCGGCCATCGACAGGCTCATCGACGAGCAGAGCCAGGAGTTTAACGACGAAAAACGGGTGGAGATCATCCACAAGGTGCAGCGTCTGATCCTGAAAGAACACGGGCCCCAGATCACCATGCCCGGCGGTAACTTCTACAGTGCGCGCTGGAACTACGTGCACTTCCCGTTCGAGTTCAGCGGCGACCCGGGTACGGGAATTTTGAGCGTCTCTGAAGACCCGCTCAAGATCGGCGCCATGAACCTTGGCCCGGACGCCAGCGACCTATGGTCGGAGGAAGGGGCCTAGCAGGCGCGTTAAGCGCCGGTTGCCGCGGTGCGAAACTACATCATTCGCCGAATTCTTCTCCTCGTGCCGATCATGATCGGCACGAGCCTGTTGACGTACGGGATGTTCAACCTGATCCCGGCCGATGCCTGCGTGCTCAGCCTGGGATTCGCGTCTACCCCGGAGGCTCTGGAAGACTGCCGCAATCTGCACGGGCTGAATGACCCGTGGTACCAGCAGTATTTCAACTGGCTAAAAAATATACCTCAGGGTGACTTCGGGACATCGATCACCGAGAGCGAGTTGACCGTGAGGAGCGAACTGGAACACAGGTTGCCGGTCACGATACAGCTCATGGTTGTGACGCTGGTCATGGCGTTGCTGTTGGGCGTGCCGGCGGGTGTGTTCTCGGCGATTCGGCCGGGGACGCCGCTAGACTGGCTTGCGCGATTTACGAGCGTTCTCTGGCTGTCTATCCCGTCGTTTTATCTGGGTATCGTGTTAATAACCTTCGGGGCGCTCTGGTTCCAATGGACGCCGCCGCAATTCGGAACGGGATCGGCGGTGCTCCTCTACGAGGACCCGTGGGTGAGCATCAAGACCTACTTCTTCCCTTCGCTGGTGCTCTCCGTAGGCATCTCCGCCGTGATCATGCGGCTCACGCGGTCCTCGATGCTGGAGGTGCTGAGGAACGACTACATCCGGACGGCGTGGTCGAAAGGCTTGCGAGAGAGGGCGGTGGTCTGGCGTCACGCGTTGAAGAACGCGCTCATTCCCGTGGTCACGCTGATTGGTCTGCAGATCGGGGCGCTGCTGGGCGGCGCCGTGATCATAGAATCGCTGTACAACCTTAACGGGGTTGGCAAGTACACTCTCGAAGCGATTATCCGTCGCGACATCTTCGTGGTGCAGAGCCTGACGCTGTTCTTTGCCGTCACTCACGTGCTGGCTAACTTGACCGTCGACGTAGCGTACGCGTGGCTTGACCCACGAATTCACTACACGTAGGAGCTGATATGGCGCGCGAAGCAGCGGTACCGATAGAGGTCCAAGAAGAGCTGGCGCCTTCCCAGCGCTGGCGCAAGCTGTTCCGGACGGCGCGGCGGCACCCTCTTGGCGTGTTTGGGCTCTTCTGTGTTTCACTCCTTTTCTTCTGCGGGATCTTCGCGGACCTGATCGTGTTGTCCGATCCCCAGTTCTCCACACAGATCACGAAAGAGGTCGGCACCCTATCAGCGGCGCTCGACGAGGATGACACGTTCCTCGTGGGGAGCGGTTCGGGTCTGGACAAGGGTACGACGATTACTCTCGACGATGAGCTTACATTCGTTCTGGAGAAGGTCGACTTATTGAGCGGAGGCGCCATCGTCACTGTTGAGCGGCCGAATCCGGTGAGCGGCCCCCCGTATTTCGCGCAGACCACGGTCTGCGAGTCCAAGGGCTCTGGAGGAGCCTTTCCCGGTGCCGGCGCGGCGTGTCCGTCCGCGGACGCGCTGGGGACGCTGGCGGTGGACGTTAACACGCCCGATCTTGTGATGATCGTAGACGGCTCCCGGATTAGCGAGGGGCAGACTATCTACGTAAAGGGCGAGGAGATGTCCGTTTCCTCCCTCCAGGCGGTACAACCGGGAGAATCGGTGCTGCAACTGGACAGGGCCACTGCGAGCACCGTTGCCGCGCCGCACGAGGCGGGGCTCACAATCATTGAGACGTCCGTGAACAAGCTCGCGAAACCTACATGGGACCACCCGTTCGGAACGGATAATCTGGGCAGAGACGTCCTCAGCCGGGTAATCATGGGCGCTCGCATCTCGCTCCTGATTGGCCTGGTGGCGGTGATCTCGGGCGTAACGTCAGGGGCGTTCTTCGGAATCATTTCAGGCTACTTCGGCAAGATTACCGACACCATAATCCAGCGCTGCGTGGATATCCTGCTCTCCTTTCCTGCCGTGGTGCTCCTCCTGGCCATCATCACAGTCTTCGGGGATGAGGAGTCGTCTTTCAGGAAATTCCTCGCCAACAATACGCCTGTCCCTGAACGCGAGTTCCTGAACATTCCTAACTTCCTTGACGTGTTTGTCATCAGTCTCGCTATTGGACTGGCGATCGCGGTGTTCACAACCCGCGTTGTGAGAGGGACTGTTCTCTCGCTCAAGGAGAACGTCTATGTGGACGCGGCGCGGTCGATTGGGGCGAGCAACTCGCGGATCATGATGAAGCATATCTTCCCGAACGTGGCGGCCCTCGTGGTCGTTCTGGGGAGCGTGCTGCTTCCGATCGCGATCCTCTCGGAGGCGGCGATCAGTTTCCTGGGCGTGGGTGTACCGATACCGACGCCATCGTGGGGCGCGGACCTGAGCGGCTCGAACCGTGACCTGGCGCAGGACGGTTTCTGGTGGCCCGTTTTCTTCCCGGGCCTTGCGTTGAGCCTTGTCGTGCTCGGCTTCAACATGGTGGGCGATACGTTCCGTGATATTTCGGATCCGCGATTGCGCGGGAGTGGCCTTGGCGGCGGTCAGGGTGGTGGCGGCGGAGGCGGCGCGGGCGTCTAGGAGCGCAGGGAGTGGACAAACGCTCGTGGTGAGCGTAGTCTCGAAATAGAGAGCCCGGGGGAGTGTTAAGGTGAGAAATTACGTCCTGCGGCGCTTGCTGCTGCTAATCCCGATCATCATCGGCGTCACGCTTGTGACGTTCTTCATGTTCCGGCTGATACCGGGGGATGCCGTTGACCTCATCTGCGGGATACAGTGTACGGAGAAGGAAAAGGCCGATATACGCCACTTCTACGGTCTGGACAGGGCGTGGTATGTGCAGTATGGAGAGTGGCTGCTGAATTCAGCCCAGGGTGATTTCGGCACGTCTTTCCTGTCCCATCTTTCGGTCTCAAGCGAGTTGAAACACCGCCTGCCCGTCACGTTGGAGTTGACGGGCCTGACGCTATTGCTCTCACTTCTGCTGGGAATACCGCCGGGAGTATATTCCGCGGTCCGGCCGGGCACGCCACTCGATTGGATAATGAGGTTCACCAGCATTCTCTGGCTGTCGATCCCTTCGTTTTACCTTGGGATTCTGATCATCGTATTCGGCTTACGCTGGTTCGGCTGGGTGCCGCCTCAGTTTAGCACCGGGGCTTTCGTGTCACCGTTCCAGAACCCCTGGGTGAATTTCCAGCAATTCTTCCTCCCCTCGCTTGTGCTGGCTGTGGGAGGCGCGGCAGTGATAATGCGGGTCACGCGATCGTCGATGCTTGAGGTGCTGCGCAATGATTACGTGCGCACCGCCTGGGCAAAGGGGCTGCGCGAACGCGCGGTGGTGTGGCGTCACGCGCTGCGCAACGCTTGGATTCCAGTTACGACGCTGCTGGGCCTGCAGGTGGGCGGTTTGCTGGAGGGGGCCGTGATAATGGAATCGCTATTCAATCTGAACGGGCTGGGCAAGTACGCGCTGGAGTCGATCATTCGTAGAGACGTCTTCGTGGTCTCGAGCATCGCCTTGGTCTTCGCGTTGATCAACGTGAGTGTCAATTTGTCTATAGACCTGGCCTATGCCTGGCTAGATCCGCGGATCCGCTATACGTAGCGTGTCCACGTGCTCGCGGAAGAGGGGCTCTGGGCACAATCGGAGGAAGAGCCAGAGCCCGGCGGCGATGACGAGCAGGTCGTCCAGGTGACCCAGGACGGGGATGAAGTCAGGGATGATGTCTACGGGGCAGATCAGGTAGAGGCCGATCGCCGGTAGCAGGAGCCTGGCCGGAAGAGGCACGCGAGGGTCACGGAACAAGCGCCACAAGAGCAGCGGACGTCTGCGCCAGGGGACCCGCATTGCGGCGGCGGCCGGGCTCTCAGACTTCGACGAGGAATCGGCCAATGCGCGCTCGCAGATCATCGCGGGCGATGCGGAAGGCGGCGTCCAGCAGCACTCCCCGCGCCTCTATGTCGGAAGGGTCCTCGACATTCCAGTGCAGGCGTTTGCCGCCGCCGGGAAACGTTGGGCAGACGCCGTTCGCTGAGTCGCAGACGGTAATCACGTAGTGGAACGACTGCCCGGCGAACTCGTCGACGGACTTGGACCACTGGGAGGAGATGTCGATGCCGATCTCTCGCATGGCGTCGATCGAGAGCTGCGACAGCCCCGAAGGGAGGATGCCGGCGCTGTGCACCTCGAAGCGCTCGCCGGCGAGGTGGCGCAAGAGCCCCTCGGCCATCTGGCTGCGGGCGCGGTTGCCGGTGCAGACGAAGAGGACGAGCGGTTTCTGAGGTGTCACTGCGTCAGGGTCTGGCCGATACTTGATTGTGGCGACCGAAAACTTGATCGTTTTTGGCGAGAATGGGGAAATTTGAGTCTCGGTACGTTGGCGACGGCGCCCGTATCCTGATTGTTTTGTCCTTGATCGTTTCAGCCTTCACGTATTCACCAGTCGCGTTCGATCGCGAGACCCTCAGTTGCGTGAGGGTACATCTTTAGTTTAATGGATGGGGGTCGGATTTTGGAGTGGGCAATGACTCAGCTTGCGGTGTTGCCGTTGGGGGCGTATGGTTGGCTCGTCAACGACGGAGGAGAGAATCGTGGATACCGCATTTAAGGTTGCCTATAGCCTGGTAGTGGCGGTGCTGTTCATTCTGATGGTCATCCTGGGACAGCGCACGTTCTATGAAGAACCGCAATATCCGCAGTATCCGCCGAGTCTTGGGCTATCTCCGACCAAAAACTTCTCCTGTGACTACGCGACGGATGTCTGCCGCGAGTTCGGCCCGCAGGGTGAGGTCGTACTGACGCCGGAGAGGGAAGCCGAGTTGTCCGAACGCGAGAGAGACTACCTTCGCGAACAACGCGCGTTCAACAAGCTCCAGCGTGAACACGAGAACGATCGCGAAGCCTACTTCCGAAATGTCTTTCTCCTGGCGACGGCGCTGGGGGTTTCGGCGATTGGCGCTGCGGTCTATCTTTTCTTCCGGCGGATCGAGGCGATGCCGCTGGGGTTGTTGCTGGGCGGGATAGGGGTGGTGATTTACGGCTGGGTGGAGTCGGCACGAGGGCCGGACGAGGCGGTGGGCACGGGGCCGCTGTTCGCTTCAGTAGCGGTGGCCCTGGTGCTTGTGCTGGCTGCGGGGTACTGGTTCCTGGGGAAACAGCGCAAAGACGGGGGCGTTGATGGTTGAGGAGGCGGCGCTAGTCCAGGTCGAAGGTTATCCTGAGCGTTTCCTTCAGGGCATGCAGGATGGCTGGGGAGAGCATTCCAGTTTTGCGTAGCATTCGCCAGGGGGCGACGGCGCGCATCTGCGTATTGAAGATGACCGAACGCTGCGTAACCCCTCCGTCCCCGACTTCGAGGATGAGGTTCGTTGGCAATCGCTCCCTCATCGGCGTGCAGGACAAGACCGGCGCGACGAGGAATGCCCGTCCGAATTCGTTATAGAGGTCAGTGGTTACGACAACGATTGGCCTGACGTGGTGGGGATTGGCCCTATCGCGGGGGTTGTTCTTGCCGGCGAGTTGAGCTAGCCAGACTTCACCTTGGCGCGCGTTGACCGGCCGGTCAACCAAGGGCGTCAAGGGATCGGACAGACTCGTCATCTACTTCCGACCACTCGGCCTCAAGCTCGTGCTCTGTCCTGGCCTCCGGCTCGAGCGCCAAGGCTTCGTGGAAACGGCGACGGAGCTGCTCGCGGTAGAGGTGCGCTTCCTGTTCCTTAGCCCAGTCCTCCAGGAGCTCGTTTACGAGGGGGTTGAGGCGCCCGTTGGACTCCTCAAGCAGGCGGTCTACTCTGCGAGATAAATCTTTTCCGAGCGTTATTGTGGTTCGCTCAGCCATCATTGCCTTCCATCGTCTGCTGCATCAAATCATACATCAGATATGATGCGACTTCAAGCATCACTCAACGCCTCGGCGACGATCTCCATGTCCTTGTCGCCGCGTCCGGAGAGGCAGATCAGGATGATTTGCTCCGGAGAGAGGGTCTTCGCGAGTTCGGCGGCGTAGAAGATGGCATGAGCTGACTCAAGCGCCGGAATGATGCCTTCCGTTTCGCAGAGGAGCGTGAGGCCCTCCAGGGCCTGATTGTCCGTGACGGCGACGTACTCTGCGCGGCCGGAGTCTTTGTAGAAGGAGTGCTCGGGACCGACCCCAGGGTAGTCGAGCCCGGCAGAGATAGAGTGGGTCTCGAGCACCTGGCCGGCGTCGTCTTGCATGAGGTAGGACATGGAGCCGTGCAGGACCCCCGGCTTGCCAGCGCTAAGCGGCGCGGCGTGCTGGCCGCCCGGGAGCCCGCGGCCGCCTGCTTCGACGCCGACGAGGCGCACGGACTCGTCGGCGTAGAAGGGGTGGAAGAGGCCCATGGCGTTAGAGCCGCCGCCGACGCAGGCGACGGCGTAGTCTGGCAATCGATTCTCGAATTCCAGCAGCTGTCTCCTGGCCTCTCTGCCGATCACGGATTGGAAGTCGCGCACGATCATCGGGTAGGGATGGGGGCCGACGACGGAGCCGGGGAGGTAATGAGTGGTGCGCACGTTGGTTACCCAGTCGCGGATCGCCTCGTTGATCGCGTCTTTCAGCGTGCGAGAACCGGAAGCGACGGGCCGCACCTCGGCCCCCAGGAGCTTCATGCGGAAGACGTTGAGGGCCTGGCGGCGAATGTCCTCCTCGCCCATGTAGACGACGCATTCCAGCCCTAGCATTGCGCAGACGGTGGCGGCGGCGACGCCGTGCTGGCCCGCGCCCGTCTCGGCGACGACGCGCGGCTTGTCCATGCGCCTGACGAGCAGGGCCTGGCCGATGGCGTTGTTGATCTTGTGAGCGCCTGTGTGTGCCAGGTCCTCTCGCTTCAGGTAGGTTCTGGCGCCGCCTAAACGTTCGCTGAGGCGGCGAGCGAAGTAGAGGGGGGTAGGCCTACCGACGTAGTGCCGGAAGAGTGAGTCGAGCTCAGCCTGGAACGTCGCGTCTTGCCGCGATTCGTCGTAGGCGGCCTGAAGCTCCGCCAGAGCGGCCATCAACGTCTCAGGGACGTACTGGCCGCCGTAGGGGCCGAAGCGCCCGTGAGTGTCTGGGAGCGACACGCTGGGGTGCGTCATGGCTTGGCCTCCCCAACCCAGCGTACGCGCGGGTAGCGTTTTGAGGAGAGGTTCACGAGTCTGCGGTCGGCAGTCCAGAGGTCACAGTCCTCAAGCTCCGCAAGCGCGATATAGAGCATGTCGTACAGCCGGGGAGCATCGAGATCTCGGCCAATCCCCCAGGCCGTTCGCAGTAGCTGTTCTGATCCCGCAATCTGAATCGGGAACTGTAGGAAGTGATTTAGGAGCTCGTCTGCTTCAGAGATCTCAATCCTCTTCCGGTGCGTTGCCTGGCGCAGTCCGGAAGGAACCTCGACGCCGAAGAAAGGAGGGGCAATCAGTTGGGCGCCGAGTCGAGTCCAAGACGTCAGAAGAGAATCGACCTGGGCGCTCACCTCCTCTTTCAGCAAAGTCGCGAGTATTAGGCTGGCGTCAATGCAGACGAGCATGGAGCTATTCCCACGGCCCTCTGACGGCATCAAGCAATTCGATTACGTCGATATTTCCTGTACGTTGCCAGATGCGCTCCCGCAACTCGCGAGCTCGTTCGAAGGGGTCCACCCGAGCAGTTCCGAGCTTCCGGCGAAGAGCCTCGATTGCTGGCCGTGAGCCGAAGTACACCTTGCCGTCTACCTGTTCTCGATCGATAAGGCCGTCGCGGTGAAGCGCCCAAAGCGTGAAGCTGATGGCGGAGACTTTCCCCTTCAGTTGCCTAGCCAGTTCGTCGTCGCGGTAAGGGAACACTTCATCTGGGTGTGCGTCAAGGTAGTCCAGCATGCGGCGTTTCAGTGGGGATAGGCGGCGGCTACTACCGCGGGTGCTAACGTCAGCTACTCTCATAGCAAAACCTCCTACGTGGCGATTTTAGCATAGCTGACAGCCGTCTTGCAATTGTCTTAAAGATGGTTTCAATGCTGTTGTCGAAGGCTCCTCGATCCGTCAAACATCGTCTGTGACCTTGGCGGCCAGAATGAACTCGCGGATCTTGTCGCTGTCCTTGACGCCGTCGCTCTCTACACCGGACGAGACGTCTACGGCCCACGGATGAACGGTCTGGATCGCTCGTGCGACGTTGGCGGGCGCCAAGCCGCCGGCGAGTACCGTGGGCCTTTCTGTGGCTATCGCGGCGGCCACTCGCCAGTCCAGGATCGTGCCAGTGCCGCCGTAGGCGCCCTCGACGTAGGGATCGAGTAGCACGATCGCGCCCTCGCCGGCCGCGGCCAGGATGTCGCGCGCATCCTCGCCTTCCTTCACCTTCATGCACTTGAATACGGGCCGCCGGATGTGGGAGCACATCTCCCAGGGCTCAGACCCGGAAAGCTGGACGAGGTCAAGCCCCACGTCATCGGCGATGCTGTTGATGGTGTCGGCGTCCTGGTCGGCGAAGACGCCGACGAGCAGGGGGCGGCGGGAGCCAAGCGCCTGCTCGATTGCCTGTTGTGTTGCGGTTTTGGGTCCGCTTGAGGCAGCCGCGCCGAGAGTGGCGGCGATGCGTTTGGCGTCGCCGAGGGTCACCTGTCGCTGAGACGGTGCGAAGACGATGCCGACGAAGTCTGCGCCGAATGCGGCTGCGGCCCGGGCGTGTTTGACGCTGGAAATGCCGCAGATCTTCACGAGAGTCATGCGAATAGCTCCCCTATCTTCGCGCCGGGATCGGTGGCCGTAACCAGCGCCTCACCGATGAGGACGGCATGGACGTTGCACGCCGCCAGGCGGGTCACGTCGGCGCGCCTGAAGACGCCGCTCTCGGCGACGACTGTCGCGCCGGGAGGTGCGAGCGGGGCCAGGCGCTCGGTGGTGGCAAGGTCGATTTCGAACGTGCGCAGGTCGCGGTTGTTAATCGCGATGAGATCAGCGGAAGCCTCGGTGGCGCGCTCAAGCTCGGATTCGTCGTGGACCTCGACGAGGGCGTCCATGTCGAGCGATTTGGCCTGTTGGATCAGTTCAGCCAGCGGCGAGGTCTCGAGGATGGCGGTGATGAGCAACACAGCGTCAGCGCCGTGGCAGCGGGCCTCATAGAGTTGGTATTCATCGAAGAGGAAGTCCTTGCGCAGCAAAGGGGGGCCGTCGGAGAGCTGCTGCCGTATCGAGGCGAGGTGCTGGAGCGATCCCTGGAAGTGGCGCTCGTCCGTCAGGACCGAGATCGCGGCGGCGGCGGAGCGGGCGTAGGTCTGGGCGAGGCTGACCGGCTCGAAGTCGGCGCGGAGGATGCCGCGCGAGGGCGACGCCTTCTTCACCTCGGCGATGAGGCTGATCGTGTCGCGGCGGATCGCGTAGGAGAAGGAGCGGGTGGGCGGCGCCTCTGCGAGGCGGGCCTTTAGGTTGTCCATCGGCACGGCGTTCCTGGCGGCGGCGAGTTCGTCGCGTTTGTGGGCGACGATGCGGTCGAGGATGGTTTCGGTGCGTTGGGTCATAGGGGTGCGTCGGCGATGGGTTTTGGCAGGAGGCGTTCTCGCGCGGTGGAAAAGAGATGTCTGGCTTGCGCGCGAACGTTAACCCCGCCCCAGATTCTTCGCGGGAGCCGTTGTTCTGCGCGCGGAGTTGTTTGGCGCTCAGAATGACAGAATGGGGTGGCGAGGACGCGGTCGAGGATGGTTTCGGTGCGTTGGGTCATAGGAGACCTATCCGAAGCTCTTGCTGATTTTGACGTATCGGTTCAACCGGTCTGCAGCGGAGCCAGAGTCGATCGCCTTCTCGGCGCGGCGGGCGCCTTCGTTGATGTCGCGGGCTACATCGGCGGCGATGAGCCCGGCTGCGGCGTTGAGGACGACCACGTCGCGCAGCGGCCCTGGTTCGCCACCAAGCACTGCGCGCACGAACGCGGCGTTCTCTTCGGGAGTGCCGCCGCGGATCGCGTCCGCAGGCGCCGTTGGCAGGCCGGCATCCTCAGGGGTGACGACGTACTGGCGCGACGAGCGGTCGCGCACTTCGTGGACAGTTGATGGGCCGCTGAGCGAGAGTTCATCGACGCCGTCGTAGCCGTGCACGACCAGAGCCCGCCGGCAGCCAAGGCGTACCAGCGCCGTCGCTAGCAGGGGGCCGAGTTCTGGACGGGCCACGCCCAGGAGCTGGGACTGCGCGCCCGCGGGATTGGTGAGCGGGCCGAGGATGTTGAAAACGGTGCGGACGCCGATCTCGCGCCGGGTCGGGGCGGCGTGCTTCATAGCCGGGTGGAACGTCTGCGCGAACATGAAGCCAAAGCCTGCTTGCTCGATGCAGTGCGCGACTTGTTCGGGCTGGAGGTCGATCCTGGCGCCGAGGGCCTCCAGCACGTCGGCCGAGCCGCAGCCGCTTGTCATTGCGCGGTTTCCGTGCTTGGCGACTCGAACACCCGCGCCGGCGGCGACGAACGCCGCGGCCGTCGAGACGTTGAACGTGCCACGACCGTCCCCGCCCGTGCCGCAGGTGTCGAGCAGGGGGCCGTCGACGTCCACGTGCAGCGCTTGATCGCGCATGACGCGCGCCATACCGACGACCTCGTCGACGGTCTCACCCTTCAGGCGCAGCCCGACCAGGAACGCGGCCAGTTGCGACGGCGTCGCATCTCCAGAGAACACTTCTTGCATCGCTGAGGAGGCCTCCTGTTCCGACAGGTCACGGCGCTCGTTTACGAGTGCTTCTATCGCCGCGCGGATACTCACGGCGATTTCGAGGGCGCGGGCGATGGCTTGGGAGTACCGACATCGACGGGTGAGGGTGGCACCTCGACCGTGAACGAGTTGTACATGCCGTTGAGGTAGTGGCTCGCGCCGTTACTGGCCAGGTTGCAGATGATGACGTAGGCGCCAATGCCCATGTCTACGGTCAGTTCACCCTCCTCGCCGGCCGCGATGGGCTCGAGGCGCCCGACGATATCGATCTTCGTCTCGTCAACGCCCTCTTCCTGGACCGCGCGACGCGGCAGCTCGGCGTTGGGCAGGTCCGTATTGATGACCAGGAACTCGTGGGTGAACTCGCCAGAGTTGGTTACGGTGAAGACCACAGTACCCGGCCCGGCGCGCGTTGTGTCGGGCCGTATCACAAACTCGTCCAGCTCCATACCCGCCTCCGTTGTCACGGGTTTGGGCGTCGGGGTGACGCTGCCCGAAGGTGATGCGGAAGCGGCTGGACTGGCGGTTGGTGTGGCGTCGCTCCCGCCGCCGTTGCAGGCGAGAAATCCGAGGGCCACCAGCAACAGGCCCAGAGCGGACACAGCGAGATTCGAGCAAAGATTCCTCATAGATTCCCCTGTACTATCGTTGCCTTATGCTTCCAGAAAGTTCCGCAGTATGTCATGACCAACCTTCGTCAGGATGGACTCCGGGTGGAACTGGACACCTTCGACCGGGTAGCGGCGATGGCGCACAGCCATGATAACGCCACTGTCGGATTCGGCGGTGACTTCCAACTCGTTCTCCGGGAAACCCTCCTTTTTGATGGCGAGAGAATGATACCGTATCGCCTCGAAGGGGTTCGACAGCCCCCGGAGCACACCCGCGCCACTGTGCGAGACCATCGACGTCTTGCCATGCAGGATCTCGCCCGCGCCCTCCACGACACCGCCGAAGGCCTCGCCGATCGACTGGTGGCCGAGACAGACGCCGAGGATCGGCGTTTTCGCGGCGAAGTGACGCACCACGGGGATGCTGATACCGGCGTCTTTCGGCGTCCCGGGACCGGGCGAGATGACGATCTTGTGCGGCGCCATCACGTCCAGGCCTTCGACCGTGGCCTGGTCGTTGCGGACGACTTCGACCTCCGCGCCCAGCTCGCTCAGGTACTGGTAGAGGTTGTAAGTGAAGCTATCGTAGTTATCGATCAGCAAAATCATGATGCTGCTCTTGTTACAAACAGGTCGCGATTTATTGTGATTCCTGTGTGAATACCGCCCGCCTCGCTGCACAGGAATACAACAGTCGGGACGAAGTCGTCGGGCTGTCCTATGCGGCCGGATCGAAGCGCGGCTTCAATGTCCTCGTCTGAGCGGCCAACCCGCCAGAAGGGCGTATCCGTCGGGCCCGGCGCAATGGCATTCACGGTTATCCCGTAGCGAGCGACTTCCTGGGCCAGCGCACGGGTAAGGTTGATGATCGCCGCCTTCGACGCGCCGTAAACAGCTCCGCCCGGCGAGCCATGAATGCCACGTCCCGAGGCCGTGTTGACGATGCGGCCGGATCGCCGCGGGACCATGTGGCGCAGCGCCGCGCGCGAGCAGAGGAACGTACCGCGCAGGTTGACAGCGATCACGCCGTCCCACTGCTCGTCGGTCATGTCGGCGACGAAGTTCCACGCTGCTCTACCGGCGTTATTGACCATGATATCGAGCCCGCCGAATTGACGGACCGCGCCTTCCACCATTGCATCGACCTGCGCCGTCTGCGAAACGTCCGCAGCGATGCCGGCCGCCTTGCCGCCCGCCGCCTCGATCTCCGCCGCGACCGCGCCGGCCCGGTCGCCATCGATGTCCGATACGGTAACCGCTGCGCCCTCCGCGGCGAGACCAAGGGCGACGGCCCGGCCGATGCCGCTGCCCGCGCCGGTGACGATCGCGACCTTGCTGTCGAGTTGCAACTCAGTATCCCTGGCTTCCGGTTGTCACGAGGCCTTCCTCCAGCGCTTCCGCCTCGTCGATGGCGCGCAGGCAGGCGGAGGCTTTGTTGCCGCTTTCCAGGTGCTCGAGCTCCGGGACGCTATCGTACACAACTCCGCCCGCGGCCTGGGTATAGGCGACGCCGTCCTTCATGACGATGGTGCGGATCGTGATGGCGGAGTCCAGGTTGCCGGAGAAGTCGAAGTAGCCGACCGTTCCCGCGTACGGTCCGCGACGTTCGGATTCCATGTCAGCGATGATCTCCATGGCGCGGATCTTGGGCGCTCCGGTGACGGTCCCGGCGGGAAAATTCGCGCGGAGTGCATCGTACGAGGTTAATTCAGGCTTGAGGCGGCCCACGACGTGGGAGACGAGGTGCATGACGTGCGAATACTTCTCGATGGCCATCAGCTCCGTCACCTTGACGGTCCCGGGCTGGGCGATGCGCCCGATGTCGTTGCGGGCCAGGTCCACCAGCATGATGTGCTCGGCGCGTTCCTTCTCGTCGTTCGACAGCTCTTCCTCCATGCGGCGCTCGTCGTCGGCGTCACGACCGCGGCGGCGCGTGCCGGCTATAGGGTGCGTCTCCACGAGGCCGTCCTCCACGCGCACGAGCATCTCCGGCGAGGCGCCAATGATGTAGGAATCGCCCATCGCCAGGTAGTACATGTACGGCGACGGGTTCACGGTGCGCAGGGCGCGGTAGACGGAGAAGGGGTGGGCCTGCGTGGGCTTCCCGAAGCGTTGCGAGTACTGCACCTGGTAGATGTCGCCGGCGACGATGTGCTCTTTGCAGCGCTCGACGGCTGCAAGGAAGACGTCCTTCCGCGTGTTTGAGGCGACCGCCACGGGCTCGTGTGGGGCGGGGTTAATCAGGTACGGGCTCGCGGGCAGCGTCTGCTTCAGCCGTTTCGCCATCTCCTCGATCTTCCAGCAGGCCTGGCGGTAGGATGCTTCGACGTCACCGTCGAGGCGGCAGTGGGCGACGACCTTGATGACGTGTTTCAAGTGGTCGAACACAAGGAGCGCGTCGACGAACATGAAGAGTGCCTCGGGCAGCCCCTGCGGGTCCGGGGTATTGATTGGCACGCGCGGCTCGAAGTGGCGGATAGCCTCGTAGGCGAGGAAGCCGACGGCGCCGCCGGTGAAGCGCGGGAGGGTGCTGGCCTGCGTGTCCTTGGGGTGGGAGAGTTTGTAGCGCGATAGCTCGGCCTCGATCTCGCGCAGGGGGTCAGAACCCTGGGAGGCGTCGGCGAAGGGGCCGCTGCGCAGTATGCGGTAGGGCTCAGTGCCGATGAAGCTGTAGCGCGCCAGCCGCTCGCCGCCCTCGACAGACTCCAGGAGGAAGGAGTGGTCGCCGCGGGCCACCTTCAGGAAGGCGGACACGGGCGTCTCGAGGTCGGCCGGGATGTCGCGGAAGACCGGTGCGAGGTTGTTGTCTCCTTGTGCGGCGAGCTTGCGGATGGTCTCCAGGTCGGGCTGGTAGTTCATCGGCCCACCTTGATGGTCTCGGATGATCCCGGCCGCTGGATAAAGAAGAAAGCTACGTCGTGCGCTAGCTTCATTCCCTGCGCAAGCTTGGCGGAGCCGGGTTCGATGCAGATGGCCCTTTCGAATTGTTCTCGCTTATCCTCTATCCACGGCCGGCCGGCCCGGTTGGTCTGGTGTTGATAAAAGACCAACACATCGCGGTGACGGAGGGCATGCCAAATCTCCCTCAATTCGCTGTCAAGCACGTGCTCAAGGCGGGCTTTTCCCTTCGGCTCCAGACCGGTGTCGGGATCCAAGAAGACGATCGCGGGCTCATTCGGAAGGTTTTTAATACGCTCTAACACGCGTCGAAGGTATTCTTTACGGTTCCCGCCGTAGGGTTCATCCATGATGACTATGCGCCGATCCATTGCCTCAGCGTTCTTGATGTTGCGGAAGTGACTAATGACCTCAGCTGGCACCAAGTAATCACAGTCGTCGATCTTGACGCTGGGACAGGGACTCGAGCGGTAATACGCAACTTGCAATATTGTTTGCACTTCATGCTTCTCCGCCAGCCGAATCAGTATGCCCCATTTCACTAGGTCTCCCTTGTCTCCATACCACTCATCCTTCATCGCCCGACCTCGACGCTCCCGGTGCCACGGTAGTAGGTGAAGCCCATGGCCTCACGGGTCTGGGCCAGTGTGGCCAGGCACTCTTGGCGGGCGATCTTCGAGCCCGCGTGGATGATCTCGTCGACGAGGCCCTTCTGTTTGGCGAACTCGGCGCGGCGGTTGCGGATCGGGTCGAGGAAGCGCTCGAGGGCGGCGATGAGCTTGCGCTTGACCTCGACGTCGCCGACCTTCCCCTTGCGGTAGCGCCGCTTCAGGTCGTCCACCTCGGCGGCATCGTCGTTGAAGGCGTCGTGGTAGGTGAAGACGGGGTTGCCCTGCACGCGGCCGGGAATATCGGCGCGGATGCGCTTCGGGTCGGTGTACATCGACATAACCTTGCGCTGCACGGTCTCGGTGTCGTCCGTCAGGAAGATGGCGTTGCCCATCGATTTGCCCATCTTCGCCATGCCGTCCGTTCCCGGCAGGGTGGGCACCTGTCCGACGAGCCCGTCCGGTATCGGGAAGACCGGCGCAAAGCTGTCGTTGAAGCGGCGGGCGATCTCGCGGGTCAGCTCGATGTGGGATAGCTGGTCCTTGCCCACCGGCACGAGGTCGCCCTTGACCATGAGAATGTCGGCGGCCTGCAGAATTGGGTAGGAGAGCAGCGCCATCGAGGCGGTCTCCAGTTGCAGGTCGCGCACGACCTCCTTGAGCGTTGGGATGCGCTGGGCGCGCGGCACGCTGACGAGCGACATGAAGATCCAGGTCAGCTCGAGCACCTCCGGCACGAGGGACTGGAGGTAGATCGTCACCTTCTTGGGGTCGATGCCGACGCTGAGGTAGTCGAGCACGAACCCCTGGATGTTGCGGCCGATCTCGTCGAGGTTCGAGGTGCGCGTCGTCAGCAGGTGCAGGTCGGCCAGCAGCAGGAACGTCTGGTACTCGTCCTGGAGGCGGACGCGGTTGGCGAGGGTGCCGACGTAGTTGCCGAGGTGCAAGGCATCGCTGGTCGGCCGGTCGCCGGTGAGTATGCGTTTTCGCTTCGTCATCGCTCTCTCCAAATCAAAAAACCCCTGCGCCCAAGGGGCGAGGGGTTCTCGCGGTGCCACCCTGATTGACCCCGATGACTCGGGGACATCTCTTTCTACCCCGACGTGTCGGGGCTGGGCCTCTAACGGCGCCCTCTCCGGCCCGGCCTACTCTCCTGTTCGGCTGGCGGCTCCCGGGTCCATTCGCTTGCTGCGCCGGCGGCGGGCTCTCACCTGGCCCCGCCTCTCTTGGCCCCGCTGCGCGGGCTACTAGTCCCGTTCTTGGCCTTGGTTTTCGGTTGTGAGAGGGAGTGTAACAGCGGCTTGGGAAGAAGTCAATTTCCTGTCAGCGCGACGGTGAACTCAGGCCCCGATTCGATGCGAGCCACGGTGGGCGCCGTGAGGGTGAGTTGCGTAGCATCAGGGTGAAGGGGCTCATGGAACCAGACGATGGCGCGATCAGCAACGTTGGCGCCGAACGCGTCCTCGCCGTGCTTCCACGATACTTCCGAGGTGGAGTAATCGTTGCCGAGGTCGTCGGTGAGATCGATCTCGCTCTCGAGGTCAGGGACGACCGTGCGTCTCTCAGCGTTAACGTTGACTAACTCTAATCCAAAGCGGCCTTCTTCGACATGCAGTGAAGCGAACTCGACACTTTCCCCGGCGACCTCGAAGCGGCGCCCGAGAGGCACGGTCGCCGGGAGGCTGGCCGGCCGTCCGGGGAGCGGAACCGAGAACAGGAAGGGTCCGTCTATGCGCCGCAGGTAGGGCCCAAGTGCGAGTCGCGCGGTTACAATCCCTGCTGGAAGCTCCTCAAAATCCACTCTCCTGGCACCGGTTGTCAGGGTATCCTGGCCGGAAGGCGATAGGCCGGGCAGCCAGCGCCCGTCGGGCAGGATGAGGCGCGCGGCGAAGCCGGCCTCGCCAAGATACCCGCCTTCGGCATCGAGCTCGTAATAGACCTGCAACCCGGAACTGGAGAGGTGCAGGCGGTCCAGCCAAACATGTTGGCCCCCGATGTCCGCGTCACCGGTTAGTTCAACGTCGATATCGACGGGGTCGATCGCCGTGAGCGGGGGCAAGACCGTGAACTTCCACGGGCCGTCAATGATAAACTTCTCGTCTTCTGGACTAAGAACCAAAAGCCGCCCGATCTCCAACGAGATGGGAGACCCTGCCACTTTCACGGCGCCCAGTTGGACCCGCTTCTTTTCGACTCCGAGAATCGGCCCTTGTCCTTCCAGGACCGGCTCGGAGTCCTCCAGACCAGTGTATTTTAGGCTGCCGGGATGGAACAGGACACCAAGGGCGTGCTTGCCGAGCTTAGCGTCGATCCCGCGAATAGAAAAGTCGAACGTTGTGCGTGAGGAGGAGTAGTGGATACTATCGAGCGTGATCGTCACATCGGAGCGTGTGACGGATTCACCGATTGTCACAAAAGGTTCGCGGTTGCCGCCTCTCGTGCCGAACGGCAGGTCGAACACATTGACCGAATCAGCTGCATAGGCTGCAGCGCCGCCCGCAGAGCAGATTGCCACGACGGCTAAACCGCGAACAAACCATGGCGTCTTGAATATTGGCATAGTTGGCTCCTATGGCGGCTCCGCTACTCCCCCGCACCAAAAAGGCGCCCAATGCTTTTCCTGAGTCCAATATATTTCATTCTCAAACGTGTATTGCCACGCGCCGCTAAACCAGCATTGTACAGCCGTGGGCTCTAGATTGGCCGGTGATCCGCTACAGGTGAACCCAGCGTCAGAGTTATTCTGTGATCCCGATACCACCCACCCCGTGTGGGGCCCGGATCTGCTCGAAAACGTGAAGGCGCCGGTGGTTCTCTTGTCAAAGACTCTGTCCTCGTTCCAAACGTGTCCGTACCAGCCTGGACTGTTGATTGCCTCAGGGAACCTATAAGCATTGTACTTGGGTCCCCCTCCCACGGGGGCAGGGTGAGTATAGGCCGTGACGCAATCAATCGGCTTGGATCCGTCCAGGCGATATGACGGCTTCGGCCAGATGGTCTACGTCGACGTGCGTGAGGGTATTAGAGCAGGCAAACACCGTGGGACGTATTAGGAAATCGACGTCCCAGTACCAATCGTCTGGTTCATCAGGGTAGGGATTCACAGTACTGCCGCTCCAGACAAAGTGGGTAGACTGGGGGTTTTGATTAAGGGGGCAGGTGCTTGGTCCTCCACCGCCTCCGGGAGCCTCGGTGCCTAGCATGGACGCGAGAGCCAATCCCGCCACGACAACTGAGACGATGCGTAGAGCGCGCTTGAGATCCATGAGCCCGGCAATTCTCCCTAGCGGATGGGCAGATATTATATCATATCCCTCTCTCTCTGTCAATGGGCCCTTCATTTGAACCGACAGCACGCTTGATTACGCCCATTAGGATGACTAGACCCAGTAGAAGGAGCGGCCCATGGGTCGCTAAGAGCACGAGTTCCTCGATCGAGGGAAGCTCGCCTTTGAAGATGGTAGTGATCTGGTCCTGGTGGCCCGTTCTTGCAGACCACCTGTCCCAGAAGATCCCAACTCCGGCGCTACCGATTATGATGTAGAGGATGGCGCCTAGTGAGGGCCGCTCAAATGCTATGGCCAGTGACCCGAACAGTATGAAGAGTCCCGAGAAGGTCGTAATGGAATCAACGCTTGGCAAGTCGTAAGCCCCTACAACCGCACTACCGTGCGGCCCGGGCGCGCCCGCTCGCGGTCCAGGATCGCTTCGATCTCTTCGACGCACTCCGCGAGGTCTTCGTTGACGACTGTGTAGTCGAAGTCCGGCGCGCTGGCCATCTCCTCGCGGGCCGTCTGCAGGCGCAGCTCGGTCTGTTCCGGCGTGTCGGCGGCGCGGTCGCGCAGACGGCGCTCGAGTTCGTCTGTTGACGGCGGCGCAACGAAGATGACGATGGCGCCGGGGACGAGCGACTTGATCGTGCGGGCGCCCTGGATGTCGGCGCGCAGCAGCACGTCTTTTCCGGCGGCGAGGGCGTCTCGGATGGGGCGCTTCGGCACGCCCTTATGCTGGCCGTAGACCATGGCGTGCTCGAGGAGCTCGCCGTCTGCCAGCAGGCGCTCGAACTCATCGACGGTTACGAACGCGTAATCGACGCCGTCCACTTCGCCCTCGCGAGGGGCCCGCGTGGTGGCGTTGACGCTGAAGTGGTAACCAGGACGGTCCAGGGATCTGATGTAGCCGAGGAGCGAGTCCTTGCCGACGCCGGAAGGCCCAGTGAGCACGACCAGCAGCGGCGCGCGCATGGTCAGTCGCCCTGGGCCAGCAGCACGCGGCCGGCCTGACCGGCAGCGACCCGTCCGGCGAGGGCCTCGGGAGTGATCGCCGCGAGCATCACCTTGCCGTTGTCCAGAATGGCGACGGCTTTCGTGCGCCGACCGCTGGTGCAGTCGATGATGTCGCCCCGGCGCTTGGCCTCGCGGATGAGGCGTTGGATGGGTGAGGCGGCCGGAGTCACGATGGCCAGAGCGCGGTTAACCGCGAGGAAGTTGCCGAAACCGACATGCACAAGTTCAGTGCTGTTTTCCTCCGCCAATAGGCCCTCCTTGCCTTTCCTGCGCCCGCTGCTGACCGTGGCCGCGTCTAGCGGGCGGAGATCGCTTCCAGGTCGTCCCAGAATCGAGCGTATGATACCGCAACGGCGTCCGGGCTGTGAACGAGGGTTTCTCCCTGCGCCAGCGCGGCGGCGACGCCAAGGAGCATCGCGGCGCGGTGGTCCCCGTGCGAGGAGGCCCGTCCGCCTCGCAGCTTCTGTGGACCCTGCACACGGAAGCCGTCCGGCGTCTCTTCGACTTCAGCGCCGAGCCGCCGTAAGCCTTCGGCGGTGGTGCGCACGCGGTTTGACTCCTTGACGGCGAGTTCTTCAGCGTTCTTGATGACCGTCTCACCTTCAGCAAAGCAGGCGGCGAGCGCCAGCAGGGGCAGCTCGTCGATGGCCCGGGGGATCAGGTCGCCGTCTATGACTGCGCCGTTCAGGCGAGATGAGCGGACGACGATGTCGGCGACCGGCTCCGGCCCCCACGAGCGTTCCTCCTGGACCTCGATGTCGGCGCCCATCATGGCGAGTGCGTCGAGGATTCCGGTGCGCGTCGGATTGACGCCGACGGCGCTGATACGGAGCTCGGCATCGGGGTGAGCGCAGGCAAGTACGAGCCATGGCGCGGCGGACGAGATATCGGCCGGCACGCGCAACGACATGGCAGCGAGCTCCCCCGCAAGCGGCCGCACACGGACGGCGGTGCTCTCTCCGAACGCGAGGTCAGCGCCCATGGCCTTGAGCATCCGCTCCGTGTGGTCTCGCGTGGGTCCCGGCTCTTCGACTATGGTATCGCCTTCGGCGTACAGGCCTGCCAGCAGAAGCGCCGACTTCACCTGCGCTGAGGCGATCGGCATACGGTAGTGGACGCCGTGCACGGCGGAGGCGCGAATTGCCAGCGGCGCTTTCGTGTTGCCATCCCGGCCGGATATGTCCGCGCCCATTTGGCGTAGTGGCTCGATCACCCGGCCCATGGGGCGAGACCGGAGTGACGAGTCGCCCGTCAGGACCGAGAAGAAGGGTTGCACCGCCAGCAGGCCGGCAAGAAGCCGCATCGTCGTGCCCGAATTGCGACAGTCGAGGACGCCACCCGGCTCCTTGAGTCCGTGTCGGCCGCTGCCCTTCACCCGGAGAGTCGACTCGTCACGCCAGTTCCATTCGATGCCGAGGTCGCGCAGGCAGCGGAGTGTGGCGAGACAGTCCGCGCCGCGCTGGAAGTTCTCGATTACCGCTTCACCCTGGGCGATGGCGTTGAAGATCGCGGCGCGATGCGAGATCGATTTGTCGGCGGACGGTGTGATCGTGCCGCGGAGCCTGGCGGCTCCCTTGACGCTTCGGTTCAAGCGCTAGCTCTCCTCGCGGCTGGACTCCTCTTGAGTCTTCTCCGCTCGCTTCTTCTCCAGGCGGTCGAGGTCGCGCCGCACGTCTTCGGCGATCTTCTCGCCCATGGTCAGCTTGCGAGTGCCGCCTTCGGCTGTCTCGAGATCTCGTTTCTGGCGCATGAGGTCAGGCAGTTCGCGGGCGCGCTGGAGGTTCTTGGCCATCATTCCGCCGACGAGCAGCGAGAGAAACGCCTGACCGGAGTCCACTGTGGGTCCCGCTTCTTTCTCCCTGCGCAGGGGCTGTGTGAGGAAGACCTCGCGGTCGAGTTGGGCCCTGGCGAAGGTCTCGAGCAGCGGTTCATCCTGTGCGTCCTGGAGGAGGTCGCGATAGCGCGTCAGCTCCGCGGCCATGCGCTCCAGCCAGTGGATCACGGCCTCACGGTTCGTGGCCCAGATGCCGTGGCTCATGGCGGGGTCGCCGGAGGCGAGGCGGGTGGCGTCAAGGAAGCCGGAGGAGGCCATCAGGCCCATGTCGGGCCAGGCGGGGCTCCCGCGCACGAGGCTGAAGAGGGCGGTGGAGACCATCAGCGGCAAGTGGCTAACGGCGGCGGCGTAAACGTCGTGCTCGGCAGCGTCGATGAAGAGCGGCTCAGCGCCGACGGCCCCCGCGAGACCGAGAACGCCTTTTATAGCAGCTTCCGAAGCGTCGACGGAGGGGCAGACGCAGTAGGACTTCTCGCGAAAGAGGGCGGCGTCCGCCTGCTCAATCCCGGGCGTCTCTTTGCCGGCCATTGGGTGGCCGCCGACGAAACTCACGTGCGAGGGCAGGGTTTCTTTGGCCCACTGCATAACGTGGGCCTTCGTGCTGGTGGTATCGGTCACGACGGCACCTTCGGTGAGGTCCGGCGCGATCTGCTCCATCACCTCGCGCACCGAGAGCACGGGCACGGCGATAATGACCATACCTGCTCCGCTGATAGCGTCCGGCAGGTTGTGCTCGGCGCGGTCCAGGGCGCCCAGCTTCTCGGCCTGGTTGGCGACGCCGCGGTCCTTGTCGTGGCCGACGATCTCCAGCCCTGCCAGCGCCCGCGCCTTGAGGGCGAGTCCTATCGAACCGCCGATGAGGCCGGTGCCGATGATGGTGATGCGCTTGGTAGTCATGGCTTCAAATGGAGCTTATCAGGGCGCGAGTGGGGTTACAAATGACGAGGCGCCGCGCGTTGGGCGCATCCAGCCCGAGGTCGCGGTCGTAACACAAGAGCGGGCGAGCGTGATCCTCCGCTAACTGGTATCTTTAGCGAGGAAGGAAGGCACATGTTCTTCAAACGAAACAAGACCATCACTCTTACCTCCGACGACGCCCTGCCCGGCCGGGACAGGTACGCCTTCGACATTCCCTCGCGTCACGCGGTCCTCGGCACGCCGATACAGCCGCCGTTTCCCGAGGAGATAGAGACGGCTGCGTTCGCCCTGGGCTGCTTCTGGGGCGCGGAACGCCTCTTCTGGCGCCTACCGGGCGTGTATACGACTGCGGTAGGCTACACGGGGGGCGTCACGCCGTACCCGACGTACGAGGAGGCCTGTTCGGGCCACACCGGACACTCGGAGGCGGTGCTGGTCGCGTTTGACCATACGAAGATCACGTACGAGTCCCTGCTGAAGACGTTTTTCGAGGAGCACAACCCGACGCAGGGCATGCGCCAGGGCAATGACGTCGGTACTCAGTACCGCTCAGCGATCTACTACGCGAACGACGAGCAGCGTCGGATGGCTGAGGCGGCGCTGGAGTCGTATGACAGCGCCGTACAGGCCGCCGGATTCTCAGCGATCACGACGGAGATCGCACCCGCCGGGCCGTTCTACTACGCCGAGGGATACCACCAGCAATACCTGCACAAGATTCCGAACGGGTACTGCGGGCTGAAGGGGACCGGGGTGAGTTGCTCCATGTCGGAGGCGAAGCAAGACGATGAAACACCACGGCCGCTGCCTGAGAACGAAGACGAGTGGCGAAGCTGCCTGACGCCGGAGCAATACAGCGTGCTGCGGCAGGCGGGGACGGAGCGGGCGTTCACGGGCGAGTACGTCGACACAGTGGACGACGGGATCTATCGCTGCCGCGCCTGCGGGAACCTGTTGTTCGATAGCAACAAGAAATTTCACTCCGGTTCGGGCTGGCCAAGCTTCACGGAGGCGCTCTCGTCGGAAGCGGTCGAGCTGATTGACGACGGATCGCATGGGATGGTGCGCACGGAGGTGCGCTGCGGGCGCTGTCACTCGCATCTTGGCCACGTCTTCGACGACGGGCCTCGCGAGAAGGGTGGCGAGCGATGGTGCATGAACAGCGTAGCGCTGGACCTGACGAAGCGGTAGCCTCGCCGCCTCCCCCGCGCTGGAAGGCTAAAGCCATCCGCTACATCAGCTGGCCTCGCCCAGATCCCTTCGCGATGATACGTGATTCCACGCGAGAATGCCTCGGTGCTCAGGATGTCGAGATCGGGACGTCAGCAGGAGTCGTCGGCGGCGCGTAGAAGGCGCAGGAGCTCGTCGGGGGCATGGTCCGAGTCTATGCGGGCGATTAGGTCGACGACTTCGGAGTGCGCGCCGTGGGCCTCGGCCAGAACCGCTCCCCTCGCGGAGTGATGGTAGAGGTCAGCGAGCCCACCTCGTCCCTTCGACAGCCGCCTAAGCGTGCGTGGCGCTGTCGCGGCCAGGATGACGCGGGCGACGCGGTGCCAGAGGCGGATGCGGCCTCCGGCGAGGGCGCCCTTGCCGGCGTCGTGGAGAAGGGCGGCGGTCAGCAGGTGCTCGTCGCTGACACCGCGGGCGAGCAGGGAACGGTACACGGCGAAGCAATGGCGTTGGTCGTGCGGTGGCATCGACTCGAAAAGCGGAGACAGCGAGGGACCCAGCGCCCTCAGCGCCTCCTTGTGATCATTGCCGTTGAACCGCGGCCAGAGCGCGCCGAAGAACTGCCGCGCGCGGTATGCTGGCCGGCTAAGCAAATACCTGTCCATCGACTCCGGCGAAGAGCCGCGCGAGGACCTTTATGACAGGCTCCATGATCTCGAAGAGGATGAAGTAGCCGGTGAAGAAGGGGAGGACGAACATGGTGATGAGAATAAGGGGTCCATACTGCTCAAGCCGCGCGAAGGAATTGGAGAGGTCGCGCGGCAGGAAGCCAACGGCGACCTTGAAGCCGTCGAGGGGCGCAATTGGGATCAGGTTGAAGACGCCCAGGATGAGGCTGAAGAGGACGATGGCGCTGAGGTAGACGCTGAAGTAGTCTTCAAGCGCCCAGCCGTCTGACGCGAGGAATAGGGCGTTTAGCTCGTTGAAGGGCGAGGACCAGGGCACTACGCCGAGCTTGATGGGTAGCCCGGCCACGGCGGCGACGACGAAGTTCGACCCGGGGCCGGCCACGGCTGTAAGCCCCAGCGAGGCCTTGGGGTTGCGAGTCGCGTTCGGGTTCACGGGCACGGGCTTGCCCCAGCCGAAGCCGACGGCCAGCATCAGGATCGTGCCCATGGGGTCGAGGTGAGCGATCGGGTTCAGCGTTACCCGCCCGAGCCGGCGGGGGAGGCCGTCGCCCAGTGTGTCGGCCACGAAGGCGTGCGAGAACTCGTGAAACGAGATGCCGACGAGAAGGGCGGTGATGATGGCGGTGACGAGGACGAGACCGGCGAAGGGATCGATGTCGTAGAGGTTGAAAAAGACCCAGATCATTCGCGAGTATGATAGCACGGCGTTGGCGGCTCATCGCTCGCGGTATATAATCTGTGCGCGATTAACCTAGCTCCCCCGGAGGTGTGCCCATGGTCCTCACGAGAATGCCCGTAGCCGAACCCGTGAACTCGATCGAGGCGGTGCAGGGCGCCTGGAACTACTCGCTGTTCGACGCGATCTTCCAGCGCCGCGCCCGCCGCTTCCCGCTTGGCGCGACGATGCCTGGCGACCTGGCCCCGTTCACCTCAACGAGCGACCCGGTCCCTCTGGACGAGATCGAGGAGGCGATGCTCGTGATGGCGGGCACCGGGATCAGCGGCGTCAATTTGGCCGATCTGCCGTTCAACGACCAGTCGGGCAGCAACTGGTGCGGCAACACGATGCTCCAGTTCGTCGGCCGGGTCTACGCCAGCGCTTGCGGATCGCATGGTACGGAGCTCTTCTATACGAACGACGAAGGCACCTACATGGTGAAACTACGAGATGCTTTGCCCTCCGCGATGCAGGAATTCGACGCTGTGGACGACCGCGAGAAGGTCGTGCAGGCGTTTCGCGCCAACACCGTCCAACTCAGCTCGGGCCGTCTCTCCGTCCCGCTGATCCCCGGCATCACACAGCCCTTCAATTGGTGGAACGTCAATCAGCCCGGTAGCACGTTGTTCATGCCCGTCAGCGATATCACGTGGGAGTATATCAACGTCTTGATGCTTGTGATGGACGAGCCGAACTCGTACTACATTTACGACGACCTGAACGGCAACGCGGAGCCGCTGAAGGAGTGGGCCGACAAGGGTTACCTGGACCGCTCGCGGGCGTACTCACTCTCCACGCTCGAGTACTCGATGCAGATGATCATACCGGGCACAGAACAGGCGATCATGCTGCAGAACATGTATCTTGCTCTCCAGGCGATGGGGCTCGGCGGCTGGATATTCACGTCTTCCGTCAGCCAGTTCATATTCCCGATGATGGGTTTCCGATTCCACCAACCGGATAAGACCGGCCCCATCAAGCCGCTGACCGGCGAGGGCGGGCGGCCGTGCTTCGTCGGCATCGACGGCCATTTCCAGTCGTACTGCCCGCCCTACTACCCGGACATGTCGTCAGCGGTGCAGGCGATCTACGACGCCAAGTGGGGCGGCAAGGGCATCTACAAGGAGGAAGGCGGCCCAACGCCTCTCAAGGACCGCCAGTCGCTGGACAGGCTCGTCAACAAGACTCCGGCCTGGTGTCTCGAGGCGAGCAAGGCGCTGTGCGAGTACATCTGGGACACTTACGGGCGCTTCCCGGCGACGGTTGACCCTATGGCGATGAACATCTGGTTCCAGGCCCATCACCTGGAGACGAAATTCTACGATCAGTACTACCAGCCGGGTGCGTACCACGAGTCGATCCGCCAGCACATGGGTGTCTGGCACGGCGCCCGCTAGAGGCGAGAGGCGGTCCTGACTCCTAGGGCTTGAGTTCCAGGACGCTCTTGACGCGGCACGGCCCTGCCATCGCTGAAATGACGCGCACGATCTCGAACTCGGTGCGCGAAGCGCGCACGTAACCAGAGATCGTCACCTCGCCGAGGCGCGAGCGCACGTAGATGTTGGCGCCGTTCAGGAGGCCGGACTGATCGAGAGCGCGCCCGATTCCGAGTTCGAGGTCTGGATCGTCAACCAACCTGCTCTCCACACTTTCGGCGCCCGGAACCGAGCGAGCGATTCGCTCGATTCGCTTTTTCGTGTCGCCAGTGCGAACGTTACCGCTCAGGCGGACCGTCCCGTTCACGGCCTCCACCGAGAGAACGCGCCGGTCATCGGCGCCCAGGCTTCCATCGAGCGAAAGCGCTGAGAGCACGGAAGCCGCGAGTTCGCTGTCAGTGCGATAGGGAGGCAGGTCCTCACTCGACGCTGTGATGCGAAGACTGTCGCCTTGAATGATCACGCTGCCGACGGCGATGCGAGTCTGTTTTCGCAGGCCCGGACCCTGTAGGACGATGATCTCGCTGGCCCGTCGCGAGGCGACGGCGACCATCAAGCCTGACAGGACCGCTCTCGGAAGATTCACCGTCGTCGCTTTCGAGAGTCGTGGAGCGAGCGCGGCGATTGGTGGTATTTCTCGGCCGAATGCCTGCCGGCTCGTGCAGTCGAAGGTGATGTGGTCATCGGCCCAGCCAGTGGCAGCCGAGAGTGGCAGCTTGACTTCGCTGCTCCAGCGCAGAACCCCGCGCTGGATGACCACATTTAGCACTTCCCAGTTCGTGTCCACATCCATCGCGGCAAGCCGGCCCTGCCAGCGGTCGCGGAAGATCACGGGTGCGCCGAGCATTAGCGGTTGCGGGGTGTTCGGCATTAGGTGCTCTCCACTGACGGATCCTCAGTTCAAGCCTAGCGAATCAAGTAGCGGGACGCTAGTTCTGCATGGTCGCAAGATATTGATATCGCAAAATCCGCTCATAGACTTGACGTTTGCGCCGTATGGGCTTACCTTAGCTGCGCATATCTGACGCAAATTTGAAAGGAGAGAGTGACATGTCAAAGTGGTTGGGGCGCCACGGCTGGCTCGCTGTACTGGCCGTGTCCCTTTCGATGCTCCTGGTATTCGCCGCCTGTGGCGACGATGAAAAGAAGCCGGGCGATACGGCAACGCCCGCGGAAACGACGGCGGCGCCTGGCAAAACCGTGACGGTGGCGGCGGGTGAGAAGATTCAGGTGGGGATAACAGCGGTGCTGGCGGGGGACATCGGTCACCTCGGCGAAGCGGTCCTGAAGGCCGCCGAGTTGGCAGCACAGCAGCACGGCGCGATCGAGGGCTTTGAGGTCGAGATCGTCAGCGCGGACGACACGTGCGCTGCCGCAGGCGCGATCCCAGCCGCGCAGCAGTTGCTGGCGAACAAGAATCTTGTAGCGGTGATCGGTTCAATCTGCAGCGGCGTGAACATCGCCGTCCAGCCTACGTACGAGGAGGCCGGCATCACTCAGGTATCGAGCGGTTCGACAGCGGTTGTCATCACGTACCCTAAGGACCGAGAGCCCTTCGACCATTTCTTGCGGACGATCGTGTACGACGGCGTCCAGGGCGCCAAGCAGGCTGATTACGCCAAGACCGTTCTTAAGGCAACGACCGCCTACATAGCGCACGACACTGACACCTACGGGAGCGGCCTGGCCGATGTCTTTGAGGAGAAGTTCAAGGAGGGCGGCGGCGAGGTTGTGGGGCGCCAGGGCTGGGAGAAGAAGCAGACTGACTTTGCCGCCTTGGTGACCAGCGTAACGACCGCGAACCCTGACCTTGTGTACGTGGCTGCCTTTGACCCGGAATCCGCAGCTTTCGTCACGCAGCTGCGACTGGCGGGCTATGAAGGGGACTTCATGGGCGGTGACGGCGTGATCACAGAGCAGTTCCTTACCCTGGCGAAGGAAAACGCTGAGGGGGCGCACCTCTCCAAGGGCGCACCAACTGTGGAGACTGCCGCTCTCACGAAGTTCCAGACCGATTTTGAGGCACACGCGGGGTTCGCCTGGGACCGGGATCCGTACACGGCGGAGACCTACGATGCCTACACTGCCATCTTCAACGGGATCAAGGAGGTGGCAAAGGTCGTTGACGGCAACCTCGAGATCGACCTTGCGGCTATGAATGATGCGATCCAGGCACAGGACTTCGAGGGTGTGACCGGTCGGATTCAGTTTGACGACCATGGAGACCTCGTTGCGCAGCCCGGAAAGCAACTAATCGCATTCTTCAAGGTCGTCAACGGCGCGTACGTGGCGCAGGAGTTTGAATAGGGGAGGAACCGAGTTCCAGCTCATGGACCGAACGGGGGCGCCCCCACGGCGTAAGCGGGGCGTCCCCTTCGTTTTCTTGAGATGATATCGCCGGCGGCGCGACCCTGGACGGCCGTACCCGCGAGGTGGCTGTTGGCGGCCGCCCTCCTCGTCGCACTGTTCGTGATCGTCTCCGTTATCGATGACGGTAAGGGCTGGACGTTCTGGTTCGAGCAGCTGCGCAACGGCCTCACGACCGGTAGCATCTACGCGTTGATCGCGCTCGGCTATACGATGGTTTACGGCGTGCTGCGTATGATCAATTTCGCGCACGGCGAGGTGTTCATGATCGGTGCCTTTGCCGGCTGGGTCACCCTGACCGAGGTGTTCGGTGGTGACGGGATGGCGACCGCCCTGATCGCGCCCGCGATCATCGTGGCAATGCTCGTCGCCGCCATCGCATCGGCGAGCGCCGTTCTGGTGATCGAGCGCATCGCCTACCGGCCTCTGAGGCACGCACCGCGACTGGCGCCGCTCATCAGCGCCATCGGCGTCAGCATCTTCCTCCAGCACCTCTTCCTGCGTTTGACAGACGGCCTGTCGAAACAGTACCCGCGTATCTTCCCTCAAGGGCCTGGTGAGTCCATCGATATCTACATCACGGAGATCAAGTACATAGAGCTATTCCTAATCGGCTCTTCAATCGCCATGATGCTGACTCTGTACCTGTTCGTGCAGCGCACCAGGGTGGGTACATCGATGCGTGCGGTGGCGGAGGACCAGGAAGTCGCGGCTCTCATGGGGATTAACGTAGACCGGATCATCCTTATGACCTTCCTGATAGGAGCTGCGCTCGCCGGGGTTGCCGGCGTGATGTACGGCTTGTGGGTCTATTTCATCAGGGGGACGATGGGCTTCCTACCGGGGATCAAGGCCTTCACGGCGGCAGTGCTGGGCGGCATTGGCAACGTCCCCGGGGCGATGGTCGGCGGCTTTCTGATCGGGCTGGCGGAGAGTGTCGGGCGAGAGCAACTGAACACTCTTCTGAATCCCGCCCTCACGTGGGCGCTTGGTTGGGCGGGAGCGGATGGTCTGGGCCTGGGCAACGAATGGAAAGACGTTGTCGCCTTCGTGGTCTTGATCCTTGTTTTGCTCTTCAGACCGACGGGAATCTTTGGAGAGGTCGTGGGCAAGCGTGCGTGAACGTCTGCGCAACGCACCGCTACTGAGGCCCGTAATCGAGGCTCTATCGATCGCTAAGGAGCGAGCGGAGCGGGGATACGGTTCCGTACCGAACACGCTGCGGCTGCTCCTCTTGGCAGCGCTGCTCATCGCCGTACCGTTCTACGAGAACCCGCTGGGCGGCGGCGTGGTCTTCGACGACCGCTGGCTATCCGTATTCAGGCTGGTTGGACTCTACATAATGTTGGGGATTGGCCTCAACATCGTCGTTGGCTACGCTGGACTCCTTGACCTCGGCTACGTGGCATTCTTCGCCACTGGGGCGTACGCGTACGCCCTGTTGGCCTCGCCAGCATCGCCGGCCATCGACTTCCCGATAGAGGACGTTCCATGGCTGTTCTGGGCGATGTTGCCGATCGCTCTTGTCGTCGGTGCCTTCACCGGCGTACTGCTCGGTCTGCCGGTGTTGCCGTTGCGGGGGGATTACCTGGCGATCGTCACACTCGGCTTTGGCGAGATTATCCGCCTGTTCTTGATAAACAAGGACGATTGGACGGGTGGCTCCCAGGGGCTCTACGGCATCCGCGCGCCGCCGCTGCCCGATGTCCCGCTCCTCAATATCACGGAATTGAAGTCGACGGCGCTCACGGAGTGGTACCTGTTCATCGTTGTGGGTGTTTTCCTGGTGGCCTTCTGCGCCGGCCGGCTCCGTGACTCGCGCATAGGACGCGCCTGGGAAGCGATTCGTGAGGATGAAGACGTGGCCTCTGCCATGGGCGTCGATATCGTCAAATACAAGCTGCTGGCGTTTGCGATGGGCGCGGCGATCGGTTCGTTCGGTGGGACGATCTTCGCGTCGTTCCAGGGCTCCGCAATTCCCGAAGACTTTAATCTGTTGGTCTCCATTAACGTGGTAGCGATCGTGGTCATCGGTGGTATGGGCAGCACCCCCGGCGTCGTGGTGGGCGCGCTGATTTTGATCGGCATCCCGGATTTCTTGCGGTTCAAGGAGGCGTCTGACCTGCTGGGGTTGCTTGACCCGATCGTTCCGTTCGCCGACACGCACAATTGGGCGGAGGATCTGCGCAACAACCGGTTCATTGTATTCGGCGCGCTGCTGGTGATTGTCATGGTCCTGCGCCCCGTGGGCATCTTGCCGTCCAGCCGACGCAAGCTTGAATTCGCCGCGCCCGTAGATGAAGCCGCGATATGACCGACACTACGGGCCCCATGCTGGTCACGCGCGGCCTGACGAAGCGCTTCGAAGGCGTCGTTGCCTTGTCGAATCTCGACCTCGTGGTAGAGAAGCGCGCGATCGCGGGGCTCATCGGTCCCAACGGCGCCGGCAAGACGACCCTATTCAATGTCGTCACGGGCTTCTACGCCGCAGACGAGGGAGAGATCGAGCTGGCGGGTCAGACAATAAATCGCCTCGCGCCTCACGCGGTGGCCGCCCTGGGTCTCAGCCGCACGTTCCAGAACATCAGGCTGTTCGCCAACATGACGGCGCTCGAGAACGTGTTGGTAGGACGCCACCTGCACGCCGCGTTCGCCTTGGAAAAGACTGAGCGCGAGGAGGACACCGGTGGCGAGTCCCGGAGCGCGCTGGCGAGCATACCGAGGCGCGCCCTGTCCTCCGTCGGAGTGGTCTGGGAGGTCATCGCCACGCTCGCTCGAACGCCGGACGTGAGGCTGGCGGAGCGCGCCGCCGTGGAGCGCTGCCTGGAAGTGCTGGCCTTCGTCGGGCTGAGGGGGAAGCACGATGAGCTGGCGCGCAACCTTCCGTATGGAGGGCAGCGCCGGCTCGAACTCGCACGCGCCCTGGCGACGAACCCGAGGCTTCTGCTGCTTGATGAGCCAACCGCGGGGATGAATCCGCACGAGAGTCAAGAGATAGTGGGGCTCATCCGTTCAGTGCGGGACGATCTTGGGATGACCGTCCTTTTGATTGAGCACCAGATGCGCGTCGTGATGGGCGTTTGCGAACAGATCACGGTCCTCGATTATGGAGAGAAGATTGCTGAGGGGCCGCCGGAAGCCGTTCAGCGGAACAAGCGGGTGATCGAGGCCTATCTGGGCACACGCAGCATAGGGATCGACAGTGGCGCTGCTTAGTCTTGATTCCGTCATATCCGGATACGGCCAGATACTGGCCGTCAAGGGGATTGAGCTGGAAGTAGCCGATGGCGAGATCGTCGCCCTCATCGGGAGCAACGGCGCTGGAAAGAGCACCACCCTGCGAACCATTTCTGGGCTCGTTCGGGCGCGGTCCGGATCGATTCACTTCAATGGACACGACGTGACGCACATGCCGCCGCACAGGATCGTCTCGACCGGCGTGTCTCTTGTCCCCGAGGGGCGAGGGATCTTCCAGAGGCTGAGCGTCGTCGAGAACCTTCGTATGGGCGCCTACCGCCGCGGCGGACGCGTCAATCTAACAGACGACCTCGACCGGGTGTTCAGTCTCTTTCCACGGCTCAAGGAACGAGTTCACCAACCAGGCGGGACGCTCTCAGGCGGCGAACAGCAGATGCTGGCTATGGGGCGAGCTCTCATGTCGGAGCCGCGCCTTCTCCTTCTGGATGAACCCTCAATGGGACTCTCGCCGATCCTCACGGACTTGATCTTCGAGACAATTCGCGACATCAACAGCCGTCTCAAGACGACGATTCTGCTGGTCGAACAGAACGCTTATATGGCGCTTGCAGTGGCAAAACGAGGATACGTGTTGGAGTCCGGCCGGATCGTGCTCCACGCGCCGTCCGACCAATTGCGCGAGGACCCGCAGGTGCGGCGCGCTTATCTCGGCGAGAGTTAGTCAGCACGATCGGCGCCGAATGGATGCCCTAGAGATCGGCGGGTTGGCGCTGGCAGCCTTCGCTGCGGGCAGCGTAAACGCCGTTGCGGGTGGCGGCTCGCTCATCACCTTCCCCGCGCTGCTGGCGGCCGGATATCCGGCCAAGACGGCCAACGTGACCAGCACGGTGGCGCTCTGGCCCGGATACCTCGGCGGTTCGCTTGGCTATCGCAGCGAACTTCGCGGTCAGGGCCGGCGGGTGCTCCTCTTGCTACCCGCGACGGCCTGCGGAGGGGTGGCCGGCGCCGCGCTTTTGCTATGGACGCCGGGGAACGCATTCGAGACGATCGTGCCCTTTCTCATCCTTCTCGCGGTTGCGCTCATGTTGTTCCAGGACCGCCTGGCGGCGTTCGCCGAGGCGCATCAGCATCGCTCTCAGCACGTCAACCAGATCCCGTGGCTGCTTCAGGGTAGTATGTTCCTGCTGGGTATCTACGGCGCTTACTTCGGCGCCGCGCTGGGGATCATGACGCTGGCGGCCTATGCTGTCCTACTGAACGAGGACATACAGCGATCGAACGCGCTCAAGGGGCTGACGTCACTAATCATCAACGCTGTTGCCGTTGTTTACTTCGTCGCCTTTGGTCCCGTCGAGTGGGCAGCGGCGGCGATCATGGCCGGTGCCGCGCTGGTGGGCGGGTACCTCGGCGTCGGGCTAGCCCGACGGCTGGGCGCGGTGTGGCTACGGCGAGCCGTCGTGGTGCTGGGCGTCACCGTGGCCATCATCATGTTTGCGCGATTGTAACCTGCCTAAATCTGTGTTGCGACGTGACAGCCATAGCGAGATATAATATTCGTCGCCGATGAAATACAGGACTATCCCGAACACTGATATCGAGGTCTCAACCGTGGGCTTCGGCCTGTGGACGATCAGCACCGGCTGGTGGGGGATCGAGGATGAGCAGCACGGAATGGACCTGCTGCGCAGCGCTTACGACAAAGGCGTAACGCTCTTCGACACGGCCGACACGTACGGGCGTGGTAAGGGCGAGACGATGCTGGCAGAGGCGCTCGGCCACGTGCGCGACGAGATCGTGATCGCCACGAAGTTCGGCTACGACTTTTACAACCACACGAACGAGCGCGAGGGCCAGCGCGAGTTGCCGCAGGATTTCTCGCCGGAGTACGTGCGGTTCGCGGTCGAGGAGAGCCTCAAGCGGCTGGGCACCGATTACATCGACATCTACCAGGTGCACAACCCACGCATGGCCGCCGTGCGGAACGACGAGTTATTCGAGGTGCTGGACGACCTGAAGGCCGAGGGCAAGATCAGGCACTACGGCGCCGCCCTGGGACCGGCAAACGGCTGGGAGGCGGAAGGGCTGGCGGTCATGCGCAACCGCGATGTCTCGACGCTGCAGGTGATCTACAACATGCTGGAGCAAGACCCGGGCGCGCGCCTCATCTCGGCGGCGGAGCGCGAGGGCGTGGGTGTGATGGTTCGGGTGCCACACTCGTCCGGCCTGCTGGAGGGGAAGTACACGCTGGAGACGACCTTCCCGCCCAGCGATCACCGAAGCCACCGGCCGCGTGAGTGGCTTGTGGAAGGCCTGCAAAAGCTCGAGAAGCTGACGTTCCTGAGCGACGGGACCGATCGCACGATCGGGCAAGCGGCGATCCAGTTCGTGCTGGCCTCGTCCAGCGTCGTCTCGGTGCTGCCGAACTTATACAACGACGAGCAACTGGACGAGTTCGCGGCCGCTCCGGACACCGTGGAACTCACGCCAGCCGAATTGTCGCGTATCGCCGACCTGTACGCCGCCAACTTCGATCTTCCGAAAGTCGAGGGTCAACCGGCCACGCCGTAGGCACGGCGGCCACGTATGAGTAATCACGAGGCGCCACACGACGCCGCGCGTCGCCAGGTAGTCAAGTTCTCCTTCTACCGCATCGACCCGGCGTGGCGCGCGCTCCCAGATGGCGAACGCGCGCGAGGGAAGCGCGAATTCGCGGCGGTCGTCTCTGCTTCCGCAGACAGACTCCAAGTCCGTAGCTACAGCGTCGTTGGCATGCGCGGCGACGTGGACTTCCTGCTCTGGCAGATAGGCGACCGCCTGGACGATGTGCAGGAACTGGCCTCTGGCCTTCTCGGCACCGGCCTGGGACCATACCTCGCGATGCCTCATTCGTATCTCGCCATGACACGCCGCTCGGTCTATGTGAGCGGCGAGGAGGGACGCGAACGGTTGGAGCTGAGGCCGGCCGACTCCCGCTACTTCTTCGTCTATCCCTTCGTGAAGACGCGCGAATGGTATCAACTTGGGCTCGATGAGCGTCAGAAGATGATGGACCAACATATTACCATCGGGCGGAAGTATCCATCAGTGAAATTGAACACTACTTATTCCTTTGGGCTGGACGACCAGGAGTTCGTGGTCTCGTTTGAGACCGACGAACCCGCCGACTTCCTTGACCTCGTGATGGAGCTTCGTGAGGCGAGGACCAGCCTGTACACCCTGCGTGACACGCCGATCTTCAGCTGCATTGCGATGAACCTGGCCGAGACACTGGACACGCTGGATGGCGGGCGCGCAGGCGTGGAGCTGAACGAGCCGCTTTCCGGCGAAGGAGTGGAGTGGTCGCCGGTGGTTGCTCTTTCTGAAATTCCACCGGGATCATCGAAAGTCATCTACTTCGAGCGGGAGCAGGTTGCTCTGTTCAACGTGGACGGACTGATTCACGCTGTCGACAATCGCTGTTCGCACGCGAATAACCCGCTATCAGACGGCGAGGTCAAAGGAACGGTTGTTACGTGTCCCTACCACGACTCGCAGTTCGATCTGTGCACGGGACAGCCGCTGCGGCCGCCGGCGAATCGGGCGCTGCGGACGTATCGAGTGAGGGTTGAGGGCGGGTTAATCCTGTTAGCGGCCCAGGAGGCCGATGCGGTTACGCGACCGCCCGCTTAGAGCGGCGCTGCCAGGCGTGGCGGTTGTCACGCTGCTATTTCTGGTGGCGGCGGTCGCCTGTAGAGCGGCAGGGTCAGCCGAGAAGACTGCCACACCCACGGCGCCCGCTACGGCTGTGGTTCAACGTACGCAGACGCGAAGTCTGCAGCCCACAGCGAGACCTCGCCTGACGCCGACGCCAACGCCGACCCAGCAGCCCGACCAGGTGTGGGCGCCCTGGGCCCCCCCGCCGGCAATCCCGACGCCGACACCTGCGCCGACACCAACTCCTGCACCGGCGCCCCGCGTCGTGAAGTTGCTCCATCCGCCGCCATACACGGTGGCGATCGATCCCGGTCACGGCGGCCCCTATTATTCAGGCGCCGCGAGCGGTGACCTAATCGAGAAGGACGTGAACCTGGATGTGGCGCTCAGGCTCGACGCGCTCCTACGCAAGGCGGGCTACAAGACAGTGTTGACGCGGAAGGGCGACTACACGCTGACGAACTTCAATCCTTCTAACTACCGGGAGAGCCAGAAGAGAGAGCTGCAGGCTCGAGTGGACAAGGTTAACGAGGCCAAGGCGGACATCCTCGTGTCGGTGCACTTCAACGGGTCGTCGGCAACGTGGCTGTCAGGCCTCGAGATCTACTACAATCCGGACCGTTCCTTCGGCGCCTACAACCACTCGCTGGCGGTGTTCCACCGTGACTCGCTGCGCAAGGCGATAACCGACGCAAAACACCCGGTGACGAGCTGGACCATCAAGAACGATGCTCTGGTCCACGGCGATCCCGCAAATCCGCATTCCTGGCTACTCGGCACCAACAAGGACTTTCGTCCCAGCCTGATGCCAGGGGTGATCGCCGAGGCGCTGTACATCAGCAATCACGCCGACGCTTTGTTTCTGCGGACGGCGAAGTCGCGGCCCGCTATCGCCGCCGGCTACAAGGCGGCCATCGATGGCTACTTCGAATGGATAAAGGGGCAGCTGCCAAAGACGCCAACGGCCACGCCGACGCCAAAGGCCACTCCAACGCCCAAGCCGACGCCGAAACCTACAGCCTCGCCGGCACCCACGCCGACACCAACACCACCGGTCACGGCGACACCCGAGCCTACGCCCACACCAACGCCAGTCCCATCCGCAACACCAGGCGAGACGCCAACGCCCTCACCTCCGTAGCAGCGCCGCCGAAGTCAGGAAAGGTAGCGTCGCTTGTATCTGAGCGCCTGGGCGATCACCTGCGCCGCGCCCTTTGCGCCGTGTTCCAGGGTTCCGTCAACGATCGTCAACGTCGGCCACCAGTGCGGCGCGTCTGGGACGAGGCGAAACTCGTTGTGACCGGCCTCGTGGACGCCTGAGCTATCGCGGCTTGGGTCGCCCCACTGGAGGTGGCCAAAGGTCCGGCAGTGGCGGGAAAACGCCTGCTCCCAGTTCGCCGGCGTCCCAACCTGCGAGACGGGTGTGACAGCGCCCAGGGCGTCGTACCAGCCCTTTCCGGCGATCAGTAGCTCCGGGAACCGCTCTTTCAAAGCGGCCTTTATGGCGACCAGGCCCTCATACAGCGGGTGATCGGGATCGTTCTCCCAGATGTGCTGCGTATCAAAGAACACCGCTCGCAGATCGTACCCGGCGAGAATATCGGTGATCTGCTCCAGGAGGTGGGCGCGCCACTCCTGTGCGCCGGGGTTGAGCCACGCTTGCCAGCCGGGGTCGTTCGCGCGCGAGGTGTCCCAGTCGGGGCGGTTGCCAGTAAATGCGATGCCTTCGGGAGAGCGAAGCCTGGCCGGCGCGCCCCACTCACTAAACCCCGGAAGCCCGGCGTTCGCGCAGTTTGCTCCGAACATCGGCATCAGCGTGACGCCCAACTCTCGCGCACCCTCTGCCAAACGCTGGAACCCTTCGACACCGCCCAGCCGAGGTTCGGGGCGATAGTCGCCGTACTGCCAGTAGTAGCGCCCCTCCCATCCCGGCAGAAAGGCCAGCACGTGTCGCCCATCGATCCGCCGGCAGATCCAGATCAGCGCCTTCAGCATCTGGTCATAGGTGTTGAAGATGTACCCTGTCCAGTGCATCCCGTGAAGTGCGGCGACAAGCGCGATCTGACGAGCCCAGCCGGGGACATCGGACCGCGTCTCCCATGGCTCAAGCCCGAAGGCATCTTCCAGATGCGCCACGTGCTGCTCCGCCACTGTCTCGGGATTCTCACAGATACCGATTCGCCAGGGAGGGATCTCCGCCCGGGTCCCCATCTCGTGAGCAGCCTCCTCGTGGATCAACTCCACCGACAGACTGCCGCCTGTGGGGCGGACGGTGAAGCGTTTCGCGCGGACGCGGTCGTCCAGCGCCTGGAGGTAGATGTGCCCGCCCCCGGCTCGTGAGAGGAAGATTAGTGGGGTGTGAAGAAAAAGTGGGTAGCGAAGGACAATGCCTTTGGGCGGGATCGGCCGCGCCTCCCAGTTGCGCCCGGTCAGCGTGTCGGCCTCAACGCCCCCCAGAATGATCTTCAGGCAGCGAATCCGCTGTTCGTGTTCAGCGCTCGCCCTGATCTCGAGGCCGTCAGCTGTTCGGGCGATACGCAAGGCCGCCTCGCCATGCGCTAGCTGCTGTCCACCTGCCCACGTGAAGCCTCCGGCCCGGATCAGCCACCGGTGGTCCTCTTCGACGATTTCGGTCAAGCCGGGGTCGAGCCCGTAGGTGTTGTCGAATGTGACGACCTGAAGCGCCACCTGCCAGCCGCCGACGTCGAAGAAGGGATCGCCGAAATCGAAGCTGAACTGTTGCATTGTCGAATGCCTGTCGCCCGACGGCGTGAACAGTGGATACTGGCGCCCCCGGCAGGACTCGAACCCGCAACCTCCTGATCCGAAGTCAGGCGCTCTGTCCAATTGAGCTACAGGGGCGCTCTAAACCGAGTATAGCATCGCGCTCGCCCTCGGGTGGGCGAGACCCAAAGCGAGGACGGGCTATGGGGTCGGAGTCGGCACGCTCGCGCCGCCGAGGGCGGCCATTTTTGGGTCCACCGCTTCCCATTCGCCGGTGGCGGGGTCGTACCGGAACGGGCGGTCGCCGACATAGAAGAGCTTGTCCCTTACCGCACGCCCGGCGGCAAAGGCGGAGACGCCGACGCTTCCGTCTATTGGTGGCAGGTCGAGTATATCCACGAGCGTTGGCCCAACGTCGATGTGCTGGTAGTCGACGTCAGAAACCGCGGACTCTAGACCAGGAGCGTGAATTATCAGCGGTACGTGAGCGGCTTCGTGTAGCGGGATGTAATCGTCCCCGGGCGACGTGTCGTGCCGATAGCCGTGATCGGAAGTGACGATGACGGTGGACCTTTCGTACAGGCCCTCTTCTTTCAGGCGTTCAATGAACCTACCGACCAGCAGGTCGGCGAAGCCCGTTTGGACCTTCGACTCGTCGCGAGCGTTGTCTCCGAGTCGCGAAAAAGACGCATCGCCGTTCGGTCTGAACACGTAAGGGTGATGAGGAAGCGTGACGTGAAAGAGATAAGCACGCCCAGCAGCCTTCTTGACGCCGACGTCACCCAGGAAGGCGTTGAAGTGCTTCTTCGTGAATAGCTGAAATCCGAGCCTGTCGGTCGAAGGGAATGGCACGCCCATTGCGTTCACAACGAGCCCCATCGGCCAGCGCGTGACCTTGTCGAAGAAGTCCGGTGTGAGATTGTCATAAGTGCTCAGAGCGGCCTCTGCCGCAATGAAGAGCCGGTTGCGACTCGTCAGGTAGCGCACACCCCGGCACGTGTACTTCTGGCCGCAGCCGTCCTGATAGGAGTCCTCAACCTGTAGGAACTGCGAGTAGAGCCTGAGATTGAACGAGTCCGTGAGTTGCGTTAGGGGCCGCGCGATCGAGGGGACTGCCTCGTTGGTCCAGAAATGGTTGCTCGTCGCGTTGGTGAACCAGATACCGTCGTTTGCAAGCGCTGCGAAATTAGGGAACGACTCCTGGTTTAGCCTCCCGCTTTCGCCGACCAGACCGTCGTAGGCGAGCCCATCGAATACGAGCACGAATACCGGGTCCCTAAGAAACTTGTCTTCGACGGTATTCGCCTCGCGCACAGATTCCGGTGAGGCCGCGTCACCGGTTGGGATTTGGAAGGGGATTATGGCCGACGTCGCAATGGCGACTGGCGCCATGTAGTAGAAGAACTGCGTTACACCCCGGTGGGCGAATGTCGTCAGCGCTACGATCGCCGCTAAACACGCGATACCTAGCGCAACCATCAGGGGGTTGCTCACCGACCGCACCTGGTGGGCGATGTCCTGTCCGGGACCCCAGTAGACTTCGAGTTGGCGGAGGATCAGGAGCAGCGCAACCGAGAAGACGATGGTGCGGAAAAGCCGCAACCACCTCCCGCTGACATCCCGAGCTGCGATCAGGCGATCGAGCGCCACGAGCACAAGTGCCGGCGCCACTTGAACTATCAGTACGGTGAGGACAACGGTGGTCTTGTCAGGGAGAACAACCCACGGGGCTGGAAATGCGTGCTTCAGGAATTCGAGCGTGCCGAGAGAGACGGCGCTAAAGAAGATCAGCGCAATCTGGAGGATTTCGGAATACTCAGCGGGATGGGTACGCTTCACGGCCCACCGAGCACTCGACCGTTCTTTCTTCCGAGGATAGCATGCTCGGGGTCAGCCTTTTCCCAATTGCCCGTTTTTGTGTTGTAGATATAAGCATTTTGGAGTATGTAGAAGATCTTGTCTCGCTCTGGTCGGCTCCCTGCAAAAGCCGAAACGCCGACGCTTCCCTCGATTGCCGGCAGATTTAGCAGGTCCGTCAAGGTGGGTCCCATGTCAATATGCTGGTAGTCGACGTGAGATGTGCTGCCAGCGACGATACCGGGAGCGTGGACCATGAGAAGTACGTGCGCGGCCTCATCTGTGGGCGTGCCGCCTCCATACCCCTCCAGGTTGCGGAATCCGTGGTCAGCGGTGACGACAATCGTCGCCCGGTCGTACAAGCCTTCTTGTTTCAGCCGGTCAACAAACCTGCCCAGCAGGCGATCGGCATAAAGAAGCATGTTCTGCGTCGCCTCCCATTTCGGTGCCCTCTCCCATTTAGGGGGCAACCTGGACGACACGGCGCTGCCGTCCGGGTGGAACGCCTCCGGCAGGTGCGGAGGATAAATATGCAGCATCTCCATGCTGCCGCTCGCCGTGTCGGCGCGTACGTTGCTTATGAATTCGTCGAACAAACGCTTGGTGAATATATGGAAGCCGCCGGGGTCAGCCGCCGGGTAGGGGATATCCAGGCCATTTACTACGAGCCCCATGGGCCATTTCGTTAGCCAGTCTAGCGGCTCAGGCATGATGTTCTCGTAAGTTCTGAGCCCGGCGTTGGTTGCGAGCAGGGCCCGGTTATGCGCGGTGAGATAACGCACGCCCCTGCACGCGTAGGTCCGGCCGCACCCCTCCGCGTACGCGTCTTCTACCTCTGGGAGAGCCGAGTAGAGCCTAACGTTGTAGTAGTCCGTTAGTCGCCGCAGTGGGTCTGCGATCATTGGTACAGAGCGTGATGTGTGGAAGTTATTCGTTGTCGCGTTGTCGAACAAGATGCTGTCCTTAGCGAGCGCAGCGAAGTTCGGGTGCCGCTGACCATCGACTGCCCCGTCCTTATCGATCAGGAGGTCGTAAGCCAGACCATCAAACACCAGCACGTAGACCGGATCGCGCGCTGCTTTTCCCTCAACAGTCTGAACCTCTCGAAAAAATTCGGATGGCGGCGGGTCCTTAGTGAGCACCTGGAAGGGAATTATCGCCGACATTGCAACGGCGACCGGCGCGAGGTAGTAGAAGAACTGCGAAACGCCTTTGTAGGCGAAGATCGTCAGGGCCGCAATGGCGGATAAACTGATAAGTCCGACGAGTGGCAGAAACAGATCGCCACGCGCCCTCATATCATTCGCGAACTCTTTTCCTGTTCCCGAGTAAATCTGGAGTTGGCGGAGAATAAGGACCAGGGCTACCGAGAACACAACCGTCCGGAACACGCGCTGCCACCTGAGACTCGGATCACGCGCCGCCAGGACGCGGTCGAGCGCCACTAGTGCAATGGTTGGCGCCATCTGGACGAGCAACAAAGCGTAGACGATGGTGGTCTTATCGGGCTGGATTATCAGCGGCGCGGGAAACGCGTTCTTGAGGAACTCGAGTGTGGCAAAGGAAACCGCGCTGAAGATGATGAGCGCGACCTGCAATATTTCGGAATACTCGTCCCGATTGGCGCGTCTCATGTACCTCTAGCGTCCCGCTACTAAAAACAGGACCCGCTCCGATTTCGGTATCTGAGTGACGCTTGTAATCGTAAAGTGGGATTTCAGAGCTTCCTCAAAAGCAGCCTGCGTGTAGTCCGGAAACACGTCCGGACGCGTCCTGAGCAGCGTCTGAACCATGGGGTCGTTCTTCGGGACGAACTCAACAACCGCCGACTGGACGTGGGCGCCCAGCCATTCCGCGATGCGAGGCAGCGGTACGTTCCCAGCGATCGCCAGGTGGTGAACAAGCGCCAGGCAGACCGCGAAATCGGCGGGACCGCGTTCCAGCAGCCCCATCCTCTCGCTCTGACCCCAGCCCTGGGACGGTGACGGGTTCATCAGGTCGATTACGAGCGGCAGGACGTTCCTGGATCGCTCCCGGACGCGTTCGTAGACAGCGCCGACGACCGCCTCGTCGAAATCCATCGCGACGACGTGTTGAGTGTGCCGAGCCGCGATCTCAGAGTAGCGCCCGGTGTTGCAGCCCAGGTCCCAGACGACGCGCGGCGCTGCCTCCGATACCGCCGCCTCCACGAAGCGGTCCTTGAACTCCAGTGCTTCCGCCTCATACGGTGCGTTCGCCTCGTAGTCGAGCCAGATGGAGGCGTTCTTGCCGGGACGCTTCATGCGCGCGACGAATCGCGACAGCCGCCTGATCATGCCGACGATGATCTCCTTCGGAATCGGCCTGGGCGGGCTGCTCGCGGCCCCCTTAGGCTTCTGTTTCTGGCTCGCCGCGGATTTTCGGTTGAGCCACGCCTGCAAGACGACGTCCATGAAGATGTCTTTGCGAAGCTTCCGGTTCAACGGGAGCAGCCGGCTGAGTTGCGCCGGATCGATCCCCTCGAGAGAGCTCCGCAGCCACGTCTGGTACGGTATCTTGAGCGCCGATTGCAGGATCAGCGGATTGAGGAACGTGCGGCAGAACTGCGTATACCCCATCCACGGCGACCCCGGCTGGTAGGCTTCGAAGGACGCCACGTCGATGATGAGCGGGTCCGGTCCCATGAACTGGACGTTGTAGGGCGTTGCATCCTTCAGCGTGAACCCGGCAGCAAGCGCCGCCTCCAGCACGTCGAGGTGAAGCAGTGCAGCCGCCTTGAGCATCTCGAACGGCCACTCGTAGGGGTACGATATGAACGGGATCCGCGGGTGCTCGACCACGAGTTCCACGTCCGGCGCGATGTCGTACAGGGCCGAACCGTTTCTGGGTACAGGGGCCGTGGGCACGACCATTCCCTTGTCGATTAGCGACGGCAGGAGGCCGCTATCAGTTACTCGGGAGAACTCTTCAGTGAAGCCGCGAAGGAAGTAGCGGTAGGCACGGTCGCGTCCGAGGACTACCCCGCCGGCGGGGTCACGGAAAGAGCCTGCCACTCGCGATAGCTGCTCATCCGGCTTCTCGCTTGTGACTACCTCAGGCAAGGGACCGCGCTCTCCGAGGGCCTATTTGATCTCGACGGCATCCTCGGTGCTGGCAGCATCCTCGATCTCGTCACGCTGTCCGCCCGGCAGGATGCGTCGAAGGGATGAGAACAATCGCGACCAGAAAAGCTTGATCGTCACGAAGCCGCCCACCGCGGCCGCGAGCAGCATCTGGATACCAATACCCCCGGTCGTCGCGTCAATGTAAAGCTGCATTAGCCCTGGACTCCTTTCGAGTCTCGCCGTCAATCAGTGGGGCGTTGAGAACCCCAACCGGCCCTTGCACAATCCTAACGGCGGCGTCCACGGCGGTCAAGAAAATCCCGACGTCGGGTCACCCGGCGGGAGCACGTACCCCGGGGAATTGCCGGCCTAGTTGGCGCTGTGGCGCGGGTTCCGTTACGAGGCGTAGCCATCTATGCTCTGGGTGAGCCGATGACTACCGAACACGAAACCGCCGCGCTATACCAACGCTTCGAGGCACTGCTGCGCGGCGACGACGTCGAAGCCGCACGCGCGTTGTTGGCGCCCGTTCACCCGGCGGACCAGGCTGACCTCTACCTCGCACTTGACGACTCCGACCGCGAGGCGATGCTGGCACTTCTGGCCGCCGAAGGTCTCGCCAACATCCTAGAGCACCTCGACGAGGAGCCCCTCGAAGAGCTGGTCGACCGTATCCCGCGTTCGACCCTGTCCAGGGTGCTCGATCTCACGAAAAACGACATCGCTGCCGACGTGTTGCGCCTCCTTCCGCCCGCCGATGCCGTGCGGACCCTCTCCACCATGACTACGGCTCGCGAGATCACGCCGCTGCTGGCGCACGCCGACGAGAGCGCCGGCGGCATCATGACCCGCGGCTACGTGGCGCTTCACAAGGACATGACCGTGGGCGAGGCGGCGAATTTCCTGCGTCTGAGCAAGCCGGGCGCCGAGGAGGCGTACTACCTGTACGTTCTTGACGCGCAGAACCGGTTGCAGGGCATCGTCAACCTGCGCCAGCTGGTCGTCTCCGACCCAGAATCCCGCATCGAAGACGCGATGGCGCGCGAGGTCGTTTCCGTGCGGCCCGACACCGACCAGGAGGAAGCCGCGCGTCTGCTCCAGCGCTACCGCCTGCGGGCTCTTCCTGTCGTTGACGAGGACGGCACGCTCAGTGGCATCATCACGTCCGACGACGTGATTGACGTCATCCAGGAAGAGGCTACCGAAGACATCTACCAGATCGTCGGTCTTCCCGCGGACGAGAGCGTGTACGCACCATTGACGGAGTCGGTCCGCAGGCGCCTTCCCTGGCTCCTCATAAACCTCGTCACCGCCTTTGCCGGTGTCGGCGTGGTGAGCCTGTTCCAGGGGACGATCGAGCGTGCAGCGGCGCTCGCGGTGTTCATGCCCGTCGTCGCTGGGCAGGGAGGCAATGCCGGCATCCAGACCATCACGATCATCGTGCGCGGAATCGCTGTAGGGGAGATAGAGCTGCGCGACGCGCGGCGTATCCTGGGCCGCGAGATCGCCATCGGCCTCATCAAGGGGCTGGTGATCGGGACAGTCGTCGGAGTCTTCGCCTGGGTGGCGCTGGATGGCTGGGCCTGGGGCGTAGTCGTAGGCTTCGCGCTGATCGGGAACCTGGCGCTGGCCGGCGCCTTCGGGGCGCTCATCCCACTGGGGCTCAGGTCACTGCGCCTCGATCCGGCCGTCGCCTCCGGCATCTTCCTGACGATGATCACTGACGCCCTCGGCTTTTTGCTACTGCTGGGTCTCGGCCGCCTGATGATCGACCAGCTTACGTAGGGGCGGGTTCCGCCTCGTTAAGGCTCGTCGCTGCCCATACAGTCTTCTGATCCCTCTGGAACTACCCTGACCCTGGTGAAGTGTTCAAACATGAACCCGGTTCCGTCCCGACCGGAGGTGTAGTCGATGCCACCTGAACGGACGAACCCCCGCACAAGGTGATGGCGAAGAGAGTTCCTGCCACGGACGTGGCAAACGTCGTTCCCACCGACCCATGGACCGGCCTCAAGTGGGTCGTTAGCCTCCCATTCAACCTGGGCTTCGAGAGTGGGCCCGGCCCCGCAGGTTGTGATCCGAGGGTCGCCGATGGAGACACATTCCTCGGTGGCAACGGTAGTCTTGACACGACCCCACCCAAGCGACCGAACAACGTGGAACTGTGACCGCTTCAGGGGGCCACATCCAAAGACCTCGCGAAACACTGAGTCAGCTGGATCGCCTGATTCTGCCATCACCAAGGACCTCACGCGAACGCATGCTGTCAGATATCGATGCCTTAATCCATGCTTGGCGATTATCGTCCGATCTGCTGCTTTGACTGTGACAATCCTGAAACTTCCATCGGGCTCGTCAAACCGCCAGCCGGCCGAGGCGTACCCAAACTTTTCTCGCTGCGAGACGTTGCCGGGAATGTGATCGGCCGACCCAACGGATGGCGCCAGCGCGCAGAGCGCGATGATTGCCGCAACGAGAATTCTTGTCATAATCCCTTTCCCTCCGCTGACAGCATATGTGTTGCGGGCCACTTGTTCAAGTAGGGAATCTTGGGGTGGACGATGGGATTTGAACCCACGATCTCCAGGGCCACAACCTGGCGTGTTAACCGCTACACTACGCCCACCACCCGAAAACGAGACCCCACAGCGCGTGGGGCCACTGCCCAGCTTATCACGAGCGCTACGGGCTGAACAGGGTCCGAGGGCCGGGTAGAGTTGGGTCAGATTTAATCGTCCTACCGGTTACCTCACCCGTGTCGTTGGTCTGAGACTTTGTCACTAGGTAACTGGTCTGTGATTCTGTCACCTCATGAAGGGAAGAATCACGTTGACCCAGAAAGAGCAAGCGCGAGCCAAAGTCGTGACAATGGTCATAGAAGGGAGGTGTAGTGCGCAGGAGGCGTCTGAGCTTCTGGGCTTATCCAGACGCCATGTGTTTCGACTGAAGAAGGGGCTGCGGGAAGACGGTCCGGCAGCCCTCGCCCACGGTAACCGCGGACGCAGGCCAGCCCACGCGATCGAGGAGGAGTTGCGAAGGGAGGTGCTGCGGCTGGCGGGATGCTACCACGACTACAATCATAGCCACCTGCAAGAGGTGCTCGAGGAAGAACACGGGCTGACACTCAGCCGGCGTTCGGTAGCACGTATCCTTACGGCCAGCGGTCTACGCAGCCCCCGCCGCCGCCGCTCAAGGCGCCACCGCGCCCGTCGCGAGCGTCTGGCTCAGGAGGGAATGATGCTGCAGGTGGACGGTAGCCGGCACGACTGGCTGGAAGGCCGCGGGCCGAGACTGACGTTGATCGGTGCGGTGGACGATGCCAGCGGCGACATCCCCTTCGCTGTCTTCAGGGAGGACGCCCAGGGCTACCTCACGCTCCTGCGTGAGACCGTGCGCAGACGAGGCGTCCCGCTGGCCTGGTACAGTGACCGCCATGGCATCTTCCGGCGTAACGACAAGGAGCCGTGGACGCTGGCTGAGGAGCTGGCCGCCCGCCGCGAACCAACACAGGTCGGGCGAGCGCTGGAGGCGCTGGGCATCAACCTGATCCTGGCAAACTCGCCGCAAGCTAAGGGCCGGGTGGAACGCTGTTGGGGCGTCCTGCAGGACCGGCTGGTCAAGGACTTGCGCCGAGCGAATGCATGTACGCTTGTAGAGGCCAATAAAGTACTGCGGCGCTTCCTCCCCCGCTACAGGGAACGCTTCAAGCGGGCTGCAGCTGATCAGGCACTTGCTTACCGTCCGCTACCCCTGGAGGTCGACCTGGACGGCGTCTGTAGCTTCCACTACGCTCGCACTGTGGCCAACGACAACATCGTTCGCCTGGAAGAGCGCTCGCTGCAGGTGCCCCCCGGCCCGGGCGGCCGCAGCTACGCCGGTTGCCGGGTTCAGATTCAGGAGCGTCTGGATGGCTCGCTGGCGGTCTTGTATCAGGGCCAGATCATCGCCAAGCAGAGGCCTCAGTCAAAGGCTCCCCTCCGCGCAAGGCGCCGCCATCGAGGACGCGAGTTGCCCGCGCGCCCTATCCTCCAAGGAAAATCTGATCCCCCCTCCAAGCACCCAACGCCCGCCCACCAGCTACCACCCGCCGCTCCCTGGAAACCTGCACCCGACCACCCCTGGCGCAGATCATCAATCAAGACTATGGTGACAAAGTCACTGGCCACTTAAGGTGACAGAATCACAGACCTACGACACCGGTTACCTCACCCGTTGACGCCTGCCCACCTCTGCACTATAAGAGACGCTACGTAGCACGATGCTCGACCTTGTTTCTGACAATGCCGACTTTCTAATCGCCGCGGCGAATACGGCCCTGGATGCATCGTTGGTGCCGACGATGCTCAACCAACGTCGGGACAAGGCATCGACCGTTCCCCTGACCACGTCAGTTACCTCGACCGGCCTGTGGTTGTTCACGGCGCTTGTGTTTGCCTCAATAAGTCTATGGATCACGATGGGCGCCAGCATCGTGACGGCCGGCCTGTGGGCGATCATCGCCTACCAGCGTTTCATCTATGGTGACCCAGCCTCGCACTAAAACTGACCCGCCACCAGGCCCCCCACGATGCACGGGGCACTGCCCGGCTTATCACGGCCTGTGAGGGCTTGAACAGGGCTTCCAGCGACTATCGCCCGGCGTGGATCACACCGATCCGGCCGCGGCCCTGGCCGTCGCTGAAGTACACGTCTCCATCAGGGGCCACTGCGAGTGCGCTAACAGTGGCAATGACCTCTACATACCCTGGTCCACAGTCAGCGATGGGCCCTAGACAGGGCGGCTTGCTGAAGAGGCTAGTGAAATAAGTGGGGAGCTCATAGAGCTCGACTGAGAGGCCCACGGGGCCCACCTTCGCGATGTGATGCCCAGGGGTGATCCAAAGAGACCCGCTGGAATCGAGAGCGAGTTCGTTCGTGCCAGCGCCCAGGATCTCGTTCAGCGCGCTGACCTCGCCCGGGTCCGTATCGAGGGCGAGCGGCTGTACTAGGCCGCCGCCGAGAGCGACGATGCCACTGAGCGGCGGCTGAGACAACGCAAAGATATCGCCGTTGGACGACGCAATTAGCGCGACTGTCTTGGTGGGGATCGGATGGTACTGACCCGTATCGACATCGAGCCTGCCAGTCTCCGAATCGATGCCGGCAGACGGGTTGCTTGTCGGGCTTGTAATCCACACGGCGCCCTGCGAGAACTCGATATCCGCGAATAGTCCGATAGGACGAGGGGTCGGAATCTCTCGCACAGCGCCTGTCTCCAGGTCGACTTCTGTTATCGCAGCCACGTTCATGCGAGTCGCGTAGACGCGCCGACCCGCCCCGATCGTGATGTCCGTGACCCATCCGCCTCCAGCTGGGTCAGTGGGAGGCGACTCGTGGGTGGACGGGGACGGAAGGTCGAATTGCTTGAAGGCTCCGCTGGACGGATCGAAGTCCACTATCAAGGCGTCGTAGCCGAGAATGATATGCCCGCGTTCATCGGCGGTGATGACAGAGAACAGGTCCTCGAACGGAGTAATGGGCAGGGCATAGGACTTCAATGCTGCCTCGGCGGGCTTGAACTCATAGAGGAAATCCGCCTCCGTCTGGGTCTTATCCGGAGCAATGAACCAGAGGCTCCCGCTAGATGGGTCGATCGCCAGGTCTTCTGGAGCGCGGATGAGGTCCGTCAGGGCCTCTGGAAATTCGATCGCGCTGTCGCCCGGTTGCGCGGCGCAGACCGGTTCTCCATCTGTGCAACCGGCGGTGCCAGCTTGCGCGGGTGGAGGATCATCCTTGAACGGGCCGAGTGGTGAGGTGTACTCGCGGGCGCTAGCTATGCTCGCCACGGCCGCCAGCAGCGCGGTGGCACCCGCGATGAAGAGGAGCCGTCTGCGCGATCGCATCCCGGTCATCTCCCCGTTGTCGTGAACGACTCCCACACGTCGTATACGGTGCTGTATTGCACGGGGGGGTTGGCTCCGCCACAGTGTGTGCCATGCGCCAGCACGGAGCGCGCGCCGTGGAATGAGCCGAAATAGCAAAGAACGGCAATTGAGAGCAACACCATGGCACCAAGTACGTTCCGCACGATTGGGCCCCTCCAGTACCGATAATACCCCCCCCAACCCGGGGTGTCAAGAGATAGTGCGACACTTTGGTCGAAAAGGCGTCGTAGCCCCCACCGTTTGTGCTCGTCGACGTCCGAAACTACCACCCGTTCCTTCTGCCCCCCAACCCGTTCCGATACACTGGTAACCGTGAACTGCGAACGCTGCGGCGCCACAGCCACAGAAGGGGCCGTATTCTGCTACAACTGCGGGACGCCTCTCCCCGAAGAAATCCGGACCGATTCCGTTCGAGCGCCCTGGGGCTACCGCGACATGCTGAAGGCGATCGGCCTTCTCATCCTCGGCACCCTTGTCCTGTCGATTCCTGCGGCGCTGGTGGCGTCTCTGTTCGCGCCGGGCGGCGACCTGGAGAAGGACCCGACGGCTCTCACGATCGTGCTGGCCGCGGGGCTCCCGGTGGAGCTCGTCATGCTGGCGACAGCCCTCAACTTCAGCGTGCGCAAGTACCGTCTGCCCTGGCGCAGCCTTGGGCTGCTCAGGCCACAGCGAGGCGGTTTTTGGTCGACGATCGGCCTGGCAGTCACGCTGGTCATCGCTTCGTTCGCAATCGTCGCTTCGTATTTCGGCCTGCTGGGCGCGGCCGGCGTGCACCCCGACACTGACCTGCCCGAACAGACGTACGCCAGCGCCGGCCCGATAGTTGTGCTGGCGGTCCTCTCGCTCGTCTTCGCGCCGATCATGGAGGAGGTATTCTTCCGCGGCTTTATCTTTGGCGGCCTGCGCGGTCGCTGGGGCGTTCTGGGCGCGGCCTGCGGTAGCGGCCTACTCTTCGCGAGCGCTCACCTGGGTAACCCCGGTGCCTTCTACGTTGTGCCGCCCATAGCGGTCGTTGGCGCGCTGTTCGCCTTCGGCTACGCCCACTCCGGCTCGCTGGCGGCGCCCATGCTCGCTCACTTCATTTTCAACTCGCTGAGTTTCGCCAGCGGCCTGGCGACATCGTGACGGCAGCGGGTCCGGGCCGCATTGAGCGTACGTTTGCGGCTCTGAAGTCCGAAGGGCGGACGGGCTTCGTCGCCTTCTTGACCGTCGGCTATCCCGACGTAGAGTCCACCCTGCGACTGGTACCTGCGCTGATCGAGGGCGGGGCTGACATGATCGAGCTGGGCGTTCCTTTCTCGGACCCGCTGGCCGACGGCCCGACGATCCAGCGGTCCTCGTTTCGCGCGCTTGGCCAGGGCGTGACGCCGGCCACCTGCCTCGAGGCAGCGGCGAATCTGCGTGTGCAAGGGATCGAAGCGCCGCTCGTCCTGATGGGCTACTACAACCCCATCCTGGCCTACGGCACCGAGGCCTTCGCCCGAGATGCCGTCGCCGCGGGCGTCGACGGGCTCATCGTCGTCGACCTCCCACCCGAGGAGTCGGCGTCTGTCCGCGACGCCTGCATTGCCAGCGGCCTGCGCCTGATCTACCTGCTCGCCCCGACGAGCAGCGACGAGCGAATCGCGCAGGTTGCGCGTCTAGGGTCAGGGTTCGTGTATTGCGTCAGCGTTACCGGCGTCACCAGTGCCCGCGACTCCCTGCCGGCCGACCTGGAGGCGTTCGTCGCGCGCGTGCGATCGCAGACGGACTTGCCAATCGCCGTAGGATTTGGTATATCTCAAGCTACACACTTTCAGACGGTGGGTCGCATCGCCGATGCCGCCGTTATCGGGAGTGCGATCATTGACGAGATCGACCGCGAGGCCGATCCGTCGCGACAAGCAGCGAGGTTGAGAGAATATGCGGAGGTGGTCACCGGCCGGCGGAGGGCAGCTACATAGAGCGGCTCGGGTCCCGATACAGCGGGATACCGCCGGCTGTCTCTATTTCGGCGGCTCTCAGGCCGGTATCTTTGGCGCGGTCTAGCCGGCCCGGACGCGGTTCGGGGATTTCGGCATGCTGACCAGGGGGGTGCGCGGCGCGACCACCGTCGAGGCAAACACCGTCGAATCGATACTCGACGCCACGAAGGAACTTCTCGCTGCGATGCTGAAGGCCAACGACCTCGACGTCGAGTACGTCGCCTCCGCCTTCTTCACGGCGACCCCCGATCTGAACGCCGAGTTCCCCGCGCTGGCCGCCCGGGACATGGGCTGGAGTCACGTGGCGCTGCTCTGCGGGCACGAGATGAACAAGCCGGGATCGCTACCCATGTGCCTGCGAGTGCTGCTCCACGTGAACACGGACAGTTCCGCCGCCGAGATCAAGCACATCTACCTGCGCGGCGCCCGCGTCCTGCGGCCCGACATCGAGACTGTTTAAGACACAACCCGGAATCGGACAGGAGACAAGCAAATGATCGTAGTTATGAAGACCGGAGCGACGGATGAGCAGCTCCACCACGTCCAGAAGGTGATACGCGAGCTCGGGTTCAAGGAACAGCGCATCCACGGCGAAGAGCGCAACGTCGTCGCCGTTCTCGGCCACGTCTACCCAGAGCTGGTAGACGAGCTGGGCGTCCTGGACGGCGTCGACACAGTCGTGCGCATCAGCAAGCCCTTCAAGCTCGCCAGCCGCGAGGTTAACCCTTACGACACTATCGTCAAGGTCGGCCCTGTTCAGATCGGCGGCGGCAATGTCATAGTGATGGGCGGCCCGTGTTCAGTTGACACGGAAGAGAACGTAATGGAGGCCGCCCGCGCCGTCAAAGCAGCAGGCGGCCACATCCTGCGCGGCGGCGCTTTCAAGCCGCGCTCCAGCCCCTACGCGTTCAGGGGCCACGGAGAGAAGGGGCTGCGCATCCTGGCCGCGGCGAGCGAAGAGACCGGCCTCCCGATCATCACGGAGGTCATGGACTCGCGTGACGTTGACGTCGTCGCCAGGCACGCGGACATCCTCCAGGTCGGCGCCCGCAACATGCAGAACTTCACCCTTCTGGACGAGGTGGGGAAATGCGGAAAGCCGGTCATGCTCAAGCGCGGCATGTGGGCAACGATCGAGGAGTGGTTGCTCGCGGCGGAGTACATCCTCTCACACGGCAATCGCGACGTGATCCTCTGCGAACGCGGAATCCGCTCCTTCGACCAGTCCACGCGCTTCACCTTCGACGTCAACGCCATCCCGCTGGTCAAGAAGCTCTCGCATCTGCCGGTGATCGGCGACCCCAGCCACGCCACCGGCAAGTGGGACCTCGTCGAGCCCGTGGGCCTGGCCGCTATCGCCGCCGGCGCCGACGGTCTTCAGATTGAGGTGCACCCGAATCCGGACCACGCTCTCTCGGACGGCGCGCAGTCCCTAACGCCTCAGAACTTTGCCAAGCTGATGGACAAGGTCCGTGTCGTAGCCGAGGCGATTGGCCGCCCACTGGCGCCACCGCTCGAGGAAAAGGTGGTCGCCCGCAAGGCTTCGTAGGTTAGTTCGCAGGCGAGGCTAACGACAGATCGCTCCAGCCAGGTGTCCGGGCGTCGGGGGTTTGACTACGCGTCAGGCCCTCACTAGAATCTCTATTCGCGGGTACCCAGCCGGGTGGCCATAGTCTAGGGAAGGACCGACATCATGACCGTGATCGAGACCGACTATCTGGTAATCGGCGCTGGAGCAGCCGGCATGGCGTTCACCGATGCGCTGACCGCTGACTCGCCCAGCGACGTCGTGATCGTCGATCGGCGCGATCGTCCTGGTGGCCACTGGAACGACGCCTATCCATTCGTTCGTCTTCACGCACCGTCAACGAGCTACGGCGTAAACTCCCGGGGCTTAGGCCGCGACCGGATCGACACGGATGGGCCCAACGCCGGGTTCTACGAGCGGGCAACCGGTGCAGAGATCTGCGACTACTACTTCCGCGTACTGGAGGAACATCTGCTGCCGTCCGGCAGAGTGCGCTTTTTCGGAGAGTGCAACTACGTCGGTCACGGCTCAGGTGGCCACCAGTTCGTGTCGGACGCCACCGGCAAGGCAACGACTGTTCGCGTGCGGTGTAAGGTGGTCGACGCCACCTACCTTGAGGTAGCAATACCAGCCACACACACCCCTTCCTTCCAGGTTGATGACGGCGTCCGCTTCATACCTCCAGGTGAGATGCTACGCATGTCCGGTTCGGCGTCAGGGTACACCGTGCTCGGTGCCGGTAAGACTGCAATGGATGCATGCTGCTGGCTGCTCGACAACGGAGTTGAGCCAGATTCGATTCGCTGGATCAGACCGCGCGATGCGTGGATGTTCGACCGCACGTACTTCCAGCCTCGAGATCTTGTAGCGACACTTATGGAGGGTTTCTCCCTCGGTGTCGAGGCGGCCGCCAATTGCGAGGACGTCGAGGACTTGTTCGCCCGCCAAGAGGCTTGCGGGCTGCTTGCCAGGCTCGATCCTACCGTTCAGCCGACGATGTTCAAAGGAGCGATCACCAGCGCGGCGGAGCGCGAAAGCCTGCGCCGGATTGAACGAATCATTCGGCGGGGAAGAGTAAAGTGGATTAGCGCTGAGCGAATTGTGCTTGAGGAAGGGTCGGTTCCAACCGATCGTGACCAGATTCACGTGGATTGCACGGCGGACGGGCTGCGGCCGGTCCCTACTCGTCCTATCTTCGAACCGGCGCGCATCACAATGCAGTCTATGACGACCGGCCTCATCCCGTTCAACTCCGCGCTCATAGGGTTTGTCGAAGCAACTCGCGAGGATGCTGCCGACAAGAACAGGCTTTGCCGCCCGGTAGTTAATCCCAGCCGGGCTGTGGACTGGCTCACGACGATGCACGCCTTCTTTACTTCTCAGAACATATGGTCCAGCGAGCCTGACGTTGCCGCCTGGGTGAACCGCTCTCGGCTCAACCTCACGCACGGGATGGAGAAACACATGACAGATCCGCGCCTGCAGTCAGCGATTGTCCGTATGGCCTCGAACATGCAACCCGCCTTGGCGAAGCTTGAACAACTTATCGGCGAGCCAACGGCCAGCGGGGCCTGAAGCCGTTGTGGACCTACCGCAACGACTTCGCGATCCGTAACGCCTCGTCCTGTGACAGATCGCCCTCGATGCGGAAGACGAGTCCGTCGCTGTCGAAGATAAGTGTGTTCTCGCCCGTGAGGCGCTTCGATTCGGGGATCAACTGCCCCGCATCGTCGTGGAATTCCACTGTGTGGGCGCCCTCTATCCAGTAGGCGTCGCCGGGGAGGTCCTCGACAGCCGCCGCGGTGGCGCCTGAGTCAACGGGCAGGCCCTTGCCGACGAAGGCGTTCGTCTGGACAACCAGGAACGGCGCGTCGCCGGCGGGCTCAAAGAACGTGACTACGGTGTTAAAGCGTCCGTATTCCTGGAACAGAATTCGTTTCGGCGGCAGACCGTCTCGATACGACGGAAGCAGCACGGGATCTCCCAATAGTGATTCGGCCTGGGTCAATGTCACTTCGGTGCCAGTGATTTCCGTCGGCAGACCCGTCGTCGGCTCGTCGGTCTGGAAGACGTTGATACGGTCGAAGAAGCTCGCCACAACCTCGCGCGCCGGGGCGATGGAGCCGGCGAGTGCTGCCGTCAGCACCACGGCCACCGCGATGCCGGCGACGGCGAGTAGCCACGGACGGGCGGATGGACGCGCGGGCGGCGAGTCGCTGATGCTCATGCGGACGCGCTGGGCGAGATCAGGCGTCGCCGGGTAGGCGAGCGCCTGACTGAACAGGGTGAGGTCGTTATCCAACGTTTCCATCTCCTCTCCGCGGGGGTCGCGCATCAGACTGCCTCCCCGAGTAGTTGCGGATACTTCTGCACGACCACATCCCGCAGTTTGCCCAGCGCCCGGTGCAGGCGGCTCTTCACGGTGCCCGGCGCGCACCCCAGGTATTGCGCAAGCTCGCGCTCCGGCAGGGCGAGGAAGTAGCGCAGATAGACGACAACCCTATCCCGTTCGCGCAGCGCTTCGAGGGCGGCCCAGACGAGCCGGGCTCGCTCTCGCGCGACCAGCGTTTCATCGATTGTGTAGCCGGACCAATCGGTCGCCTTTGCCGCTCGTTCAGCCACCGACCTTCGCCTGCCTCTCGATTTCGACATCGTCAGCGCCTGGTTGATCACGATTCGCAACAGCCACGGACGGAAGGCGTGCCCGGCTTTGAACGTGCGCAGGGCGCGATAGGCCTTGATCAACCCTTCCTGAGCGGCGTCTTCCGCCTCCGGCGCGTCGCGCAGCACCAGGAAGGCAGCACGGAAGGCAGCTTCCTGGTAGCGGCGCACCAGCTCCTCGAACGCGGCCGCGTCGCCTTGTTTGGCCCGGGCGATGAGCGTTTCGTCTTCCAGAGGACTCCTCTCTGTCATAACTACTATCTGCGCGGCAGATCGGTTCCGCTTCAGGTGCGTGAACCGGCTGCTATAATAGCGCCACCTCGCTTACGATTGAGTACTAACGAATAATTTATGACCGCTAAATCGCCAACGCCCCTTAGCCGTTCCTCTTGGCATAGCGCCTTTTCCATAGCTATACTGTCCGAGATGGTGCAGATCAAGGTTGACGGCTTCGACGGCCCCCTTGACCTGCTCTTGGACCTCATCGACCGCGAACAGCTCGATATAGCGGTGCTCTCTCTGGCCGAGGTGGCCGATCAGTACTGGGCCGAGATAGACGGCGCCCAGGAATTCGATGCCGACACCCTATCCGATTTCATCGCCGTGGGCTCCAAGTTACTCTACATAAAATCGTGCGCGCTGATACCCAGCGCCCAGCCTGCCAGCGGCGAACTGCGAGATCAGATAGAGGAAGCCGCGGGCCAGCTGACGCAGCTACTGGAAGAGCACAAGCGGTTCAAGGACGCCGTAGACCTCTTCCGCCAGCTGGAGGAAGACGGCCGGCGCACGTACTCACGCGTGTCGCCAGTGCAGGGCGTACTGTTGCCTCCAGGCCTTGAGGGCGTGACGCTCGACTCGCTGCTGGGTACCGTCAAGGAAGCACTGGCTCGTAAGCCCGCTGAGCCGGAGGAGGCGGTCCTCCACATTGAGCCGGTCACAGTGCACGAGAAGATATCCGAGATCAGCATGGCGCTGTCTGCCAGCAAGGGCCGGTTGGGATTCCGTCCGTTGCTTGACCGCTGCCAGACACGAACGGAGATCGTTGTTCTCTTCCTTGCCGTCCTCGAGCTGATCAAGTCAGGGGAATTGTGGGCGGAGCAAGAGCGGCCGTTCGGCGATATCGTGCTGGTCGAGGGCAGCGCCGAACCCGTCGCGGTCGAAGCATAGCAGCCTTATCTATCGCAAGCCAGATAACGTAGGTCAGGCATTCAGCCTGACGTTTACCTCAGGCGATTTTCAGGCGGGGCGCGCGGCGGCGTGACCAGCGGCTCTTGCCCCAGCTGCTCTTTGTCCTGGCGCCCGGAGCGGCGACAGTCGGCGCTTCGGTGATCTTGCCGTCAGGCCCCATGCGAGGAAGGCGAATGCCGAGTCCCCGCTCGATCTCGAGCCACTTCGTCAGGTCCGTCGCGCCGACAAGCGTAATCGCCCGGCCAGAGCGGCCCATGCGGCCTGTGCGCCCCACGCGGTGAGTGAACAGCTCGTGCGAATCGGGCAGATCGTAGTTGATTACACGACCGATGTGGAGAATGTCCAGCCCGCGCGCCGCCACGTTGGTGGCAACCAGGATCGGGACCTGGCCGGAGCGGAACTTGGCGAGCTCGCGATCACGCTGCGATTGTTGCAGGTTTCCTTGTAGCACCGCCAGCTTGAACCCCATCGTTTCCAGCCGTCGCCCCAGGTTCCGCACGCCGTATTTGGTGCGGCCGAACACAAGCGTCGCGCCATCGACGGGCTCTCGAAGCAGATTGGCGAGCACCTGGAACTTATCCTCGCGGTATACCTCCATGACAACGTGGTCGATGTCCGGCTCGTAACCGTCTTCCACGTCTGATGTGAGGATTTCCGGCTGGCTCAGATGCTTCGCGGCCGCGTTCTTAACCCACGCCGGCGTGGTTGCGGAAAAGAGTGCCGTCTGCCGGCTGCGGGGCGTCATCGCAAGGATGCGCTCGACGTCCGGACCGAAGCCACGATTGAGCATTTCGTCCGCCTCGTCCAGCACCAACATCTTGATGCTATCCAGCCGCAGCGTTCGGCGCTTCAGGTGATCGAGCACGCGGCCCGGCGTGCCAACGACGATTTGCGCACCGGCTGCCAGCGCCTTTTCTTGCGGCCCGTAGGCCGTGCCGCCGCATACCAACGCAACCTTTATACCCTGGGCCCGGCCGAGCAAAATCAACACGTCGCCGACCTGCCGCGCCAGTTCGCGTGTTGGCGTCAGTACGAGCGCCTGTGCGCGCCGTTGGCCGGTTTCGCAGCGTTCGAGAAGCGGAAGGCCAAACGCCAGCGTCTTGCCGGAGCCGGTCTGCGCCTGGGCGATTACGTCTCGACCCTCAAGGAGCAGGGGGATGGAGCGCTCCTGGATAGACGTTGGAGTGTGGATATCCATTGTGGATAGCGCCTGTCTTGACGATGGGCGCAAAGAAAAGTCATTAAACGAAGACAAGAAGAAGAGTCCTTTCGCGGGTGGAGTAAGTTAGCTGTGTGGTGGTTGGGATGTCGACGCGCTCTGTTCTAGTATTGCCCATAGCGTAACGGGTCGACTGGTAATTTGCAAGCATGGTGCGGCAACTTGCATTGGAGGCTGCCTGTTCGGTCTACCGCTTCCCTGCTAAACTTACGTCACGAATCGCGGTCATATCCAAGAAGGGGGAAGATTCCGCCGGAGCCATGACGACCAAGACTGAGCGTGTTTTCGCTGCTCTCCGCGGCGACGAGGTTGACCGCGTGCCTGTCTCCGCCTGGTGGCATGACTTCCCGCGCGAGTGGTCTGCTGCGGACCTGGCGGAGACAACGCTGGAGGCCTATCGTACGTACGACTGGGACTTCATCAAGGTCAACCCCAGAGCCACGTACTACGCCGAAGGCTTCGGAGCGCGCTTTAGCGCCAACGAGAGTCGCCAGCCTGACCTGATCGAGCCAGGCATCAGCGCACCCGAGCACCTGAGCCGCATTCGGACGCTTGACGTTAGTGCGGGCGCTTACGGAGAGCAGCTCGAGGCGCTCAGGCTCATCGCCAGCGGTCTCGCGGGCGAAGCGCCGTTCATCCAGACAGTGTTCTCCCCCCTCGCCGTCATCTCCCGCACGACAGGCTCGACGAAATATGTGCAGCGGCTGATACGCGAGAACCCCAACGAACTGCTGGCTGCTCTCGAACCGGTGACCGAGACACTGGTCGCTTATTCTCGGGCATGCCTGGACGCCGGCGCCGCGGGCATCTTCTTCGCCACGGTGGAATGGGGCTCCGCCGACTTCATCTCGCTCGCCGATTATGACCGCTTCTGCCGCGGCGTCGACCGGCGGGTGCTGGAGGCCGTCGCTAGCGCGCAGTTCAACGTGCTTCACGTCTGTCGCGACAACAACCATCTCGCCGGGATGCTCGACTATCCTGTCGCGGCCTTTCACTGGGCTGCCCACTCACCGGGCAATCCCGCTCTAACCGATGTCGCAGGCGAAACTGGGCGCGCCGTTATGGGTGGTGTCTCGCACGAGACGACGATCGCCACCGGTTCGCCGGCCGGCGTCGTCAAGGAGGCCCATCGTGCGATCATTGAGTCCGGCCGCCGGCGCTTCCTCCTCGCCCCAGGCTGTTCTATCGATCCGACGACCCCCGAGACGAACCTGCGCGCCCTCGTGCAGGCGGCGAGATCATGACGGTCACGCTGGCCCGCCGCGAGCTCGCCAGGGTGGCCCCAGGACGCCCGTGCGCTGTGACGATCGGCGTCTTCGACGGCGTGCATCGCGGCCACCAGCACTTGATCGGCACTCTCCTCGAACTGGCGGGACGCGATCAGATCGCGACGGTCGCGCTGACCTTCAACCCTCACCCCCGCACCGTCCTTCGGCCCGGTACGGCGGTCACCTACCTGACATCGCTGGAGGAGCGGGTGGAGCTGCTCCAGAACCTGGGGCTGGACGCCGTCGGTGTCCTGGCCTTCACCTCTGAGCTCGCGCAGCTGTCGCCCCACGAGTTCCTCGGCCTTCTCGTTGATGAGCTCGAAATGCGCACGCTGGTCGTTGGGCCCGACTTCGCCCTCGGCCGCAATCGGGCCGGCACGATCGGTGTCATGCGCGACATCGGCGAAGCGCTCGGCTTCAAGGTCGAGGTCGCGCCGCTCCTGACCGAACGCGACGAGAAGGTGGGCTCCAGCGCCGTGCGGCAGGCGCTTGGCGAAGGCAACGTCGAGCAGGTGGCCGCTCTCCTGGGACGTCAGTTCTCGCTCCGCGGCCCCGTCGTCGCCGGTGACCGCCGCGGCCGCACGCTCGGCTTTCCTACGGCCAACATCGCTATCGGGTTGGACCGCGCGCTGCCCGCATACGGTATCTACGTCACGCGCGCCCACGTCGGCGAGAATACGTATCAATCGTGCACGAGCATCGGTGTGCGCCCCACCTTCGACGTTGAGCCCCGGCCGACGGTTGAGGCGTACCTCCTGGACTTCGACGAGGACGTCTACGGCCGCGAGATGAGGATCGATCTCCTCAGCCGTCTGCGGGGAGAGGAACGGTTCGAATCGAGCGACGACCTGATCACCCAGATGCACCGGGATATCGAGCAGACCCGTGCGTGGTTCAAGAACCGGAAATGAGCGAAGAATCGGTCTACCTCTGTCATTCTGAGCGCCGAGCCGCCGTTGTTCCCAACCACGCTCCTTCGCGAAGAATCTGGGGTGGGGGCTGCGCTGCCGTACGCGCGACGTACCGCGTTGGCAATACGATCTCGTAATGGCCTCTAGCGCCAGCGTCCCTTCGCCTGACGAACTCCGCCGAATCACAACGCGAGCCGTCGCCGATATCATCCCGCGCAAGCAGTTCGAGAAGGCTCTGACCTCGGGCCGGTCCCTGCGCCTCAAGATGGGCTTCGATCCCAGCGCGCCAGATCTTACGCTCGGCCATGCGGTCGGCCTCCGCAAGCTTCGGCAGCTGCAGGACCTCGGTCACACGGTGGTCGTCATCGTCGGTGATTGGACCGCTCGCATCGGCGACCCATCCGGCCAGTCGAAGACTCGCCCGATGTTGACGGCCGAGCAGGTCAAGGCTAACGCCGACACCTACATGCGGCAGTTCTTCCGTATCGTCGACCGAGAGCTGACGGAGGTGCGCTGGCAGAGCGAGTGGTTCGATGGGTTCACGCTGACCGATGTGGTGCGTCTGGCGGGCAAGTTCACGGTGGCCCAGATGCTCCAGCGCGAGGATTTCGCGCAGCGCTACATCGGCCAGAAACCGATCGGCATCCACGAGCTGCTCTACCCGCTACTCCAGGCCTACGATTCGATGGCGGTGCAGGCAGACGTCGAGTTCGGCGGCACCGACCAGACCTTCAACCTCCTCGTCGGGCGTGAGCTACAGCCTGAATTTGGGCAACAATCGCAGGCCGTCTTCACGGTGCCGATCTTGGTCGGCACCGACGGCAAGGTGAAGATGAGCAAGTCGCTCGGCAACTACATCGCCCTCGACGACCCGCCCCATGAGATGTACGGCAAGGTGATGTCGCTGCCCGATACGCTCATCGTCGACTACTTCGAGCTGATCACGGACGTCTCGGACGATGATATTGCGGAGATCCGGACCTCGCTGGAAACACGCGCACAGAACCCCATGGAGCACAAGACTCGGCTAGCCCGGGAGATAGTCGCACAGTTCTATAGCGCGAAGGAGGCGGAGGCAGCTGACGCGGAGTTCGTTCGCACGTTCAGCAAGGGAGAGTCGCCGGAGGATGCGGTAGAGCTATCGGTGTCGTTTCGAGACGGGCGCTCGTCCGTTGACATCCTCGACGCGTTGCTGTCGGTCGGGTTCGCCAAAAGCAAGGCAGAGGCACGGCGTTTGTTCGGACAAGGAGCGCTTGAATTGGACGGCGTGAAGATCGAGACGCAGCAACTGTCTGTGCATTCAGGGTCAGTCATCCGCGTCGGCAAGCACCGCTTTTTGCGCATCGTCGATGGCGGTGGGTAACATGGCAGGCGAGTCAACCAATGCCTGAACTCCCTGAAGACCTTCGCACCACCGTCCGCGACCAGGCGGACGCCCGGCTCAACATGGACATTCGCGGCTACGCGAGATACCTCACTCCCGATGCCATCGACGCCTTGCGGGCATCGTTCCCTGGCATCCCGCCGCGCGTATCGCGATATGAGCTATCGCTGGAGGACGTTCGTGGCACCGACCACGTTGTGGATGTCCGCTACTACATGCGCCACGAGTCGTTCGTCGTGCGGAGCCGCTGGCGCAAGGGCGACGATGGCTGGATGGTCGTTCACGCCGAACGATTGTGGGCCGATGGCGACAAGCGCCCAGGTATGCTCTCCCGGCTAATCGCCCGGGCGACGGCGCTCTTTACGGGCGGACGCTAGCTGTCACCCTTGTACCGGGCCACGAGGCTCCAGGCAACCGGTAGAGTTACAGAGGCCAGGAAGAGCTTCATCATGTCACCGACGATGAATGGATAGAGGCCGAATTCCAGGGCCTTTTTCAAGCTAACGTCGAGATCGTAGGCCAGCCAGGCGATGCCGGGCACGTACAATATCGCGCTGCCCAGGAAGAAACCGAAGTGCACCCACGGCTTGCGGTCCCACTGTCGCTCGGATAGGAATCCGACAAGGCCCGCGGCCAGGATAAAGCCAACGATGTAGCCACCGCTCGGGAAGTCCCAAACGAGTCCGTGGTTTCCGTCCCAGGGAAGAATGAAGTGCGCCGCCCAGTTGCTTGTCACGACCTCGCTATCGGCAGCGAACGACGGCGCGAAGGCCGGAAGCCCAACCATGCCAATGAGCATGTAGATCGTCAGAGAGCCCGCGCCGCGCCACATTCCAAGGGCGCAGCCTGTTACGAGGACCGCGAACGTTTGGCCAGTAATCGGAACCGGGGTCCACGGCGTTCGTATCGCGATCTGCGCGCAGAGTGCGACGAAGAGTGCGAAGCCGGTCATCAGGGCGAAATCGCGCGCCAGTCCGGCAATTCTGGTGTCCGCCTGAAGCCGCGGGAACACCGCGTCGGCCAGGGTCAATGCCTCGGATCGTTGCAAGATATCCTCCTTGATAGCCTAAGAATTGCCCACAATGGTATTCGTTGGGCGACTGCGGCGCAACACGCGATTCACTCGTGAAATTTGAATCCGTTAACGCAAAACAGTTACCATAGGTGCTCGTAAGGGGGATATGACCGTAGCTGAACTGCACAGGCCATTGGGCCTGACCACCATCACCGCAGCCCTTGTCGTCCTCGTGGCATGCTCGAGTGGCGCGGGCGACGCCACCCCCACCCCATCCCCTTCATCCGCTGTCGATGCCGTGTCACGTGGGGGCGACTTCGGCCCCGGCGTATCAGCGACGCAGATCACGCTTGGCATGACCAACGACCTCGTGCGTGCCGGCGACACTCCCTACGGCGCTATCACGGCTGCCATTCAGGCGTATCTGATGAAGGTCAACGATGAGGACGGTGGCGTCTGTGGCCGCGACGTGGTTCTCATCGCCAGGGACGATCAATACGAGGCCAAGAAGGCGCTCGCGAACACGAAAGAACTTGTCGAGAAGCAGAAAGTGCTCGCCATACTCGGTGGCCCGGGCGTGGACGTCCACAAGCCGGCGGCAGTCTACCTGAACGACCCGAACGGCGACGGCAAGAAGACGGACGGCATACCGGACCTGTTTGTGTCCAGTGGCTGGATCTCCTGGGGTGACAGGGCTACCTTTCCATGGGTTGTGGGCTCACTTCCTGACTACGCCACCGACGCTCGCATCCAGGCCCACTACATCATGCGCGAACTAAAGGGCAAAAAGGTCGGCATCCTGCACTCTAGCGACGCTTTTGGCCAGAGCTACTTGCGTGGCCTGAAAGAGGCCCTTAAGCCGGCGAAGCTCCTTGTTACCGCCCAGAAGTACGACCCCTCGGCGGGCGGCCTGAAGGCCAATGTGCTGGCCCTGCGTGAGGCCGGCGCCCAGATAGTCTTGCTCGCAGTCTCTCCCGGAACGACCGCACAGGCGATGAAAACGGCGAAGGCAGAGGGGTACAAGCCGCGCTGGTTGTTAAGCTACGCGAACTCGCCCAGCCTCATCGCCCGCGAGCTCGGCGGCGGCATCCGGGCCGACCAGTTGACGGCGGGCTTTAACAATCTCAACGGCGCCATCACGACGAAGTACTTGCTTAGCACTATCGATGATGAGAAATCGCCGGCGATAGTCGACCACAGGCGTATCATGGTGACGTACGGCGGCCCGAATCCGATTAGCTCGCTCACTGTGGAAGGCCAGTCCATCGCGGAGCTTACCGTCGAAACACTGCGGCGCGCCTGCGACGATCTCACCCGTGAAGGTGTGCGCAGAGCCGCCGAGTCCATCACTGGCTTCAGCCCGTCACTCTTTGCGCGGGGTGTAGAGGTGAACCTTTCCGCCTCCGACCACTACGCCATCCAGACCCTTCAGCCGGTGGAGATACAGGCCGCCGGCCTGACCAGGGGTCTCGGAGCGCCGATATCCCTCGATCCGACGGTAACGCCGTGACTGCCGGCGCCGGCATCGACGACATCGTCCACAGACACGGCAAGGCTATCGTCTCCATGGATATCGGCCAGATCATGAACGACCTCATGCCGGAGGCCATGATGAAGCTGCAACAGGCGGCGGGAGGCGGTACGGCGATTCAGATCAACAGCTACGAGCTGCTGGCCTCAAGTACGGACGGCAATGACTGGCTGTACGACGTGAAGTACGTCGGTCCGCGCTCCTTCACTGTTCGCGCCCGCTGGTCAAAGGTCGGCAGCGACTGGAAAGTCGTAGACGCTGACATCGTCCAGCAAGAGTAGGTTATAATCTCGCTACGCCCCGGCAACCGCAGCCGTGGCGGGAGGTAAGCCCATGACCCAAGCAAAACAACTGCCTAAGCGTATGAACGCCGCCGATGCCTGGTTCCTCTACTTCGAACGGCCCCAGACACCGCTCCATATTGGCTCGCTCGGGATATTCGAGGGTAAGATCCCCGTAGAGAAGACAATCGAAGGTCTGGCCCAGCGCCTGCATCTCATCCCGCGCTATCGGCAGCGCGCCGTTTTCCCGCCGCTGTTCAGCGGCCACCCCACCTGGGAGGACGACCCGAACTTCTCGCTCGACCGTCACGTCCGCCAAGTGGACCTGCCCGCCCCCGGCACGGACCAGCAGCTTCGGCAACTGACGGGCGAGCTGTTCGAAGAGATGCTGCCGCGCGACCGGCCGCTCTGGGACATCGTTGTCGTTCACGGTCTGCAGGGCGACCGTACGGCGTACGTCAGCCGCGTTCACCACTGCCTGGTGGACGGCGTCTCGGGTATCGAGCTTTTGCTCGCCTTGCTCGACATGACGCCGAATCCGATACCGATCCCCCCGCCCAGCGAAGACTGGCAACCGGAGCCGGTGCCAGACCCTCTCGCCTCGTGGGCGGAGGCGCTCCTTGACCGCTGGAGCAAGGGCGTCCTGGCGCTCGTCGAATCGTCAGTCAACCCGCTCGACCCTGGTGGCACTGTGCGGCGAGTAACCGAGTTCGCCCGTGCTGTCCAGACGACGTTGCCGGCCGCCTTAAGGCTCCCGTCACCCGCGATCTGGAACCGCTCTCTCAGCAGTAAGCGCGCGTTCGCCTTCAACACCTTTTCGTTTCAGGAGGTGCGCGGCATCCGCGGCGCGCTTGGGGGCACGGTCAACGATGTTTGCCTCACTATCCTCGGCGGAGCGTTCGGCAGTTACCTGCAAATGCACGGTGAGAACGTTAAAAACCGCAGGCTGCGGCTCATGACTCCGGTCAATGTGCGCTCGGACAGTCAGGCCGGCGAGATGGGAAACCGCGTCTCAATGATGCTGCCGGAGCTCCCTGTGGGCATCGAAGATCCCGTCGAGCGGCTGGCGGCCATTCGCGAGGAGATGGATCGTCGCAAAGCATCCAATCAGGGAGGCGCGTTCGATGAGCTTATGCGACTGGGCGAGTTGGCGCCGTCAGCCTTCCACGCGATGGCTGGCATGGCCGGCATCCCGCGGGGCACCGCCAATTTCGTCTGCACCAACGTGCCGGGCCCGCTGATCCCGCTGTACGGCTCCGGCCACCGCATGATCGCCAGTTGGCCGCTGCTCCCCCTGGCCGGCGACCTAGGCCTTGGTGTTGCCATTACCAGCTATGACAAGAGCCTCTATTTCGGCATAAGTTGCGATCCGACGATCGTGACGGACGTTGACAAGCTCAGCGGCTTCATCGACGAGGAATTCCAGCGCCTCCGCGAGATTGCGGGCGTGCCGGCCAGCGATCTGCCGGACGAGATCGGCGTCAAACACGACGCGCCACCGGCGCCTGTAATGAAATCTGTCCCGCGAAAAACCAACGCCCGACGCACCAGGAAACAGGCGCCCCAAGCGTCTTCACCCCCACCCAAAGCCAGCGAGAAGACCAACGGCCGTCGCGCAAAGACGAAAGTCCCGGGATCGCCGCCGGCAGCTAGAGCGCGACGCAGCAACGGCCGCCCGCCGAGGGGTCAGCCGATACCCGAGGTGGGCGAGAGCACGTCCGCCAGCTCACGATAGACATCGCGATTGGCGGCCAGGCCGCTGTGGGTGCCGGATACCTCCAGATTGCGTCCCCCTGGCATCGGACAGGCCCACGCGGGCACGATGGGGTCGTCCCGGCTGTAGATTGACACAACCTGCGTCTCGGCGTTCAACAGCGCCGTGAGGTCAGCCGGAAACGGGCAGCCGCAGTTCGGGGCGTCACAGTCGGGGTCCAGCATCCGCCGGGCGCGGTTACTCGCCTCGGCCACTGCGCTGACAGCCGGCATCCGGTCCGGCATTCCTCCGCCCGTCTGCGACGCCCTTTCTATCGCTCCCACCGGAGAGCCAAGCAGGATCAGGTGCGACGCGTTTGCACCCAGGCGAGTGGCGATCGCCCGCGCCAGGATCCCGCCGCGGCTGTGCCCAATCAACGCGACGGGACCGGGCCTTGAGCGCCGCCGTCTCTCCAGCGATTCTTCAACCTGACGGGTCAACCGTTCGGGACAGCCGGCGTTCAGCGCGAGGGTCGAGCGCACGGCGCGATAGCCGATGCGGTCCAGCCACGATCGAAGCGGGTAAAGGTACCAGTCGTTCGCAAAGAGGCCGGGCAGCACCAGGACCAGCCGGCCGTCACCACGAGGCACGCCGCGTCCGTAGTACAGCGGGTCGCTCACCAGTTGCGCGAACTCCGCGAGCGCATACGTTTCGCCGCCGAATCCGGCGCTCCGTCTCGTTCGTCTCTCAGTTGCCATGGCCGCCTTCTCCCATGTTACGCCTTCGCCGCCTCGCGCTCTTTCAGCGCTGCTTCGACGATCTTCTGAGATAGGTGCGACGGCACCTCCTCGTAGTGCGAGAGGCTCATCGTGAAGTATCCACGGCCCTGTGTGTGCGAGCGCATGTCGGCTGAATAGCGCTGGACCTCGGCCATGGGCGCTTGCGCGTCGATCGTCGTCATGGACCCAGACGGGTTCATGCCCAGGACCCGGGCGCGCTTGCCGTTCAGGTCGCTTATCACGTCGCCGGTGTTCGCCTCGGGCACCGTGATCTGCATGTTCATGATCGGTTCGAGAATGATGGGCTGGGCGCTCTGGGCGCCCTGTTTCATCGCCATCGACGCCGCGATCTTGAAGGCGATGTCGGAAGAGTCAACGGGGTGTTCCTTGCCGTCGTACAGGGTCACGCGCATGTCCACAATCGGAAAGTGCGACAAGATGCCGTCGCTCAGCGCTTCCGTCACTCCCTTCTCGACCGAGCCGATGTATTGTCTGGGCACGGTTCCGCCGACGATCTTGTCGACGAATTCGAAGCCGGACCCGCGCGGCAGGGATTGGATCTCTAGTGCCACGCGCGCGTACTGGCCGTGGCCGCCGGTCTGTTTCTTGTGCGTGTACTCTGCCTGGGCCGAACCCTTCACTGTCTCCTTGTAAGGCACCCGGGGCATCGCCATCTCGAGATCAACGTTGAACTTGCGATGGATCTTCTCCAGCGCGACCTCAACATGTGAGTCGCCCAGACCGGACAGTATCATCTCGCCTGTGTGCGGGCTACGCTCGAGCCTCAGGCTTGGATCCTCTTCGACGATGCGGTGAAGCGCGCTCCCCATCTTGTCGAGGTCTGCCTTAGTCTTCGGCGAAATAGCCGCGCTGAACGACGGTTCTGGAAACGAGATCGGTGGCAGTTGCACAGCGATCTCTTTGGCGCGGAGCGTATCACCGGTTTGAGTCTCCGCCAGCTTGGCGACCGCGCCGATGTCGCCCGCGCCAATCTGCAATGTCTGTTCCTGCCCCTTGCCGCTGATGTGATAAACAGACCCAACTCTCTCCGCCACCCCCTTGTTCGCGTTCCACACCTGCGAGTCGGATTTTAGCGTCCCGGAGAGCACCCGGAAGTATGTCAGCCGGCCCACGTACGGGTCAGCCGCTGTCTTGAACACCAGCGCGGCCAACGGCTTCGCCGGGTCCGCCGCGAGCTCCTTCCCCTCGACATCAATGGGACGGTCTGCTGGCGAAGGGAACTGCGAGCCGATCGCGTCCAGGAGCCGGCGAACGCCGATCACCCTGGTCGCTGATCCCGCTAAAACGGGCACGATCGAGCCTGCCGCGATCCCGGCCCTCACTCCGGTTGTCAGTTCTCCAGCCGTCAACGCCTGGCCTTCCAGGTACTTGGCGATCAGCGTGTCGTCTGTCTCCGCTGCGGCCTCTATCAGCTTCTCGCGCAGCTGATCGGCCGGTCCGGAGAGGGCATCGGGAATGTCTCTCTCCTCGCCCTTGTCGCCAACGTATGCCTTCATCGCCAGCAGGTCGACGACACCCTCGAACGCCTGCTGCGCGCCGATGGGTATCTGCAAGGCGACGCACTTCTGTCCCCACAGCGCTTGTATCTGCGCCAGCGCATCGTTGAAGTTGGCGTTATCGCGGTCCATTCGGTTGATGAAGATCGCGCGCGGCAGCCCCAGCTCATCGGCGAACTTCCAGGCGAACTCGGTGCCCACCTGAACGCCGGACGAGGCATCGACGCAGATCAGGGCGGTCTCGACCGCGCGTAGGCCGCACTTCACTTCGCCCATGAAGTCCATGTACCCGGGCGAATCCAGGACGTTGACCTTGTGACCGTCCCACTCTAGCGGCAAGATCGAGAGGTTCAGGCTGAACCCGCGCTTCTGCTCGTCGGGGTCCCAGTCGCTGATCGTGCTGTGGTCCTCGATCTTACCGAGGCGGTTCGTCGCTCCGGCTGCGAACAACATCGCCTCAGCAAGCGATGTCTTTCCCGTACCGCTGTGTCCAACCAGCGCGATGTTGCGTATCTTCTCCGCCGGATAGTCTTTCATGAAAGGGCTACCTCACTTCAGCCTGCCTGCCGGTGGGCAGGGCGTCTGGCGTTACGTGTGATTCTATCGTATGGATTTGGAGAGCCACAAGGTAGGCGGCTCGCTACTGGAGCCTTGACAGCATGGCCGACCAAGGCTAACGTGTGAGCCGTTCGAAATGTCCAGAGCTGAGAAGGAGGTAACCCATGGCCTGGAAGGTCAGCGGACAGAGCCTAGAGCTCTGCAACTGCAACATGCTGTGTCCCTGCTGGTTAGGCCCCGAGGGAACGCCGGACCAGGGCTGGTGCGCCGGTGCTTTCGCCTTCGACGTACGAGATGGCAGTTCCGATGGCGTGAACCTCGGCGGTACGAAAGTGTGCCTGACAGCGGAATGGCCCGGCAACTTCTTCCTCGGCAGCGGCACCGGTCGGCTGTACATCGATGAAAGCGCGAGTAGCGAACAGCAGCGTGAACTGGAGGCGATCCTTAGCGGCCGAAAAGGAGGCCACCTGGAGGCGCTGTTCGGCGCGGCCATATCCAAATGGCTGCCCACCAGGACGGCGAAAATCGACATCCAGTGGGGTGACAACCCCTCAGTCAGCGTGGGCGACGTCGGCAAAGCCACGTTGCGGCCCATCAAGAATCCGATGGGCCAACCAGCCCATGTATCGGGAGCGATGGCGCAGGCAGGGTTCAACATCGACGGGATGGACCTCGCCAGCAGCAAAGGTAGCCGTTTCTCAGACCCCGACATGCGAACCTGGGAAGGCGACTCGGGCACCCTCCACAAGTTCAACTGGAGCGCCTAGGTCCGTTCGACTTGACCACGCTTGAGCCAGACATGCGATCGCTGTGGCACCCCGCTTGGCACGACTGCGTACCAAGTACGCGTCGCTCACGGCCGCGCGCGCCTCTGCTTCCGCTGCATCCTCCGGCATCGCCCTTTCATACTCCGCGCCGGCTTCATAGCGCTCTTCGTGGGCACGTTCCTCACCGCCGTGAACCAGGGCAACGTCATCCTGGGCGGGGATCTCCCGGCCGCTCTCTTCTGGAAGGTGCCTCTCACCTACGCCGTGCCGTTCTGCGTCTCCAGCGTCAGCTCCATCCTCGCCTCGCGAACCACGCTGCCTGATGACTAAGAAAACCTTCCCGAACCCCAGCAGCCTTCCGTATCCGTTCTCAGCCGCCGTGCGCACAGGTAATCTCATCTTCGTCTCTGGCCAGGTCGGCATTTGCGACGGAAAGGTGGGCGAGGGGATCGAGGAGCAGACCCGCTGGACCATGGAGAACATCCGCGAAGTCCTCGCGCAGGCCGGCGCGTCACTCGAAAACGTCGTCAAGATGAGCGTATTCATCACAGACATGTCGCTCTGGCCCGCCATGAACGAAGTCTACAGGACCTACTTCCCCAAAGATCCGCCCGCGCGCTCGTCCTTCGGCGTCACCGCCCTGGCGCTGCCCGAACTTCTCGTGGAGATCGAATGTATAGCTGAAGTGGAGAGCGACTAGTGACCGCAACATCAACCACCCTGCTGTCCTACCCTCTGCCCAGGGAACGCAACCTCATCCTCGCGTCGCTCTTGCTGCTCGCCGGCGCCGCCTGGGCGCTCCTCATCTGGCAGGCAACCACCCTGGAGATGAACCACGGCGAGATGAGCCTGACGATGGGTATGGCCGCGCCGCTCTTCCTCGCGCTGTGGGTGGCGATGATGGTCGCCATCATGTTCCCGACCGCCGCGCCAATGATCTTGATGTTCGCGCGTATCCAAAGCAAGAAAGAGGCCGACGGGAAGCCGTTCGTGCCCACCTGGGTCTTCGTCTCGGCGTATATTCTCGTCTGGTCCGCCACCGGCATCGCCGCGTACGGTGTTGCCATCCTCGGAGAGGCGCTGGCTGAGCAGTCGGGCTGGATTATGCACAATGCCTCCCGAATCGGCGGCGGTGTCTTGATCGTCTCTGGTGTATATCAGCTCTCGCCGCTAAAGTACGTCTGCCTCAACAAGTGCCGCTCGCCCTTCAGCTTCATCCTCCAGTCCTGGCGCGACGGCACCGGTGGCTCGTTCCGCATGGGCGTGGAGCACGCAGCCTACTGTCTCGGCTGCTGCTGGGTGCTCTTCGCCATCCTCTTTCCTCTCGGCATGATGAACGTGGCCGCGATGGGCGTCATCACGATTGTCATCTTCGCCGAAAAATCGACGCCGATTGGACACCGGGTCGCCCAGCTCGCCGCGGTGGGGCTAATCGCCTACGGTGCCCTCGTCGTCTTTATCCCCGGCGCCCTCCCGACGTTTATGATGGACGGCGCGATGGCGAGCGACATGAGCGGTATGACGGATGGAAAGTGAGGCTTAGCAGAGATGGCTGAAGCAGAGCTCTATCACGAGGGCAATCGCACACTCCAGGACCAGTTCGACAGCCGCCGTATCGCCGACAGGCTGGAAGAAGTGACGCTTCATGATCGCTTCCTCGACAACGATGTCGACTTCATCGAGAACTGCGACATGTTCTTCCTCGCCACTGCAGATGCCGATGGTTGGCCCGATGTCTCCTATAAGGGCGGACTGCCGGGCTTCGTGCGGGTGGTGGACGAGGAGACGCTCGCCTTTCCGAATTACGATGGGAATGGGATGTTCAAAAGCCTCGGCAACGCGATCGTCAACCCAAAGGTCGGCCTCCTGTTCGTCGACTTTCAGCGTCCCAACCGCATGCGCGTCCAGGGTACCGCCAGCCTGAGCGCCGACGACCCGCTGATGAGCGAGTTCCCCGGTGCGCAGCTCATCGTCCGCATCAAGGCCGAACGCATCTTCCCCAACTGCCCACGCTACATCCACAAGATGCAGGTCGTCGAGCACTCGGTGTACGCGCCGGCTGTTGGCCATACGCCGCCTGTGCCCGACTGGAAGCGGATGCCGGTCTTCAAGGAACACCTGCCGAAAAAAGGGCCGGCCTGCCAGCCCCTGGACTGAGATGGCATCAGCAAAGAGCACGGCTACGAAGGTTGCTGCCGTCCAGGCCATGCCGGTCTTCCTCGATCGCGAGGCGACCGTCGCCAAAGCCTGCGAGCTGATCGCCGAGGCGGGGCGCAACGGGGCAAGCCTGGCAGTCTTTCCGGAGGCGTTTATACCCACCTACCCGGACTGGGTGTGGGCTATACCTCCGAGCGAAGGGGGGATGCTGAGCGACCTTCACGCCGAACTCCTAGCCAACTCCGTCGCCATTCCCAGCGATGTCACAGACAAGCTGTGCGACGCCGCGAAAAAGGCGAAGATCTGCGTCGTGATGGGTGTGAACGAACGAAACGTCGAAGCTAGCGGTTCCAGCCTTTACAACACGCTGCTCTACATCGGGCCAGACGGCAAGATTCTGGGCAAGCACCGCAAACTCGTGCCCACCGGCCCCGAGCGCCTCGTTTGGGGACAGGGAGATGGCAGCACCCTGGGCGTCTTCGACCTGCCGTTCGGACGCCTGGGTGGCCTGATCTGCTGGGAGAACTACATGCCGCTGGCCCGCTATGCCATGTACGCCTGGGGCACGCAGATCTACGTCGCGCCCACCTGGGACCGCGGCGAGCGCTGGCTCTCTACGCTCCGGCATATCGCCTACGAGGGCGGCGTCTACGTCATCGGCGTCTGCATGCCCATGCGCCTGTCGGACATTCCCGCTCGCTACGAGTTCAAGAAACGCTTCTACGATAGCGAGCGCGATTGGATAAACGTGGGCGACAGTGTGATCATCGATCCCGGCGGCGTCACGCTCGCAGGGCCGGCACAGGAGAAAGAAGAGATCCTGTACGCCGAAATCGATGCCGCCGGGCTGTCCCGCCGCAAGTGGATGCTCGACGTTGCGGGCCACTACGGCCGCCCGGACGTCTTCCAGCTAACCGTCAAAAACGATCCGCAGCCGATGGTGCGTTTTACGGGCGACGCACCGCGGGCCGCCTCCCAGCCCGCAGCCCCGCGAGGCGTCACCTACCGCGAGCCGCCGTCCGTAATAGCCCAGGCCATTATGGGGTTCTCCGAGGTTCGGCACATCCAGCCGAAGCGCACGCGCAAGCGGGCTTAGCTGCGGTCTCTCGCGATCACGCTCCAGACGCCGCCCGGACGCGCGCCAGCACGGCGCCCGCACCAAGCGGCCAATAGCACGCCGACCACGACGCCGATAAGAACCTCATTATTCCTGTCGCCCGTGGTGTCGGCGGGCTGCCTGACCGCATCCTGCACCCCGCCTCCCGGCGCATCGGCCGATACGGCCTTCACGCCGCCGTCGACGCTCGCCGCGGCGGCAGGGACGCCGTCGCCGACGACCACCGCGCCCACCATACCCGGATGAAGGGCGCAGAAGTAGGGGAAGACGCCGGACTCCGCGAATGCATACGCGATCGAGTCTCCCTCGAGCAGTTCCTTGTCACTGCCCCAGGCGCCTGCTGCGCCCGTGACGGTGTGTAGCTCCGTGCTCGAATTCATCCAGGTTACTTGTTCGCTTTGCGCCACCCGCACCACAGTCGGTGTGAAACGACACACTCCTAGCTCGACCGTCGCCTGAGCCATGTCGCTGAACGTGTCGTTCGGCCCCGAGCCATGACAGCCGCCGCCCGCGTCGGCGGATCCCGGTGCCAACAACATCACGCCGCTCAGTGCCGCTGCAAGAATTGCGATTACGATTCGGTGTCGCATAACAGACCTCCTTTCGGTCTGCTATATCTACAACTCGCAAGCGAAATCGGTTCCCGTGCGCCCTTCCCGTCCGCCCTGAGGAATCGAAGGGACAAACGGGCCGGCCACGTTTCGACCTAGCTTGCCATGACTGGTGACCGCTGATTACTGACTGCTGATTACTAAGCGGAAGTCTGTCGCTCCGCCAGCCACACGGTGTTGGCGATCAACATCGCCACCGTCATCGGCCCGACGCCGCCGGGCACGGGCGTAATCGCCGAAGCGACATTCCGAACGCCCTCGAAGTCCACATCGCCGACCAATCGCCGGCCCGACGTGCGCAGAGGGTCGCTGATCCAGTTGTTGCCGACGTCTATCACCACGGCCCCCGGCTTCACCATGTGCGCCTTAATCGCCAGCGGCGCGCCCATCGCCGCGATGAGAATATCGGCCTGTCGCGTGATTTCGGGCAGGTCAGGCGTCCCCGTGTGGCAGATGGATACGGTGGCGTTGGCCCGTTCGCTCTTCTGCGAAAGGATCGCCGCCAGCGGTTTGCCGACGATGTTGGAGCGGCCGCAGATGACGACGTGCTTCCCCGCCGGTGAGTGGCCGCTCCGGTGCAGCAACTCGACAACGCCAGCCGGTGTGGCCGGCCACGGGCACGGCTCCCCGCGCATCAGCCGCCCCAGATTGATGGGCGTCACGCCGTCCGCGTCTTTGGACGGGTCGATCGCCCCGATGACAACGTCTTCATCCAGCTGCTTCGGCAAAGGTAGTTGCACGAGGATGCCGTGGAAGCGGCTGTCGTCGTTCAGGTCGAGGATCCGCGAGATCAGAGATTGCTGGTCGATGCTGTCGGGAAACTGGTACATATCTGAGAAGAGCCCAGCCTGCTCGGCCGCGTCGCCCTTCGAGCGTACATACGAGAGAGACGACGGGTTATCGCCCACAAGCACCAGCGCCAGGCCCGGCGTGACGCCACGCTCGTGCAGCGCCTTCGCGCGTGCCGTGGCTTCCGCGCGCACCTCCTCAGCGATCGCCTTGCCGTCGATGATCGTCGCCGGGGTGCTGACCTTGGTCCAGACGTCGGCCAGGCCCCGCACCCGCATCGCCTCCGCCTTCGCGCGCTCCAGCGGGATACCAAGGCGGTCGAGAACGCTCGCTGCCACGCCTTCGCGCTCCCTCAGGAGGCCCAGGATCAGGTGCTCTGTGCCGATGTAGTCGTTGCCCAGGCGGCGCGCCTCTTCGAATGAGAGCTCGACGACGTTCTTCGCCCTCGGCGTTAGGGGAATCTCCGTTATCACCCCCGAGGGCCGGTTCCCAAGACCAACGATCCGTTCGACCTCTTGTCTGGCCGCTTCCAGCTCGACGCCCACGTTTCCGAGCGCCCTCGCCGCTATTCCGTCTCCGTCCCGCACGAGGCCCAGCAGTATGTGCTCTGTGCCGATGTAGTCGTGTTTGAAGCGCAGCGACTCCTCCTGCGCCAGCGTCAGCACGTGTCGCGCCCTCTCGGTGAATTTCTCAAGGTTGTCAGACATAGCACCTAATAATAGCCGATATCGCGTCCGCCCAATCCGCCCCCTCCGTTAAGGTATGGTATGCGTCCACTTCTCAACATCTGTGCCCTCGGTTCCCTCAGTGGACTATAATCCACCCGAAGCATGAGCGAGAACGACCACCTCGGCGCCGTCGCCGCCTTACACCGCTACCCGGTCAAGTCGATGATCGGCGAGGACATGGACGCCTGCGAGGTGCTGGAACGAGGCTTCGCCGGCGACCGGGTCTACGCCCTCATCGACCCTGCGTCGGGACGCATCGGCAGCGCCAAGATCCCGCGCAAGTGGGCGCTGCTCCGGCAGTGCACGCCACGCTTCGTCTCGGAGCCGCGATCGGGCGACAACCTTCCCGCCGTCAGAATCGAGCTACCCGATGGCACAATTGCGACCAGCGATCAGCCGGATATCGACTCGGTGCTCTCTGCCCTCCTCGCCTTCGATGTAGTGCTCGCCTCAGAGCCAAGGGCGGGTCTCAAGCTCGAGCACGCCCCGCCAGGCGGCGATCAGATCGAGTTTGATTCGACCGTGGACTACCCGGTGATCAACCAGTTTTTCGATCTCGGCTTTGTGCATCTGAACACCACTGCCACGTACGCGAACCTTCGCTCGCTCTATCCCGCGGGCCGCTTCGAGCCCAGACGTTTTCGCCCTAACGTCGTAGTCCAGACGCCTGCGGGCGTAACCGGGTTCGTCGAGCAGGGCTGGGTTGGTAAGACAATCGGTCTCGGTGAGGAGGTGCGCCTGCGCATCCTCATGCCGACCGCTCGCTGCGTCGTCACCACGCTCCCTCAGGGCGACCTGCCCAACGATCCCGGCATCCTGCGCACCGCCGCCCAGCACAGCCAGGCGAACGTCGGCGTTTACGCGACGGTTATTCAGAGCGGCGTCGTCCGGCGGGGGGACGTTGTGCGGCTAGTCGATTTCTAGTTGCCGCCTACCCCGTTCGGACGCACGATGATCTTCGCGTGCTCCTCGGGGTTGTGCAGAGCCTTGAACGCCCCTGCCACACCATCCAGGCCAACCTTGCCCGTCACAAGCGGTGCGACATTCAGGGTGCCGTTCACGATGCGGTCGAACGTCGCCGCGAACTCCTCCGCCCGGTAGCCGAACGAGAAACGCAGATCAAGCTCCTTGCCGACCGCGACCATCGGTTCGATCTTGTCCGGTTCCATGCACACGCCCACCACCACCACACGAGCGCGCGGCGGTGCGCCTTCGATGATCATCTGGAGGATGCCCGGCGCGCCCACAGATTCGAAGATGACGGCGTTTCGCGCGCGTCCCGCGGTCTCCGCCAGCGTACGTGCCATGATCGTGTTCGGCACGCCGAGCTGTTCCCATTTCGAGAACGGCGTGTCCTTCGCGGGATCGATGACCTCATCGGCGCCGAGCGTTGCGGCGAGGCGCCGGCGCATCGGCGAAAAATCGGTCGCTATGACCGGCGCGTGGCCGCGGGCTTTGAGCGCAGCGATCACGGCCAGGCCGACGGGACCGCAGCCGATCACGAGGCACACGTCGTCCCCCGCCACCTCGCCCCGCGCGACGGCATGTTCGCCGACAGCCATCGGCTCCGTTAAAGCTGCGTGCTCAGCAGGCACGCCCTCCGGCACGGCGCGCAGAAACATCTCCTGCAGCACCATCATCTCAGCGAAGCCGCCGGCAAACGTGTGCGAATAGCCAACAAGCTCGGGGCCTCGTGGTCCGATGACCATGGGCACCGCGCACACCTTAGTGCCAATTGGCAGCGCGCGACCGCTACCCGGCCCGAAATCGACGATCTCGCCGCAGAACTCGTGCCCAAAAACCACGTCCCTATCCGGTTCGAGACCGGGGCCGACTCCACCGCGCTTGCTGAAGGCGACAAACTCTTCGAAGTGCTCCAGCGCGTGTAGATCTGATCCACAGATCCCGCAGGCCAGGCTGCGCACGAGCACCTGGCCCGGGCCAGGCACAGGATCGGGAACCTCGTCGACGACGATCGCGCCGTTTCGCGTAACAGCGGCGCGCACGGTTACAGTGCTCCTGTTTCGTGGCAACTCACAGTCGCTGTAGCGTATTACAGCCGGGCACAGCCAGTCCAACGTGATCAGCGTCTGCGCCGTAGTGGAGGGCGAGGAGGGGAGATGAGGTGGATGATGTGAACCGGAGCTAAAGGAGTTCGACGAACTCCTCGACGGTCAACCCTGCGTCATTGATGATGCCTCGAAGCATGCCTGGCGGAAGATCGCGCCGATGTTGTGGGATCGTGACTAGCGCCGCCGAGCCTGCCTTCCTCATCGAGACGTGGCTCCCTCGCTGCCGCTTCACAACCCAACCTGCTTTCTCAAGAGCTCGAACGGCTTCAACAGGACGTATTACGGGCAGACGCGGGCTCAATCGCGCGCGATCTCAACTAGCTCGCGGTCCGGGACAGGAATACCCTCCTCCTCCGCCGTCTCAAGCCACAGAGTAATGGCCTCACGAACGCGGTTCCGTGCCTCATCGCGAGTCGCTCCCCAGGAGTGACAGCCTTTGAGAGCGGGGACGTAGACGTGGAACCCCTCTTCGTCGGGCTCGAATACCGCCTCAAAGCGGTCTACTATCTCACGTTTAACCATACGTTTATTATAGGTCTCCTGCCCTAAACCTTCTCCCACGCCGTCCGGGCCACCTCGGTGCCGTCCTCCAGCCGCGCGATCTCGTAGTCCCCGAACAGCGTCGGCGCCTCCGCCTGCATGATGCGCAGGAACTTCAGCGCCACCCGCCGGATCTCCGCGTCCGCCCCCTCCGAGCCGCGCAGCTCGATGAAGTGCCGCAGGGCCCGCGCGTTCGCCGAGACGAAGATCAGCGTCTCCGTCGCGTTCGGTAGCACGCTGCGCGCCGCCTCCCGTACCAGCTTGCGCAGGTGTGTCTTGCTCTGCCCGGCGTGCTCTGGCTCCTGCGCGATCTTCTCCATCAGCCCTTCCACCAGCTCCACGTACGCCTTGTGCGACTGCTCCACCGCCCGCAGCCAGACGCCGTGCAAACGTTCGTCCGCAGCGATCACCGCCGGTTCGACGAAATTCGCCATCGACTCATCGACGTAACGCTGCGATAGCTGCGAGTAACCCCAGCCCGCGCGGTGCCGCACCAGCTCGTGCGAGAACGAGCGTGAGACGCCGGCGATGACGAAGTCCCACGTGGCGTGTTCCAGCACCGAGCCATGCTTCATCGAGATCAGGTTCTGAATGTACTCGCGGTTTGTCTTGCGCCCCTTCCCGAACGACAGGTAACAGATACGCCCGCTCGCCTCCACGAGCTGCTCGCCGCCGACCTCCGTGTCTGTCTCCCAGGTCAGGCCGTAGTCGTCGAGAAAACGGTCGATCTCCGTGCGGTCCATCGCCTGCCGTCCCACGAGATAGACCCGCGGCTCGCGGATGATGTTCGGCTGCGCGGGAACTTCTTCGGTCACAGACGAGGCTTCGTGTGGCTCGCTGACGATGGTCATAGAATGCCTCCGAGATGCTCCTGAGGGGGCGTATTACGGTCCCGATTATACCATTCGACTGGAAACGAGCAACCAGTAAATCTCATAATCATTTCCCTGCCTTCTGCGCTTTCTGTGAACTCTCGCAGACCCTGCCTGTTGAGACCGCTAGCCACCGACCGCTGTATCATTGGCGCGCAATGACGAGCAACGCCGTTGGCGTCGACATCATCGAGATCGAGCGTGTCCAGCAGGCCCTCGCGAGGTTCGGCGCGCGTTTCCTCGGCCGCGTCTACACGACGCTCGAGGTCGCCTTCTGCCGAGGACGCGTCAGCGAGCTCGCCGCCCGCTTCGCGGCCAAGGAGGCTGTCATGAAGGCGCTGGGCACCGGCACCCGCGGCGTCGCCTGGCGCGAGATCGAGGTGCTGCCCAACCATCGAGGCAAACCCCTCGTCTACCTGCACGGCCGCGCCCGCGAGCGCGCCGAGCGCATCGGCCTCGCCGAGCTCGACATCAGCCTCAGCCACAGCCGCGACTACGCCGTCGCCTTCGTCGTTGGCCGCTCTCGCGACCTCGAGCCCGACCGCCCCGCCTGGCGCGACAAGTTCACCGGCATCCTGCGCGAGCGAGGGCTTCTCGATGGCTGAGTCCCTGACTATCGCGCAGCTCTCACGAACCACCGGCCAGCCCGAGGAGCGGCTGCGCGAGTGGCGGTCGCTGGGCCTCATCGGGAGCGAATCTTCCGACAGCTTCGCGCTCAAAGACGCCGAGCGAGTACGTTTGATCGATCTCTGCCTCCGCCGGGGCATAACAGCGCGGGCCATCGCTGACGGGGATCGCGAGACGGGCCTGATCGAACGCTACGTGGATCTCATTTTCCCACAAGGGGTCGATCCCACGGTGACGATGGCCGAAGCGGCAGAACTCACTGGCCTCGGCGTAGAAATGATGCGCAAGGTCGGGGCGGCTGCCGGTTTCACGGATGTTGAGGGTGGGGTTCGCGAGCAGGACATCGAGGGCATGCGCATCATCAAGCCCCTGATCGACATCGGATTTCCACCGGACCAACTGATCGCGGGCATAAGGGTGCTCACCGACTCGTTGGGCCGCGTTGCCGAAATGGAAGGCCGGCTCTTCCACTTTTACGTGCACGAGCGTCTGCGCGCCTCCGGCCTGTCGGGTCGGGCGCTTATGGAGGCTGTGGACGCCGCCGGCCAGCAGGCAACACCGCTCGTGGAGCCGATGATCCTATATTTCCACCGCCTCGGCTCGCAGCGGGCCTTCCGCGAAGACCTCGTCGACCATATCGCGGAGGAGGCTGGCCTGCTGCCCCCGCCGGATCGCCCCGGCGAACTCACCCGCGCCGTCGCCTTCATAGATCTCGCCAGCTTCACACCCCTGACAGCCGCCATGGGCGATGACGCCGCCGCAGGAGTGCTCGAGCGATTCTCCGAGCTCGTCCGAGAGGCCGTTCACCGCTGGGAGGGCCGCGTGGTTAAGCAGATCGGCGATGCCTTTATGGCCGTCTTTCCGGAGCCGCGCCTCGCAGTCGCCGCCGCCCTCGAAATTGAATCCCGCACCGCCGCCGAGCCGCAATTTCCCGCGGTACGCACCGGCATCCACTCCGGAACCGTCCTCTACCGCGAAGGTGATTACGTCGGTTCTAACGTCAACATCGCCTCGCGCCTCGCCACGGAGGCCAATCGTCACCAGATTCTCGTCACCGACGAGGTTCGCAAGGAAGCGCGCGACCTGCCCGGAATCGAGTTCGTCCGTCTTGGCAAGCGCAAGCTCAAGGGCCTCGCCGAAAGCGTCGTCCTATTCGAGGCACGCTCCACCGCCACTCAGCCTGCCGTCAAGTCGATCGACCCCGTCTGCGGCATGGAACTCGGCGCGGCAGAAGTCGCCGCCCGACTCTCCCTCGAGGGCAGCGACCGCGCCTTCTGCTCCGACGACTGCCTCCGTAAGTTCGTCGTCGCGCCGGAGCAATACGCGTGAAACTAGTCACCGTAGCCGAGATGCAGGCCGCCGAGCGCGACAGCGGCGTGCCCGGCGCCCAGCTCATGGAGAACGCCGGCCTCGCCGTCGCCCAGGAGGCCTGGCTGCTCCTCGGCGAGCTCACGGACCGCCGCATTGCCGTCCTCTGCGGCCCCGGCAACAACGGCGGCGACGGCCTCGTCGCCGCGCGCCACCTGACAGAATGGGGCGCCGCCGTAACCGTCGTCCTTCTGACACCGCGCGCCGCTGACGACGCAAACCTCGCGGCGCTCGTCGAACGCGCAGTGCCCGTGGTCCCGGCGGACGACGCCGCGAAGGTGGATGAAGCGCTCGCCGGCGCTGAGCTCGTCATCGACGCCCTCCTCGGCACCGGCAACGCCCGTCCGATAGACGGGTCCCTCGCCCACCTGCTCGACCGCGTGCGCGAAGAGCGCGCCCGCCGCCTCCCCCCTCGCCTGCTCGCCGTCGATCTCCCCACCGGCCTCAACGCTGATTCTGGCGCCGTGGACCCCCACGCCATCGCCGCCGACCAGACCGTCGCCCTCGGCTGGAGCAAAGTCGGCCTGCACACCCTCCCCGGCTCGCAATTCTCCGGCCGCGTCGAGGTCGTAGAAATCGGTATCCCGCCCGAGCTGGGATCAGGCATTCAGACAGAGCTCATGACAGCCGCCGGGGCCCGCTCGGCGTTGCCCGCCCGCCCGCCCGGTGCCCACAAGGGCACCTTCGGCAGCGCGATGGTCGTTGCCGGCTCCCCGCAATACGTCGGCGCGGCGGCGCTCGCCAGCACGGGCGCCCTGCGCGTCGGTCCCGGCATCGTCACCCTCGCCTGCGCCCGCGCCGTCTATCCCATGCTCGCCAGCAAGCTCAGCGAGACCACCTTCGAGCCCCTCGACGACAAGGACGGCTTCCTCTCCGCCGAAGAGGCCTACAGCGTCCGGCGAGCGCTGGAGCGCGGCTATGACGCCCTGCTCATCGGCCCCGGCCTCGGCCAGATGGGCTACGTCGTCGCCTTCATGAAAGCGCTCCTCCCCATGCTCGCCCCGAACAAGGGATCAGGCTCCCCGACGACACCACTCCGGGGCTCAGGCTCTCAAGGTGCCCAACAATCCGTGGCGGAATCAGACCCGCCGACCGAGCAACCTCCCGCGCCGCCGTCAACCACTCAGCCTGACGACGGAGGCCACGCCCTGCGCGCCATCGTCATCGACGCCGATGGCCTCAACAACCTCGCCAAAGTCGACGGCTGGCCAACGATGCTCCATCTCCCGACCGTCATCACGCCGCACCCGGGCGAACTCGCCCGTCTCACGGGACTCACCAACGAAGAGGTCCAGGCCGACCGCCTCGGCGTCGCCCGCCGCTACGCCGCCGAGTGGAACGTAACGCTCGTCCTCAAAGGCGCCAACACGGTCGTCGCCGCCCCCGACGGCCGCGCCCGTCTCAGCCCCTTCGTCAACCCCGGCCTGGCCACCGGCGGCACAGGCGACGTCCTCGCCGGCGCCATCACCGGCCTCCTCGCGCAGGGCGTCGAACCCTTCGAGGCCGGCAGCCTCGGCGTCTACCTCCACGGCCTCGCCGCCGAACTCGTCCGCCGCGACCTCGGTGACGCTGGCATGCTCGCCGGCGACGTCGCCGCCGCCCTCCCCCGCGCGATCAAGGAACTGAGGGGGGAGTGATGATGGAGGATGGCTTAGCAAGGTTGATCACATATTGGGTGTCGCAGGGAATGAATCCCCTCTTTCTCGCAAAGTACGGCGAGGATGAAAATGTGGAAATTCGAAACCATCGCTTGGAGCGCGAATGTTACTTAGCTGGCGTTTCTCTCCCGACGCGCGCGAAGGTGCGAGATCTTGTCCAAGGGCTGATTGACAAGGGTTACGTCATCGCCTGGTTCGAGCCCGATCGCTGGCCCCCGCGTCGGCAGAAGCTGCGCAAAATACGTGAGGCCAGCCTGTTAGACAAGCTTGCTGTGTACGACCCGGCCGAAGAGACGACATTTGAACTGACTGATGAGGGGGCGCGCGAGGCAGAGCGATTCGAAGACTTCGCTCACAGCTCTGAGGGTCGTAGGTTGTCCATCGAATTCGCTAGACGCTGGATCAGCAAGGAAACCGAGGCACTAGCGTTCAGCGTGGTAGTGCCCGACTATGTTCCCGAAAGCATTGACCCACTTCCCGATATCGCCGTAAATCTGGAGGTCGATACGATTACGTTGAGATACCACGGCGACACTTTCGACCAAATATTTGTGGACCAGACGACCCATGAGCTGGGCGAAGATGATGTCCAATTCGAGAGCGAAGTCGTGAAAGATGATCGGATCGCCGGTGTCCACATCTCCGCCCGAGAACGTCAGATAACCGCCACATGGGTTGAGATAAGCATGGGCTGGGACATGGGGCAAGTCGCCTACCGGGTCTCGTATCATCGGACGACTGAGTCTGTCGAAGACCTCGACGACGCGGCTGACGACCAATCGGCTTTCGAAGATACTGATATTCCCCCGCACCCATTCGAAGAGTCCTCGGAGGAGGAATTGTTCGAGCACGTCGTAATCGACGACGTCATGCGCGAAGAAGCCCGCAAGGTCGTTGCGTCCATAATCGAACAGACGTAATCCACATAATCGCGCCATTAACCCCTCGCCTTCCCGCCCGCCAACCATGACAATGTCCCCAGCGTGACCACCGACGTCTCCTCCGTTCTTCCGATTTCGGACCTCCGACCTCTGATCTCCCCTAAACGCTGGCGCCTCCGCGGCCGCCTGGCCGAAGATCCCCTCGCCGGCGCGCCCTACCCCCCGCTCATTCGCCACCTCCTCTGGCACCGCGGCCTGCGCACCGCCGCCGAGGCGACCGCCTTCGTAGACGGCGCTCCGATCGCCTACGACCCGCTGCTCCTACCCGACATCGAACTCGCCCTGGAGCGCCTCCAACGTGCCGTTCACGCCGGCGAGACGGTCGCCGTCTACGGCGACTTCGACGTCGACGGCGTTACGGCCTCTGCAATCCTCATCGAGGGGATTCGCGGCGTTGGCGGCAAGGCGATCTCCTACCACCCCGATCGCTTCGCAGAAGGCTACGGCGTCCACACGGGCGCGATAGATGTGCTGCACGCCCAGGGTACAAAGCTCCTGGTCACCGCCGACTGCGGAACAGGTGCAGTCGCCGAGGTTGAGCACGCTGCGCGCCTAGGCATCGACACGATCGTCGTCGACCACCACACCGTACCGCAGCAGCTCCCGAACGCCGTCGCTCTGATCAATCCGAAACGCGCCGATAACCACTATCCCGACCCTGAGCTCGCCTCCGGCGGACTCGCCTTCAAGCTGATGGCCGCGCTCTACGAGAAGCTGGGCCGCTACTGGGACGCCGGTCGCTACCTCGATCTCGTCGCCCTCAGCACCATTTGCGACGTCGCCCCCCTGCGCGACGAGAACCGCACGCTGGTCCAGCAAGGTCTTGCGGCCCTTTCCAACACACAGCGCCCCGGCCTGCGCGCGCTCATCGAGAACTCGGGCATCGACCCCCGCTACGTTAGCGCCGAGGACATCGGCTACGCGCTGGGGCCCCGCCTCAACGCCGCCGGCCGCCTCGCGCACGCACGGCTTGCTCTGGAGCTGCTGATGGAAGAGGACACGGGTCGCGCCATTCAGCGCGCCGCCGACCTCTCCACCCTCAACGAGCAGCGCAGGCAGGCGACCGCAGCGGCGATGGACCTCGCCCGCGAGCTGCTGGCGGACGACGACCCCGGCGCGCCGATCACCTTCGTCGGCCACCCCAACATCTCCTCTGGCATCGTCGGCATCATCGCCGGTCGCCTGGCCGAGGAACGCTACCGGCCCGCTGTCGTCTACGAGGCCGGCGATGAGACCAGTCGCGCCAGCTGCCGCAGCATTCCGGAGTTCGACATCACCGCCGCCCTGCGCACGTGTCCGGATCTCATGGTCCGTTTCGGCGGCCACCGCGCCGCGGCCGGCTTCACGGTCGAAAACGCGAAACTTCCTGCGCTCAAACAGGCGCTTCTGCGTGAAGCGGCAGAACGCCTCGCTGGCCTCGACCTCACGCCGGTCATCGATATCGACGCCGCCATTCCGCTCGGTCGCGTTAACGGCAACCTGATCCAGTGGCTCCAGCGCCTCGCCCCCTTCGGCCAGGCCAATTCGGATCCGACCTTCCTCAGCCGCGACCTCGAGGTGATCGAGTCGCGGACGATGGGCGATGGCTCTCACCTGCGGTTGTCGCTGCGCGACGGTCGCGTCACCTGGCCCGCCGTCGCTTTCGGCATGGGCAGCGCCGACGTGCAGCCCGGACAACGGCTGGACGTGGTGTATACTTTCTCCCCTGACCGCGGTTCCGAGGGCGCTCTGGAGCTGCGTGTGATAGACCTCGCGCCCGCCGGGTCGAGGCCTGTCGAAGGATCGCGACCAGAAGGAGAACCTAATTGACCATCTACCACAAACCCACGGCCTTTACCAAGCTGTTCAACCGCACCCTCGGCTTCTTCGCCTCAGTCGGCATCATGCCTGGCGACACCGTAACCCTCGAAGTCAAGGGCCGCCGCTCCGGCCAGACTCGCTCGACCGTCGTCACCCACGTCGACCACGACGGCCAGCGCTACCTCGTCTCACCGCGCGGCCTCACCGAGTGGGTGCGCAACGTCCGCGCCGCGGGCGGAGAGGCCGCCATCCGCCACGGCAAGCGACAGTCCGTCCGCCTGGAAGAGATGCCTGCGGACCAGACGGCCGCCATCGTCAAGGCTTATCTACAGAAGACGAAAATGGCCACCAAGCAACACTTCGGCATCGATCCCGACGCCCCCCTCGAAGAGTTCGCGGCCATCGCCTCACGTCACCCGGTCTTCAAGGTTACCGAAGCCTAGCACGCCGCACTCCCTACCTCCCCGTTTCCCCGTAATCCCCCCACGGCGCGTCCCGCCGCCGCACCGCCTCTCGGAACCCCTCCTTCATCGCCATGTCGCGCCACGCGATCCCGTCCGGCGTGTGGCGCGCGGCTCCGTCCATCATCGTTCCGATCATCTGGGTCGTGCGCAGCCCCATGTTCTCGTACGCCTGGTTCACCAGCAGCTTGCTCATCGCCAGCTGGCTCGCCGGGATCGTCGCCAGCTTCCGTGCCATCTCGTCGACCACGCCCGCCAGCTCATCCAGCGGCACGGCCTTCGACGCCAGCCCCAGCCGCTCCGCCTCGCGCCCGCTGAGCGACTCTCCGGATAGCATCAACCGCTTGGCGTGCTCCAGGCCCAGCCGGTAGACCCACATCACCGTCGTCGGCTCACCCCACACCCGCGCCGGGGGATAGCCGATCTGCGCGTCCTCGGCGACGTAGATCAGGTCGGAGCAGAGCGCCATATCCGTGCCACCGCCCACGCACCAACCATGCACCTGCGCGATAACCGGCTTCGGGCTCTCCCAGAGCGACATGAACGCCCGCACGTTGCGCGACATTCCCGCGTAGTCGCGCACAGGGTCCCAGTTGCCCGCCATTCCGCGCTGGGTCGCGTCTTCCGCCCGCACGCCCCAGTCCAGGTCGTATCCGGCGCAGAACGCCCGCCCCGCGCCGCTCAGGATCATGACTCGCACCGCTGCGTCGTCGTTTGCCAGCGTCACGGCATCGCGCAGATCTGTGATGAGCTGGGCGTTGATCGCATTCAGCCGCTCAGGCCTGTTCAGAGTGATACGCGCAATAGGGCCTTCCGTTCGGTAGTCAATAGTCTCGAAAGTCATCGCTTTCTCCCATGCGAGTCTCTGCGAGGTTCGTCAGTCACACACTATAGGCTCGTGTGCCGTTGTCCGCATGTCACTCGTTGAATTTGGCCAGTTGACCTCGTATCAATAGCCGGTCTATAGCCAGTTGGACTCTGTTGCCACCCCGCACACTCTCCTAAACTGAGGTGCCGGAAGGGGGTGCGGCTTGGTGACATGTCGGGCGCTGCCGGCTATGCGTCTGGCTCGCGCGATGCCCAACGAGGCATCGTCGAGCGAATCGCCTCTAGCTCGCAGAGGCGGGCCTATATGACGTTTCGCTCGGTGGTACACCGAACGATTGCTTTGTTGCGGCCGCTGCGCGCCGTCTCGACGGTGCCCATCGTCGCGGTGGCCCTACTGCTCGCCGTCTCCCAGGGCAGCGCTGCACCAACGCTTACGACCGACAAAGGGGACTACTACTCCAACGAAATAGTCACAATCACGGGTTCCGGCTTCGCGCCTATCACCTCGTATGATATTCCCGTCATCCGACCCAACGGCAGCATCGTCCACGGCGATGGCTCGTTCGCCGCGGGCTGGGATAGCGTGACTTCCAGCGGAACCGGCGCCTTTACATACCTCTATCAGCTCAACGGCATCAAGGGCACTTACACAATCCAGGTATATCCAACACCTTGGGGTGGCCCCGCCTCGGGTCAGACCCCACTCGCCACTCACACCTTCACCGACGCCGATATCCACTTCAGCCAGTGCGCCAACGATTCCAATGGCGACAATCTCGCGGACGATTGTGAGTGGATCGAAGGGGCCATCAACCAGAACAACGCGATCTACGAGGAAGGTGACGGCGTTGGCCAGCGTCTGTTCCACAGGCTATCGGCGATCGGCGCCCATACCTTCAATTTCGAGTACGGCTTCAGCAAGAGCGACGTATACGCCTATGACTTCCTGACTAATGTTGACCAGACGCAATCCGGCGTGTTGCTCAATGAGTGCGGTCAGCTCCCCGGCTTTGTCACCCTTGTGACCTGCACAACCTTGTACTCCACTAATTTCCAGTTCGCCGACATCCTTCCGGACCTCTTCGACTCTGTGTCGTCACGCGAGAACCCCCCTGGAGCCTCCGCCCGCAAGGTGACGGTCGGATGCTCGCCGGCCTGCCTCGTGGGCGTGACGATCAGCCTGCCCGATCCGCCGATCGGCCCCGTGGATCTGGAGCTGGGTGAAGCACACCTCCCAGATACGGACGCCGATTGCTTCAAGGACTGCGGCGATAGCAGCGCTAATCTGGCAGTTACGCTGGTCACGACATCCGCCAACACGCTGGTCGGCATCTGGACCGCAGGCCACCTCGCCGAGGCGGTTGATCCCCCGGGGTCCGCCGTCGGCTGGGGTACCGGATGCAATACAAGCATCAGCTGCGGCGCCGGGAGCATCTCCGGATCCCCTTTCCACTTCAGATACACCTGCCTCCAGGAACCCACCACCACCTGTGACTCGGTCGGCAACCGTGATAATCAAATCCAGATCGGCGCGGTAGTCACGACGGCGCAATTCGTTGTCAACAAGGACTTCTCCGACGACAATCCAGCAGATGTAACCGTCACTCTCTCCTGCACCTCAGGCGCCACCACCGCAGATGACCCCACCGCTTCGGAGGCCGACCCCGCCAACTTCACCGTCGAAGGCTTCACGGGCGATCCTACCTGCACCGCCACCGAGACGGTGCCCGCGGGATACACGTCGTCCGGCACCTGTTCTGCGCTCTTGAGCGTCGGCAGCTGCACAATCACCAACACCTTCGTTCCCACGCCGACTCCTACGGCTTCGCCAACGCCGTCTCCCACACCGACAGCTTCGCCAACTCCCACTCCGACCCCAACTGCGACACCCACCGCAACCCCAACTCCGACACCCACGCCCACGCAAACTCCCACCCCGACTCCGACACCTACGGCTACGGCGACCCCAACTGCGACGCCCACCCCGACACCGACGCCGACCCCAACGCCCACGCCGACTCCCACCCCGACTCCGACCCCTACCGCTACGGCGACAGCCACAGCTACACCAACACCGACCCCGACGCCGTCACCCACACCAACCCCTACCCCATCGCCAACCCCAACACCGACCGCATCGCCAACGCCTAGCCCGACTCCTTCGCCAAGCCCCACACCATCGCCTTCACCCACGCCTTCGCCGACACCCACCCCGCCGTCAACGCCCGCAGGCGGGACGCCCGTGGCCGTCGGCGGCGTCCTCGGTCTGCTTGATGACGATTCCCAGGAGCATCTCTTCGAGCCGACACAACCCGGCGATCCGGACGTCCACCACCCCCGCATCGCGGCGCTAGCTTCCCTGGCCGCCGCCACGGTTGTGCTGGCCCTGTTCGCCGGCTGGTGGCTGCGGCGCTCAACTCACCCTTGATCCGGGGCTCTGCCGGGCCTAAGCTCCGTCCGTGCGCCTGCGCGACCTCCACCCCTGGGACCTGACCCCCTCAGAGGCGATCGCCCTCCAGAAACGCCTCGCTTCCCAGGTCATCCTCAAGGGCGAACCCCGGAACGTGCGCCTCATCGCCGCCGCCGACGTCGCCTTCGTCGACCGCCCCTACCGGCGCAGTCCGACCTTGGCGCGCGCTGCCGTCGTGCTGATGTCCTATCCAGAGCTCGAAATCGTCGAGCACCACGTTATTGAGGCCCCAGTTACGTTCCCTTACGTCCCCGGCCTCCTCTCCTTCCGCGAGATCCCTGTGCTGTCTCAGGCGCTAGCGCAGCTACAGGGCAAGCCCGACCTGCTCCTTGTCGACGGCCACGGCTATGCTCACCCTCGTTGCTTCGGCCTCGCCTGCCACCTCGGTCTCCTCACCGGCCTCCCCACGATCGGCGTCGCCAAGAGCCGCCTCTGTGGCGAGTATGCCGAGCCCGCCTTGGATGCTGGCGCCACGTCCGAACTAACCCTCTCCGGCGAACTGATCGGCCTCGTTGTCCGCACTCGCGCCGGCGTGAGGCCCGTATTCGTGTCAACCGGCCACCGCATCGGCCTTCGCGCCGCGGCCGAGTGGGTCATCCGCCTGTGCAATGGCTACCGCCTGCCAGAACCCATCCGCCTCGCCGATCGGCTCTCCAAACGCCCCGACTGACCGTCATCCCTGTTCCCTAGTCCCTGACCCCTGTACACTGGTCCCAGCGGAGGCACAGATGCAAGAGACAAGACCCACCCTCGACGAACTCCACGAGCGCATCGCGCACGTCCTCCGCCGTCTTTGACGTCCCGGCTCTAGAAAACGAGATAGCGACTCTCGAGAATCAGTCGGCTCAAGCCGGCTTCTGGGACGACCCCCAGGCCGCCCAGAAGATTATGCGCCGCATCGCGGACGCCGGCGAGCAAGTCGACACCTGGCGCCGTGTAGAGGCGAAGACGTCAGACCTTATCCAGCTACTAGAACTCGCCGAATCAGAGTCCGACAGCGACCTCGCCACCGCCGTCGCCGCTGACGCCGCGGCGCTGGTCGCCCAGCTCGACGAGATGGAGCTCGCTCTCGCCCTCTCCGGCGAGTACGACCGGCGTGACGCCATCCTCGCCATCCACGCCGGCGCCGGCGGCACCGACTCCCAGGACTGGGCCGAGATGCTCCTCCGCATGTACCTGCGCTGGGCCGATAACCGCGGCTACGCGGCCTCCGTCCTCGACCTGATGCCCGGCGAAGAGGCCGGCATCAAGAGCGCCACCGTCGAGGTCACCGGGCGCAACGCCTATGGCTACCTGCGCAGCGAACGCGGCGTCCATCGCCTCGTCCGCATCTCGCCCTACGATTCATCGAAGTCGCGCCACACCTCCTTCGCTCTCGCGGAGGTGATGCCGGAGGTGGAGAGCGCCGCCGAGGTCTCCCTGAACCCGGACGACCTTCGCATCGACACCTTTCGCGCCAGCGGCCACGGCGGCCAGAACGTCCAGAAAAACTCTACCGCCGTCCGCATCACCCATATCCCCACGAACATTAGCGTGGTCTGCCAGAACGAGCGCTCCCAGAGGCGTAACAAAGAGTCCGCGCTCAAGGTGCTGGAGGCGCGCCTCCTCGAGATCGAGCTGGAACGCAAGGCCGAGGAACAGGCGAAGCTCAAGGGCAAGCACGTATCCGCCGGCTGGGGCAACCAGATCCGTTCCTACGTCCTCCACCCGTATAAGATGGTGAAGGACCACCGCACCGGCTATGAAACAAGCGACGCTGAAGGCGTACTCGACGGCGACCTCGACGCCCTCCTCCGCGCCTACCAGAAAGCCACCCTGGGTGACTAAGCGTAGCCCAGCCACCTTCCGTCATTCTGAGCGCCGCAACCCTTCTGTTCCCAATAACGATCCATCGCGAAGAATCTGGGGGCGGCGGAGTGGTGCCGTGAGGGTTCTCCTGTACGGGCGACGCCCTTCGCATTGGATCGCGGCCTTGTTCGTGGCAATAGCCCTCGCCGTATCCACCCTCTCCCCCGCCACCGCCCAATCCACACCCACCGTCTCCGACGGCGAAATCACCAACAACTTTCCCCAGGGCGTGACGTTCCGCGTCTCCGCTAAGAGTGACTCGCCCATCGAGACCGTCCGCCTCCGCTATAAAATCCTGCCCGACGGCACGCAGGCCAGCGGACGGCCCGATTTTAAGCCGGCCAAATCAATCGACCTCTCCCATGCGCTCAAGGTGGACGACATCTACCTGCCTCCCGGCACCATCATCGAGTATCACTGGGAAGTGACCGACGCAGAAGGCGACGTCGGCGAGAGCAAACCCGCGAGTTTCTTTTACGACGACATCCGCTTCGATTGGACTCCCGTCGAGCAAGGCGGCGTCACGATCTACTACTACTCCGGTTCGCAAGGCCAGGCTCAGCGCATGCTCGACGCGGCCGGAGAGTCCATCGCCGAAATGAGCGAGCTCATGGGGACGACCGTCGACTTCCCCGTAAAGGTCTGGATCTACGACTCGACCAAAGACATGCGGCCTGCCCTCCAGCGCAAAAGCGCAACATACGAGCAGTCCATAACCACCGCCGGCACGCGCGTCGCTTCCGACACCGTTCTGGTGCTCGGCAATGCGTCCTTCGACACCCTCCGCCACGAGCTGACCCACATCGTCACCGCCGTCGCCGGGGAGGGTCCCCTGGGCAAGATGCCCGCCTGGCTCGACGAGGGTACCGCAGTCTACGGTCAGGGCGATCCCGGCGGTTTCAAGAACGCCGTAGATCGCGCCGTCGATCGCGGCAACGTCTTCTCCCTCCGCCAGATCACCTCCTACCCCGGCGACCCCTCAGCGATCGAGCTCTTCTACGGCCAGTCCTGGAGCGTCGTCAACTACCTGAACGAGACCTACGGCCACGAGAAATCCGCCCGTCTCTTCGCCGAGATCAAGAGCGGCAAGCGCATGGACTCCGCTCTCGAAGCCGCCTACGGCTTCGACCAGGACGGCCTCGACAACGAATGGCGCGCCTCCCTCGGCCTCCCCCCCCGCGACACCCCCGAGCCAACTTCGCCTGATCAGCCGTCGCCGGCGGGCCCAACACCGAGCGACGGCGGCACGTCCTCGGGCGTCATCGTGGCGCTGATACTCGGCGTTGTGCTATTAGCCGGAGCGATTGGCTTCGCCGGTTGGAGGCTGGCACGGCGTTTGGGTTGAACCGCCCTACGGCACGATCAACCCGCTGGGCCTCGCCTCGCCCGCCTGCGCCGGCTGCTCAGGCGCATACGGTGTCGTAGGACCGCTCACCTCCACGGGTTCGCTCAACGGCGACGCGGCTGCCTTCAGCAGTTGCTTAACGAGGACCTCCTCACCCACCGCTCCTGCTATCGGCACGCGATCGGCGATGAGCATCAACGGCACCGCCCGCACGCCGTAGCGCTCCCCCAGCTCTGGGAAGTCGTTCACGACGATCACCTCCGCCTTGACAGACGGGGCCGCCAGCGCCAGCTGGCCGGCCATGTGCGCCATCTGAGGGCTGTACGGACATGTCGGCGTTACGAAGACACGCAGGCTCACGTCCTCCTCGAGCTTCCGCAGAGCCTTGACCGAAGCATCCGACAGTAGTACCTCTCCTCGCGAGATGTCGACGATCGTCTCGATAAAGCCGAAGAACTGTGTTCCGCCCGGCATCCCGTAGAACTTGAACGCGCCCTTCTGCGCTCCCCTTAGCACGATGCCTGGTATCCGCTCGATCCCGAACTGCGCGCGTCCTTCCGTCGCCTCGTCGAAGATGTGCCGGCGCAGGCTGATCAGATCGCTCAACGCCGCCAGCTCTTGCAGCATCAACCGCGCCGGCTTGCAGTTGACACACGGCCGCCGCCCCGGCAACTCGAGCGCCACCTCCCGCTCCGTGAAGAAGTCGATCTTCACCTGCCCCGCCAGCTCCTGCGCGAACTTCCAGCGGATCGCCTCCTGCTCCTTCAGCGGTATCATCTCTTGCCATCCCCATTTCCCATCCCCAATTTCTCATTTCCTCCTCTCGTCTTCCACCACACCAGCGCCAGCCTCTGCGCCGCTGTCGCGCAGGCCAGCACCGCCAGAATCCAGAGCGCCGTGGTCAGTAACCCCACGATCAACCCGCCACCCAATAGCAGCACCCGCTCCGCCCGTGTGAACAGCCCCTCTCGCAGCCTCAGGCCGATGATCTCCGCCCGCGCCCGCACGTAGCTCACAAGCAGCGAGCCGACGACCGCCACGAAGATCAGCAGCTCCTCGGTCCGGTCTCCTCGATCGCTGAACCAGACAAGCAACCCGAACAACACTGCCGCCTCCGACAGCCGGTCCATCACGGCGTCAAATACCGATCCAAAGTCCGTCGCTCGCCCGGTCGCCCGTGCCAGCGCGCCGTCGAACATGTCGAGCCCGCTGCCGCCGATCATCACGACGCCCGCGATCGAAAACTCGCCCGAAGCGCACAGGACCGCTGCCACGCCGTTCACCGCGAAGCCCGCGGCCGTCAGCAGGTTCGGCGACACGCCCATCCCGGCCAGCGTGTTGACGACCGGGTCCGTCAGCCAGGCGGGAGCCGAACGCGGCACGAGGGACGGCATCAGCCACCATCGCCTTCGTCGTTGCGCCCGGCCATAGTCTCTTCGTAGTAGGCCAGCACCCGCCCCGTCACGCGGTCCCAGTTGTACGCTTGCGCCGCCTTCGCCGCTCGCTTGCCCATCGCCTCCCGCAACAGCTGGTCCGAAAGCAGCCGCTTCAGCGCCTGAGCCAGCGCCTCACTGTCTCGCGGCGGCGTCAACAGCCCTTCGCGACCACCCGTCAGCACGTCCACGAACCCCTCAATGTTCGAAGCAACGATCGGCGTTCCGGCGGACATCGCCTCCAGGAGCACGATGCCCAGGCTCTCAGCGCCCGTGTTCGGCGCGCAGTAGATGTGCGCGGTCTTCAGATAGCGCGGTTTCTCTTCTTCCGCCACGAATCCTGTGAAGACAACGTCCTCCACCGCCTGTCGCTCGACATAACGCTCGCAAGCTGCTCGCAACCCTCCGTCGCCACCCACCACGATAAGCCGCGTATCTGCCAGCTCGCGCTTCACTTGTACGAACGCTTCCAGCAGGTACGGCAACCCCTTCCGTTTCTCCAGCCGGCCCAGGAAGAGGATATTGCGCTTGCCGTCCATGTACTCCGGTAGCGGCGCCGCGTCGGAGTAGAACGCGCAGTCGACCCCGCTGGGGATGATCCGGTAGCGCGAGGCGAAGTGTCGCCCCACCATCCGCAGCGACGACCTCGAATGCGCTATCCGCCCGTCGAGGCGGTCCCACCAGGGCTTGATAATGAACTTCGCGTAGGCGTACAGCCGGCTGCCCCCCTCCCTCGCTGCGTGAAAGGTGGCCAGGTTCGTCGCCTGCGAGTAGCGCAGGAACTGGAACGGCAACAACGGCATGAACGGCTCGTGAATGTGCACGATGTCATACGCTTCTCGTTCCAGCAGCCGCTTCACCCGAGGGCCCAGGTCGTACGAGAGACAGATGTTCGCCACGGAGCCGCTGGCGGGCAACCCGAACGTGCTCTCCCCCACGATCGTCACGTAATCCGGCTCGTCGCCCCGAATGCGTGACGACGGCGCGATTACCTGCGCCTCATGCCCCGCACCGATGAACTGCTCCGCCAGTACAGAAACGTGCCGGTTCACGCCACCCGGCGTCGCCCAGTCATACGGGGAAACGAGCGCGATCTTCATCGTTGCCCCGTGTCATTCTGAGCGCCCCATCCTCCGTGTTCTGAGCCACGGTTCATCGCGAAGCCTGCCCGCCGCGGAGGAAATCTGGCGGGGTGGCGCCGCGAGTGGGTGCCGCTAGGGCTCGCAGTCTCGGGAACCTGACCTGAGTGGGCGTGGCGGGACTGGCGGGGAAAGAAGGCTTCACCGCCTAAAGATACGCCTGACGAAGCTCATCGCGGTAGGCCCCCAACCCATCACCCGCGGCGTTGCGCTGATCCCCCGCCAGCTCTGTCGCACGATCGCCTTCACGCCGATCTCTGCGACTGACAGTCCTCGCACCCGTACGGGTATGGTCGTGCAGTCCAGGATGCTCTGACGCAACTCGGCGGCGGAGCGGCCCGGAAACGCCGTGTACGCCGCCCCGATCGCCTTGAGAAAGTGGGCGTCGCTGCTACCCGTCTCAGCGAGGCGTAGGCGCACCCTGTTCAGCCTCGCCGCCATCCTGTTTCTGCCCAGCATGGCCGGCGACTGGTTCGCCGTCTCGATACCATCGAAGTAGACCCCCTCCTTCTTGCTAGCGGCCACCCGCTCCATTGTGAGCCTGTCCAGGCTACGCACGAACAGGCTCATAGGGTGCGCGACTACGCACAGCCCTCCCTGCTTATGCACTGCCTCCAGAATCTCCTCTGTGCGCACAAGCGAGGGCACTGGCTCCTCCACGTAGAGCGCCAGAATGTGGCCCTCGATCGCTGTCACCTCCACTCCCGTGACGAAGTCGAAGCGAAAGTTGCCTTTCGCCCATAACTCTCGCGCGGCCAGGCTCCCTCGAACGTCGTCGTGCTCGGTAATCGCTATCACGTCGAGGTCCGTCTGCGACTCAACGTGGTCCAACACCTCCGAAGCCTCCATCATCCCGTCGCTATACGACGTATGGATGTGCAGGTCCGCCTTGCCCGGAGTGTCCCTCATGACCCTCCACCCAACCCAGTCCGGGTCCCCCCACCCGCCACCGGCGTGTCCCAGATCGCCTCCAGCACCGCCCACTGACCCGGATCCGCCCTCAGCCTCCGCTCGTACCGCTCAAGATACTCCAGCGCCCCCGCCCGTACGTCGCTTGCCATGTCCCCTGTGCGCTCCAGCTTCAACCGCTCCTCAGCCTCCGCTACCATCACGTAACGGCTCCTCCGCATTGAGAACGCCGGTATCACCACCGCGCCCGCGCGCAGCGCCACCTCGATCGGCCCTGTCGGCATCATCGTCTCCACCCCGCAGAAGGGCAACAGCATCTTCGGGCCCTTAATGTCCCGATCGCCCATCAGCGCGACGATGCCGTCGCCCTCTTTCAGCTTCCGCATGATCTTCTTCACGCTGCCCACGTTCACCGGCGCGAACTCGTGACCCTTGCTGCCCCGCACCTCGTCCAGGAACTTCGAAAGGCGTGGGTGCAGCGGCTCCGTGACGGCGAACGCCGGGATGCCCAGCGGAATCAATCCCTGCATCGCCATCTCAGGGTTCCCGAAGTGCGATGTCAGCATGATCACGCCCTTCCCTTCGCGGATCGCCGGACGCAGGTGTTCCTCCACGCCCTTGTACACCAGCCGCCTCCTAAAGAAGTCATCGATATCCATACGCGGCAGGCGCGCCAGGTCCGCGTAATAGAATGCCACGTTCTCCAGGATGCGCTGTGCAGTGCGCCGAACCTCACTCTCCTTCGCTCCCTTGGGCATGACGTGTCGCAGGTTCTGCTCGATGTTCCGCCTGGCGCCCCGCACCACGTAGTACGCGACCCACGCCATGAAGCTCATCAATCCGTACAGCACCGGCAGAGGCAGCCGCCCGAGCGTGTTAAACGTAAATACGAACACAAGATATTTCAGCATGGCTTCAACAACTGTAGCGGATGCCTTTAGCCTTTCACCAGCGCCACGAATCTGTAACGATGCCTTCGACCTTCCACCAGCGCCGCCAGGGACTTGCCCTCCAACGAAAATATCGTTACGATGCTCCGCATGAATAACGAACCCCCCAACTCCGCAGAACAGATCATACGCCGCTTCGGCGGCCAGAGCGCCCTCGGAATCCTTCTCGGCCGCCGCCAGAGCACCGTCCAGCACTGGGCCGGTACTGGTAGAATACCGGCCCAGTGGCACCAGCCCTTGATGTCGCTGGCACGTGAGAAAGGAATCGCCTTGGAACCAGGAGACTTCGTCACCGCGCAACCCAGCCCCATCGCCCCCGCCTCCGGCCGCCTCGGCGTCCTCCTCGTCGGCCTCGGCGCCGTCGCCACTACCCTCGTCGCCGGCGTTGAAGACGCTCGCAACGGTAAGGGTACGCCCATAGGCTCCTTGACGCAGATGGGCACCATCCGCCTTGGCAAGCGCTCCGATCGCCGCACGCCGCTCATCCGCGATACCGTGCCGCTGGCCTCCCTCAATCAGCTCGTTTTCGGCGCCTGGGACCTGATTCCGGACAACGCCTATGAGGCGGCCATCAAGTGCGGCGTCCTCGACCGCCACGATCACCTCGACCCGATCGCCGACTACCTCAGCGGAATCAAGCCGATGC